>Ga0209573_1000155_pt1 | contig 174364 bp, 125 predicted proteins | sample TNRBio252014_DNA_FD_185870 | JGI IMG/M metagenome (GOLD analysis project Ga0209573, IMG submission 185870) | Wastewater treatment Type I Accumulibacter community from EBPR Bioreactor in Madison, WI, USA - TNR Reactor_6/25/2014_ DNA (SPAdes)... | ecosystem: Engineered > Bioreactor > EBPR >...
CGTCACTTTCATGCAGCAAAGGTACAGCGCCCGCTTTTAGATTCGGTCAGCCAATTGTCGTCATTTTACGATCCGAAACCCCGGCGGAGCAAAATTTTTATGCCCGCAGCGCGGTTTTTAGGGTGGGCTGCTTTATCAGTCTTGTTGATGATCCCGCAGAACAAGCCTATTGGAGGCGCTCATGCTTTTTTGGGGGTTGCGCGCCGGAAGCGCGCCGGGCTATCCGCTCTTATACCCTCCCTTGGGGTCGGGTATACCGCTCCTATCCCTAACCCGGGCAGCCGCCTCCGCTGAGCGCCCCGCTGAATGCCGGCTGCCATCACAACGCCAATACCTCAATGGCGACGGCCGTATGAGTCAACCGGCATACAGCGCCTCCTCCCAAGCCCGAGGGCGTGGTATGATGCCCCGGAAATTCCTTATCTTTGCCGTAAAACCAGCCGCACCATGCCGAAACGCACGCCATTGGGTTCATCCGATTTCAGGGAGGTCATTGGGGAGGATATGTACTACGTGGATAAGACCGCGATGGTGCGCGCTATAGTAGATGGGGCCAAGGTACAACTGCACTGCCGCCCCCGGCGCTTCGGCAAAACGCTCAACCTCTCCACCTTGCGCTACTTCTTCGACTGTCAGGGGGAATACCGCCATCTCTTTAACGGGCTGGCCATAACCGCCGATGAGGAGATGATGAACCTGCACCAGGGTAAATACCCAGTCATAGAACTATCCTTCAAGGATGTGAAGGCTGGCAACTATACCTCGGCGCTGGGAAGCATGGCCAAACTGCTGTACAGGGAGTGGCAGCGGCACCCGCAACTGTCGGGTAACCCAATATACGATGAGACGATGGCCGATATGAATGAAAACATTCGCTCAGGAAATATTCGTTCAGGACTTTTTGAGGACGCCATACTCGATCTTAGCAAACTCCTGCACCATCACTACGGCGCTCCGGTGGTACTGCTGATAGACGAATACGACTCGCCCCTCATTACCGCCTGGCTACAGGGGTACTATGAGGAGATGGTGCAGTTTATGCGCACCCTACTGGGCGGCGCGCTCAAAGACAACGAAAGTCTCTTCAAAGGCGTACTCACGGGCATACTGCGGGTGGCCAAGGAGAGCCTCTTCAGCGGGCTCAATAATTTCATTTCCAATGCCGGCTTGAAGCCAGACCCTTTCAGCGATAAGTTTGGCTTCACGGAGGCAGAAGTAAAGACCATGCTGGCCCACTACGGCCTCAACGGCCGAGAGATGGACGAAATCACCGCCTGGTACGACGGATACCGCTACGGGGGTGTTCCCATTTACAACCCCTGGTCGATACTCAACTATGTGGCCGACGGCGGCCAATCGCCCAGCCCCTACTGGGTAAATACGGGTGGCCACGACCTGCTCAAGCGGCTGTTCTTCAACGAGCAGTCGGGCATAAAGGACAAATTGGAAGAACTGCTGCGCGGCGGCGCCATTGAGTTGTATGTGGATGAGTTTCTCACTTTTCGCGGCTTAGAGACCAACCCCGATGCTGTTGTCAGCCTGATGTACTTTGCGGGCTACCTGCGGGTAGTGGGCGATTTCAGGAGGGGCGACCGGATCATCCGTCAACTGTCGATACCCAACCGCGAGGTAAAGTTGGCCTACGAAGATACCCTCATGGCCTGGTTTAATGAAGACTTAGGCCGCTCTTTCAACGACAAGCTGCTGGATGCCCTCACAACGGGCGATGTGCTCACCTTTGGCGAGGACTTAGCTAAATTTGTGCTAAGCGTAACCAGCTTCTACGATACGGCGGATAACCGCGCCGAACACTTCTACCACGCCTTTCTGCTAGGGCTGTTGGCCCGCTTGGATTCGGCCTATATCATTCGCTCCAATGGCGAAAGCGGCTATGGGCGCTACGACATCTGCCTCATCCCCAGAGACGTCGCCCGCAAAGGCATTGTGATGGAGATAAAGGCGGTGCGCCCGCACCGGGGCGAGACCTTAGCCGCCCGCTTAGCCGAAGCCCGCGAGCAGTTAGTAGCTAAAAAATACGATACGGAGCTCCTCGCTCATGGCGCCACAGACATCCTGCGCTTGGCCATTGCGGTGGAGGGCAAGGAGGTGGTGGTGGAGGCGGTTTAGACCCCCTCGCCAGGGCGTGCGGCCCGCGCAAGCTGCCTGTAGGGCGCCGACGGCAGGAGGCGGTGCGCAGCACGGAGCGCAGCGAACCCCGGAAGGGAGCGACCCCGGCGGCCCGGAGTGAAGGGCCCATCGCCAGGGCTATGCGATTGAGGGCCGCCGGGGATGCGCCCCAAAAAATGAGCCTCGCTGTAGGGTACAACGGGGGTTGTTCTTTGAACCGAGGCTGCAAAAAGCCGCGAGCCGGCCCCTGTAGCAGGAGCCGGCTCGCGGAATTTTAATAAAGCGTGAAACGTACTCTTTCTGGTCGAAATGATTAGTAACCGATGGTGCGGGTATCGTCGCTGCCACGCTGGATAGCTCCGCCGGGTTGCATTTCGATGCTTTTGCCACCGCCGCCGGGGTTTTCTTCCTGGCCGCCGCTGGTGGTGGATACATTGCCGCGATAGAGACAGTTTTCGTCTTCTGTTTTGACTACGCCGCGCATCTCTTTGTTTTCGTAGAAGGATGCGCCGCGCACTACGGCGAAGTTGTCTACAAATTCGCAGGTCTGCATTTTTACGAGGCACTCGCCGAAGTTGCCCTGGTTGAGAATGCCGGCGCCGTAGTTGGCCTGGTTGCCTTCAAAGTCGCAGTTGACAATAGCGGCATGGCACTTGCCGTAGTCGCCGTTGTTGAAGATGGCGCCGCCGTTGAAGTCGGCTTTGTTCTTCAGGAAGCGGCAATCTTTGATGACCGGGGCGCATTTGCCTTCGCTGCCATAGTTGTATATGGCGGCGCCCTCGCGGGCATAATTGTTGACGAAAGTGCAGTTTTGGATGGTGGGAGAAGACTCGCCACCGACGCCATTGTTGAAGATACCGGCTCCGCAGGTGCTGAGGTCGGCGCCGTCTTCAAAACCGTTGGCTGCGCCGGCGGTGATGGTCACGCCGTCGATCCAGGTATCGGCCGTAGCTCCGGTAAAATAAACGATGGTTTGTGCGTTGTCTTCCTGAGTAGCGGCATCGCCGATTTCGCCGCTCAGGATGGTGACATTTTTATCCCAGTTGCGTTCTTCCAGCGCTTTTTCGGTACCGGCAAAGCCGCCGAAGACTTTTACGCCCTTGGGAATGGCAAAAGCGACGGTGCGGTCGCCTGTAGAGGAGGGCACATACGTGCCGGCAGCCAGCCAGACCTCGTCGCCGGCCGTAGCCAGCTTGAGTGCCGCCTGAAGATCGCCCAGGGGGCTTTCCCAGGAGGAGCCGTCGCCTGCGCCTCCCACCTTGACGAAGTAGCGCTTCGCCTGGAGGGTTGCAGTGGCAAGACTGCTGAGGATGAACAATAGTAAAATGTGCTTCACGCTTCAACCCTTTTGAAGTTGGAAAATAAAAACCCTTAGTTTCAACTACGAAGTTGGAATGATTGCTCAAGCTGGCAGTACTAATACATAGGGACGTACTCACAGACATGAGTCGTCGAACGAGAAGCTAAACTTGGATGGGACAACATGTTAGTAAACTTCGCCGATTGGGATAAATCGACTACACTTTCGTGATAGCTACTAAATTGCTCGCAAGATAGAGACTATCAACCAAAGCGCAAAGCTTTCTAACAAAAAAAATCACAAAAAAAAGTACGAATGAGGTACAACTCTTTCTTTGGAGGGATTAAAACCTGCGGGGGGATACCGCGTGTGGTTTTGCCAAAGACGAAAGTCGTATACGGCGATTGGAAAGGAATGTTACGCAAAGATAGGAATATTTTTTAAAGTGGGGAGAAATGGCGAAAAAATGTGCTAAAAAAGTTAAGAAAATGCGCTTATTCTTTAGGATTTGGCTGTGAATGATTATTTTTCGGACGAATTGACAAGATTGACTTCTTCTGGCAACTTCTGCTTTCCCCTTTGTGCATTGGCAGGCACTTTTTTAACGGGAAATGCCTCCTGAGGCTAAATACAAAGCATAAAGCTTTAATATCAGGAGGTTATCTGTTGGCTGTATCGTGGGATTAAGTATTTTTGGCGCTAAAGTCGTGACAATGGCTTCAAAAAAAGGTCTAAAAGAGACAACCTAAACCAGAAGGTTTCCGTATACGACCTTTATTGAATGAACCTTTGCCAATGCTACACCATTTTGTCATGAACCGAACTATTATATGGATTTTGCTCTACTAAGGGGGATTTATTCCAGGAAAAACATGATCCCAAAACACAAAACTTGGATGCTGGCCCTATGGGTGCTGGCCTCAGCGGGTAGCCTGCAAGGGCAGGATTTCCATTACTCGCAGTTCTACAACGCGCCCCTGCGACTAAGCCCGGCGCTGACGGGCGTGTTCGGCGGCGACATTCGCGTAGCGGCCAACTATCGTTCCCAGTGGACTTCGGTGCCGGTGAGCTACAAAACCTTTAGCGTAGCGGCTGATCAGAAATTTATTCGGCGTACCGACCGGATGGGCTTCTTTGCGGCAGGCGTAGCGCTCAACCACGACCGGGCGGGCGACTCGCGCCTCACCTGGGCCAACATTGACCTGAGCGGGTCGTATACCCGTTATCTGAGCCCGCAGCTCTTCCTGACGGCGGGCGCTCAGGCGGGGTTTGCCCAACGGTCGTTCCAGCTTGACGACCTCCGCTTCGACGAGCAGTTTGATCCGTTGCCGGGACGTTACAATCCCAACCTGCCCATAGGTGAAAACTTTGGCAACACCAGCCAGGTGTTTTTTGATCTGGGCGCAGGGCTGAACCTCCGCTGGCAGTCGCTGCAAACCAATGCCTTAGTAGACCGGTTGCTGCACCGCTCCCAACTCGATGTGGGCATAGGGTTGTTTCACCTCAATCGGCCTGACCAAAGTTTCGTGGAAGACGTAGCGGTACCCCTGCCGGTGCGCATTTCACCTTATATAAGAGGCGTCGTTCAGGTGGGCTTGGAAGTAGATGTCGTAGGCGCCTTTACGGCTCAGTTTCAGCAACCCTACCGCGAGATGGTAGGTATGCTGGGCGCCCGGGTATACCTCGACCGCAACCTCGGCAGGCAGGTGGCGTTGCAACCGGGCATTGCTATGCGCTTTAACCCCGATCTGCGCGATGCCATCATTCCTTCTATTGAACTCCACTACAACACCCTGCATGTAGGGTTTAGCTACGACATTAACATCTCTGATTTTAAAGTAGCGACCAACCCCAACAATACCAGCGCCGATAGGAGCCGCGCGGGCAGAGGCGGGCCGGAGTTCTACGTGCGCTATGTCATTAAGAAGGTGCGTCCGTTGCCTGAGTTCAAAATTTGTCCCCTGATCTAAACTTCCAGAAACCGACGTATGAAACAAATACTCATTATTGCTGCACTGTTCTTAGGTCTGGCGCCGCTAAGCGCCCAAACACAACAGGCCTGGATTGATGCGGCTGAAAAGGCTTACGAGCGCGAAGATTACTACAGCGCTTACAAATATTACGAGATAGCCGTGGAGTTTGACTCCTCCCGTTTTGATCTGTGGTATCGCTATGCGCAGAGCGCTCAGCGATTTACGGCCTACAAAACGGCGGAGCGCATCTACCAGCGGGTATTGTTCAGCCCCTGGCGAGACAGCTTTCCCAACATCAATTTTGAGTTGGCTGAAGCGAAGCAATCGCTGGGCGACTATGAAGGCGCGGCGGTGTTGTATCAGTACTTCTTAGACAAGCAGCCCAATGCTCCTGCCGATATGCGCGCCAAAGCCGCCTGGGGCGTGACCAACAGCAACTGGGCTGCCGAAGCCGGCAAAAACAAACGTGAGACGGTCATTAGTCATTATCCGGGCGACATCAATTCGCCTTATTCTGATTTCGGGCTCATCAAAAGAGGGGATACAACCTACTTCTCTTCTATGCGGGTTGAGTTTAAAAACGACACCCTGATACCCGCGCGGCGTTTCAATAAGATCTTTCGCAAGATAGGGGAGGAGCCCTCCCGCATGATGGAAGATAAGGAGATCAATGTGCCCAACCGTCATGCCGCCAACTTAGCTTTTACGCCCTCGGGCAAGCGGGTTTATTTTTCGCTCTGCGATTTTGTCGACAACACGGAACTGCGTTGTGAACTTTATGCCTGCGACATAGCGCCCAATGGCCGCTGGAGCGAACCTGTAAAGCAGTCGGTAAACGTACAAGGTTATACCGTCAACCACCCGCATATAGCCCGAGACCCGCGTACGGGGCAGGAATATCTCTATTTCGCTTCCGACTGCCCCGGTACGGTAGGCGGCCTTGACCTATGGCGCTGCACCTTAGCCGCCGACGGTACGCTGGGCGCCCCCGAAAACTTAGCTGATGTCAATACCCGGGGCGACGATGTTACGCCCTTCTTTTACGAGCCCACCCAAACGCTGTATTTCAGCTCGAACGGGCGGCTCACTTTCGGAGGATACGACATTTATCGGAGCGGCTGGACGGGCGACGAGTGGCTGCGGCCCGAAAACATGGGGCTGCCTGTAAACAGCAGTTATAACGATTTGTATTACAGCATACTGCCCGTAGAAGAGCTGGCCTACTTTGCATCCAATCGCCCCGACTCGGCTGCGGTTTTCTGGGATGAAACCAAAGAGGCTTGCTGCTTCGACATCTATACCGTTGATGCCGGGCTGCGCATTCGCCTGTTGGCCCTCACCTATGACAAAACCGACAACAGCGAGCTCAGCGGCGCTACCGTAGAGCTCTATGAGATAACGCCCGATGGCCAGTTGTTGCTAGCCAGCCGTTATAACCCCGACAGCAACGATTTTCGCTTTGACCTCGAACCGGCTAAGCGTTACTTCATCAAAGCTACCCGGCCAGGTTACAGTACCGCTACGGCTACCCTCGACCTGACCGATCCGTTGCTGGCCAACAAGACGGAAATTGAACAGCGCCTCTACTTGGAGCCGGGCCCTCGCTTAGAGGTGTCGACCTTTAATAAAATTGACTCTTCTCAGCTCGCGGGCTGTACGGTATATCTCTACGAAATTACGCCGGCCGGAGAGCGCATTTTGGTTGACAGCATCGTCAATCCCGATGGCAATAAGTTTTCTTTTCCCTTAGCTCAGGGCAAAAAGTATGAGGTAATCGGCCGAAAGCCCGGCTTCCAGCAGGATCTGGCTACCATCGACCTCAATGACCCGGCCTATGCGGGCAAACGAGTGATTGAGCAGGATTTGTACTTAGAGCCGGGCTTGCAGTTGCAGGCTTATACCTTCCGGAGCTTAGACCGCTCGCCGCTTGACCAGGCCCGCGTACAATTGTGGGAGTTGGACGACAATGGAGAGCGCGTAAGGCAGATACCCGGGCCGCCTACGGCTACCGGGACGGATAACAACGAGTTTACTTTTCCCATAGGCTTCAACAAGCGCTACCTCTTGTACGCCGAACGCGACGGCTATGGCCCCGTGACGGATACAGTAGACCTGCGCAACATTGGCCCCGTAGCCAGCGGCGTAGTGAAGCGCAACCTCTACTTAGGCCAATTGCTGGAGATCAATACCTTTGATGCCTCCAACAGCAAGCCGCTGAATGGCGTAGAGCTCGAACTCATCAGAATGACGCCCGAGGGGCCGGTAACGGTAGCTAAGGACATCAACCTGTTGGGCAACCAGTTCAACTTTACCGTCGACCTCGATCAGCCCTATAAGGTGATAGCCCGCCGGAAAGGTTATGAAGAGTTGACAGATACGCTTGAATTTACGCCGGAGGATTTGGTACGCGGAGGAGGAAAGCTCAAGTTTGACCTCTATCTCAGGCCCATCAGCCTGGAAGAGTTCCTTCCCCTACAGTTGTTTTTTGACAATGACTACCCGGATCCAAAATCGTATAGCACCACTACGGCCAAAAACTATATAGAAACCAACGAGGCTTATTACAACCGGAAGCAGGAGTTCATTCAGACCTTTACGGAGGGGATGCCGGCCAACGAGGCCTTCCTTGCCCGCCGGGGTTTCAACGACTTCTTCGAGCGGGAGGTGCGCGGCCGTCGGGGCGATCTCGAACTATTCGCGTCCAAATTGCTGGAATACCTGCAAGACGGCAATGCCTTTACGCTTACGCTTAAGGGTTTCTCCAGTCCGCGTGCCAGCAACGAGTACAACCGACGCCTGAGTGCCCGGCGGATTGTTTCGGTGCGCAACTACTTTGAGCGCTATGAAAGCGGTGCGTTGTTGCCTTATATTCGCAACGGGCGACTGCGGTTTGAGACGGAGGCCCTGGGTGAATCTCAGGCCGACAAAATCATCAACGACCGCCTTGACAATCCCCGCGAATCGGTATTTGGCCTTGGCGCTTCGGCGGAACGCCGGGTAGATATCATCTCGGCTACGGCTGAACAATAATTCATAATCCTCCAAAACCGAATAGACGTGAACATCCGAATATCAACGTTTATCCTGTGGTCGCTGGCCTTATTCTTTTTTCTCGCGCCGGCGCCGACCCATGCGGAGGGCACCCGGCAGTTGGCGCCGACGCCCAGCGATTCGCTGGTGATGTTGGAAACCAACCGACCGGATTTTGGCAACTTTGCCGCCTTCAACGGCCCGGCTACCAGCCGGCTTTATATTAGCATCAGCAACCCCGGAGAAGTGGTTTTCCTGGGTTTGTCGGCAGAACATGGCGAAGACGGTCGTCCGGTTAATAACAATACGTTCAGCCAATATCGCTTCCGGATACGGCGGGTAGCCGGCGGTGGGGCCGACCCCGTTGTGCACGGCCCCTTTTTGGTGAACAACCTCAACGCCAATGTGCGCAGTTGGACGGAGTCGCTATACGGCAATTATAGCGTTGCCGCTACTCAGGGGGGCAACCAGATATATCGCTTCGCGCCTGGCCAGGCCGGCGATTATTACATTGAGTTTGAAGACACGCCCTCCGACGGGAACACCAGGGTCCTGATCGCCTATTGGGATATTACCGTCACTCAGGCCGGCGTACCTCTGCCCGGACGGGTGTGGTCGCAAAACTGGGCTTTTCGCACCCCCACGCTAGCGGGCAATACGCCGCCTGACTGCATTTGGGATCGGCCCTTTAACGGCACGTTGTACTCTTATACCGTTGACGGCTTTGTATCGCGCATCAACTTCGCCAACTCGGGTATGCAGGGCTTGTCGTTTAATGTGGCTTTCAACTCGCGCGGCCCCGGCAATACAGGGGATGCGGCTCAGGACCGGCGTTCTGTACCGGGCCAGAATGCTACGGCTACTGCTGCCCAGCACAAAATATTCCTCAATGAACCCGATGTCGCGGTTTTCCCGGATGGAGAATGCGGGCAGATCAATCCGGCTTCGACCTTCCGATGTGTGGGCGACGACGGTTTTTGTTTAGACGTATCGGTGACCAAACCCGGACAGGTGAACGTCATCATTGACTTTAACCAGAACGGGCAATTTGATGCGGAGTCCCAGGACGTAGTGCTGGTGGCAGAATTTGATGCCAACAACCTGTCGGACTGCATCCTCTGGGATGGCCTCAGGGGAGATGGAACGCCCATTGCTTTTGGCGATACCGTCGATTTGCTCTTTATTTATTCTCAGGGCATACAGCACTGGGCGGCCTATGATGTGGAATACCTCAAAAACGGTTTCTGCGTGGAATCCATCCGGCCGGCCTGCTCCCCGGAGATTACGTCAAATATCCTGTACTGGGACGATCGCAGCCTGATGACTGAACCGGGCACGGGGCAGGTATTGGATGGTCGCAATGGGTGCGAATGCGGGGTAGATGGCTGCCGTACCTGGAATAATTTTATTGTTCCGGGCGACAACTGCGCTTTTTCTAATGATGACAACACTTCGGGCTACGGGGATAAGAGTACCCTCAACACCTGGTGGTTTGCCAGTACCCGCACCGTCATCAGAGCCAATATACCCATTGTGGCCTGCCAGGTGAGCGGCCCGGATACCGTTTGTGTAGATCAGTTCATTGCGCTAACGGCTCAGGGATCGGGCTCTTCTCAAGTCTTTACCTACTCCTGGAGCGGCCCCAACGGTTTTACAGCGGACACGCCAACGGTATCGGTGAGCGATCCGGGGCAATATTGCGTGACCGTTACAGATGCCAACAACTGCCAGAGTATATGTTGCAAAGACATTACGCAGATTGGAACCGAGACGGGGCTTATCAACTATCCCGCAGAGATTAGCGCCTGCTTTGGCGAAAGCGTGGTGTTGTCGCCGACGGGGGATACCAATGGTTTGCTGTTCAATTGGTCGCCTCAGGAAGGTCTGAGCGATCCGGCCTCGCCCAGCCCGGTGGCCACGCCTACCAGTGAAACGGTCTATACGGTGATTGTAAGCGATGTCAACGGTTGCCAGTCGCCGGATACCGTGCGGGTGTTGGTGGGGCCGCCCATTGGCCTGGAGGTCGACGGCGATCTCAGCACCTGTGATTCCACTACGCTGCTAACAGCCAGCGCAGCCGTACCGGCTACTTTCGCCTGGTACGACGCCGCAGGCAACCAAGTGGCGAATACGGCGTCGTACAATGCGCCTGTGAGCGGTTATTCCGCCGTCAGCGTCATTGCCACCGATGGGTTGGGATGTATGGACACCTTAGTGCTGATTCTCTCCGGAGGCCCTGTGGATGTAAGCCTGCCCGATACCGTTGCGGTTTGTGAAGGCGAGCAGATCGACCTCACAGCGCTCAACCTTGACCCGAACGATACGCTTACTTATGCCTGGTCGCCCGATGCGCTTTTTGCAGGCGGTACGGATACGGCTTCACCTGATTTTAACGAGGCGGTAGGCGCCTACCGGGTTTATGTGACCGTTACCAATCAGTTTGGTTGTATCGCTACCGATAGCGTACAAGTGGCCGTTATTGATGACGACATCAGCCTGAGTTTTACCTCGGAAGTGTTGTGCGACGGCGCTACGGTAGTCTTTACGAATACCAGTACCAACGCCTTTGGCTATCTGTGGCTGTTTGGCGACGGCCAGACCAGCACAGAAGTCAACCCCATTCATGTTTACGGAGCGCCGGGTACCTATGAAGTAACCCTTAGGACGGTTTACGACGTAGACTGCGCCATACCTTTTATCGACACGCTGGAAGTGGAAGAGCCCCAATTGGTAGCCGACTTCAGCTTCAACTATGAGGCTTGCGCTACCGACAGCCTGGTGGTTGCCTTTACCGATCAGTCGTTTGTATCACAGGGGTCGACCATCACCAACTGGGCCTGGACATTCAGCTCCAACCCAACGGATACCCTGAGGGTACAGAACCCGGTGGTTACTTTCTACAACAGCGAGCCGGTAATCGTAACCCTACAAGTAACGGCCTCGAATGGCTGTGTGAGCACGACTTCGGACACGCTTGATATTCAGTTGGTCGATTGGCAGTTGCCGGATACACTCATTCGCTGCCTTGGCGATACCCTGACGCTCAACCCCAACGGCAACCCGGCCAATACCTATCTTTGGTCGCCGGCTACGGGGCTCAGCAGCACTACGATAGCTTCGCCGCTGGCATTCCCGGACGTGACAACCACCTATCAGGTGCTCATCACCAGCGTATTGGGCGCCGATACCTGTAGCAGTGTGCAGGAGGTGACAGTATTTGTGCCGCAGGCCATAGACCTGGATCTCGGGGCCGACATCGTTAACTGTGGAGAAACCGTTACGCTGACCGCCAATACGGCCGTGGGAGCAACGATTCGCTGGTTTAGCCGATTAGATGATTTTATCAGCGATGAAGTTGTGCTTATTTACTCGGCTACGGATGTCGACACGCTATTTGCACAAGCTACGGACAGCTACGGTTGCAGCGAGCTCGACACCATTATCATCACTAATAATGGCGTAGGCGGCGGATTGGATATGAATGGCGAGACCATCGTATGCCGGGGAGAAGAACTGACGGTGAGCTGGGTGAACCTCAATCCCGATGATACGCATACCTTTACCTGGTCGCCGGAGGAATACATCATGGGTCCCACCGACCAGCCATCGGCGGTGATTGTGCTGCCGGAAGCAGGTACAGTGGTATTTACGACTACGGCTACCAATCAGCACGGGTGTTCGCGCACCATTAGCTTTACCGTTACCGCTACCGACTTCAACCCGCCGCTGCCGTCGAATGATACGGTTTACGTTTGCGAAAACATCCCGACGGAGATCAACCCCGACGGCGATAATACGCTCATTTACGAGTGGGCGCCGCTGGACGAGGCCATTGATGTAACCACGCCCTGGAACCCGATTGTTACCACGGATACGACCCGCACCTATATAGTAACCGTTACGGATCCGATTGAAAATTGCCAGGTAATTGATACCGTGGTGGTATTGGTTTATCCGCCGATCAATTTGGACCTGAGTCCTGATCTGGTGACGACCTGCGGCGAGGACGTAGTGCTGACGGCTACGGCCGATGTGGCGGTAACCATACAGTGGATCAGCGCTGTTGACGGGCCGCTGCCGGGCAATGGGCTTACCATTACCGTTAACCCTTTCCGGGCGGATACCATCACGGCCATTGCCACCGATGCCAACGGATGCTCGGAGTCGGCTTCAGTGATCGTCATTGACAATGGCGTAGACGTTACGCCCGATCCGGGCGCCGAAGTAGAAGCTTGCCAGTACGTGGCCACTACCCTCAGCCTTATCAACGAGGACGAGTTAGATACCCTCAGCTACACCTGGTCGCCGGCTGAGTACATCGTTGGGCCGGCCAATGGCTCCTCGGTAACGATTGTAGTAGATGAGCCGGGAACGGTAATTTTTACGGCCATCGTTTCGAACCAAAATAGTTGTACCGATACCGTTCAGTTTACCGTGACGGTACAGAGTTTCGATGCCGACCTGCCTGCGTTGGTGCAGGCTTGCCCGAATACGCCCACGCCCATCAATCCGGAGGGTAACCCCGCTTATACTTACGTGTGGTCGCCGACTACCGGCCTCGACCTGAGCCAGCCCTGGAACCCAGTGGCTACGCTCACCCAGAGCCAACTTTACTATGCAACCATTACCGATCCGACAACGGGCTGCTTTACCGTAGACTCGGTACAGGTGCAGGTGTTGCCCGATGTGAATCTGCAAACAACGGGCGATACCGTGCTGTGTGAAATCGTGCCCGTAACCCTTACGGCTACCACCAGCACGCCCGCCGGCATAGTGTGGCAGAATGCGGCGGGCGTAGTGATCGGCGCCGGATCGCCCTTTGTGACAACTCCGGTTAACGGGATCAATACCTATGTGGCCATCGCTACCGATTTGGCCACGGGCTGCCGCGATACCAGCATAGTGGTTGTGAATGTAATGACATTGGGCGATGATCTGCCGGCTGACGAAATTTTCATTTGCGCCAATGAGCCCACGCCCATCAACCCCGGCGGCAATCCCAATCTGATCTATACCTGGACGCCTGCGGATGAGGCCATTGATCTCACCCAGCCGTGGAATCCGGTAGTAACCACCAATACGCCGCGTACTTACTTTGTGCGCATTGAAGACCCTGTCTTTGGTTGTGTGGTATTCGATACGGTAAATATCATTCCGTACCCGGCCATGAACCTCAATGCCGGCGACGATCAGACGATTTGCACGCCCGATGCCCCGGTTACGCTAACGGCGACCACCGATGCTCCGGCCGCGGTCATTCGCTGGTACGACGAGCAGGGCGCGCAGGTGGGAACCGGATCGCCTCTGACCCTTACGCCTCCGGCCGGACAGCACTTCTATGTGGCTGAGGCTGTAAGCTTAGATGGTTGTACGGAGCGCGACACGGTTGTCATCTTCAACTTCCCGATACTGGCTACGCTGACGCCGGCTTTGGTGATATGCGAGCCCGTAGACAGCCTGCAGTTGAACGTTACCTTCCTCAACGATCCGCAGCAGCCGATCATCACCTGGGACCCTGCGGGCGTGCTCACCGATCCGGCCAACGGCCCCTCGGTATGGGTAGACCCCAATGTGACCGACGAGTTCTTTGTAGATATTGTAAACCTATATGGCTGCTCGTTGTCGTTGTCGACCACCGTTACGGTCATTGACCTGCCGGGTACCCTTACGCTGACGGCTAACCCCGATACCATCCTGATCGGCGAATCGAGTACCCTGACCGTGGCAGGCGGTTGCATTGGTTGTACCTATGAGTGGGATGCGCCTTCGGGCTCTATTAACGGCACGGGAGCGGTGGTAGTTGTTACGCCTGCTGAAACCGGGCCACAGACCTACACCGTAATCGTCAGGCTGCTGGACTGCGTCTGGGAGGAAGCCGTCACCATCTTTGTAGTGAACAACGCCTGCGACGGCGATCACGTGTTCCTGCCCAATGCCTTTACACCCAATGGCGATGGCAGCAACGACATCCTGCGGATCAGGAGCAACTACTTAGATGAGCTGGAGGTAAGGGAGTTTATGATTTACAACCGCTGGGGAGAGGAAATCTTCCGCACGAACGATCCATTCCAGGGTTGGGATGGCCGGTACCGCGATGAGGAATGCGCCCCGGATGTATACGGCTTCTACCTCGAAACGGTATGCCCCAATGGTGAGGTGCTTATACAAAAGGGCAACATCACCCTGCTGCGGTAAAGAGAAAATTTAGCGGGCTACCGAGGTAGCTGCACTCAAAAGCGCGGGCCGCTCCGACTATGGTCGGGCGGCCCGCGCGCTTATTTTATGGTTGTCTAAGCCGGAAGGGATCAATCCTGACTCGAACGAATAGCCGCAGTATTTCGGCAAGTTTTGGGCAAAAACAGCGGGCAGCGACGCCCACGGTTAGGGTAGGCGCTATGGGCAGCCCTCCGCCCGGGGCAGCGGTGGAAGCGGTATGCCCGCCCTGTAAAAAGGTTTATTCGGCCAACAGGAGCGGGGCGGGCATAAGAGCGGACGACGCGGTGGCGGGCCGGCCCTGGCATTGCCGTTGGGATGGGCATACCGTTTCAGGGCCGGCCCGACAGCCCCCCGAAAAACTTACTTAAGCCACTCGGCGAATTCGCGTACAAATTTTTCCACTTTAGGGCGGGTGATGCGCTGAACGTAGGGGTTTTCGGGGTGGCGCTCGTAGTAATTCTGGTGGTATTCCTCGGCTAAGTAGAAGGGCCCGGCTGGGGTCACTTCCGTTACGATGGGGGCTAAGAATTTGCCGGCGGCATTGAGTTCGGCGATGTATTGTTGGGCGGTCTGGCGCTGGGCGTCGTTGAGGTAAAACACGGCAGAGCGGTATTCCGGGCCTACGTCGGGGCCCTGGCGGTTGGGGGTGGTGGGGTCGTGGCTGGCGAAGAAAAAGACCAGCAACTGCCGGTAGCTGACCTGCGCAGAGTCGAAGTAAACGACGATGGCCTCGGCATGGCCGGTGCCGCCCCGGCCAACTTCTTCGTAGGTAGCGTTGGGCAGGGAGCCGCCCGTATACCCCGAGTAGACGGCCTCGACGCCGCGCACCGGCTCGAAGACGGCCTCGGTACACCAAAAGCAGCCTCCGGCGAAGTAGGCTTTGCTGAGGTGGCCGTATTTTTTCTCAACGGCGCTTTGCGCCAGGTCTTCCGTACCCGCTTTTTTAGGGGCGGCGCCGGTGGGCGCCTGCGACTGGCAAGACAGTGCAGCCAGACAGATGGTTAAGCATAAGACGATGCGTAACATACGATGTGTTTTTGAAGATATAAACGAGAAAAAGGGGCGGGTGGTTTGTGGCGAAGCAAAGGGCGTGCGCAAGGGGGAGGAGATATTTTAATCAAAAAAGTTACAAAATAACTTTTTTTGAAAAAATATCACTTTTTAGTTTTCAATTTAAGTGTAATGCCTTATCTTTGTAGTGCAAACAATGACACTTAGAGCATACACTGAGATCCGCTCCTTGACACCCGTTAAGCGCCTTATCTCTAAGACCTATCATGGCTGAATTAATCTTCCCGCTGCGCCGGAGACCGGTATTAAAACCCGCCGGTCTTCGCCCAGCTTTTCCGGTTTATTCCAATAACAGTTCCCTGAGCGGCCCGCATTGTTCGGGGCCTGTAAAATGCACAGTGCGCATACCCAGTGCGGCGGCTGCGGCGATGTTGCGGGCATTATCGTCGATGAAGAGGCTGTCGGCGAGGTCAAAGCCGAATCGGGTAGCCAACCGCTGATAGAAAGCGGGATCGGGCTTGCGCATTTTTTCGGCGCCGGATACCAGTACGCCGTCGAACCAGTGGAGAAAGTCGAAGCGCTCCAGGGCTACGGGCCAGGTTTCGGCCGACCAGTTGGTGAGGGCATAGAGCGGGTAGCGGCCATCGACTTTGAGGTCGCGCAGGAGATCGACGGTTTCGGGGATGGGGCCGCCCAGCATTTCGGTCCAGCGGCCATAGAAAGCGCGTATTTCATGGGCATATTCGGGGTGGCGCTCCAGCAGCCAGTGAGTAGCTTCTGCTAATGAGCGCCCGGCATCCTGCTCCTCGTTCCAGTCGGAGGTAGCAATATGGGTGAGGAAGTGCTCCATTTCTGCCTCGGAGGCAAACAATTGGCGGTAGAGGTAGCGGGGATTCCAATCAATGAGAACGCCGCCCAGATCAAAGACAACTATACGGGGTTGCATCTTAGTGGAGAAGAGTTATATTTGTTATTCGGCCCGAAGGCCGCATGCAAGTTACCTAACATTAACGCAATGAGATTCCCCGTATTATTCCTTTTCGCCGCCGGATGGCTGGCAGGCTGCGGCGCCAAGCAAGAGCCGCTGGTATTAACAGACACCCATTGGCAGCTCGTAGCTTACGAAAACCAGGGCAGGCGGCACAACGCCCATAGTCATCGGGCAGCACACTTAGATTTTACAGCCGATAAATTTTCGGGCAATACAGGCTGCAACCACTTTGGCGGGCAGTACAGCCTGTCGGGCAGCCAACTGAACGGGCAGCGCGTATATGCCACTAAGATGGCTTGTTTAGCGGGCGATGTCAGCGAGCAGGAGCGCGTTTTTTTGGCGGCGCTCAGCGCGATGTCAACGGTTGCCCGCACAGCGGAAGGGCTGACCTTAGAGGCCGGGGAAATCCGGTTGTTTTTTACGCCTGCCCCGACCGAAAATGCCGGAAGCGCCAAGGCAGAGCCCGAGCCGACCCCTGAGCCGGAGCCAAGTACGACCGACATAGCGGCAGCTCCGGCGGCGCGAACCACTGCTGCAACTGCTCCGAGCTGGCGTCTGCCCGAGCCCGAGCCGGCCCTTCAGGGCATGTTTGCCTATATGGCAGATGCGGCTGTTTTTATCTCCTGCACCGACAAGAAGCGTTACCCCGTGGCGATGGAGGCCGGTTTTGTGGAATTGGAGCGAGCCTACCTGTCGCTTATGGGCGACGATGCGGGCAGGCAGGCGCTGTTGGTGGCCAAAGGCGGCATTCGCAGCCGCGACAAAATGGATGGCCGCGGCAAAACGCCCACAGTAGTGGTAGATGCGGTGTACAGTTTGCACCGCGATGTCAATTGTACTGCCGATATCCGGCGATTGGCCGGCGACTATGCCCTCGACGGAGGGCAAGCCCGGTTTAAAGATTGCGCCGATGGCAAAGGCTATGTGGCGCATAGCGAGGCGGCCCTGCGCGCTTACCGGGCGCTGAAACTGCCCTCTGGCGCCGCCGTATACGCCGAGTTGGAGGGCTTTACTGATGCCAACGGGCTGCACATTACGAGGCTGCTGGGCTTTAGGGCCGGCGAGACCTGCGCGCCCCGATGAATGCAAAACAACCATTTCCTTAGGGGGGACGTTGTTTGAATGGCAATTCCTTTACTTATACGGTATAAATCACAACCAATGCACTGTCTGCGAAGCGTATTGACATGGGCTTTACTGGTAATTGGCCTCGTAGCCGCCTGGGGCCAAACGCCCCGGCGCTGGACTCCGGCCGAGCTGCACCAGGCCATTGAGAAGCTCAATTTCCTGGGGTCGGCCCTCTATGTGGCCGCCCACCCCGACGATGAAAACACCCGGCTGATCAGCTATTTGGCCAATGAGGTAAAAGCCCATACCGCTTACCTCTCGCTCACCCGGGGCGACGGCGGTCAAAACCTCATTGGCCCCGAGATAAGGGAGTTGCTGGGCGTCATCCGCACCCAGGAACTGCTGGCGGCCCGCCGTACCGACGGCGGCAACCAGCTTTTTACCCGCGCCAACGATTATGGATTTTCCAAGCATCCCAACGAGGCCTTCGCTACCTGGGATAGCGTGGCCGTGTTGTCGGACGTGGTATGGGCCATCAGAAGCTGGCAGCCCGATGTGGTCATCAATCGTTTTGACCACCGCTCGCCGGGCTCTACCCACGGCCACCATACCGCTTCGGGGATGCTGTCGTTTACGGCCTTCGATCTGGCGGGTCGCAAAGACGTCTTCCCGGAGCAGTTGCAGCAACAGGTTGCTCCCTGGCAACCGCAGCGGCTGTTTTTTAATACTTCCTGGTGGTTTTACGGCAGTCAGGAAAAGTTCGACGCCGCCGACAAGTCGCGGATGGCCGGCGTAGATGTGGGCGTTTATTACCCCGCGCTGGGCTACTCCAATCCCGAAATTGCAGCCCGCAGCCGTACCCAACACAAGAGTCAGGGTTTTGGCAGCACCGGCTCGCGGGGCTCGGAGATGGAGTACCTCGAACTGCTGAAGGGCGATATGCCCACCGACAAAGGCAACCTGTTTGAAGGCATCAACACCACCTGGACCCGCGTGCCCGGCGGCGGCCCCATAGGCGAGGTATTAGCCGGCGCTGCCCGCGACTTCGACTTCCGCGACCCTGCCCGCAGCTTACCTGCCCTCATGCGCGCCTATGCCCTCATCAAAGCGCTGCCCGACAGCTACTGGAAGCGCGTCAAGCAAGCCGAAATTGCAGAAGTCATCCGGGGCTGCGCCGGGCTTTTCCTCGAAGTCGTTGCCAACGACTACTCGGCTACCCCGGGCCAGACCGTAACCCTCAAAATTGAAGCCATCAACCGCTCGCAGGCGGCTGTGAGCCTGCTGGGCTTCAGCATCCTGCCTATGGGCCAGGATACGACCATTACCTTAGACATGCCCTTCAACAAGCGGTTTCAATTGGAGCGCAGCCTGAGCCTGCCCGCCAATATGCCGCTGTCGAACTCCTTCTGGCTCAACGAGCCCTTCACCAATGGCATGTACAATGTGCCCGATCAGCGGCAGCGCAACTTAGGCGAGACGCCCCGCCAGTTCCGCCTTCGCTTCCGGCTGCGCATTGCCGGCGAAATCATAGAATTGGAGAGCCCCGTCGTATACAAGCGCAACGACTCCGTCGACGGCGAGGTGTACCGCCCCTTTGAGGTGACGCCCCCGGCCTTCCTCTCTCTCGACGAGGGCGCTTATGTCTTTGCCGATAATCAGCCTCGTACCGTCAGCGTAAAGGTCACCGCCGGCAAACCCAACCTCGCCGGCGCCCTCACCCTGCAATGCGGCCCCAACTGGCGCGTGGAGCCGGCTACCCAAAACTTATCTTTTGAGCGCAAAGGCGAGGAGCAGACCTTCCGCTTTACCTTATACCCGCCCAGCCGCCCCGACGACAGCTTCATCACGCCCATAGCTACCGTCGACGGGCGCAGCTACGACAGCCGGCTCGTAACCATCGCCTACGATCATATCCCGACACAGTTGGTATTTCTTAATGCCAAAACCCGCACGGTGCGCTTAGAGCTGGAGCGCGATGGCGATAAAATCGGCTACCTCATGGGCGCCGGCGACGAAATACCCGCCGCGCTTCGCCAGATTGGCTACGACGTTACAGAGCTGGCAGACGCCGATATGACGCCCGACCGCCTCGCTACTTTTGATGCCGTGGTGCTGGGCGTGCGCGCCTACAATACCGTCGATAAGATGCCCACTTATCAGCCCCTGCTGCTGCGCTATGTAGAAAATGGCGGCGTGCTGGTGGTACAATACAACACCAACCGAGAGCTGCGCGTGCCGGCCAATGAAATTGCGCCTTACGAGATGACCATCGGTCGCGACCGGGTGACCATCGAAGAGGCTGAGATGCGCTTCTTAGCCCCGGCTCATCCCGCCCTCAACAAGCCCAATGCCATCTCGGCCCGCGACTTCGATGGCTGGGTGCAGGAGCGCGGCCTGTATTATGTGAGCAAATGGGGGCCTGAATTTACGGCCATTCTATCCAGCAACGACCCCGGCGAGGCGGCCTTGGATGGCGGCCTGCTGGTAGCTCGCCACGGCAAGGGGCATTATGTGTACACCGGACTGGCTTTTTTCCGGCAGTTGCCCGCAGGGGTGCCCGGCGCCTTCCGGCTGTTTGCCAACCTATTGGGGCTGGGCTCTACGGCGCCTTGAAAACGGGTAAAATAGCACAAAAAAAATCCCGGTCGCAAGCCTGCGACCGGGATTTTTTTTGTGCGACAAGCGCTATGCTCCTTGTTTGAACTTACTGCTTCACCAAGCGGGTAGTCAGTACCTGATCGCCTGTGTTGAGGCTTACGAGGTATACGCCCGAGGCCATGGTAGCCGGCAGATCAATGGTCAGCGCTTCTTCGAGACGTACGCTGCGGCTTAGGACTACGCGGCCCGACAGGTCGCGGATGATGAGCTCGCCTTCACCTTCCAGCACGTTAGCGGTGGCCACGCGCACCCAGTGGGTAGCAGGGTTGGGCGTTACGTTCAGCTCGTTGCTCAGGTTCAGTTGGTCTTGGCTGCTTGCTAAGCCATTGCCGGCAATACCTTGCAGCGAAGAACCGCCATAGTTGATGTTGCTGAAAGTAGCCACCGTGGTATTGGGGCTTACGTTGCTTTCCACGGCCGGGCCGGCGAATACGCAGTTGGCTAACGGAACGATCACCTGGAACGCCGGGTTCCAGTTTACGCCATTGCCAGAGGTATAGCCAATGATCTGGTTGCCGTTGCGCGTCAGGCGCAGGTAGTTGACGTTGAGGGCAAACTTAAAGTTTACGATCACCGTGCCATTGGTAGCGGTGCGGTAAGCAAAGTAGACGCGGTTGTCGCCTTGCGTGAAGATCCAGGCGTAGGGCGAGCCTGCGCTGAGGGTGTTGCGCATCATCAGGCCGGCTTTGCCGAAGCCCGAGTTGATGCTTACCTGAGCGCTGATGTCCTGAGCGCCGCAAAGCGTAGCACCCGGGAAGGCCATGGTAACGCCATCGCCCAATGCCGGACCAAAGCAGGCATTGCTGATGACGAGCGAGCTGCCCGATCCGGCCGTAACGCTGCCGTTGTTGCAGGCGCCTACCGTAACGGGCACGAGGCCGTCGGGCAGGCCGGGCTTACAGCTATTGGCGTGGTAGCCCAAACCCCAGAAGGTATTGTTGGGGTAGCTGACCCATTCCGAAGCAGCCGAGAAAGCATCGTTGGGGTTGTTGTCGCCGGCCGTGATTGAGTAGTCGCGGCGCAGGGTGACGTCAACGCCGTAGTTAGCCGCATTGCCCAACTGGCCAATGGCGTCGATGACGCCGCCGTCGTTCTCAAGGATAACTACGTCGTTTCCGTTGAAGTTGAGGTCGGCGGAGAGCTGGTCGGCCTTGCTGGCAAAGTCGATGCCTGCGGCATTGTTGCACACCACATAGGTTCCGCCGGCAGGGATGATGCCGCTCAGGGGGATGGTATTTTCAAACGTGCCGCCATTGAACGACAGGAATACGCCGTACTCAGCCAGGTCGATGTCGCTGTTGGTGGGGTTGAAAATTTCGATACACTTGTTGAAGCTGCTGCCTTCAATGTATTCAGAGAAGAACAACTCCGAACAATCCTCTATGAAAGAGCAGGGGGCCTCGTTATTGCCTAAGTTTTCAGAGTATACGCAGGAAGCGGCATCGGTAAAGGTTGCCGTTGCCGTAATGGCAGCGCCGTCGGCAGGCAATACCAAGCTGAAAGAATAGTCAGACCCCGATAGCGTAGCCGCCATAACGCTGCCTACAATGTCGCCGTTGATTTCCAATACCAAATTGCCGGTAGTGGGCGCATTGTCGAAACTCACCGAGATATTCGTTTGATACGTATCGTCGCTGGTGCTGGGGGTATCGTTGTCATCGCAGCTTTCGGCTACGTCTTCGCGGCTGATTTCCGTGATGGAGCAGGGGCCCGCCACAAAACAATCGCTGGTGTGGGCGCCTAAATAGTCGTCGGTATCTTGTGGGTATACGTCCCACTGCTGATCGCCGGAGCCGGTCCAGCTCAGGCTGCCCTGGCCTACATTGGCCTTGCGCACTAAGGTGCGGTCGACGGTAGAGCCCGTGCCCACCGGCCAGCTGGAGCCGGGATCAACGCCTACAATGCCGATGCGGTCAATGACAACCCCGTCGTTCACCAATTCAACAGCATCGTCGCCGTTGTACCAGCCGGAGGTGTTCACTAAGTTGGCCGTCGGGTAGAAGGTCGCATTGTTGCACAAGACGTAAACGCCAAAAGGCGGAATGGTAGCGCTTGTAGGGATGGTTATCGTCAACCCCACCGTAGAACTCCCGTTAAAGTACATCCGCACTTGATAGCCGTCAAGGCTTGCCGTGCTGGCTGTTGGGTTGTAAATTTCAAGACACTTGTTGGTGCCGCTTCCCTCGATGTACTCCGAGAAGAACAGCTCTGAACAAGTAGACTGGGCCGTAGCCGCAATAGCCATAAGGCTGCCAATCAGCAGTAGAACTAAAGATCTCATAAATAATTCGCGTTATTTGAGAATGTATGAATACAAAACACACGGATGCAAGGAGCATCTCTAAAGGCGAAAAGGAAGGTATGTAGCCTGCTCAAAGAAATCGACTGCAAGATAGAAACTTTGAGGCAGATGGCGAATAGGACCAAAGATATTAACACAAGAATTAATGTCTTTTTAACATTGAATCCCGCTTGTTTTGGCCTTTTTTTATACCTTCATCCCTCAATTTCAAGCATCTGTCATTATGTCGTCTTCTTTTACGGTATATCTCCAATTAGGTTTCAAACACATTGCAGATTTTGCGGGCTACGATCACATTTTATTCATCGTCGCCCTTTGCGCCATCTATCGGCCCGCCCAGTGGAAGCAGGTAGCCCTGCTGGCCACCGCCTTTACCCTGGGGCATTCGCTCACGCTGGCTTTAGCGGCCCTCGACGCCGTCAGCGTCAATGCTGCCGTCATCGAATTCCTCATCCCCCTCACCATCCTCACCACTGCCCTCTACAACGTGCTGGCCCACCGGGCTGAGCATCGCGATAAAAACGGCTCTCGCAACCGGCTCTATCTCAATTATTTATTTGCATCTACCTTCGGGCTTATCCACGGCCTTGGGTTCAGCAACTTCTTCCGGGCCTCGCTCATGCCCGGCGAAGAAAACCAGCTCGTTCAGCAACTCCTCGCCTTCAACCTCGGCGTCGAGCTCGGCCAACTCCTCATCGTAGCCGTCATCCTGGGCGCCGCCGGCCTCGCTATGGGCCTCTTCCGCGTACCCCAGCGCGAGTGGAATCTCTTCGTATCCGGTTCGGCCTTTGGCTTAGCCCTCGTTATGGCCCTGGAGCGCATCTGAGGTTCTTTTTGTAGGGCGTGCCCCCGCGCGCCCATACGCATACCGGCGCCCGCGGGCGCAAAAACGCCTGCCTCCGGGCGCGCGGGGTCGGGTGTTCCGCTTTTATGCGCTCGTGCCTCACGCATACCGCTGCACCCCCTCACGCGGCTCCGCAGCGGCATGGGGGCAAACCGGGCTTCGCAATGGTCAACGCCAACGAACCCAAACAGCAAGCGCCGATTTTTATTATCTTTGCGCCGCTGAAAACGATAAAAACCACAATTGCACCAAACGCCGCCAGGCTATGCAAAAGACCAAGCGAAAAATTGAAATTCTGGCTCCTGCCAAGAACCTTTACCAAGGTATGGCTGCCGTCAATGCAGGCGCAGACGCCGTATACATGGGCGCGCCCATGTTTGGCGCCCGCTCAAATGCCACCAACTCCATAGAAGACATCGCCGAAATGGTTCGGTATGCCCACCTCTTCAAGGCTAAGGTGTTGGTGACCCTCAACACCATCCTCTACGACAACGAAATTGAACCCTGCCGCCGCCTCATCCACGAGCTGTACGACATAGGCGTCGACGCCATCATCGTTCAGGATATGGCCATCTTGGAGATGGACCTGCCCCCCATCGTCATCCACGCCAGCACCCAGGCCAACAACCGCGATGCCGGCCATGTGAAATTTTTGGCCGATGCCGGCATAAAGCGCGTGGTATTGGCGCGCGAGCTCAACCTCGACCAAGTCCGCGAAATCCACGAGGCCTCGGATGTGGAGCTGGAGTTTTTTGTCACTGGCGCCCTCTGCGTATCGTTCAGCGGCAACTGCTACATGAGCGTAGCCAATGGCGAGCGCTCGGCCAACCGGGGCTCCTGCGCCCAAAACTGCCGCCTGCCTTACCGCCTCATCGATGGCGCCGGCGAGACCCTCATCGAAAGCAGTCACCTGCTATCGATCAAAGACCTCGACCTCTCCGACGAGCTGCCCAACCTCATTGCAGCGGGCATATCCTCCTTCAAAATTGAGGGCCGCCTGAAAGACATCGTCTACGTCAAAAACAACACTTCCTACCTGCGCAAGCGGCTCGACGCCTTCTTAGAAGCTTATCCCGAACGATACGAAAAGGCCTCGTCGGGCCGTACCTTCTACAACTTTGAACCCGAACTGGGCCGCAGCTTCAACCGGGGTTATACCGACTACTTTGTCAACCACCGCCGCGAGAAGATTGGCTCCTGGGAAAGCCCCAAATCGAAAGGCCAGTACATCGGCAACCTGTTAGCCATCAAAGCCAACGGCTATCAGATCGAAAATTATGAGCTGCTCAATAACGGCGACGGCCTCTACTTCATCAACGAGCAGGGCATAGCCGACGGCGCGCAGGTGAACATCATCGTCGGGGATGTGGTGGTACCCAACGAACTCAAGCCCCTGCCCATAGGCACGCCCATCTATCGCAACCTCGATGCGGAGTTCAACCGCATGATCGAAAACGAAAACAGCGCCGTCAGGAAAATTGGCGTAGCCATGCATTTCAGCGAAACCGAAACCGGCTTCCGCCTACAGGTAACCGACGAAGACGGCCATAGCTCTACCGCTGACCTCGATACGCCCAAAGAGCCGGCTAAAAACGCCGAGGGGCTAATGGAGAACATCAAAAAGAACTTGGCCAAAACAGGCAATACCCCCTTTGCTGCCGACGAAATAACGCTGGATATTTCAGCGCCCTGGTTTCTGCCCATCTCCAAAATCAACGAAATCCGGCGCATAGCGCTGGAGCAATTGGCCGAAACGCGCATCCGCGACTATGTGCGCGAGGAGCGCCCCGTTGTAAAAACCGACCATCCTTATCCCGTAAAATCCCTCGACTTCACCTACAACGTAGCCAATAAGATGGCCCGCAAATTCTACCAGCGCCACGGCGTTGAAGAAATAGAAAAGGCTTTCGAGCTACAGTGGAACCCCGGCAAATCGAGGGTGATGGTCACCAAATACTGTGTCAAGTACGAACTAGGGAAATGCCCCCGCTTCCAGCGCAGCACCATGGGCGAAAAATTAGCCGAACCCCTCACCCTCAAGCATGGCGAGGTAGAGTACAAGCTCAAGTTCAACTGCAAACCCTGCGAGATGGAAATTTGGGAGAAAGACGCCGAGTTTGAAATTGAAGAGGATGTGTTTTAGATCTATGGTCTGAGAACTATAACCACAACATGCCTACACACAAAACCTGCCGGTGTAAACTATAAAAGCGGTTATTGGTGATAACGAACTTGCATTATTGAGCGTTATGAGTGTATATTTGTACTACAGCCGTGTTATAACCACACTTAATTCATTATGATTATTGATGCGCCAGATATGATGGTACGTATGCCCGCCTTTATCTCCCGTTCCATCGAAGAGACAGGCTATGACCATTATAAAGGAGTGGCACTACCTCCTTCTACCATTGAAATGCTCAAAGAGCTTATCCAAGTCGTAGATAAACGAACGGCAATGGCTAAGCGCATGCGTCGGTCGGAAGCGGTAGCTACATGGAAGATCATAAAGCCTGCCATTCAAGGGTTTCTTCATGAGCAGGCTGCTTTTGAAGACCGGTTCAAGGATACAATATCTATCGATGAAAGTATTGATGTATTGCGTTCCTTCTTTCTTGCAGTGCAGTATTATATAGCTGAAATAGGTTATACCGCCACCAATCGTAAAATTGATGATGATGACCTTGATGCTTTTTTATTAAATGCATTTTCTCAGATGAATTCCTCTGACCGAAGCGAGCATGTGGCTGGTAAGAACGCCCTTATGACCTTGTTCAATGATTAAACGCTTAATCATATATGCCTTATAAAAGCGCTCAACATCCTGATTTTGCAAAAGATGTACATAAACTAACAAAGAAAAATAAACCCTTAAAGCAAGTCTTGAAAGCTCAGGTATTAGCTATTTTGGATAATCCGGCCCTAGCAGAGCCTTATACTGGAAATTTGCTCGGCTTATCTAAGGTTGCTTTTGGAAAGGGTCCTGAGTATAGAATTATTATAGCTCGTTATGCCTGTTGCGAGCAACGTGACGGAACCTGCCTCTATGGTGATGATTCAGACATCGTATGTGAGGGATTCATTGATTTTATCCGGGTAATGTCGCGAGAAGATGCCAATAACTTTTATAAGAAGAGCATAAGTTATATTGAGCAGTTGCTTCGTTAAATCAATTGCTGATTCCATCAATATATAGGATTCAGGTCCGATAAGCCTAGGGTTTCCTACATCAAGGATAGTGCTAGTCAGTTTGTACCGTTCCGCGCCAACACAGGGCAGTCGGCCCGCGCAAGCTGCCTGGAAGGTGGCCGACGACAGGAGGCCAGCCCGCAGGGCCGACCGCAAGGGAGCCTGGAAGGGAGCGACCCCGGCGGCCCCGGGGACTCCGCTAATCGACAGCATTAGGGTATGGGGGCCGCCGGGGATGCGCCCAAAGGAATAATGGTATGGCTAAGGATGGGGCTTACCCGCGTTTATCGGCGGTTTGTTCGAGCAGGAAGCTGACGGCTTCGAGGCCGGGCAGGCTGTCGGCGCGCATGTACTGCTCAACGACGAGGCGGTAGGCGCCGGTTTGGTTGAAGTAGGCGCCTTGCTGTATGGGGATGAGGAGCTCGCAGCGGCGGCTGTTGCAGTCGCCGAGCCATTGGCCGGCTTTGTCGCCGAGTTCGAGGGATACTTGCTCGGAGATGCGCTGCCCGTTGGGGAAGGTAGTGTGCAGGCGCACGTAGAGGTTTTGGTAGGGGAAGGCGGTGCTGTGGTTGAGGCGGAGGTAGAGGTTGTAGATGCGCTGAGAGTCGGGCACTTCAAAGTCGTAGGCAAGGGTATCGGCGTAGGTCCAGCCCTGCTCAGGATCGAGCTCGTAGGTTTTTTTGTACGTATAGCCGGGGCCGCAGGCAGTAAGCAGGGCCAGCAGCAGGGCGGCTGGGAGTATGCGCAGTATGGTAGTGCTCATGAGCGGTTAGTTGCGAGGAGTTGTTCTTTTAAATTCGCGCAGGTTGGTGGCGATACTGAGTTGATTGACGCCTCCGCCTATGTGGAAGTTGGTGCGGCCAAAGTCGAGGCGAAAGCGATTGATTTTAATGCCCAGACCGAAGGTAAAGCCGGCAAAACTGCGGTAATCGGCTTCGGAAAGTTCCTGGCGCAGCAGGTGGCTGTAGCCGGCGCGAAGGCGGAAGTTGTCGCGGGCGCCCAGCAGCAGCTCGGCGTTGAAGACGAAATGGCGGAAGAAGTTGTCGAGCCAGATGCTGGAGCGGGAACGCTCGGTGGGGGTATCGTTGAGGAGGAAGTTGTCTTCTTTGGCGTTGGGATCGTCGTAGAGGATGTTCCACCGATCGAGGAAGCGATAGATGACGGAAAAGCGCAGGGGGAGGTGCTTGAGGCGGCGCGCGATGCCTGCCTGCATCTCGAAGGGCAGGGGCTCGGCGTTGCCGGGGGCATAGGCGGTGAGCTGGCCGCCCATATTGCGCAGCACTAAGGTAGCGGAAAAGCGGGAGGCGGTATCTTCGTAGAGCAGGGCGAGATCGCCGACGAGGCCCGCCGATCGGTAGGTTTCGAGTTGTGAGGATACGAAGCGCAGGTTGGCGCCCGCCGAGATGCGCTCATAAATCTGACGGCCTGCGCCCACGGTAAAGGCATATTCGTTGGCGGAAAAGGTTCCTTCTACTTCGCCGAACTCGTTGGTGAGGTCAAAGTCGCCATAGTCGGCATATTGGATGCCGGCGTGGAAGGTGGTTTTCCAGCGGGGCTGGTGCAGGGCCATAGCGGCGTAGCCGTGTTGCACGCCGGCGAGGTGGAAGGCGTGGCTAAACGACAGTTGCTGGTGCATGGCGGCATTGAGCAGGGCGGGGTTGCCGGAGGCGAGGTTGACGTCGTCGTCGGCCACGGCAATGTGGGCCGCGCCCAAGGCGGCTACCCGGGCCGAAGGCGAGAGGTTGAGGAACTCGTAGGCGAAGAGGCCTCCGACCTGCGCCTGTGCGGCTGATGAGATCAGGCCCCAAGCGAGGGCATTGAAGAGTAGTCGTTTTAGCATGGAGGAGGGGGTATAATTAATTGCCGCCGCCATCATCGGCGGAGGCGCCTTCGGCCTGCCAGGTCGTGCGGCATTTGCCCGAGTCGCAGTCCATGGTGCGGATGTGGGCGCCGCTTTCGTCGTATAGCTTGAGCTCGCCATGTTCGAAGTCGCCATCTTTGAAGGTACCTTCTGTTTGGAGCTTGCCATTGGGGTAGTACTGGCGGAAGGGGCCATTTTCGTCGTTGTCCCGGAAAGTGACCTCTTCGGCCAACTGGCCGTCGGGGTAATAGGTTTTCCAGACGCCTTCCATCGTGTTATTGACGTATTTACCTTCCTGTAGCAGTTTTCCATTTTCGTGGTATTCGCGGTAGGGGCCGGAAAAGACGCCGCGGCGGTAGGTTTCTACAATTTGGGTATCGCCGGATGCATAATAGATGATGCGGAGGCCTTCGAGGCTGTCGGCTTCGTAGTAGGCTTCTTCCACGAGGCGGCCTTCGGGGCTTATCTTGGCATAGAGGCCCTGACGCATTTTGTTGTCTTTGCGGCGCTGTATGCGTTCTTTATAGCCGTATTCGTCGGTGGTTTCCACTACTTCCAACAGGGCGTCCTGCTTGGCGCCCGAGCAGGCGGTGAAGAGGCCGGACGCAAGCGCGCCTCCAAGGCCGGCGATAATCAGCCATTTGCGCGAGAATGGGTATGCCATAGACGGTAAATTGTTTTGATCGTTTTTCAGCACGCAAAACTAAGCAATAAACGCCCAGCTATGGGGCAAATTGTACTGTTAAAAACAAAAGCCCGGACGACGCGAGGTCATCCGGGCTCAATACTTTTGCTTTATGTTTAGGTTTTATGGCCGCACTTTGTCCATCGGCATATAAACCACTAAGTGCTGGTTGGCTACCACCTCTGCTTTGTTGAGGCCGTTCCAGCGCATGATATCTTCTACCGAGCAGCGGAAGAGCAGGGCCAGGGTATGGATGCGGTCGCCGGGTACGGCTACGTAAGTGCTCTTTACGCGGTTGGAGGGCAGCGATTCCTCGCCTTGGCGGTGGCCGTAGCGGGCCATAAAGTCGCCGGCGACGCGCGCAGGCACTACTACATAGTGCCCCTGCTCGCTGCGGGGTACCACGCCCGTGAGGAAACCGGGGTTGAGGGCGCGCAGCGTCTGGTGGCCTACGCCAATGGCGCGGGCTACGGCCGCGAGGCTGAGCGTATTGTACACGCGGAATGCGCGGGTATTCTGGCGGTCAAAGTCGGGGAAGTTGGGCTGTATGCCGTGCATGCTGTGGAAGTTGACCAAGTACGCGGCGGCTAAGAAGGCGGGCACATATTTCTGCGACTCGGTGGGCAGGTAGCGGCGCACTTCCCAGTAGTCGGCGCAGCCGGCGCGCCGAACGGCCTGCTGCACGCGGCCGGGGCCTGCGTTGTAGGCAGCCAGCACTAAACCCCAGTCGCCAAACTGTTGGTATAAGTTGGCCAGCATCTTCACGGCAGCTTCCGTTGCCTCATAGGTGTTGAGGCGCTCGTCGATCTGCCCATCCTGCTGCAAGCCGTAGCGACGAGCGGTAGCGGGCACAAATTGCCACAGACCCGATGCACCCTTATGCGATGTTACGCGGGTTTGGAGGCCCGACTCTACCAGCGGCAGGTACTTCAGGGCGTCGGGCAGGTTGTACAGCCGGAGGTAGTGCTCGAATACAGAAAAGTAAATGGAAGTGCGGCCGAGGAGTTGCTCCGTCTCGCGAACGCCGTCTACGACGTGCCGACGAATGTAAGAACGCACTTCGGGCGTGTAGCGAAAACTGAAGGGGATGTCGAGACTATAAAGGCGCTCGGTAAGCGCAGCCTCGGACAGGTTGTCCGATGTGGAAAAATCAGCGGATTTTTCGGTACGGGTGCTTGGGGCAGTTGCATGGACATTGGACGAAAAGCACATAAATGCGCCCACGACCAAAATCGTAGTTAAACGGTTCATCAATCTTCTTTTTGTTCATGGGGGCCATCAAAAACGACCGAATGGGCTGGGCCCGAACTCCGTTTAAGCATGGCTTTTGACTGGGGCCGGCGGCTGAAAAATGACCGCCGAAAAAGCCAGTCCATTCATGGGATTAACCAAATACGCCGCAAAGTTAACCCCATCTTATCAGATTGTCAACCTTTTATGCAAAATGCCCCCCTAAGCGACCTTTTATTCGGAAATACCGTCATGCGTATCTTGGGCAACAACACCCCCCATTTTGGGGGTATTGCCGGGGGTTGTCAACAAACCGCCAACGATAATATTTGGCTCATTCGGAGCAGGCGAAATTTTATAATGGTCAAACTTTAACATTTTTTCTACTTTGATAAAATGTTAAGAAAGTGTTAAAGTTTTTTCGCTAAGCTCAAAAAAGGGGCCGGCCCTCAATTGGACCGGCCCGGTGTAATCCCATTCCACTGGTGATACACCAAAGTATAATGGAGCACTATAAACTTGTATAAAGGCGGGTTGGGCGCTACTCTAAGATCACCATTTTTTTGGTGGCGGCATACTTGTCGGTAGCCAGTTGGTAGTAGAGCAACCCGCGCGCGGCTACGTCGGCGGCATCAACCATGATCTGGTTGTAGCCGGCTACGAAGTATTTGCGGTACCGGAGTACGGTTTTTCCCTGGGTGTCGAAGATGGAGAAGGTAATCTCCGCCGCTTCGGGCAGGTAAAACCCAATGATGGTTTGGTCGCCAAAGGGGTTGGGCCGGTTTTGCTCTAATTCAAAAGCCTGCTTTTGCCCCTGCGGGGTATCGAATACTAAGCCCAAAGCCATGATTTCGAGGTCTTCGCCATAGGCCTCGGCCCGGGTGATGCGCGAGGTGATGCCGGTAGCTTCGCTAAGCCTGCCATCGGCTAAGGCTTCCATGCGCAGGATGACGAAGTCGGCGTCGTCGTTGCCTTCTGCATGGCCGGCGGGCGCGTTCCAGCTCAGGGTGAGTATCCCCTGGTCGGCCCGCGCACTGCTGAGGTGCTCTTCCCGCGCCAGCCCCCATTCAATGTCCGTCAGGCGAAGCAGGCTAACGTCAAATTGGAACGTAAACTGCATCCCTTCTATCCAGGCTTGGGCTTCGGCGGCCGACAGGCGCAGTTCCACCTGATCGCCGGCCTTGAAGACCTGATCCCGGGTGCGCAGATAGTAGGTATTGCCCGAGCTGCGCTCGGTGATGCCATCCTGGGCGTTGGTGGCGGCGCTGCCATTGACGTCGCCTACTTTTACGGCTACAAAATGGCCGTTGTTGTAATCGCTTTCGAGCTCGGGGATGTTGATGGCCTCCGGGAATGGCTCCAGCCAGGGATTGGCGGGGTCCGGGAACTCAAAGTTTTGCCAGATGAACCGCCAACTGGTATTGTTGGGGAAAGTATCGGAGATGCCCAATACCATCCGGCGCATATTCACTAAGTCGAGGGTCGTCACCGAGCTGCTGTGGTTTACGTCGGCGGCGATGATGCGATAGGGCGATCCCAGGTCCTGTATGCCCAAGATGTGCTTGGCCGTCATCACGATGTCGAGGGTAGTGATGCCGTTCTGCCAGTCCTGGCCGCTGGCCGGGCGCACTAAGTAGTGGGCTCCGGTTTGGACGTCAAAATGGTAAAGGCCGTCGGCGCCAGTCATCATCATCATGGTGTCCATGTCGTCGGCCGGGTAAACGGCTACGTTGGCTACGGGGTTGCCCGACTCGGTCTGGATGATGCCGGATATTTCGCCCATCACGGGGCCGGTCGGGGGCGCTACGGTACAAAAACCGCCATTGTCCTGCACGGTGAGGGTAGCGTCGCAGAAGCTGTAGTTGGGGCCGCCTACGGCGCCGCCGGGCTGCACGGCATAGGGGTTGAAGGCCGAATCCCAGGTGTAGATGCGCACGGGCACGGGGCCGATGTCGTCGCAGGTCACTACCAGCGCCGGATGGTTAGGGGCGGGCACGTCGAGGCCTGCCAGCACGTCGGCTGTTTTATGTACGGTATAGCGCAGCGGGCCGGTACAGTCGGGGCCGGGGCTTGTAACAAAGTTCTGCACGTTTACCGGAGCTGCTGCCCGGTCGATGAAACCGTCGCCATCGGCGTCGGTATTGGGGGGCTGCGGCATCAGGGCAATGACCAAGCCCGTGGCGCAAAAGGCGCTGGGCACGCCGCAGTCGATGATTTCAAAGTTGATGAGCGCCTGTTGGCTATTGCCGCAGAAGTCGCGTACCTGCACCCGGAAGCGGTGGGCGCCAAGCGGATAGGTTCCCCGGAGCTGGTAGTTGGGGAAGGTTCCGCTGAGCGCCTGGCTCGTGACGACGCCATCGTAGCTGCCATTGGCCTGGAGGTCGATTTCGACGGTGATGCTGGGCGGATTGGCCTGGCAGTCGTCGGTTACCGAGAACGGGATGGTAACGAGGCCGCTGCATACGATGTTATCCTGGGCGCAGAAAGGCGCCGGATCGTCTACAATTACCTGAGGCCCGGCGGTATCGGTTACTTTTATCACCTGGGTGTATTTCCAGTAACCGGTGCTGGCGGTAGGCTGCCAGTATCCGGCGGGGTTGGTTTGGCCATTGCAGGCTGTGCCGCGCACGCCCGCTAAGGGGGCGTTGTTGGTGTGGTTGTTGTCGATGTCGATGTAGGCGGCGCCATTGGCCCTCCGGATGACCCATACATCGGCTTCGCCGGTAGTGCCGTTGCAGTCGGGGTCACGGCTCACATCTATGGCGCTGGTATTGCCATCGTACTCGCACCAGTTGATGACGCTGTAGGTGCGGAAGATCTTATAACAAACGCCCCCGGCCTCGGGCACCTCAAAGCGCTGGTCGGTATGGCTGATGGCCAGCATATCGCAGCCAAAGTTGCGCACAAAGAGGGTGTCGGCTACGCCGGCGGCACAGTCGCCCTGCACGTCGCGCGGGAACTTGATTTCGTACTCCGTGCGCCCGGTGATGGTGATGAGCTGCTGGCATACGCTGGAGGTATTGCCGGCCGCATCAACGCCCTGAAAGCGCCGTAAGATGGTACCCGTGCCGCAGTTGTCGCGGTTGATGACGGGCGCCAGTTCCAGCACGGTGGGCTGCGAGCAGTCGTCGATGAGCTCTGCCGTTCCAAACAGCGCCTGCAACTGCTGCAAGCTGTCTTCTACAAACAGCAGCGGCAGCGTGCCGCAGGAGATGATCACAGGCGCCGGCGCCACGCAAATGGGCGGGGTATTGTCGATGACCCTGATGTTGGTGGTGCAGGTATTGGTGTTGCCGCTGGCATCCGTCACGCGGAGCTGCACCATCACCATCTGGCCCACTTCGCAGCAGTATACGTTCACAGAGGGCCCCCAGGCCGTAAAAGCCGAAGGTACGGTAGCGCAGGTAGCGGGGTTAAAGCCCAGCATACGGCGCACTTCCAAGGTCACGGGGCCGCAGTTGTCGCTGCTGCCTTCGTCTACATCCTGGGCGCGGATGAGGCCGATGCCGTTGCCGCCGAGGGAAACCGTGAGGTCGTCGTCGCAGATGGCCGTCGGGGGCGCCAGGTCGGCCACCACAAACGGGCAACTTACCGTGGTCACATTGCTACAAGCATCCGTGACGGTGTAGCGGAACCAGTGCCGGCCCACCGGAATGTTATTGACGATGCGGCTTTGCGCGTTGGCCGGCAGCGTAGCCAGCACTACCAAACTGGTATCAAAACCAATAACCGTCCCAAAGGGGTTGGTGATGGGCGTAATGCGGTTGCTCGTCACCTCCGTGAGCACCGTAAAGCTGGAGCAGTTGTCGGCTGCCTGAGGCAGCGGCACCGTAATGGATGCCGCGCACAGGTTGGATACCGTTGAATAGCGCAGCGTATCGGGCAGGCCGTTTTGGTCGGCGTCGGGGGCCGAGCAGCTCACCTGCGGAGGCGTCAGGTCGGCAATGCGAATGATCTGATCGTGCGTAACAATGGGCCCCGCCTGGCAGTTGTCGAACACCACCCAGCGCCGCACAAACTGCCGCGTACCCTCGCATACCTGAGCGGAGGGCAGGTCGGAGTAGGTGGCCAATATGTTGCAGAATACCGGATTTACTTCATGTACCCCAAAGGCGCTCACTACCAGCGGAAAACCCGTCTGCGAAGGATGCGGGTTGCCGTTGGCCAGCTCTTCATAGGCTACGTCGCACGACAAGATGAGGGTGCGGGGCGGCAGCACCACATTTTGCAGCGCAATGGGCGGCAGGCTTATCTGTTGCACGCACTGCGCCGTGTTGTTGGCCTGGTCGCGCACGGTGAAAGTGCGCGTGATATTGGCCGAGCCGCAAAGGGCGTTGTTCGTAATTTGATCGGTAAAGGTGAGCTGCGGATTGAGCATACAGGCATCGACGACGGTAGGCGTGCCCAACCATTGCAAACTGGCGGGATTGTTGGCCAACTCCGCCGCGCTGTTGCAGTAAATGGGCAGCCCCAACGGGGCCGTGACGGGCGTGTAGCCATTCACTAAGCCGTTGTTTTCACTGTATACCGCATATTGGTAGGAGCCCGTGCGGTTGCCCTCATAAGAGGTCGTGAGCAGGGTGTAGCTCATGCCGGCCATGAGCATAACGGTAAAGCGCGCCACATTGGGCTGATTGTTGTAGTAGCCCAAGCCAGGCTGTATGCGCAGCGAGGCCCCCACTAAGTTTTGACAAGGCCCGCCAAATGGATTGAAGGTCGTTTGGTAAAGGCCAAAGGCCCCTCCGCCCGGAAAGTTGGATACAATCTCAAAAGTATAAATATCGGTAGCCGATACCGTGATGGTCTGGAGGTTGTAGAAGTGCAGCCCGCTCATAGGCGCTACGGCATTGGTATAGCAGGCAAAGTTGGAGGGTATGAACGTAGGCTGGGCATTCGTGAGGTTGCCGTTGATGAGCTGCACCTGGTTGTTCACAAAGGCCTGGTTGGTTTGTACCGGGCAGGTGATGGTAGGCGCTGAAATATCGAAAATGCGGACGGTGCCCGCGCCGACAAACATGCCGCCCACCGACATGACCTGCACATTGAGCGTTTGGTTGGAGTACTCGCCCGTAACCAAGTTGCCAATGGGCTGCCCCTGCGGACTAAAAACCGTTACAATAAAATCATTAATACAGGGGTAGTTGCCCTCCATCACCATATCGGGGGTGATGAGCGCCTGGCAGTTGAGGCCCAGCGTGACGTTGATCTGCGCATTGACGGCCGTATTGGGCTGGGGCGGCACCACCACCTGCTTGCTCACCGTAACGCTGCAACCGGGGTCGGCCGTACTGCCCGGAGTACCCGCGCCGGCATCGAAAGTATACCGCACCGTATGCGTGCCTACCCCCAGGGTTTGGGGGTTGAAAATAGTAGCCGGCGCATTGTTGATCGTAAATGAGCCCGTACCCTGGGCGCCGTTGTTGTTGGCGGCCAGCACCACCGGCAGGCTCGTCAGGCAAAGCGTATCGGGCAGGCCCGTAATCTGCACATTGGGGTAGTAGCAGGTGTTGCTCACCGTCAGGGTAACGGCCCCATCCGTAGCCGAGAGGCTGAACCCCTGACCCGTCACATGCCGCCCCGAGAGCTGATACCGCCCCGGGCTCACCTCCACAAAGGCGGCGCCCACAGCCACAGGCACAGGCGCGGCAGGCGGCGGCGCGCTATTGGCCGCAAAAAAGCCGGTCGTAGCGCTCACCGTCCAGGTAGCGCCCGCCGGGCCGGTAATGGTGATGATCTCACTAAACTGCCCATTGGATAGGGTCGTTGCATTGTTCAGGCAGTTGCAACTCGCAGGCGCGCCCGGCGCCGCTCCCAGAAAAATGGACTGGGCGCCGGCTCCCCATACGCCCGCGCATAGCGCCAGCGCCAGCATCAGTCGGCGCGCAGCCGCCTTCGTCATTGGGATCGCTTTCCACATGATTGACATTTTTTGGGGCGAAGGCGCCTTGAGCCGCCATCCGCCGGGATGATTCGATTTCATTGCTCCACGTAGTTATTGTGTTCCATTAACCTTATTACACGGGTGTAGGCAAAGCCCGCCCACCTCCTTGCCGGCGCGCTCAGCGCCGAAAGGGGGCAATGTCCGCACAAACGCCCTCGCCGGGCGCTCGCCGCATTGCACTTGTGGAATTGGCTTATCAGGGGGTATTCAAAGAGCGTGCCAAAAATGAAAAACTGCGTAAACATCGTTTGCTTTGAGGGGCCTACCCCGCATAACATTCTCCTCCGTTGACAGCTTGCGCGGGGTCGCTACGCTGCGGGGCTCGCTCGTCGCTCGGCCGGCGCCCTTTGAGGGGCGCCGTCTGGCGGCCGGAGGCCGCCACCCCTCCGCATCGCTAGGCCGGGCGCCAACCTGCCGGAGCTTTGGCTGTGTGAAATAAAATTATCTGCACAAAAAAGCTTAATTTTGCATATACGGCATGAATGCCGCAGGAACCATTAACCCTGCCCCCCGGCCTCTACTGGCTGCTGCTACAAACCGCCGAGGGCCAAACCCAGGTACTCAAATGGATAAAACACTAAGGGCCATGCGCCGGGCCTTGCGCGCAATACCCCCCATGCCCCTGCTGCTGGCGGCAGCCCTGCTCTGGAGCAGGGCTGCCGCAGGGCAGTTGCACGACGGGGTGTGGTTGATGGCAGATGACAATACTTCTGTTACCACCTATATAGAAGGCAACGTACTTGATTTTCGGAATGGGAGTTTATCAGTTAGTACTGACTCCTTCTTCATAGAACTGCACAGCAGCGTAGCCAACATTTGCGACGCCGACGGGCAATTGCTGTTTTACACCAATGGTTGCAAAATTGCCAATGCCGCCCACCAACTTATGGAAAATGGAGACGACATCAACCCCGGCCCGGTACATGAGTTGCAATGCTTCCGGGAAGATTACCCCTGGCAGGGGGCTTATACAGCCGGGTATCAAAGCTGCTTAGCCCTGCCCGCGCCGGGTTCCGATAGCCTTTATTATTTGTTTCACAAGGGCTTGGTTTATGAACAAGACCCTCAGACGGGGCTTAACGTACTCACTCAGCCCCTTTACTATAGCCTCGTCAATATGGCCGCCAATGGCGGATTAGGCAGGGTGGAAGTCAAAAATGTACCCATTATTGATGTTGATGTCCAATTCGGCCAGCTCACGGCCGTTCGGCATGCCAACGGAATCGACTGGTGGGTACTTAGCCCCGGCGCGCGAGGTAGTAACTTGTACTATCGCTTTAGGTTATCAACTGAGGGTGTAGGCCCTGTGCAAACCCAGACGGTCGGAGCAGTCCATACCCGAGGTGGAGGCTGGGCCAACTTCTCCCCCGACGGTTTGCGCTACGCCCGCTACAATCCGGCCAACAACGATGATGTATTCCTCTTTACCGCCGACCGAACGACGGGCGAGTTGAGCAACTTTGTGTTTATTCCCATAGATGAGGGGGTCACTTATTTCAATAGCGGAGTAGCTTTTTCACCCAATTCTCGCTATTTATACGTCTCTTCGGCCCTGAAAATTTTTCAATTCGACACCTGGGCCGACGACATAGCGGCATCGGGCGTAGTGGTAGGCGAATACGAGCCCACAAATGAGTTTATACCGGAGGATTTCTGGGGCATGCAATTAGGCCCCGACTGCCGCCTGTACGTTTACTGCAACAGTTGCGATGTAGTACACGTCATTCACCGCCCCGACGAGCGCGGCGCGGCCTGTCAGTTCGAGCAGGCAGCCGTATCCCTGCCCTGGGGCATCTTTCGCAGCCAGCCCCACTTCCCCAACTACCGGCTGGGGCCGCTGGGTCAGGAGGGTCTCCCCTGTACGCCGGTGGTGAGCGCAAGCGAGCCCCCGCCCCCGCCCGGCCCCGAGCTTTGGGTGGCGCCCAACCCCTCGGCAGGCTGGGCAAGGGTGCAGGGCCGGGCATTGGCCCCTGGCCCTGTGCGCCTCCAAATCATCGACGCCTTCGGACGCCCCCAGGCATCCTGGACCGCCTGGATCGCCGAAGGCCGCCTCGACGAGCCCCTGCCAATGGCCCAAACCCTGCCCCCCGGCCTCTACTGGCTGCTGCTACAAACCGCCGAGGGCCAAACCCAGGTACTCAAATGGATAAAACACTAAGCGGTCAATCTGTACTCATAATCAACCAGGCTAATGTAAAAAAACCTGCTCCGGCACAATCATGTGCCAGAGCAGGCTAAGGATTTATCCGTAAAGGGGGCGCAATTAGATGGTAATCACGCTGCCGTCGAATTTCTGAAGGGTAAAGAAGCCCGTTTCGTTATACGTGAGCTTTTGCTCCCGGAGGATGTCGATGGCAATGGCTTCGCCCAATTTCATCGATTCCGTGTAGTCGGTCCAGTAGTGTACGCCCCCGGCATTGCGGCCGATGGCCACATTGGCGGCTACTTTGTTGAGCTCGCCCCCAACCGTAAGCTTATCGCCGCCCGTGTAGTTTACTAAATTGGTACCTGCACAGTTCGACATTTTAGGCGAGGTAAGCTCGGCGGACTCATCAAACCAGGCTTTCAGGATGGTGGTGCAGGCGCCTGCAACGGTAGCATGGCCCGCGCCGTAGGCGGGGTGAGTGGGGCTGCCCTCAGCAAAAGCCTGCGGAAGGAAATAGCTGTTGAACTTGGTAAACGTTTCCACAAGCGCATTGGAGCCCAACAGATCCGGGTGGATGGGGTAGCGCTTTGTCGCGTGGGTGTTGTTGATGTGTACCCGACCGCCAAAAACCTCCGGCCGAAGCCTGCGGTGTACATTCCACTTCTGATGCCAAACCGCCTTCAATGCGCGGGTCGCTACTTCTGTAACCAACGACAGGATGTGCGGCCCGCCAAAAGTGCCAAAGCCCCCCTGGGTTTTGGAGTTGTTGTACGGGTTGCCCTTATCAAGCGGGGCGCCCATCCCCAACAGGATGAGGCAGGCATTGAGGTAGGCTTCGTAAAGCGCGTCGTAGTGCACATAGGTGGCCAGGTCGCGCAGGTTGCGGATGTGCTTGGGGGCAGTGTCAAAGTAACCCGCATCCGTAGGTAGGGTTTTGCAAGGATCATAAGGGCGGGCAAGGTCTTCGCCGCGCTGAGCTTTGAGCCAGTCGTTGAACGTAGTGAGGAAGTCGCGGTTGGCCACGGCCGTCTTCTGCTTCTGAGAGATACACAGCGACCCGAAGGGAATGTCGAGTAGCAAAAACTGGGAAATGTACGGCCCTTTGAGGTCGCCGGGGGTAAAACCGCGGAAGATGTTTCCTGCATTGATTTTACCTGCTGCCGGGCCTTCGCCATGGTAATCCGACAGGTTGCTCATGTCGGCCACAGCGTTGGCTATGACAGGGTCTGTGCCGTAGTCGTTGAAGCACACGTCGCGGGCCAACGCCATCCAATAGAGCTCAACCATCTCCGCAGCTACTTCTGCACTGGAGAAATTGGGCGCGGGCGGAATGGTATAATTCTGAGGGTCGCCGCCTTCAAGGTCAAAGTTCCAGCCCGCCTGAGGGTTGGTCAGTTTGCGACCGTTGGCAGGCGTGCCCATCGGTATTTTTTCGTAGTCCTCGTGGCGACCCGTCTGGGTAGCGAAGCATAGGGCGCGGTAGGCATCGGGGTCTACTTCTCCTACTGAGCCGTCGTGGGGGAGTCCCTTGGAATAATTGGCAAAAAAGTTGTCGTCTTTGCCGGCAAAGGTCATCTCATCGCCATTGTTGGGCTGTTCCGGAGAGGGTTGAAAATAACCGGATTTAGCGGCTAACTCACGGATTTCCTTAGCGCGGGTTTTACGCTTGATTGGGTTTTCCATTATTTATTGATTAAAGGTTAATTACGTGTTTGTTGACCTAAATATAGGGCTTTCGGCAGCCAGGATGCAAGCGCAACTGAACGAATGGGCGCTTAAATCGATTGAATGGCCTGGTTTTTCCAACGAATGCCATTTTATGCCCGGCGCAATAGCGGGAGTTCCTGGCCCAACAGGCTCATTTTTTCCATCAAATCTTCTCTGCGCGGCTGGGAAAGGGGAATTAATGCATCGGCCCCGCCATTGTGCGAGCGAACGAGCAACGCGCCGCCCCGCTGGCGCGTGAGCTTTTTTACGTGGTAAAGGTTGACCAAATGACTTCTGTGGGGCTGGAATAAAAAGGGCAAACCTTCAAAGCGCTGGTGAAGCTCGCCCAGGTTGGTGGAAACGCAAAATGCAGCAGCATATCCAAGGGCATAAATCATGGAGCAGTTGCCTTTGGCTTCAATTCGCGTGAGGTCCAGCGGGGAAATAAAAACAATTTCTTCCTGATTGCTGAATACCAGTCGCTGGTCGGCAAAAGAGGGCTCATCTTTGAACCTGGCCATCTCCTTTGCCATCCGATTGCGGATGCTTTCCTCTTCCTGCTGCATTTCTTCTTTTCGGCGCCAAATGGCGGGCATGATGTCTTCTGGGGTAAAAGGCGGGCAGATACAGCGGTGAAGCACGCCGAGCCAGGCAGGCGCCGCAATGTCGTTGCGGATTATCAGCACCAGATGAGGCGAGTATGCATAGCCGGAACGCAATAGCGCGTCTGTGTGGGCCTCCATCCATTGGGTGTCGATAAAAACCAGGTCCGCTGATCGAATTTCGGCTGCCGCATTTTCAGTTGCCCACGGCAAGCAGGTAAGTTGAACAGAAAAAGGGCAACACTGCTGAATGACCTGACTTAAGGCGTACTGCTCATTGGGCTGCGCGGTGGCAAGCAGGATTTTCATGGATTGTAGGTTTATAAAGGAGTATTAGTTATTCCATCGTTCTCCAAGCCAGGATTCATGAATCCTGGCTTGGAGAACGATATTATTCTACTCAAAGGCAAGGTTGTTACTTCAGCCCCATCCGATGTATATATTTTTCAATCGGATCAGGGGGTGAAGTTTTTACCTGGCTGAGGCACGAAGATTTTCACCCGGCCGAATGCAATGAGGACGTTTACCCGGCCGAGTATAGCGAGGACGTGGTGGTGGTGGCGCCGCCGCTCGTGGCGATACAAAAAGTAGATGTTATGCGGCGGGGTTTTTATCCGACCGCCTCCTGCGGAGTATGGTTAAAAATGCGTAGCGGGCGTAGCCCCCAAAACAGCTCATCTACAATTTAAAGGTCTTTTTATAGAGCCGGCAGCCGGTATAGCAGAATTGCAAATATTAGATGGCCTGACTCCGCACATAAGTGGAACGCTTGCCTGACAGAAAAACGCCCGTCTTTGCGGTTTCGTATTCAGGTCTGGTTAAGTCAGGTTATTTTTTCCCCTTTCGTGTACACTTCCCGGACCAGATTACTCCCAAAAGCATAAGGAATGTAGGCCGGCGAGGGCAGCGGGGGCGTCACAAAGAAGCTGGCGTATTTGCCGGGGTCGAGGCTGCCGTAGTCATCTGCCCACTCCAGCGCCGCTGCGGCGTTGAGGGTGGCGGCATTGAGGGCTTCTTCGGGCAGCATCCGGCATTTGATGCAGGCCAGCGATACCACCAAGGCCATATTGCCCGACGGGCTCGACCCCGGGTTGTAGTCGGTGGCCAAGGCTACGGCTACGCCGGCATCTATCAGTTGGCGGGCTGGCGGGTAGTGGTCGTTGAGGAAAAAAGGCGCCGAGGGCAGCAGCGTGGCTATGGTGGCAGCGCCGGCCAAGGCGGCGATATCGGCTTCGGCGGCTACTTCGAGGTGGTCTACGGAGAGGGCGCCCCGGGCGACGCAGGCAGGGATGGCGCCGAGGCTGTTGAACTGGTTGACGTGTACTTTGGCCCTGAGGCCGTAGCGGGCGCCGGCTTCTATAATCTGTATGGTTTCTTCGAGGGTGAAGAAGTTCTGCTCGCAAAATACGTCCACATAATCGGCTAAGCCGGCCTCGGCGGCGGCCGGAATCATCTCTTCCACGACGATGCGGACGAAGTCTTCGCGCCGCTCCCGAAACTCTGCGGGCAGGGCATGGGCCCCCAGCAGGGTAGCCCGGATGTCGACGGCAGAGCTGTCGCGCAGCCGCCGGATCACCCGCAGCATTTTGAGCTCGGCCTCTACGGAGAGCCCGTATCCGCTCTTAATTTCTATGGCGCCTACGCCCAGACGCTGCACTTCGGCCAAGCGTTGGCGGGCCGACTCGAACAGCTCGTCTTCCGAGGCGGCTTGCAGGCGGCGGGCAGAGTTGAGGATGCCGCCGCCGCGCTGGGCGATTTCGAGATAAGTGAGCCCGTTGATGCGATCGACAAACTCCGACTCGCGGCTGGCGGCAAATACGAGGTGCGTATGGGAGTCTACCCAGGCCGGGAATACCCAGCCGCCCTTAAGGTCTACGGTATGGTCGGCCGGGGGCAGGCCGTCGGCCATGCGGCCATAGCGGCTGATGCGCTCGCCCTCTACCAACAGCCAGGCATCGGCTAAGGCGGGCAACTCGCGCAGAGCGGCGCCCCTAAGGGGGGCGGCATACAGGCGTTCGATCTGACAAAGGCGGCCAATGCCGGTAAATAAAGTAAAACTCATGCCGGAGGTATTGTGCCGGCAAAGATAGGGTTCTCTTAGCGCTTGGGCAGCTCTATAATTTCGCCGTCGATGTCGTTGCGGCGCAGGTAGTACTGAAACTGCTCGGCCTGAGAGCGCAGCGCAAAGCCGCCGACCACCACGCGGTAGCGCGTAGCCTCGCCTTCGGTAACGGGGTATATTTCGGCGCGCTGCTGCTCGTAGCGCCGGTCGAGGCGGGTGGTGGTCCGTATGGCGGCCTCGTAGTCGGAGGTGTCGAGCACGGTTATGCCAAAACGAGCCGCCGAGCGGGGCGCCATGTAAGCAGGGGGCGCCGAATAAGCGGCCTGCGCCTGGGGCGCGGGCGTGGGCGTAGGCTCTATGCGCTCCGGTACCAGCATGGGCTGAGGGGCCAGCACCAAGCGGGCGCTTTGGGTAGCGGGGGCTGCGGCCATGCCGGGCGTGGGCTCGTCGGGTACGAGGGCCGGGCGCGAAAACGCCGGCGCTGCGGCGGCATGGCCCTCGGCTTCTAAACCCAATTTGGGGCGGGGGCTGTCGAGAACATGGGCCGAAGCGGCCTTCTCAGGCGTAGCAGGCGTAGCCACCCGATGGTGGTTGGGCAGGTTGTACGACTCCAACAGCGCCAGCATGGCCGGGGCGTCTAAGCTGGTCTCGGTGCGGCCCAGCAATACGCCGGCTGCGCTGAAAACCAGCACGGTGGGCAGCTTGGTTACGCTGAAGCGCTCGCTGAGGGTCTTGTGGGCGCCCCGGTCGATGTTGACCTTTACCGGCAGGTAGTTTTCGTTGGCATAAGTAGCCAGCTTAGGATCGGTGAAGGTGTACTCGTCCATCCAGCGGCAGGGCATACACCAGTCGGCGGCAAAATAGAAGAAAAACAACTTGTCTTGTTGTGTGGCTTGCAACCGGGCCTCGTCTAAGGAAAGCTCCTGAAAGCGGACGTTGGCAAAAACCGGCGCAAAGGCGCTGCACAGCGCCAGCAAGGCGATGGTAGAGGCTATTCTTGCGTTCATGGGTTGGGTCGCTATTTCATGGGATGAATAATGGATAAAAATAGGCATACGCGCCCAAATGCGCAAGCGCTATTTTTTCTGCGGCGTCCCCTCGGCAGGAAACGGCATCCTTATATGTTTCTCCAAGGCAAGATTCACAAATCCTGACTTGGAAAACTACAACAGTTCCAACGGATGAAAAGCCTTTCGCCCGGCCCCGTCCAACAGTTGGTGGCGGCAGCTCGTGCCCGGCGCCGCTACCACCGCCCCCGGCCTTTGGCGTACGGCCGGTAGCAGGCTCAGCTCTCCAATTTGTAGGCTCAGCGCATAGTGCTCGGCCTCGTAGCCAAACGACCCCGCCATGCCGCAGCAACCCGTAGCCAACACCTCTACGGTATGCCCGGCGGGCAGCCCCAGCACAAAAGCGGTACTGTCTACCCCGCCCAGCGCCTTCTGGTGGCAGTGGCCGTGCAACAGAATGTGGCGCGCTTCGGCAGAGAAGTCCTCGGGGCCTATCCGGCCCGCTAAGGCCTCCTGATGCAAAAACTCCTCCACCAGCAGCGCATGGGGCGCCAGTTGGCGGGCCTGCCCGGCGGCCTCGCCCCGCAATAGTCGGGGGTATTCGTCGCGGAAGCTTAGCAGCGCCGAGGGCTCTACGCCCAGCAGCGGGCGCTGCGCGCTCACCGGCAGCGACGCAAACAGCCGCACATTGGCCTCCGCCAGCGCCCGGGCTTCATCCAACAGGCCCTTTGACAACTGCGCCCTGCCGCTATGCGGATGCGGAGCATAGCGCACGGCATACCCCAGCCGATTGAGCAGCTCTACGGCCTTGATGCCAATGTGGGCGTCGTTGTAGCGGGTAAACTCGTCGGCAAAAAACCATACCTCGCCCTTCACGGCGCCCTGCGGGCGCAGTTTTTGCCCCGTCTGCCGCCACCAGCGCGGCCAGGGCATAGGGCTCAGCAGGGGCAGGCTGCGCGCCGGCGCCACGCCCAGCGCCCGCTTCAGTAGCCCCCCCGACCAAGGGTGGCGCAGCACGGCATTGCTCAGGGCCGGGGCCAAGGCGGCCCAGGCATTCAGTTGGCCGATGGCGCCAAAGACCCGACTGCGCAGCGGGGCGGGGCGCGTTTTGTACAGTTGGTACAGGTACTCGGCCTTTAGCGTGGCCATATCCACATTGCTGGGGCATTCGGCGGTGCAGCCTTTGCAGCTCAGGCATAAATCCATGGCTTCGTGTAAGGCCGGCTGGTCGAAGGGGTTGGCCCGGGCGTTCAGCGTCAGCATCTCGCGCAGGGCGTTGGCGCGGCCGCGGGTGCTGTCCTGCTCGCTGCGGGTAGCCTGATAACTGGGGCACATCACCCCTCCGCTGAACGTCAGCTTGCGGCAGTCGCCAGAGCCCGTACACTTCTCTACCGTGCGCAGCAGGCCGCCGGTGGCGCTGTAGTCAAAGGCCGTGTCGAAGGTGGGCGCCGGCTGATCCTGGGGGTAGCGCAGGTCGGTATCCATAGGCGGGGTATCCACAATTTTGCCGGGGTTGAGCACGCCCGCAGGATCCCAGGTTCGCTTCACCCGCCCCAGCAGGGCGTAGTTGTCGGGGCCCAGCACCAAGGGAATGAACTCGCCCCTCACCCGCCCGTCGCCATGCTCGCCGCTCAGCGAGCCGCCGTATTTTTTCACCAACTTAGCCGACGCCTCGGCAATGGCCCGCAGCTCGCGCACGCCTTCGCTGGTTTTTAGGTTTATCGCCGGCCGCAGGTGCAGCTCTCCGGCGCCGGCATGGGCGTAGTATACGGCCTGCTGCCCAAAGTCGGCCATCAGTTGCCTGAACTCCCGGATGTAGGCCGGCAGATCGGCCAGATCCACGGCGGTATCTTCTACAAACTCTATGGGCTTGCGGTCGCCTTTTACATTCGACAACACCCCAAAGCCGGCGGCCCGCAGCGCCCATACCCGCTGTATGTCGGGCGGCCCCACCAGCGGGAAGGCATAGCCATAGCCCGCCGCCCGGAGGTCGGCTATGGCCGCCTCGGCCTCGGCCTGCGCCGCTTCCGGCGCCTCGGCCCGGTATTCTATCAGCAGCACCGCCTCGGGGTCGCCGGTAATGAAGAAGCGGTTTTGCTGCTGCCGGCGGTTTTCCCGGGTGCAGTCCAAGATAAATTTGTCCATCAGCTCGCAGGCGTAGGGCCGGCGCCGCATCACCGTCAGGGTGGCCTCCAAGGCCTCCTCTAAGCTGCTAAAGTGGGCGCACAACAAGACCTCGGCGGGCGGCGGCAGGGGGTCTAACTTTAGCTTGACGGCCGTTGTAAAAGCCAGCGTCCCCTCCGAGCCGGCCAGCAACTGCGCCAGATTCAGATCGGGGCCCCCGGCCGTAAAAACATTGCTGTTGAGCACAACGTCTAAGGCGTAGCCCGTATTCCGGCGGTGGATGCCCGGCTTGGGGTATTCCCGGCGTATGGCCTCCTGTTGCTCCGGCTTGCTCAGCTCGGCCCATAGCCCCTGGTAGATTCGCCCTTCCAAGGTGTCGGCTTGCCGGCGTCGGTGAAATTCCTCCGCCGATACGGCTCCGAATACAGCCCGCGAGCCGTCGCTCAGCACCGCCTCAATCTCCAGTACCTTATCCCGCGTGACGCCGTATTTAATGGAGGTAGAGCCGCTGGAGTTGTTGCCCACCATGCCGCCCAGCATACACCGGCTGGCCGTAGACGTGTTGGGCCCAAACCACCAGCCCGTAGGGCGCAGCTCGGCATTGAGCTGGTCGCGAATCACGCCCGGCTCTACCCGCACCCAGCCCGCCCCGGCGTCTAACGCCAATATGCGGTTCAGGTAGCGCCCCACATCCACCACTATCCCTTCGCCTACGCACTGCCCCGCCAAAGACGTGCCCGCCGTGCGCGGAATGACCCCCAGCCCCTGCCGCCCGGCAAAGCGGATGATCGCTTCAATGTCGTCGGCCGTGCGCGGCAAGGCCACCGCCAGCGGCCGCTTCCGGTAAATCGACCCGTCGGTGGCGTACATCGCCAGCCATAGCTCATCGGTATGTAGCTCGCCGCTCAGCTCGGCGGCCAGCAGCCCCCAATCGTACGTTTGCATAGCGCTATTTTTCGGCGGTAAGTTACGCTTTTGCTTGCCGTGTGTATGGGGAGGGTGTTTTTTTTGGGCCCCGCCGCATGACATCTACCTCCGAATATCACCTTGCGCGGCGCCGGGTGTTCCACTCTTATGCCCGCCTTTGGGGGCGGGCATACCGCTTCACCCCCTGGTCCGACACTATAGCATCAGCACTACCCCCATTCGCCGCTGATGACCACAGCGCGCTACCACCACATAGCTACCTGCGGGCCATTGGGGTAGCGCGAACTTCCATTCTGGGGTTCCGGTTGCTTCCTGCCGGATATGCCGCCCCTTGGGGTCGTACAAGATGATGGTCACGGGCTGCCCGGTCCAGTCGGGGGGCAATTGCAACCACACATGCCCGCGGGCCGGGTTGGGATACAGGCCCGGCAGCGGCATAGCCATAGGCTCGCCCACCGATGTCAGGATAGCTTCGTAGGCGCCAATATCCGGGGCGCCGTCGCGCAATTGGCCCGTGATGTCGTCGGCAGGAGCGTTGCCCGGCAAGCCGCCATTGATGAGGGGGCTGCCCGGCGCAGGGCGGTAGTCGCCTATGCCGGTGTTTATAAAAAGGGGGGCTAACGCCATACCCGTCTGATCGCCTGGCTGATTAAATCCGGCCAGGCTGTTGTCGGTAATGAAATTGCCGCCCAGCGACGACCATTGCGGCTGGCTGCCGCCGTTGGCCTGGTAGTTGGGGCCAAAGTTGTCAAGCACCGTATTCAACATAAAAAGGACGGGTTGCGCGCCTTGTACGGCAGATGAGCTTATCCCTACCTCATTATCCGCTAAAGTGCAATTCACCAAAGCTACCTCGCCCAAAGGCGTCTGATGAGAAGTTGCCACGCCTCCGCCCGTAAATGCTACATTGCTGAACAGCAAGCAGTTGGTTAGGTACGCGCCGACATCTTGCACATAAAGGGCGCCGCCATCCTGTACAGCCTGGTTGGCGCGAAAGCGCGTGCGGGATATGCCCATGCCGCCGGCCGTTTCGCCTGTGCCCACAGCGCTGATGGCGCCGCCTTTTCGCGCTTCGTTAGTTTCAAAAGTGCAGCTATCGGCAGCCAGCATCACACTTGAAAATACGCGAATGGCGCCGCCGAGGCTATCTGCCGTATTGCGAAAGAAAGTGCACCGACTTAAATCCAGATTAGACTCCGGGCGCAGACTAATGGCGCCGCCATGGCGGAGGGCTGTATTCTCTACGAAAGAGCTGTTGCTGATCTGAGCAGTAGACCCGCTTTTGGCCAGCAATAGGGCGCCCCCCTCAGCGGAAGCGTTGGACTCAAACCAGCAACTGTCAATCCTGAAATGATTGCCATCAAAGAATATGGCGCCGGCTTCTTCATCGGCCTGATTGCCTGTGAATAGGCAACGCCTTAGCTCAAATCCTCCCTTTTTCGCGTAAAAAGCCCCTCCTCGTCCTATTCCGGGGATGGATAAAAAACGGGCTGTATTCTCTTCAAAAATGCAATCCTCAAAGCGGATGTTGCCGGGGTCTGTAGTATTTTGATAGTCAAGCACTACGGCTCCTCCGTCGCGCCCTTGGTTTTGAGTAAACCGACAGCGCTTTATCACTATAGGCGCTACCGAGCTAAGGTACAGCCCCCCGCCGCCCTGACCGCCATTGGTGTTGTTGGAAAAATCGCTGTCTTCAAGCGTTGCATCAAAGACGCCGGCCAGGTATAACATGCCGTTCAGCGCGTCATTGTAGCTCATGCTGAGGTTGCTCAGGGCAATGTATTCGCTTCCTGTGATGGAAACAATCCCCAAAAAATTGCCCCTATTGCCTTCAAAAGAGCAATGGCTGATTTCCGAATATGCCGTTGCCAGGCCACTGATGCCAATGGCGGCGCCGCCATCGGCAAGGTTTTGCCGGAAAGAGCAGTTTCTTATGTTCACCCGCGACGAAGCCCAAAGACCACTCGGATATTGGAGGCCGGGTATGGCTTGGGGCTTATACCCATAGGCAACGGTAAGTCCGTCTAATAAAGTAGGCCTGGTATGCACGTCGGCTTGCACCCTCATTATCAGCCGGCTATTATCCGTTTTATTGATCAAAAAATTCCCGTCTGTGTCATTGCCCAGCAAATCGCCGCTGAGCACGGTAGGATAGAGGCCGGGCTGCCGCTGGTCGGGGCTGGTTTCGGCGCCCGCAAATCCGCCCAGCAGCACCATGGGCCGGCTTACGCTAAAGAAGGCATTAACGTCCGTGCCGCCACTGCCGGGCTTGTACACGCCCTGTGCAATCCAGAGGGTATCGGCCGCCGACTGGGCCAGCGCCGCGCTCAGGTCGGTATAGGCATTGGCCCAACTGGAACCATTATTGGCCCCGACGGCGTTGATGTCCACATAGGCCATCTGAGCAAAACAAAAAGAAGGAAACAGCGCCGATAGAAGATGCCGGCACAGCTTTTTAAAAACGTTCGTTTTCATAGCTATTGGTTATTTTAGTGTTTTAAAACGATGTAAATATATGAATTTTTTGTTAGAATCCTACGCGCAACAACAAACGCTGCTCCCGACCCAAGGCCGCCACATAGTGGCCTATCGCGATGCTGATTCTGGTGATGTTGTTGTTTATCAGGCATTTAATGCCGATATTGCGCGCTACGCCGTAGCCAATCAGCGCTTTGGCGGGCCACATTATTCCTTTAGCCGCATGACCTGGATAAAGCCCAACTTCATGTGGATGATGTACCGGGCAGGCTGGGCAACCAAGCCGCAACAAGAGCGTATACTTGCTATTTCCATGCTTTGGGACGGCTGGTTAAGCTTACTCGGGCAGGCCGTTTTTTCCAGCTATCAACCCGATCGATACGCCAACCAGGAAGAATGGCGGGCCGACTTAGCGCGCTACGAGGTGCGTTTGCAATGGGATCCCGATCACGATCCCGCCGGGCAGCCGCTGTCCAGGCGGGCCATCCAACTGGGCATGAAGGGCGAAGTGCAGCGCCAATTCAACGAGGCTTGGATCACAGGCGTCACAGATATTACGCCCTTTGTACATACCCGGCACGCCCATGCGCTCCATCAGCCCCACCGCTTGGAGGCGCCCGTAGAGCGGGTATTGGATATGAGCGCGTATCCGCATATTATAGCCCGGCTGGGTTTAGATACTTGAGTTGGGAGGGGCGTTGTGGGCGGCGGCGGCGCTCAATTATGAAAATTTGGATGGGCGCTAAAAGCCTCGCCATGGCTTGGGCTATTTCTGCGTTTTTTGCCTCATGGGCTTGCTTAGGTCTCAAATCTGCTGTATTTTAGGGGCGGGCTACTTGCCGGCGGATGGGGTAGGCGAGACTATGGAACGCCAAGTACAGCAAGATGGGTTGAAAATTTATACTTTCTCTATGGATTTGTTTAAAAAAAATGGATTATGCAATTTGTTGATGTAAAAAACGACATTGCTTTTCGAAAGATTTTTGGTAATGAAAACCGAAAAGAGACCCTTATTTCTTTCTTAAACGCAGTCCTTGACTTTCACGGCGATCAGCGTATCATGCAGGTCAGCATCCTAAACCAATACCAACTTCCCAAACTCAAAGGAGGTAAAGTCACCATCATTGATGTGAAGGCAACCGACCAAGTTGGTCGAACTTACATTGTTGAGATGCAAGTAGGAGACATTGATGGCTTCGAGAAGCGGTTGCTTTATTATTCTTCTAAAAGTTACGCTGATCAAATCAAACGAGCAGACTTCTACCGAAAACTGCGCCCCGTAATTTTTATTGGTATACTCGACTTCGAGCATACAGAAAATAAAAAATATATAAGCCGTAGTCAAGTTCGAGACATTGAGACGGGAGAACAGACTGTAAAGGATATAGAGTTTACTTTCATTGAGTTGCCAAAATTTAAATTGGAACTTCACGAGCTTAATACTTTGACTGAAAAATGGGTTTACTTCGTCAAAAATGCTGAAAACCTTCAAGTCGTGCCTGAGAATACAAATGATGAAGGACTAAAATCAGCGTATGAGGAAGCCAATGTGCAGACATGGACACAAGAGGAATTAGACGCTTACGAGTATGCTTTTATGCGTGAAGAGGACGAACGGGCAAGGTTAGACAGAGCAGAGCGGAAAGGTAAAATAGATGGAATTTTAAATGAGCCGGTTGCGGTTTTTCCTCAGTGAACATGTCGCAGGTTAATGAGGGTAAATGTGAGGAGGTTGAATCAGTTTATCAAGCAGCTAAACATCGAAACATGAAAGAACAACTAAAAATATCCATCCGTTTTTTTGATGACCGCGAGGTGCGGGCTGTTTGGGATGATGAATATTCTAAATGGTGGTTTAGTGTATTGGACGTGATTGGTACATTAAATGAAGAAACCGATTATACCAAAACCCGCAACTATTGGAAATACCTGAAAGCCAAACTAAAAAAAGAAAACAGTCAGTTGGTTAGTGCCACTACCCAACTGAAACTCACTGCGGCAGACGGCAAAAAGTATAACACGGATTTATTGGACAGTGCGGGGATTATTGAGCTATCCAAAAATTTCCCTAATAACAAGGCAGCTAAGTTCTTGGATTGGTTTCTCTACAGCGACACCAGCATAGACGGGCAAAGCAAAAAGAAAGCCTACACCTTGTTTGAAAGCAATTTGATTAACGAATTTGAAGTGGGTACAACCAAGGGCTTGCAACAAATACACGCTTATCTGTTTGGGGGTTTGTATGATTTTGCCGGACAAATCAGGGAGAAAAGCATCTCAAAAGGTGGTTATCAATTTGTGTATGCTCAGCATTTAATGAACACCCTGCAACAAATAGATGCTATGCCACAAAGCACTCTGGAAGAAATCATTTTGAAGTATGCCGAAATGAACAAGGCACATCCCTTTATGGAAGGAAATGGCAGAAGTACAAGAATATGGCTGGATATGATGCTTAAAAAACACTTGAAGAAATGTGTTGACTGGAGCAAAATAAGAAAAGAAAATTATATGAACGCTATGATAATTAGTACAGTGGATAGCAGTGTATTAATGCAATTGATAAAAACTGCACTAACTACTAAAATCAATGACAGAGAAATGTTTATGAAAGGCATTGACTATTCATACTATTACGAAGAATGATAAACGAAAGCCTTGGCAATACCGACCATTTGAAGCTACCCAAAATCTTAGCCAAGTTGGACTCGGGGTCAACGATCGACGAATTGAGTCGGGAGTATCGGGTCAGCGTTGCGACCCTGCACAAATGGCAAAACGAGCGAGCTAAGGAAGCGGATGAGGCCTCGCCGGAGCTCAAGCAGCTACAGGAAGACAACGCCCGGCTTGAGAAGATGATTGCCGACCTGAGTTTGGATCATGAAATCCTCAAAGAAGGGTATGAGCTATTGCAAAAGTTTGCAGCCCAAGACGCGGCCGATGCGCAGAAGGACTTACCCGAAGCGCGCGAGAATCGGCGCAGGGGCGGTTGGTTTTACAGGTTATTTAGAAAGTAATAGACTATTTTGTGCGGGTCTATGCCGCTTTTACTGTCTGGCAGATAGGAAAATTACTCAAAATACAACCAAAATTAAGCATGTTATCTGCGCATTGAATAGCCTAAACGACTTCTGACTAATGCAAAAGTCGTTTAGGCTAAACCTCCTTTCTAAAGCCGGCGTAACTTTGCAGTAACAACAAATTACAGGAAATGGATTTAAAAAACAGTACCATCCTTATTACAGGAGGAACAAGCGGAATTGGTTTAGAGCTTGTAAAGCAATTAACCGAACAAGGGTCTAACATCATCGTTACAGGGCGTAACCTTGACGCGCTAAACGAAACTAAAAAGCGGTTTCCCAAAGTGCATACCTTCCAAAGTGATGTGAGCAAGCCGCAAGACATTGAAAAGCTTTTTAATGATGTAACGGCGCAGTTTCCTCAGTTGAATATCATTGTTAACAATGCCGGACAAATGCGATTGATTGATTTGCAGGATACAACTTTAGACTTGGAAAACATCAACAGAGAAATTGCGACCAATCTTTCAGGGACGGTACAAATGGTGCATCAGTTTTTGCCGCATTTGAAAAAGCAAAAATCTGCCGCCATTGTTAATGTTTCGTCTGGCATTGCCTTTATGGCTTATTCCTCAGCGCCCATTTACAGCGCTACAAAGGCTGCTGTTCGGGCTTATACGCAAGCCTTGCGATTACAGTTGCAAGATACCAGCGTAAAAGTATTTGAAATGATACCGCCGGGGGTTAAAACCAATCTTCAGAATGAGTGGGTAATACAACCCAGCCCGGGCATGATGATGGATGCTGACAAAATGGTAAAGGTGGTTGTTCAGGGGCTTTTAAAAGATAAGGAGGAGCTGAGGCCAACGATTATCAGTGTGATTAAATTTGCCAGCAGGATTATGCCGAATGTGCTGTTGAACTTCGGGCACAGAGACTTTGAAAAATTTAGAGCCCTGAATAAAAAATAAAATAAAATATACTTCTCCAAGCTAAGGCTTATGAATCTTAGCTTGGAGAATGATAACTTTGCGCAATGGCCAATTCAAAACCATATAGAATAAAATCCATAACGGAAATACATCGTTTGATGGAGCTTCCCCAGCCCCAACATCCGCTTATTGGCATCGTTGATTTGGCGATGCTGAAAAAAAATTCGGATATAAATTCCGTATTGTTTGACTTGTATGTTATATCCTTGAAAAGAGGCTGTGACAAACTTTTCTATGGACAACAGCGGTATGATTTTGACGAAGGCATAATGGCTTTTCTCTCGCCAGGGCAAATTTTGCGCGGTGAAGAAAATGGGGCCCCGCCAAACCTGGAAGGTTGGATGATGTTTATACATCCCGATTTTCTTTGGAACACCCCGCTTGCAAAAAGAATAAAACAATATGAATATTTTGGCTACTCAACCAATGAAGCCTTGTTTCTTTCAGACAAAGAGGAAGCCCTTGTTAATGGCATAATTGAAAATATCAAAAATGAATATCAAAACAATATTGATAAGTTTAGTAAGCAAATTATCATTACGCACCTTGAAAACTTATTGAGCTACGCTGAGAGATTTTACAATCGGCAGTTCATCACGAGAGAAAAAACAAATCACCAAATTCTTGACCGCTTAGAAACATTACTTTCAAATTACTTCAATGATGGTAATTTGACAAGTAATGGATTGCCAACCGTACAATACATATCAGAGCGTCTGAATATTTCGCCAAGCTATTTGCGCAGCTTACTCAAATCATTAACAGGGCAAACCACCCAGCAACACATTCACGAAAAACTGATCGATAAAGCCAAAGAAAAACTATCAACCACAGATTTATCGGTGAGTGAAATTGCTTACGAACTGGGCTTTGAACACTTGCCATCCTTCAGTAAGCTGTTCAAGGCAAAAACCAAACTTACCCCCTTGGCATTTAGGCAGTCGTTCAGTTGACAGACGGGTGCATTACAAATTGTCGCATCCAAGCAGCCTTATGCCCTTCTCCTGTCATAGTTAGAAAGATTTACACTACTATCTGAGCGACAATTTGCTGAGCAGGAGAAGATGATCTTTCCCGATCTGACCGATAGCATGCTTTGTACGAGCTTACAGAGGCCGAGATCGCCTTGGTATCGGGCTGGTGTGAGGGTCGGAGGGTTTGTTTTGGGCGTGCCCCCGCGCGCAGGCAACTGCGTAGCGCCTAAGGGCGCAGGGGCGGGTGGGTAAGCGCGCGGGGTCGGGTGTTCCGCTATTATGCCTCCTCCTTAGGGTCGTCGGCATACCGCTGCACCCCCTCACGCGGCTCCGCAGCGGCGTGGGCAGGGTACTTTAAGATGATGCTCGGCATATAGGCGCATCCTGCGGGCAAAGTTGGTTTCTGGCTGGTGCCGAAACTCAATGTGGATGTGTGCCAATCGCGCCTCTCCACTAAGAGCCTGTTAAAAATTATTGAAAACAATATACTTTGTGTAATGTATTGATTATAAGAGGGATCAGCGATATTTGGTCAAAACATAACCACGTGTACTCAACCAATCTCACTGATTCCTAATGGGAAGGTATGGCAATTTTTTTTGACCTCAAAAGGAAAAGAGCATATTCTTTGCGAAGAATAGCGGATGCGATAATGGATGCGCAAAAGGCCTTACCCGAAGCGCGCGAGAACCGTAGCAGGGGCGGGAGCTCGCCGAACGCTCGCGCCTTTAGTCCTTTCTAAACGTTACGCGCACATCTACCCGGCGGTTTTTGGCTTTGGGGCCCTCTTCGCGCACGGGGCCTCGGCCTTCTATGTGTACCTGGTTGATTTTTATATTGCGCTCCAGCAGGAATATGGCCACCACTTTAGCGCGTTGTTCGGAGAGGTAGAGGTTGTAGGCATCGGCGCCGATGTCGTCGGCATAACCGATGACTTCGAGGTGGGCTACATCGGCGCCGCGCAGGCTGTCTACTAATTTTTCGAGGCCGCCGGCTTCGCGTGCGAGCAGGTCGTCGCTGTCGAATTCAAAAAAAACGGAGTGTACCATAATATTGTCGGGCTGAGGGGGCGCCGGGGGAGGCGGAGCGGCGGGCTGCTCCATTTCCACCAAAAAGCTGAGCGTGGGGCGCAGCAGTAGCTCAAGGGTATAAAAATGGCGATTATCCCAGTTGGGGATGAGAAAGGCATGGCGGTAGGGGTGGTAAGTGTCGTGGGCTACGCTAAAGCCTAAGGTTTCATCGGCGCCGGCGCAGAGGAAAAAACGGCCGCTTTCATCGGCCCGCATGGGCAGGCGGCCGTTGATGTCTACCTTAGCGCCCGGAATGGGGGTGAGTAGTACCGAATCTTTGACGAAGCCTTCTACAAAGGTGATGGGGTCGCCATAGAGTTTCTCCGACAAGGCAAAATGATAAATATCCATGCCGCCCATGCCGCCGGGCCGATTGCTGGCAAAGTAGCCGGTTTTGCCATCGGCGGAGAGGAAGAAGCCCAGCTCGCGGTGGGGGCCATTGACGGGCGGCCCCAGGTTGATGGGCACGCTCCAGCGATCGAGGCGGTCGTCCCACCACGACATGAAGATATCCTGTTCGCCCAATCCCAGATGCCCCGTGCTGGCAAAGTAGAGGGTTTGGCCGTCGTTGGAGATGAAGGGCGCTTCTTCATCGGCGGGGGTATTTACGTTGATGCCTAAGTTGGCGGGCGTGCTCCAGAGGCCATTGGGCTGGAGGCTGCTGCTCCAGATGTCGCTGCCGCCTACGCCTCCACTGCGGTTGCTGGCAAAGAATATGGTGCTGCCGTCGCAACTGATGGCTGCCTGCGACTCCCAGCTCATATCATTGACGGGGGCGCCCAAGCTGCGAATATCCCGAATATCGGCGCCTGAGCTCAGCGCCTCCCAGATGTCGCAGGGGCCCCCTACGCCGTCGCGCAGGCAACTGGTGAAAAAAATGCGGCGTCCGTCACGGACTAAGGTCACCATGCCCTCGGGTTTATCGGTGTTGAACCCCCGCACCTTCTCGGCAGAATGCCAGGAGCCGTCGGGCCGCCGTTGGCTGGTGTAGAGGTCTTCATCGCCATCTTTGTCCTTTCGGGTGAAGTAGAGTCGATCCTGGTTGTTGGTCAGGCAGGGGAAGTAGTCGTCGCTGCGGGTGTTGATGTTAGGGCCGAGGTTATAAATCTCTGTGATGTTGATGAACTTTACAGAGTCGATGCTGAGCTCGCAGGCCCGGATGTTGCCCGGCAGGCGATCGATAAAAACGAACTCCTGGGCCTGCTCTTCGATACCCCTGAGGCCAAAGTCGGCAGGCGGGCGCTGCTGAAGGCGCTCGAAAGCTTTAAAGTAATGGAGGGCCACTTCGCCTCTGCCCATTTTGTAGTAGATCTCGGCCAACTGATAATACAAAGCCCGCGAAAAAAGTGAGTCGCGCTGCAACACCCGCATGAAGCGCTCGGCAGCCTTGGGGTAATCTTGTAGTTGATCGTAGCAGTGCCCGATCATTTTTTCGGCTACGGTAAGCCCGGGCTGCTGCGCCAATGCCCGCTCAAAGTGGCGTATGGCCGGCCTGAACTGCCGATTGAGCATGGCCGCCTCGCCCTGCCTGAAGTAGTCGGCAGCCACTGAGCCGGGCGTGGGCTCCAGTTGAGCTGCTGCCCTATTGGGAAAGAGCAGTGCCAAGGTCGCCCAAATGATGAGTATGCATAGTTGCCGGAAGCGCATGATGCGGAAGCTTTTTTTGGGAGTTATAACTCAAAAACAAGGTAGCAGAACCGTAAGGAGCCGCCCTTTTGGGCAAAAATAGGCCTTTTTTGTCATCTATTTTCGCCCTTTGCGGCAGCGGCGGTTAAAATAGCACTACTATCGGTTAAACAAAAGGTAGCGGCGGGCGTTTTACTTAGTGTAATTTTGACACCAACAAGTTGTTGTTGTTTTAAGACCAAAGCGCCCCAATCGAGTTTTACCATTTTGTACTGCTTTTATCACTGTTTCACACTCAAAAAACCAAGTGTTATGATGAAGGAAATGAAAAGCCGCGTACGGCGCGGCCTGTTGGCGGCTGCATGGATGTTGATTTCATCGGCTGCATTGTTGGCCAATGAGTATCCGGTACTGAAATTGAGCGTATTAGGCGCTGAGCGCAAAGTAGCTGTTAGCATCGAGGGCTTAGTCAGCGACGCCCGCCTGTCGATCACCGACCGCGATGGTATCGTGTTGCATACCGAAGCCGTAACGGCCAACAGCCTCTATCGCAAGGTGTTGAACCTGCGCACGCTGCCTGCAGGCGCTTATAATATGTTGTTGGAAACCCCCAACCAGGAGGTTGTTCAGCCATTTGAGATCGGGGCTTATGGCGTCATTTGCCGCCCTGAGGAAGCCCGCCGGGTATATGCGCCCGTGTTTCAGCTCAATGGCCGCACCTTAGATGTGAGCTGGTTTACGGCTTCGGCTACCGAGGTAGAGCTTAAGTTGGCCGATGTAGGCGGTTATGTGGTTTATGAGCGGACGTTCCATGCTGCGGCCCACAAGCTTGAGCGTCGCTTCGACCTCTCCCAGCTCAATCCGGGCGCGTATAGCGTAAACCTGACGGCCAATGGGCGTACCTGGACGAAAAGTATTGTTGTTTGGTAATAACAGGACGGAAGGTTTTACCCCAAAAAACCAGAGTCATTTTGTACGGGAGCCGGCTTCTATGCCGGCTCCCGTTTTTTTATGGATACGGCTATGATGTCGGGTATTTTTTGAGGAGAGAGCGATAAAATTTGAGCTTTTGCCGCCTTGATTTGGTCGGACAAGGGGGTGCAGCGGTATGGCTGTGCGCGCAGCCGACCCCAAGGGAGGTTGTGAGCGCGGCCATGAGAGCGGAACACCCGGCGCCGCACAGGGTGACAAAAAGCGTAGATGATAAGCGGCGTGGCCCAAAAAAAATCAGGATCAGAGCGGGGCGTCATTGCAGAAACCGCTATATTCGTGGAACAATTTATGATTCGCGGCGATGGGTTTTGCGTACGGGGTCGGGCGGTTTGTCCCGGCGGCTATGGCCAAAACCTGCCGACGTGCAATGCACCGTTATGCTCAGTGTCAATAGCGACGATTATTATATGCAGCAGGCGCTGCGGCAGGCCCGCTTAGCGGCTGAGGCCGGGGAGGTGCCCGTGGGCGCCGTAGTGGTATGCGGCAACCAGATCATTGCCCGGGGGCATAACCAGACCGAGCAGCTCACCGATGTGACGGCGCATGCCGAGATTATTGCGCTCACTGCGGCATCCAATTATTTGGGCAGTAAGTATTTGCCTGATTGTACGCTTTATGTGACTTTAGAGCCTTGCGTTATGTGTGCCGGCGCGCTGGCCTGGGCGCAGGTGGGGCGCGTAGTATATGGCGCTGCCGACGACAAGCGCGGCTTTATGCGCTTTGGTCGCGAGCTGCTGCATCCCAAAACAAAAGTAGAATTTGGCATACAGCACGATGCGTGCGGAGCGCTTATGACCGAGTTTTTCCGGAGCAGGCGTTAAAGATCGTTAAGACGCGGGTTAAACTTTCTTAAATAGTTGCGGTCTTGGGTGGGGATGCTGTTTCTTTGAGCAAAAACCATCGAACCATGAAATCGGTCGCAATGATGAAATACGGGCGCTATGCCGCCCTGAGCCTGTTGGCCGCGCTGGCCCTCAGCAGTTGCAGCCCACGCCTCAGTCCATTCACCCAAAAGTTGTATGAAGACAACAACTGGTCGGAGGCCCAGCTCAAGCGGATTCAATTTTACCTGTCGGATGACATTGTGCTAAGGCGCCAGCTTGGCGGCGGCAGCTCAGAAATTACGGATGGCAAAATCCGGGTGATTGACGGGCGTCAGGTGGCGGAGGTGGTCATTCGGCGCGGCACGCCGGGCGTTTTTCTGTTTAGTCCTAAGGAGAACCGCTTTGCTGTGGGATTTGAGAGCGAAGGCAATGATCGCTTTCTGGTGTTTGGCCCCAGCCCGCGCTACAATGAGCGCTATGTGCTGATGGCCAGCGAATGGGAGCGCAACAGCGGCACGGTCACTTACGATGGCCGCCAGTGGGAGGTGAGCTCGCAAGCGGCCTACGCTACGTTGATGGTAGACCTCAAGCGCCTTCAGCAGGTGGATGTCAACAAGCGCGAAGCCAGCGGCCGCCGGATAGGCGACTAAGCGGCAGGGGAGCTGCGTGGCTGCTACTTGCGGTTGCGCAGCTCCTGTATGTAGCGCTCCAGCTCCATCTCGTCGTAGATAAGCACTTCGCGGGCCTTAGAGCCATCGCTGGGGCCTACGATACCCATAGATTCCATTTGGTCCATGATGCGGCCCGCCCGGTTGTACCCCAACTTGAGGCGGCGCTGTATCATGGAGGTGGAGCCATGCTGCTGCTGTACGATGAGGCGTGCGGCTTCTTCAAACATTTCGTCGAGATCGGCGTAGCTAAGGGATATGGCCCCTTGCATTTCTTCGTCGCCGTGGTATTCGGGCAGCAGGTAGGGCTCGGGATAGCCCTGTTGTTTGGCGATGAAATCGATGACGCGCTCTACCTCGGGGGTGTCGATGAAGGCGCCCTGAATGCGTACCATCTCGCCGCCTACGCTGAGGAGCATATCGCCGCGGCCGATGAGCTGATCGGCGCCGCCGCCATCGAGGATGGTGCGCGAGTCTACCTTGGCGGTCACCTTATAGGCGATTCGGGCCGGGAAGTTGGCCTTAATAACGCCGGTGATGATGTTGACGGATGGGCGCTGGGTGGCAATAACCAAGTGGATGCCTACGGCGCGGGCGAGCTGTGCCAAGCGTGCGATGGGCAGTTCCACCTCTTTGCCGGCCGTCATGATGAGGTCGGCAAACTCGTCTACAATCAGCACGATGAAGGGCATAAAGCGGTGTCCCTTCAGTGGATTGAGGTGGCGTTGTACGAATTTTTCGTTGTATTCCTTGATGTTGCGCGTGCCTGCCTTTTTGAGGAGGTCGTAGCGCTGGTCCATTTCAATACAGAGGGAGTTGAGGGTATGGATGACCTTGTTGGTCTCGGTGGTGATGGGTTCATCCTGGCCGGGCAGGAAGGCTAAGAAGTGGTTTTCGAGCTTAGAATAGGGGAATAGCTCCACCTTTTTGGGGTCGATGAGCACGAGTTTTACCTGGCTCGGGTGCTTTTTGTAGAGCAACGACATGAGGATGGCGTTAACGCCCACCGATTTGCCCTGGCCCGTAGCGCCGGCCACCAGCAAGTGGGGCATCTTGGCTAAGTCGGCAACAAACACTTCGTTGGAGATGGTTTTGCCCATGGCGATGGGCAGGTCCATTTTGGCTTTTTTGAACTTATCCGACATCAGCACTTCGCGCATCGAGACCATCTGTTTTTTCTTGTTGGGCACTTCGATACCGATGGTGCCTTTGCCGGGTATGGGCGCAATGATGCGGATGCCTAAGGCCGAAAGGCTGAGAGCGATGTCGTCTTCGAGGTTTTTGATGCGCGAAATGCGCACGCCCGGCGCCGGAATGATTTCGTAGAGCGTGACGGTGGGGCCGATGGTGGCGCGTATTTTGGTGATCTCGATTTTGTAGTTGAGCAGGGTCTCTACGATCTGATTTTTATTGGCTTCGAGCTCTGCGCGGTCTACTTCGATCTGCTGGTCGGAGTAGTCGTCGAGGAGGGGCGTTACCGGGTACTCGTACATTGAGAGGTCGAGGGTGGGGTCGTAGGGCTCGGAGTGGTCGGGGTTGTCTTCCTGAATGGCGGCTGCGTTGGTGGGCAGGGGGTCGTTGGAAGGAGCTACAGCCGGGGCGATTTCCAATTCGGCATCATCGGGCGAGAGGCTGCGGGCGCGCTCGGCGGCGGCCTCGTCGAGTTCAAAAGCCAGTTGGCTGCCTGTAGGTTGCACGGGCAGCTCAGGTAATACGGGGGGAGTAGCTTCTGTAGGGGGCTCAACGGCTGCGGGCTCGGGCGACGGCAAGGAGGCGCTGCTGTTGTTCATGCGCTTGCGCCGCAAGGGCGCGCCGCTGATGAGGTCGCTGAAATAGCCGATGACGTTTTCGATCACCTGATCGAGGGTGAGCTCGTTAAAATTGGGGTTATTGCGCCATACCACCATGCCAAATACAATGCCGATGAGCAACAAAATGAGCCCCAACGTGCCCAGAAAGGAGCGCAGCCAGTCGGTGACGGCTGCCCCAAAAGCGCCGCCCCAGGGAAACTCGGCATTGGGGCCTGCCAAAAATTCGAGCAGTATCGCCGCTACCAGCATGGCGATTAGGAAATAGTTGAGGGTAGGCAGGAAGCTGGAAATGGGGCGCCGGTAGATTCGGTTGATGCCAAACTCCCAGGAGAGGTATACGGCTACAAAGGAAGGGAGGCCAAAGAGCCAGTAAAAAAAGAAATTGGAGACAATGGCGCCCAACCTGCCGAGCCAGTTTTCCATGTTCATATCGCTTTCGAGCAGCAGCCGCCAGGAGAAGCGCATGACGCGGTCTTGATCCATCTTCCAGGTGAAGAGGTAGGAACTAAAGGCAATGAACAGGTAAATCGCAAAGAATATAAAAAGTATGCCCACGAGCTTGGGCACGCGCTCGTCGTTGAGGCCTAGTCTAAGGGACAACTGTGTTGATTTCTTCTTTTTCGCCATACTTCAGATGTTGGGATAAACCCCGCTGTCTTGTTTGTTTGCCCGGCTGGGGGCGTTTGCTCGCACAAAATTACGTTTAACCTTTATAAAACGATAATTTTGGCGAAAGGAGTTTCCCACACAGCTCGTTTAGCGCACAATTAGTTCCTTCCGGAGGCTATGCGGTAGCGGCTCAGGTCGGGGCGCCGCGGGCGCTGCCGGGCGCATTCGTACTCGTACACGGCCCGGCCGAGCTGCCCAAAAAAGGGCAGGCCCACTTCGTCGTACTCATACTTGCCGTCGTTGTAAATCTGATCCTGATTGACGTGGATGGCTCCGGTGAGCATAAATTCCACGCCCTGCTCAAAGTCTACGACATAGGCTACATCGATGAGGAAGCCGTAGGCCCAGCCCACCTTATTGTAGATGCGGATGTGGTCGGGGATGCGAAAGGAAGAGTCGCGGTCGGCGTACATCCAAAACTTGACGTAGTTGTCGGCCTTATCGGGGTAGGCGGGGTAGGCGCTCTCGCGGGGGCGCTCGGCCATAGCCTGATAGAGGAAGCTGTAGTCGTGGGCGCTGAGCTCGAAGCGTTGCTCTAAGGGCCATATTTCCGGAAAAATGACCCTGGCGAGCATGTCGTTGAGGTTTTGTAGGGAAACGTAATTTTTGTAGCGGAAGTCGAAGGGCAGTTCCACCAACTGGTCATTGGCATCTATGTAACCTTTGCCCAGCAGTTGGTCGCGCAGGCCTAAGTTGCTGTAAAACTGGCTGTATACCTCTCCCTGTTGGTACAGGAGGGTATCGTGGCGATAAAACGCTACGGGATTGGTGTAGCGGTTGCCGAGGGTGTCAAAGCCGCTCACCGACAAGCGGTGGATGATGCGGGTATCGTGGAAGCCCTTGCGCCGGAGCGCTTCGTTGAGGGCGCGCTGGCCGAGCCATTCGTACAGCCTATTGAAGGCGTCGTTGTCGCTGACTAAGAAGATTTTGCGTATATAATGCCCTACTGAAGGCAGCCCGCTGAGGGCGCTGGAGTCGACTTCTACCGGCGTCTGTGGCGCATGGCCCGCCCCCGTGCGCATGGCAGTATGCTTGTCGAGCCCAATGACGCTTAGTTGATTGAGCTTTTCCAGCGCTAAAAAAGCCGCCGGCATCTTGACGGTGCTGGCCGGATAAAAATAGCGCCCCGGCGCGATGCCCCAGCGGTGGGAAGTAAGGGTGGGGCGGTTGCGCTCGTCGCGGTCGATTTGGGTATAAATGACCTGAACATCATAACGAGCCGGATCGCCGGCCCAGGCGCCCAGCGCTTCCCGCCGGGCGTGCTGCTGTATGATGTCATCCAGCAGGGATGTTCCTGCCGATTGGGCAAGCGCCGTAAAAACAGACAGCAGGCCCGCAAAGCAAAGTACAAGGCGATGATACATGCGTGCAAAGCAATTTGGGCGGCAAAATACCGCGGTGCAGCGGGAAAGTTAGGGTTTTTGCGGGGAATTAGGTAGAAGCCTGCTACCTAATGATGGGTAAAGATTAGGTAAGGCTGCGCAGACCCGCAAAGCGGGCTTTACTTTTGTGCCGTTATTTAGATTTAATCCAAAGAAAATGACTTTCTCTTTACTTTGGATTTAGTCTAAATAAATGATCAGGAGCTATTTTTGCCCTGCCAAATGAAAGTATCAAGCACAGTAAACTTCACCAACGTATGAAAACCATTGCAGATCGTTTTGTTTTGCTCGCTCTTTTGGCCGTTGTAGCCCTAATGGGTTGCGGCAAAGATGAAAGAGAGCCTTTGACCATTCCCGGCAGTTATGATGGCGCCGCTTTTGCGGCCAATACGGCTACCCAGGCGGCTGTACGCAACCAGTTGGAGCAATTGGTAACGGAAATAAAAAAGGGCCGGGTCAGCGGTGTGACGCTTGATTTTACCACCCTGCACGATCTTTTTGTAACGGGGGCTCCATCGCTGTACAGCATCTCGACGCCCTACTACCGCAGCCAGATTGACGGCGTTGGCAACTGGCTCGACGAATTGGCCAAGGCCAGCGGCGGCGCCTACACGCCTGGCGCGCCCGCGGGTGGACAGGGCGGCGTATACGGCAGCTATCTGTTTGATGAAAACGGGTTGGAATTGGAGCAAATGGTAGAAAAAGGCCTCTTTGGGGCAGCCTTATACAACCATGCGCTGGCGCTGACTCAGGATGGCCTTACGCCGGCCGAAGTAGACCAGGTGGCGAGCGTTTTTGGGGCGCCGCCGAGCTTCCCCAATACCAATAACGCGGCCAGTACGGCGACCCCCGACAAGTTTTTGGCCGGCTATGCCGCCCGGCGCGATAAAAACGACGGCAGTGGCCTGTACACAACCATCCGCGACAACTTCATCAAGTTGCAGGCGGCCGTAAAAGCCGGCGACGACTATAAAGAAGAGCAGGAAGAGGCGTTGGAAGCCATATTAGAAAACTGGGAAAAGGCCAATGCCGCTACCATCATCAACTATTGCCATTCGGTCATCTCGGCCCTGAGCGCTACCAACCCCACCGATAGCCAAAAGGCCGGCGCGCTGCATTCGTGTAGCGAAGCTGTAGGGTTCATTCAAGGCTGGCGCACGCTGAGCCGCAAAACCATCACCGATGCGGAGATCGATGAGGTGCTGACCTTGCTGAACGCCCCCCAGGGTGGGACGCCGACTTTGTATAAGTTTGCCACCGACCCCGTGACTGAACTGCCTAAGCTCACCGAAGCCATAGACAAGCTGAAGGGCATCTACGGCTTTTCGACCCAGGAGATCGAAGACTTCCGCAAAAACTGGGTAGCAGAGCAGGGCAGATAGCCTGTTTTGTACTTGTTCAGTGGGATCGTAAAATGGCTGCGCTTTCGCTCGTTTGCGACCCCGCTGAACAAATCTATTGGTTTTTACCTGCATATTCCCGCAGGCGCCGGCTACGGCCGGCGCCTGTTGTTAAGTTCAACAACCATGAAGTTTAGGCAATACCCACTTTTACCGGCCCTGGTGGCGGTAGTCTTTTTAGCCGGTTGCGGCGACGACGATAATAAGCCCGCCGACTTTGACCGCCAAGGGTTGCTGACGCACTATGCGCAAAACCTCATTGTGCCGGCCTATGAAGCCCTGAGCGCTGAGGCCGAAGTGTTGAAACAAAAAGTCGACGCCTTTACGGTAACGCCTTCGGCAGTTGCGCTGACCGAAGCGCGGCAGGCTTGGATACGGGCCTACACGACCTGGCAGGGGGCCAACGGCTACAATTTTGGCCCGGCGGGCGAATCTGGCATTCGCAAGGGGCTGATAGAAGAGGTCGGTACCTTTCCGGCTTCGGAGAGCAAAATAGAAGCCGCTATAGCCGCCAACGACAACTCCCTGAACAACTTCGATCGCGACGCCCGGGGCTTTTTGGCCATTGAGTATCTGCTCTTTGGCCTCAATGGCGCTTCGGCAGAAGAGGTGGCGGCCGCCTTTGCCGGTTCGGGGTCGCGCCGCGATTACCTCAATGCCCTAACGGCCAACCTGACGAGCCGCATCGATGCGGTAGTGGCGGAATGGGGCGCCTATGGGGCCGAATTTACGGCAAATAAGGGCACGGATGCGGGCAGTTCCATTTCTGTGCTGTACAACGAGTTTGTCAAAAGCTTTGAAAGCTGCAAAAACTTTAAGGTAGGGTTGCCCGCCGGCAAGCGTCCGGGGCAGACCCAGCCCGAGCCGCAATTGGTTGAAGCCTACTATTCGGGCGTCTCGCTGGCTACCCTCAAGGCCCATTTGAAGGCCGTGGAAGCCATATACTACGGGCAGGGCGCCAATGGGGTTGCAGGGCTCAGCTTTAAAGACTATCTGAACAGCGTAGCGGGCGGCCCAGAGCTGACAGCCCTTACCGAGGCCCAATGGCAAAACGTAATGGCGGCCTTGGATGCCGTACCCGCCGATCGGCCGTTGGCGGCGCTGGCCGCAGAGGACAATCCTCAGTTGGATGCCCTGCATACCGAGCTGCAAAAGCATACCCGTTTTTTCAAAAGCGATATGTCGTCATTGCTGGGCATTGCCATCACCTTCAGCAGTGGGGATGGGGATTAGCGTCCATTGAGGAATGGGGGCCATTGTAGCATAGGTAGCTGTTTTACAGGGTGATATGCCCGTGTGAGGGATGGAAGCGGTATGCGCTCGTTTGCCCCGTGGAATATACGCTTCGCTATTCCACGGGGCAAACGAGCGCATAATAGCGGACAGCCCGACCCCCGGCCCCGGCAGACGGCTTTTGGCTGGCGTAAACGGCTAAAGGGGCCGGGGGGCACACCCTAAAAAACCAAATTGGCCTGATCATCCGGCTCGAAATAGGTAAAATAAACGTTTTATATTGTTGCAGTATGTCCATGCGTCTTCAGTCCGTCCCGTTGTTCGTCCGTTGGCGCAGCTATGCGGAGCAGCCTGTGCCGATAGCGCCGTTAGCGACGTTTCGCGTTGTTTTTGGCGCGGTGATGGTGTTCAGTGTGCTGCGTTTTTGGTATTTGGGATGGATTGAAGACCATTTTATCGACACCCAGCTGGCGTTTAAGTACTACGGCTTTGGGTGGGTAGAGGCGCTGCCGCCCGCTGGGATGTACGCGGTGCATGGCCTGATGCTGGCGGGGGCGTTGGGCATCATGCTGGGGCTGTGGTACCGGCTGTCGGCGATCACGTATTTTGTGACGTTCACCTACGTGGAGCTCATCGACCTCACCTACTACCTCAACCACTACTACTTTGTGAGCATTGCGAGCCTGCTGCTGGCGCTGGCGCCGGCGCATCGGCGCTTTTCGGTAGATGTATGGCGGCGGCCCGAGCTGAGGCGTTTAGAGGCGCCGCGCTGGTCGGTGGGTATGTTTAAGCTGCAAATAGCCATTGTGTATGTGTATGCGGGCTTGGCGAAGATCAACTACGACTGGTTGGTAGAGGCCTTGCCCCTGAAGATATGGCTGCCTGCCAACGACGCCCTGCCGCTGGTGGGGCCGCTGCTGAAGTTGAAGGCCACCCCTTATGTGTTCAGTTGGATTGGGATGTTGTACGACCTGACGATTGTAGGCTGGCTGAGCTGGCGGCGCAGCCGGGCGCTGGCTTACCTGTCGGTGATCGTTTTTCATGCGCTGACGGGGATGATGTTTCAGATCGGCGTTTTTCCGTTAGTGATGATGGGCGCCACCTGGATATTTTTTTCCAACGACTTTCACGAGCGGCTGTTGGGGTGGCTGGAGCGCCGCTTTGCGCGTTGGTTTGGGGCGAGGCGGGTAGGGGAGGCGTCTGTCGGGCCGCTGCGGCCTTCGCCCCGCTGGGTGTTGTGGGCGCTGGGGCTTCACTTTGCTTTTCAGTTGCTGTTTCCGTGGCGCTACCTGTTGTATCCCGGCAACCTGTTCTGGACGGAGGAGGGCTACCGCTTCTCCTGGCGGGTGATGCTGATGGAGAAAGCCGGCACGGCCACCTTTTACGTCAAAGACAGCCGCACGGGCCGCGAGGGCGTGGTGGACAATGCCGAATTTTTGCGCCCCCACCAGGAGAAACAGATGGCCATGCAGCCCGATCTCATCCTTCAGTACGCCCACTTCCTGCGCGATCACTACGCCGCCCAGGGGGTGCGCCGGCCTCAGGTGCGCGTAGAGGCCTACGTAACCCTCAACGCCCGGCCCAGCCGGCTGCTGATAGATCCTCACACCAACTTAGCTGAAAAAACCGACGGATGGCGCCCTAAAGGCTGGATACTGCACTAAAACCGGCAAGACTACGACAACCTGTATACGGACATGACTGCACAACAAAACAAAACAAAACTACGCCAAAGCAACTGCGCCGTCCGCCTGCTGCTGTCGGCCTTACTGCTGCCGGTTTGCGCCGGCCTATGGGCCCAGCCGGCCGCCCTGCGCGGCAACCTGCGCGAAGAAAAAACCGGCGCCCCCGCAGCAGCGGCTACCGTAGCCGTGTTGGCGCTGGGGCGCTATGCCGAAAGCGACGCCCTGGGCAACTTTTACCTGCCCGATCTGCCCGCCGGCGAGCACCTCGTTACCGTCTTTGCCTTGGGCAAAAACACCTGGGAGCAGCCGGTGAGCCTGCGGCCGGGCGAAACGCATACCCTCGACATCCGCCTCGCCGAGCTTTCGGCCACCCTCGACGCTGTGACGGTGCAGGCGGCCCGCGAGCGCACCTTAGGCATCACGCGGCTGCGGGCCGTGGAAGGTATGGCCATCTATGAAGGGCGCAAGAGCGAAGTGGTGGTGCTCGACGACATCAATGCCAACTTAGCCACCAACAACCCCAGGCAGGTATATGCCCGCATTGCCGGCCTCAACATTTGGGAGAGCGACGGCGCCGGTCTGCAATTGGGCATCGGCGGCCGCGGCCTGAGCCCCAACCGCACCAGCAACTTCAACACCCGCCAAAATGGCTACGACATCAGCGCCGACGCCTTAGGCTACCCCGAAAGCTACTACACCCCGCCGGCCGAAGCCCTGGCGCGCATAGAGGTGGTGCGGGGCGCGGCTTCGTTGCAATATGGCACCCAGTTTGGAGGAATGGTCAACTTCGTATTCAAGAAGCCGCCCCGCCACAAGGCCATCGAGCTTACCTCCCGCCAAACGGCCGGCAGCTATGGCTTTTTGGGGTCTTTCAACAGCGTAGCCGGCGCCTTAGCGGGCCAGAAGCTCACCTACTACGCCTACTACCAGCGCAAGCAGGGCGACGGCTGGCGCGACAACGGCCGCTTCGGCCTGCACAATGCCTTCGCTTCGGTGGGCTACGCCTTCAGCGAGCGCCTGAGCATGGGCGTTGAGTATACCTGGATGCAGTACTTAGCCCAGCAGCCGGGAGGGCTTACCGATGCCTTCTTTGAGCAGAACCCCCGCCAATCGCTGCGCGACCGCAACTGGTTTCGGGTCGACTGGAACCTCATGGCCCTGACCCTCGACTATGTCCTCTCCGACCGCACTAAGGTCAACCTTCGCAGCTTTGGTCTGCTGGCGCGCCGACAGGCGCTGGGCAACTTAGCTCCCATCAATAACATCGACTTTGGCGGCCCCCGCGACCTCATCGACGGCCGCTTCCGCAACGGCGGCAGCGAGCTGCGGCTGCTACACCGCTATCGCCAAGGCCCCCACGAAAACACCCTGCTCTTGGGCGCGCGCCTCTACAAGGGCGCTACTACTGCCCGGCAGGGCGCGGCCGGAGCAGGCAGCGGCCCCGACTTTGCCTTCCTCAACCCCAACGATGTAGAGAAGTCAGACTATTCCTTCCCCAACTACAACTACGCTTTCTTCCTCGAAAATATCTTCCACCTGGGGCCGCGCCTGACCCTCACGCCGGGGCTGCGCCTCGAAAATATACAAACCTACGCCGAGGGCTACTACAAGCAGCGCGTTTTTGACGCCGCCGGCAACCTGGTGGTTGAAAACCGCTTTGAAGAGTCGCTCAGCCGCCGCCGCTCTTTTTTGCTGGCCGGGCTGGGCCTGAGCTACAAACTGAGCCAACCGCTGGAGCTCTACGCCAACCTGTCGCAAAACTACCGCGCCATCAACTTCTCCGACCTGCGCATCGACAATCCCAACGGCCGCGTAGACCCCAACCTCCGCGACGAGCGCGGCTATACCGCCGATCTGGGCCTGCGCAGCCGGGGCGGCAGTTGGTTTTATGCCGATCTCACGGCCTTTTACATCGCCTACCGCAACCGCATTGGCCAACTGCTGCGCGCCGACGAGCCGCCCCTCTACAACGACTATCGGCTGCGCACCAACATCGCCGACGCCCGCAACATAGGCGTTGAGGCTTTTGCCGAAGCCGACCTCTGGCGCCTGCTGGCCCCCGCCGATACGGCTACCCGCTTAGCCCTGTTCATCAATGCCGCCTTCATCGACGCCCGCTACATCAATACTTCCGACAACAGCATCCGCAACAAGCGCGTGGAGCTGGTGGCGCCCGTGACCCTGCGCTTAGGCCTCAACTACAGCCAGGGCCGCCTGCGGCTGGGCGCCGCCTTGGCCTACACCGCCGAGCACTTCACCGACGCCACCAACGCCCGCCGCACGGCCTCGGCCGTCAATGGCGTCATCCCGGCTTATACCGTAGCCGATTTTTCGGCGGCCTACCGGCTATGCGGCTGGCTAAGCCTCGAAATGAGCTGCAATAACGCCCTCAATGCCGCCTACTTCACCCGCAGGGCAGAGGCCTATCCGGGGCCCGGCATCATTCCGGCCGACGGCCGAAGCTGGTTTCTGACCCTGGCGTTTAAGTGGTAATGAACAAGGGGGAGGTCGTTTTTTTGGGGCCCCGCCGCATAGCATCTACGTCTATTATCACCCTGCGCGGCGCCGGGTGTTCCGCTACTATGGCCGCGCTTACAACCTCCCTTGGGGTCGGTTGTGCGCACAGCCATACCGCTGCACCCCCTGGTCCGGGAGCGCGGCGGTATGGGGTGGGTGAAGGCTAATGGCGTTGACAGATATTCCTATCGCCTCGTCGGTAGCTGAAGGCGAAGGCTTATCCGCGCTTCACCAATATTTTTCGGGCCGCAAGCGGTTTGCCGCGCTGCTCCAGCACCAGCGTAAAAGCGCCTTGCCCAAAGCTCTCTGCCAGCGTATCCGCGTACTGGGTAGGTATGTAGAAAAAGTCGGCCTGCGCCGTATCGGCCTTAAGGTCGAGGATGAAGTAGCCATGCCGATCGAGGTCTACATACTTCAGATGCGGATTATACTGTGCGCCCAAACCAGGGACGGGGTTATTCATCAACAGTTCAAACTGGGCCGTTTCTCACTCATCCTGACGTGGAGAACACAGAAGATATTTGCAGTTTACGGAGGCCTGCCGGCGGTAGCGATGTGTGCACAAAACGCCGGACATCAATAAAAAATCCCTATTTTTGTACCCATGAAGTACCCCATCGGCATACAAGACTTTCGCGAAATCCGCACGAACGGCTATGTGTATGTGGACAAAACACAGCACATATACCGCTTTTTGGATAGTGGCAAGTATTTCTTCCTCTCGCGCCCGCGCCGCTTCGGAAAGTCCCTGCTGTTGTCCACCATGCACGAGCTGTACTCGGGCCGCCGCGACCTCTTCGAAGGCCTCTGGATACACGACCAATGGGATTGGGAAGCGCAGCAGCGGCCTGTGATTTGGTTGAAGTTTGCTACGTTCCCCTACAAAAAAATTCCCTTGGCGGATGCTATCGTAGCAGGACTTTCATCCGAAGCAACGCGACACGGGCTGCACTTGAAGGATAAGCCTGAGACGCACCCGCTGGCTGATTTACTGGAACAAGTGACCCAAAAATACGGCCAAAAAGCCGTACTTCTAATAGACGAATACGACAAACCCATCATTGATTACCTCAATGATATTCCGCACGCCGAAGCCAATCGCGATACACTCAAATGGCTGTACTCCATACTCAAAGACAGCGACGCGCTGCTCGAAAAAATCTTCATCACGGGGGTTTCTGCCTTCAGTAAAGTCAGCATCTTTTCGGATTTAAACCACCTGACCAACCTCACGCTTGATCCATTGGCTTATACCCTGCTGGGCATCACGCAGGCCGAATTGGAAACGGTATTTGCTGAGCCCTTGGCCCGGCACGATAAGGAAGCCGTCAAACGCTGGTACAACGGCTACAGTTGGGGCGGCGACGAGCGGGTTTACAACCCCTTTTCCTTGTTTCGATTCCTCAATGGGGGGCAGTTTCAAAACTTCTGGTTCGAGACGGGTACCCCCACGTTTTTGGTCAAAGAAATGAAACGAAAAAAAATATACGATGCATCCAACCGCCAGCAGACATCTGGCGACCTGACCAATTTCGACTTCACCCGACTCAATCCCATCACGGTACTGTTCCAAACGGGCTATCTGACCGTGAAAAAATATGAGCCGGAGGATTTGCTCTACACCCTCGATTATCCCAATCAGGAAGTGCGGTTTTCACTCGAACAGCTATTGATGAGCATCTACCTCGACGACCCGCTGAACGAATCCGTCCCGCGCGTCGTCAAGCTCCGCGACGCCCTCCGCCGCCAAGATCTCGACGAGGTATTCGACATCCTCAACGCCACACTGGCCGAAATACCCTACGACCTTTGGCACAACGAGGACGAACACTTTTTTCACGCACTTATCCACCTGACGTTTAGCCTGTTGGGTACCTACATTCGCTCCGAAGTACACTCCGCCCGCGGCCGCTGCGACGCCATCGTGGAAACCGCCGATTACCTCTACGCCTTCGAGTTCAAACTCGACAAATCCGCCGCAGAGGCCCTTCAACAGATACGCGACAAGGGCTACTTAGCTCCCTACGCCGATTCGGCCAAAACAAAAATTGCCGTCGGCGCCAATTTCTCCTCTAAAACCAAGCGGATAGACGAGTGGTTGGTGGGGTAAGCGGTGGGTTTCCTATTGGCGCATCCCCTCCTTAGGTCGGGGTCGCTCCCTTCCGGTCACGTCCCTTTGGGCCGGGTAAACCTCGGCTATTCGCCTCGGTGCTGCGCACCCACCTCCTGCGTCAGTGGCCCTTCAGGCAGCTTGCGCACCAGCACCACCAATAAGATTTGTATAGTGGGGTTAGCCCACTTTTTTGCCGAAAAAAATCCGCCAATCCGCCTATATTTGTATCCATGAAGTACCCCATCGGCATACAAGACTTCCGCAGAATCCGCACAGAAGACTACGTCTATGTGGACAAGACCCGGCACATTTACGATGTGTTGGAAAGCGGTGTGTTTTTCTTCCTCTCGCGCCCGCGCCGCTTTGGCAAGTCGCTGCTGTTGTCGACGATGAACGAGCTATACTGCGGCAGCCAGGAACTTTTTAAAGGTTTGTGGATTGAAGACAAATGGGACTGGGAGGCCAATAAGCGGCCTGTGGTTTGGTTGAAATTTGCCAGCCAGGGCATCAAAAGCATGGGGTTGGCGCCGGGCATTCACCACATGCTGGACGCAGAAGCTAAAAGATTTGGCCTGACACTGACGGAAACAGATTATAGTCAGAAATTCAAGGAGTTATTACAACTGCTTAGTAGCCAGACCACCCAAAAAATCGTCCTGCTGGTAGACGAATACGACAAGCCCATCATAGATTTTCTTGACGACATCCCCCAAGCGGAGGAGAACCGGGATGTATTGAAAGGATTCTATTCCATCCTCAAAGACAGCGACCCACTGCTGGAAAAAGTCTTCCTCACGGGCGTATCTGCATTCAGCAAGGTGAGCATCTTCTCAGATTTGAACCACCTACGCAATCTCACGCTGGAGCCAGAAGGCTATACCCTGCTGGGCATCACGCAAGAGGAGTTGGATACAGTCTTTGCCGAGCAGATGACCCAATACGACGGCGAAAAGGTGCGGGATTGGTATAACGGCTACAGTTGGGGCGGCGACAGGGTCTACAATCCGTTCTCCTTGTTGAACTTTTTTAGAGGTGGACGTTTTGCCAATCACTGGCACGAGACGGGGACACCCACCTTTCTCATCAAAGAAATGAAGCGCAACGCGCTTTTTGATGCTACTAAGCTGGAGGGAACCGCTAAGGACCTGATGAATTTCGACATTGCCAAGCTCAACCCCATCACCGTGCTGTTCCAAACGGGCTACCTGACCGTAAAAAATTACGACCCGGAATTCTTGATCTACACCCTAGGCTATCCCAACAAAGAGGTACGGTTTTCAATGGAAGAACTCCTGCTGGACGCTTACTCCAACGACCCCTTCCAAGGCTCCGTACCACGAGTGGCTAATATCGTAAAAGCCCTGCGCCACAAAGACCTCGAAACGGTCATCACCATCCTCAACGCCACTTTTGCAGGCATCCCCGCCGAGCACTGGCAGGCGGAGAACGAGCATTTCTACCACGCGCTCATCCATTTGACGTTTAGCTTGTTGGGTACTTACATCAAGTCTGAGGTACACACCTCTCATGGCCGCTGCGACGCCCTGGTCGAAACCGCCGACCACATCTACGCCTTCGAGTTCAAACTCGACAAATCGGCCAAAGCAGCCCTCCAGCAAATCCACGACAAGGCTTATTTGGCGCCTTATGCCGATTCCCCGAAGGAGAAAATAGCCGTCGGCATCAACTTTTCTAAGAAGAAAAAGGCCGTGGCCAATTGGTTGGTGGAGGAGGGTTGAGCGATTGAACTGATTGAAAAAAGAACACAACAAATTACCCGCAATGATTAATCTTCACCGTAAATATTCTTGCGGTGTGGCCTTACCCCCTATCGCCATCCTCTTATTTCTGCTGGGATCTTGCCAACCCAATGATACTTACGAAGCCTACTACGACAAATGTTTTGCCGAAAAAAATCCGCCAATCCGCCTATATTTGTATCCATGAAGTACCCCATCGGCATACAGGACTTCCGCAGAATCCGCACAGAAGACTACGTCTATGTGGACAAGACCCGGCACATTTACGATGTGTTGGAAAGCGGTGTGTTTTTCTTCCTCTCGCGCCCGCGCCGATTCGGGAAGTCGCTGCTGTTGTCGACGATGAACGAGCTATACTGCGGCAGTCAGGAACTTTTTAAAGGCTTGTGGATTGAAGACAAATGGGACTGGGAGGCCAATAAGCGGCCTGTGGTTTGGTTGAAATTTGCCTCATTCCAGTACAAAGACTACCCCTTGCGGGATGCCATCTTCGAAGGACTGGCGAAGGAGGCCGAACGGCTGGGTGTTTCTCCCGCTAAAGATATGGCGCATCCCTTGCAGGATTTGCTACAAAAAATCAACGACCACTACGGCCAAAAAGCCGTACTGCTCATCGACGAATACGACAAGCCCATCATTGACTACCTCGACGACATCCCCCAAGCCGAAGCCAACCGCGATACGCTCAAGTGGTTCTATTCCATACTCAAAGACAGCGACTCACTATTGGAGAAGGTCTTCCTCACGGGCGTATCTGCATTCAGCAAGGTGAGCATCTTCTCAGATTTGAAACACTTACGCAATCTCACGCTGGAGCCAGAAGGCTATACCCTGCTGGGCATCACGCAAGAGGAGTTGGATACAGTCTTTGCCGAGCAGATGACCCAGTACGACCGCGAAAAGGTGCGGGATTGGTATAACGGCTACAGTTGGGGCGGCGATAAGGTTTACAACCCGTTTTCCTTGCTCAATTTCTTCAAAGGTGAGCATTTCAAAAACTATTGGCACGATACAGGGCGGCCCACCTTTTTGGTCAAGGAGTTGAAGAAGAATAGGATGTACGACATATCCAAGCTGGAGATGAACGCCAGCGACCTGTCCAACTTCGACTTCACGCGCCTGAACCCCATCACCGTACTGTTTCAAACGGGCTACCTCACCGTGAGCAGTTACGACGAGGAACTACAGCTCTATTGCTTAGACTATCCCAACATGGAGGTGCGCTCCTCTTTGGAGCAAATGCTCATCAATATTTATCTCGATGACCCGCTGGAAGGAGCTGGCGCCCGGGTAGGCAATATCCTGCGTGCCCTGCGCCACAAAGACCTCGAAACGGTCATCACCATCCTCAACGCCACTTTTGCGGGCATCCCCGCCGAGCACTGGCAGGCGGAAAACGAGCACTTCTACCATGCGCTCATCCACTTGACTTTTAGCCTTTTAGGGGTTTATGTCAGATCCGAGGTACACACCTCTCATGGCCGCTGCGACGCCCTGGTAGAAACCGCCGATCACATCTATGCCTTCGAGTTTAAACTCGACAAATCGGCCAAAGCAGCCCTCCAGCAGATCCACGACAAGGCTTATTTGGCGCCTTATGCCGATTCCCCGAAGGAGAAAATAGCCGTCGGCATCAACTTTTCTAAGAAGAAAAAGGCCGTGGTAGCCTGGGCTATAGAAGAAATGTAATCAAAAGTGCCCCATCCATAGACGTTGCTACCGCGTTCGACACTTTACTCCAAACGTTATTGTAGCACCCACCTGAATAGACCATTTAGGCGCATCCCCTCCTTAGGTCGGGGTCGCGCCCTTCCGGCCACGTCCCTTTAGGCCGGGTAAACCTCGGCTATTCGCCTCGGTGCTGCGCACCCACCTCCTGCGTTGGCGCCCCTTCAGGCAGCTTGCCTACGAGCACCACCCATGAGGGGTGTTCCGTGGGATTAGTCCACTTTTTGCAGAACAAGTCTATTGTCTTCCAAAAGACAGGCTGTGGGCCGCGTCGCTGCGGAGCCGCGTGAGGGGGTGAAGCGGTATGGCCCGGCCTTGCAGGCGCTATTTTGTGGGGTGGTTTTAAGCCGGGCCATAATATTTACCCGGATGAGCGCAGCGAAGACGTTTACCCGACCGAGTGCAACGAGGGCGTTTACCCGGAAGAGCGCAGCGAAGATTTTTACCCGACCGAGCAGCGCGAGGGCGTGGTAGCCGACTAGCGAAGCGACGGCGGACGTTTACCCGGCCGAGTATAGCGAGGACGTGGTGGTGGTGGGGGCGGAACACGTTTACCCGGCCGAGTAATAGCGAGGACGGGCGACCCCGGCCCCGACACATCTACCTGTTTGTTCAGCAGGCAGCTATCGGGGCCGGGGGCACGCCAAAATAAAAAACGATTATCGCTTCACTACCCGGGCTACATAGGTGGCGCCATCGGGGGCGCCGGCTGTAATGAAGTACAAGCCGGCCGGCACGCCGCTGAGATTGAGGCTGCGATCGGCGGGGTTGAAGGGCAATGCCAGGGCCTGCCCTTGGGTGTTGAACACACTAATGGCCGACACCTCAGGCAGCCCCAAAAACACCTGCTCGGTAGCGGGATTGGGCCAGCAGCCGAGGGGCAGGGCGCGGGGAGGCGCGCCTACCGACGAGGGCGTCTCGTAGTTGTAGTAGGTGCGGAAAGCCAGCGTAACGCTGAGTTCGCCGGGCTGCCCGATGTACTGCTCTACTACGGCGTACTGCTCGTTTTGGGCATAGCTGTAGGTCTCTACGTTGCGGGCCAGCCCCATTTCGGTAACTGTACGGCTGGTTTCTACCTGTAGGCGGCCCTCGATATCGTAGGTGTAGGATACGTCGCCGGTAGGCGCCCAATCGCTGGCGGCAACATCCCAGCCAAAGCTCTCTACCATCTCTAACTGATCTGTGTTGGAATAATAGCTGTACAGTTTGCGCTCGGAGGGCTCAATGAGCTCAGGATCGGAGGGGTCTACAAAAGCGTTGAGCGTTTCGGTGCGCAGCAGGCCGTCTTCGTACTCGAAGAGGCGCTCGCTGGCCGGGATTTCAAAAAAGCCCAGGTTTAAGACGCTGTAAATGCGGTTGTTTTGGCCGGCTTCGTCGTAGAAGTAGTAGTCGATGGTAGCCAACTCCTGCCCCTCGAAATTAAAAGCCGTATAGGCTGCCAGCAGGCGCTCGGTGTCGGGTTCATATTCGTAGGCTAAGGCCAGGGCGCGCTCCCAGTCGGCGCCATTCCAGCCATAGATGAACACAGAGTCCAGCACCTCTCCCGACTCGCCGCGGTAGTAGATATCGGTCAGGATTTCGGGTACAAAAGCATTGGCATCAACATCAAAGCCTTCTACTACTTCGCTCACTACGCGCTGTAGCTCATCGTAGGTGGCGGTGTTGCGCATTACCCGATTCCAGTTTTGACCGTCGAACTCTTCGTCTACGCGGATGGCCGTAAAGCCGCCTGCGGGGAAGTCGTCGACATAAGTGTAATTGCTGCGCGAGAAGGCTGCCGAGTCGGGCGTGGGTTCAAAAACATACGCGTGAAATGTCTCGGTAGACAGCAGCCTCAGGTCGCCGGGGCCAAACTCAGGCGTGCCTTCGGGCGCCAGGCCCATCCGGATAAGGGGTTGGCGAAAAGCCGCAGGGAGTTCCGTCCAATGGGCCTCAAGGCTTGGGGGTACCTTGTTTACGGATTGGGCCGATACTTGAAAAAGCGCCGCCAATAGCAGCGCGAACATAGATAAGGTTCTCATGATAAACAAGTTTTCATTTTGGTTGTCGATATGGTTTCCGGCGCTTTTTTCGGAGGGGCGGGCATAAATTTTAACAATTTATTTTTCCCCTTGGTGAAAGCTGTGCCGGCCAATCCGGTATGCGTTCAAAGGATGTATGAAATGGCGATCAGGTTGCATCAGCCCTGCATCGGGCGGCCAAATGCTGCAATGGCCCCACGGATACCAGGGAATATGATGCCAATAGAAGGCGCCGGCTGCATGGGCGAGGCATTTCGTCAATTGGCAGTTGGGCTTATGTACAAAAAGCCTATCTTGCCCCCAAAACATTCTGCCATGAAGTGTATTTACAGGTTATTGTTTTGCGTTTGGGGCTTTGTTGCCCTGTTTACAGCCGACGCTCAGGACGCGGGCTTTTTTCAGGACTCCGTTTTCCTGCGCACCCATTACACCAAAATAGAGCGCCAAATACCCATGCGCGATGGCGTGAAGCTGTTTACGGCCATCTATATGCCCAAAGACCAGAGTCAGCCCTACCCCTTCCTGATGACCCGCACGCCCTACTCCTGCTCGCCTTATGGAGAAGACAACTTCTCGGGGCGTATCATTGGCTATCACCACCTCGTTAGGGAGGGTTTCATCTTTGTGGTGCAAGACGTGCGCGGCCGCTACATGAGCGAAGGCGCCTTTGTAGACGTGCGGCCTCACAACCCCAACAAGCGCGGGCAGGAAACCGACGAGAGCTCCGATACCTACGACACGGTGGAGTGGCTGCTGGCCAACATACCCAACAACAATGGCCGTGTAGGCATCTTTGGCATCTCTTATCCGGGCTTTTACAGCACCGCTTCCCTGCCCGGCGCCCATCCGGCCATCAAAGCCGTATCGCCTCAGGCTCCGGTCACCGACTGGTTCATCGGGGATGATTTCCACCACAATGGCGCCTTTTTCCTTATGGACGCCTTTAGCTTTTACTATTCCTTTGGGCGCCCCCGACCCCAGCCCACTACCCAGGGCAACCCCGGATTTGCCTTTCCGGGAAAAGACAACTACCAATTTTACCTCGAAACAGGCGCCCTTAAAAACTTTACCCAGCGCCACATGAGCGGCATCCCTTTCTGGTTGGATGTGATGAGCCACCCCAACCTCGACGAATTCTGGAAGGCGCGCAACATCCGGCCCCACCTGCGCGACGTAAAACCTGCCGTGTTGGTGGTAGGCGGCCATTTCGACGCCGAAGACTGCTTTGGCGCCTGGGCTACCTATCAGGCCATAGAGCAGCAGAACCCCGGCGCCGACAACCGCATTGTGATGGGCCCCTGGTCGCATGGCGGCTGGTCGAGGAATACCGGCCGCCGCTTGGGCAACGTCCACTTTGGCAGCGCTACTTCGGTCTACTACCGCGAGTCGATCGAGCTGCCTTTCTTCCGCCACCACCTCAAAGGCCGCGACAACCCCAATCTGCCTGAGGCGATGGTATTTGCTACCGGCGCCAACCAGTGGCGGCGCTACGACGCCTGGCCGCCGCCTGCCGCCCGCCCGCGTAGCCTGTATTTCCTGCCCGGCGGAGGCCTGTCGTTTGAGGCCCCTACCGCGCCTGAGTCCTTCGACGAGTGCGTCAGCGACCCCGCCCGGCCTGTGCCCTATACCGAAGACGTACACCTGCGCCGCACCGCCGAATATATGACCGACGACCAGCGCTTTGCCTCGCGCCGCCCCGATGTATTTGTATACCAAACCCCCGTACTCACCGAAGACATCAGCTTAGCGGGCCCGCTGGAGGCCGAATTGTTTGTGACTACTACCGGTACCGACGCCGACTACGTGGTGAAGCTTATAGATGTATATCCCAATGATGAGCCCAACGACCCCGAGTCGGACGTACCCATGGCGGGCTACCAAATGCTGGTGCGCGGCGAGGTCTTTCGGGGTCGCTTTCGCAATAGCTTCGAGCGCCCCGAAGCCATGCGCCCCGGCAAGGTAGAGCGCATCGCTTTCGCATTGCCCGACGTATGCCACGTTTTTGGGAAAGGCCACCGCATCATGGTGCAGGTACAGCACAGTTGGTTTCCGCTCGTAGACCGCAACCCCCAGCAGTTTGTAGACATCTACACCTGCGGCGACGATGCCTTCATCAAAGCTACCCAACGCCTGTATCACGATAAAAGCCGGGCCTCGCGCCTGAATGTACGCATGGAGTAGGCCGGCCGAATGGCCCTATGTATGAATGATATAAGGGCCATAATCCGCTATTAATTTCCAATTTATGCGTACCTTTGCGGCCGAAATTCAGCGCCCTTGCTTCCGGCAGGGTAGAAGGGTCAATCAAAGCCATCATCACGTATGTCCGACAACAAGATAATCTTTTCGATGGAGGGGGTCTCCAAGACCTATCCCCCCAGCAAGCAGGTGCTCAAAAACATCTGGCTGTCTTTCTTTTACGGCGCCAAAATTGGCGTGCTGGGCCTCAACGGCGCGGGCAAGTCGAGCCTGCTGCGCATCATTGCCGGCCTCGACAACAACTACGAGGGCAAGGTGACTTTCGACGGCAGCTACCGCATCGGTTTTCTGGAGCAGGAGCCTCACCTCGATGAAAGCAAAACCGTGCGCCAGATTGTAGAAGAAGGCGTACAGCATATCGTCGACCGGCTGGCCGAATACGAGGATATCAACCTCAAACTCTCCGAGCCCCTCGACGACGACGAGATGATGCGCTTGGTAGAGCGCCAGGGCGAGCTGCTGGAGCAATTGGACCACGACAACGCCTGGGAACTCGATAACCGCCTCAATACCGCCATGGACGCCCTGCGCTGCCCCCCCGACGAGGCCTCCATCAAGGTGCTTTCGGGGGGCGAACGCCGTCGCGTAGCCCTCTGCCGGCTACTGCTGAGCAACCCCGATATATTGCTGCTGGACGAACCCACCAACCACCTCGACGCCGAATCGGTAGACTGGCTGGAGCAGTACCTCCAGAGTTTTCCGGGCACCGTCATTGCCGTTACCCACGACCGCTACTTCCTCGACAATGTAGCCGGATGGATACTCGAACTCGACCGGGGCGAGGGCATCCCCTGGGAGGGCAACTACTCTTCGTGGTTGGAGCAAAAGGCCCGTCGACTTGAGCAGGAAGAAAAGACCGAGAGCAAGCGCCGCAAGACGCTGGAGCGCGAATTGGACTGGGTGCGCATGGCGCCCAAAGCCCGCCAGGCCAAAGGCAAGGCTCGTTTGAATGCCTACGAGAAACTGGCCGACGAAGATGGGCGCGAGAAGGAAGCCAAACTGGAGCTTTTTATCCCGCCGGGCCCCCGCCTGGGCGATGTCGTTATCGACGCTCAGCAGCTCAGCAAGAGCTACGGCGACCGGCTGCTGTTTGAAAATCTCAACTTCAGCATTCCCAAAAACGCCATTGTGGGCATCATTGGCCCCAACGGTATGGGTAAGAGTACGCTCTTCCGCATTATCATGGGCCAGGAGCAGCCCGACGGCGGCAGCGTGACCATAGGCGACACCGTGAAACTGGCCTATGTAGACCAAAGCCATAAGGAGTTGCAACACCCCGATAAAACCGTCTACGACATCGTGTCGGGCGGCCAGGACCTCATCACGGTGGGCAACAATACCGTCAATGCCCGGGCCTACCTCAGCAAATTCAACTTTGCCGGCGCCGATCAGCAGAAAAAACTGTCGGTGCTCTCGGGCGGCGAGCGCAACCGCGTACACTTATCCATCACCTTGCGAGAGGGTGGCAACGTGCTGCTGCTGGACGAACCTACCAACGATATCGACGTGAACACCCTGCGCTCGCTCGAAGACGCCCTCGACGACTTTGCGGGTTGCGTACTCGTGATCTCTCACGACCGTTGGTTCATCGACCGCCTCGCTACCCACATCTTAGCCTTCGAGGGCGATGCCAAAGTGGTGTTCTTTGAAGGCAACTACTCCGACTATGAGCAGATGAAGAAGAAGGAGCTCGGCGATGTGACGCCCAAGCGCCCCCGCTTCAAAAATGTCATCAACCGATAGGTTATCCCGCAGCGGCAGGCCAATATTTTCCCGGCCGCTGCGTTTTTTTATTGCTTCGGCCATGCCGCTGCATTTTCCATGAACCAACCAAAATAAAGACGACATGTTACGTTATGCCATTACCGCCCTTGCCCTCATTGGCTTCTTTTCCCTCTCCGCTCAAGCCCCGGCGGCCCCCCGCGGCCCCAAGGTGCGCTTAGCGCTGGTAGCCGGCGACACCTCGCTGCTGCCCGCCTTAAAATCAGCGCTGGAAGCCCATGTGCAGCTCGACAGCACAGCGCCCGTAGCCATCCAGGCTTCCTTCACCGACCCCAAGGCTGTGCCCGTAGAAGGCGAACCCGCTACCGTGGGCATTAAGATGGACCTTACCCTAAAGTCGGTACACTTAGCCAGCGGTAAGGTTACTTCTGAAAAAACCATCGCCCTCGAAGGCAAAGGCCCCAACGCCGGCATCGCCCGCCGGGTAGCCCTGCGCAAGCTCAGCAGCACCCACATAGACATACAAACGTGGGGTCGCCTCTATAATGCTGAGTTCATCTCTTTCTTCCGCAACAACTGCGATACCCTGATGGCTACGGCCCGCTTAGCTACCCAGGCCAACGAATACCTCAAGGCTTTCGGTTTGGCATCCAGCATCCCCGAGTTTGTGACCTGCTCCAAAGATGCCGCCACCAAGGCCAACGAATACTACGAGGGCTACCAGCGCAGCCAGTGCGGCGTACATCTGCAAAAGGCCCGCGACGCCGCCAATGCCGGCAAAATTGACGTAGCCCTTGCCGACCTCAGCTTCATCGACCCCCAGGCGCCCTGCGTTAAAGATGTCATGCTGCTGATGGACACCATCGCTATGGAGGTTCCTGCCGAACAACTGCCGGCCCGCTTTGCCACCGTTCGCCAGACTTTCCAGCAAAAAACACAGTGGGAGGCCGCCCGCAAGCAAATCCGCTACGCCCTCATTGAGCGCTACTTAGCCGTAGTGCGCATCAAGCGCGACTAAGCATAGCCAACCCAATCTTAGCTTAGGTTGATGACAACGGAGCGAGCCCCGGCAAGGGCCGCTCCGTTGTCGTTTGGCCCGCACGATGAGCATAATATAGTTCTCCAAGTCAGGATGAGTGAAAAATGGACGCCGCTATTTTTTCGGCTGGCAAGGCAAAAAACGTAGACATAGCCTGAGCTATGGCGAGGCTTTTTAACGCCGCCAGACGGAAAAAGAGCAAGTCAAGATGCACAAATCTTGGCTTGGAGAACTATAAATTAGGGCGTGCCCCCCGGCCCCTTTAGCGCATGCCCTGCCCAAGAGGCGGTGCTAAGGGGGCCGGGGGTCGGGTGTTCCGCTATTATGGGGCTAAACCCGCGGTCGGGAAACCCTCCCTTGGTTTAGCCCCATACCGCTACACCCCCTCACGCGGGCTCCGCAGCGGCTTGGGCTGAGGTCAAGGGTTAGGCTAACGACATTCTGTCATTTTTTAGCCGCATTCCCTGCCGGCTTGTTTTTCATGCAAAGGGCGCAACGAATGAGTACATTCCGGCAAGGAGTTGGTCTAAAGCATACGCAAAGACCCGAAATAACCGTTGAAGTGTTCTTACTTGCATGGCTATGATTCGCACTACGCTTTGTTTTTTCTCTTTGGCGCTCCGGCCTTGGCTACTGGCAGCGACCTTACTGACCGCCGGATGGCTGCCCGCGCAAACCTATACCACCATCAAGGAACTGGGCGGCCGCCAGGCTAAGCTCTTCGAGCAGGCCCGCGAGGCCTCCGGCATGAACAAGCTCGAAGAGGCCCGCGCCAAGCTCGATCAACTGCTGGAAACTACCCCCAACTGCATAGACGGCTGGCTGATGAGGGCCGGCGTACAACACGATCTGGGAGACTTAGCCGCCGCCGAACGCGACTATGAGCAGGCGCTGGCCCTGAGCGCCGACTATTACCCGCTGGGGTTCTACCAACTGGGCCTGACGGAGCTAAAACAGGAAAAATTTGACGAGGCGGCTACTCACCTCCAGGCGTTTTTAAACACCGGCGCCGGCAAGCCCGACACCCGGCAGCGTGCAGCCCGGTATCTCGAAAATACGGCCTTCGCAGCCGAGGCCATGAGGCAGCCCGTGCCCTTTGCGCCTTACACACTGGGCGACAGCGTTAATACCCCCGGAGCGGAGTACTTTCCTGTACTCACGGTAGACGGCAAAAGCCTGATCTACACAGCCCGGGTGGAGGGGCAGGAGGATTTCTTCTTCAGCGCCCGCCGCCCCGATGGCAGTTGGGGCAAGGGGCAGCCCATCGCCGGCGCCAATACCGAACAGAATGAAGGTACCCAAACCATCAGCGCCGACGGTAAGCGCATCTTGTTTACGAGCTGCGGGCGAGAGGACGGCTTAGGCAGTTGCGACCTGTACGAGAGCGCCTTGGTAAAAGGCCGCTGGACGGCAGCCCGCAACCTGGGGCCGACGGTAAACTCCGGCAGTTGGGATTCGCAGCCCAGCCTGTCGGCCGATGGGCGACTGCTGTTTTTTTCCAGCGAGCGGGCCGGCGGAAAGGGCGGGCGCGACCTGTGGGTAGCTCGAAAAGGCTCCAACGGCCAATGGACGCGCCCCGAAAACTTAGGCGACAGCCTCAATACGGCCCTCAACGAGCAGGCGCCTTTTATTCACCCCGACGGGCAAACGTTGTACTTCATGTCGGAGGGGCATCCGGGCATGGGCAAGAGCGACATCTTCATCAGCCGACGCCAACCCGACGGGCAGTGGGGCAAGCCCCAAAACCTCGGCTATCCCATCAATACCACCGCTGAAGAAGGAGGGTTGTTTGTCGATTTAGCCGGCGCTACGGCCTACTTCACCCTCAATGTGGCTAAACATAATGAAGCCGTCAACTTCAATATCTTTGCCTTTGAGTTGCCTGCCCACCTGCGGCCAAAGCCTTGCACCTACGTGAGCGGCCGCGTGACCGACGACCGGCGGCAGCCCCTGGGTGGGGCCATAGTCAGGCTTTTTGCCGACGGTAACGCCGCGCCCCTCATGGAATTGGCCGCCGACGAGAGCGGCGCTTTTTTAGTGGTGCTGCCCACAGGCCAGAATTACGCCTTCGAGGCGGCAGCGCCGGGCTTCGCCTTCTACTCAGATCGGTTTGAGCTGGTGGAGGTCAAAAACATAGACGAAGCCTATAAGTTAGACATCGCATTGAGCGCACTGAAGCCCTCAACAACCGCCGAGCCGGCGCCGGTGGTGTTGAAAAACGTACTGTTTAAGACGGGGTCGGCCGAGCTACTGGCCGCTTCAGAAGCCGAACTGGGGCGCCTGCTGGAACTGCTGGCCCGGTATCCGCAACTGCGGGTGCGCATCAATGGCCATACCGACGATGTGGGAAACGATGCAGATAATCAACAACTGAGCGAAGCGCGGGCCAAAGCCGTTTACAACTGGTTGGAAGGGAAGGGTATAGAAACAGATCGCTTAGCCTATGCCGGCTTTGGAGAGAGCCGGCCATTGGTTCCGAATGACAGCCCGGAAAACCGGGCCGTCAATCGGAGGACGGAGTTCGAAATTCTGTCCGCTGCCCAATAGCTTTGCTATTCGCCGCTTTTGGGCATATTTACATAGCTGAGAAATTCCTGGCGGACCGCTTCATCTTCAAAGGCGCCGCCAAAGTAAGAGGTCACCGTAGAGGACGTATCGTCTTTGATGCCCCGGGAAGATACGCACAGGTGCTTGGCATCAATGAGCACAGCCACGCTGTCGGTGCCCAGTACCCGGGCCAACTCGCGCGCAATCTGCATCGTGAGCCGCTCCTGTACCTGGGGGCGCTTAGCGAAATACTGCACAATCCGGTTTAGCTTCGACAAGCCTATGACCTGGCCATTAGAGATGTAAGCCACATGCGCCTTGCCGATGATGGGCACAAAGTGATGCTCGCAGTTGGAGTAGAAAGAAATATCCTTCTCCACCAGCATCCCTTCATAGCCATATTTGTTGTCGAAGAGGGCTACGGCGGGCCGGTTGGCCGGGTCAAGGCCGGAGAAAATCTCGTCGACGTACATCTTAGCCACGCGGCGGGGCGTGCCCTTGAGCGAGTCGTCGGTGAGGTCTAATCCCAGCGCCTCCATGATCTGGCGGAAGTGATATTCTATCTTGGCCTTTTTCTCTTCGTTCGTCATATCAAAGGCATCGGGGCGCATCGGCGTATCCACGCTGGTGCTGATGTGATCGTCTCCAATCTCGTCATCGCTGAATACGACTGCGTCATTAAAGCCCCGCAGGGTACTCAACGAAGTTCCGTTCAGTTTCATACAATCGAATTTTTAGAGCTAATGATTCATCCAATTTTACGCGGAGTTTGTCGTAGATCACCATAGCGATGTTTTCCGCCGAGGGGTTAATCAGCCTGAACTCCTCCGTGTCGAGGTTGAGGTTTTTATGGTCAAAGCGGTCGAGCACTTCCACGCGGATGAGCTCCGACAGCACTTTCATATCCACAACATAACCGGTATCTTCGTCTACTTCGCCGGCCACCTGAACGATGAGCTCATAGTTGTGGCCGTGGTAGTTGGGGTTGTTGCACCGGCCATACACGCGGGTGTTTTTCTCATCCGACCAGTTTGGATTGTGCAAACGATGGGCGGCGTTGAAATGTTCCTTGCGAAAGACCGAAACTCTTCTCGATTCCATAACTTACCGCAATTATGCCGACAAAACGCCTTACGCATCGGTGTTAAACCGAAGCCGGCAGGTTTGTCCTACTTTTAGACGATGATACGAAAATAATGATACAATGGCACAATGCCAAACCCCGGAGGGATTTTTACATTGGCTTGTTCCGGCGCTGTTTTTTGTTTATCAAAGGCCTCGGATTTCACCGGCTTGGCATCCGCGCTATGGGCTGCGGCGCATTTTCAAGCGTTGCCCAATGACAGCTATTACAACGGGAGGGGCCTAAAAAAGTTTATAACCCTAAGGCTTTTTGCAAATTTAAATGTGCCAACAACAAATTGTAGGTAGCCGTCAACTGATTGTCTTCGGCTTCTTTCACAGCCAGCTCGGTGTTTTTAAGCTCATTTTGCCGCATGGCGCCCTGCTCGTATCGCACCCGGTCGGCGGCCAGCAGCCGGCGGGCCAAGGCGGTATTTTCGCTGCTCTGCTGCCAGTCGATGCGGGCCTGGGCCAGCGTCTTTTGCTGCCGCTGTACTTCGTAGTCGATGTTGGCCTGTATGCGCTGCCGGTTCAGGATGTTTACCTGGCGGCGCAGGCTGTAATCCTGGGCTTCTAGTTTGGCCTGCCGACCATCGTACAGGGGCGCCGTGGCCCGGATGCCAATGTAGTTGAACGGAAACCAGGTACCCGCTTCAAAGGGGTTGGGGCCGTCGTTGAGGTGCAGCAGGGTGTAGTTGGCATAGGCCGACACGGTAGGCCGGTTGCGCAGTTGCCAGCGCTCCTCGTTGAGGGCATTGAGGGTTAAGTTGGCGTCTTCGAGCCGCAACTCCGGCCGAACAGCCCCCCGAGCGGCGGCGGGCGCCAGGGTATCGGCGGCTAATTGAGCCAAGGTTTCCGCCAATTGCAGGTCGCCGGTAAGGGGGGCGCCCATGCGGTATTGCAGTTGTTCGAGGGCAAAGCGCAGGTCTTGCTCGGCTTTGCGCAGCGCAAATCGCGCATTGGCTAGGTCGAGGGCAAAGCGGTCTGCCTCCTGGGTTAGGGCAGCCCCGTTGCGACGCTGCACTTCCACCACAGCTACGTTCAACTCGGCCTGCTGCACCCTTGCCGAGGCCAGCGCCAACTGTTCGCGGCTGTAGAGCGCTGCGTAGTAAGCCTCAGCCACCTCATAGCGAATGTCGCGGGCTACCTTTTCTAAAGTTATGGCCTCCGCATCGGCCTTGCCGTCGTTGATGCGCTCGTCTATGCGCCGCAGAGGATCATATACCTTTTGCTCGGCCTGTATGCCCAGCGAGTAGTTGTACGGTAGGCCCAATTGTATTTCCTGCTTGGCGTCGGCCGGGGTATTGGGCAGCCCAAACTCGCCTATGGGCAGCACGCTGGTCTGAAGCTGGGTGTTCCAGCGCAGATCGGCCGAGGCGCTCAACTGGGGGCGCCACTGCGCCCGTATCTTTTCATTCTGGCGGGCGGCCAAGGTCACATTTGCGAGTTGCGCCTTGTACTCGGCCCGGTTTTGCAAGGCCTGCTCAAACGCCGCCGACAACGTGAGCGGCTGCGCGGCTAAAGGTTGCACGTAAGCCAGCCCCATCGCCAGGGTTGCTGAAAGGAGAATGCGAAGCATACTTTTTCATTTTCAAGGTTCTGAAAAACAAGCCCTAAGCGCGGAACACCTGCGCCGGCTCCAGCGAGTTAATGCGCCGTATGGCAAACAAACAACCCGTAAGGGCAATAAAAAGGGTAATCAATAAAAAGCCCAGCTCCAGCGCCGGCGGAAATGCGAAAATGGTGCCGGCCTGCGCGATGCCCTGCCGAAAACCCTCTACCAACCCCCGCCCCAGCACAAAACCCACCATAGAAATGAGCATGGCCTGCGTGAGTATCAACCGGCTCACATAGCCGTTGGTAGCCCCTATGGCCTTCAGCGTACCGTAATCCTTGATCCGGTCTATCGCCGCCGAATAGAGCGTAAGCCCTATGATGATAAAGCCCGTGAGCAAGGCGAAAATGATGAGCGTGCCCACCGATAGCGCTATACCGCTCGACGCCAACACCTCCTGTACCGTCGATCCGGCCAGTCGCTCCGGATCCCAGGCCCGCACGTTGGGCAGCGTGCCGTTGATCTCAGCTATGGTCGCCGCCATGCCGGCCCCGGGCTTCCACTTTACCAAAAACAGACTTGCACGCGTAGTCGGGAAGTTGCTCAGCGCCCGCGCCCGCTCTATGGTCGTAAACACATACGGCGCGCCGCCAAAACCCCGCACACCCCGCGTAAAACCGGCGTTGTATACCTTCTGGCCGTTGAGCTCGAAGTATTCGCCTTTGGCAACGCCTCCATAGGTCTGCTGGTCAAAGTACTCCGTCAGTATGGCCCCCTCCGGCGCCATCAGGGCCTTGTCGGCAGGCGCTATGCCCCAGGGGCCGCCCACAAAGTCAGGCGACTGCGATCCTATGATGGTCATACCAGCCGTAGTGCCATCTTCAAACTGGGCCGCGCCCGCCGCAATCACCACCGGATATACCGCCTCTACGCTTGGCAGGCTCAGCAGTTGCCGCCCGATGCGCGTATCCAACTGCGCCAGTTGGTTGGCGTTGACGGTCTTGGCATCCACCACCCAGATGTACTGGTCGTTGTTGGCCACGATGCTCTTCATCGCATCCGTGAGGAAGATAAAAATGCCCGCCTGCTGCCCCACCAAAAAGACGGAGATAACCACCCCCAGCAAGGCGCCCAGCGACTTGGGCTTGTCGTATCGGATAAACTGAATAGCCGTCCTAAACATAAAAATTGGGTTGTCGGGTTGTTATTCGATTTCAATGACGCATTCCACCCTGGCGCCCAGCAGCAGCTTCTCCGGCTGGTCGAGTTGCACCCGCACCTCCCGCACCCGGCGGTCTTCGAGGTCGCCGGCCTTATCGGCAAACAGCGACTTCTTGCGCAGGTAAGGCGACGCCAACACCACCGTGCCGGTTGTGATCACCTCCCGGCTGCCCTGGGCGCGCACAAAAGCCCGCTGCCCTACCCGCACCCGGTCGGCAAACATCTCGTCAATTTCCGTCAGCGCCATCACCGGCCCCTCCGGCGCAAACTCGCCTATGGCCGTCTGCGCGCTCAGGTACTCGCCCACGCGGGCGTCTAACGACAGCACCGCTCCGTTGATGGGCGACCGCACCACCTTCTGGTCGGCCAGCGTCTGAAAGTAGCCCACATCGGCCTGGGCCTCGCCTAAGCGGCGCTGCTGTTCGCGTAGGGCGGCCTCCTGTACCCGAAGCTGCTGGCTCAGGTCGGCCGTCAGCGCCCGACTGTCGTCCAACTGCTGCTGCGTCAGGGCGTTGCCGGCAAAGAGGGCCTCGTTGCGCGCCAGATCGGCCCTGGCTTTGCCCAACTTCACCTCCAGCAGCCGCAGATTCTCGCGGGCCGCTGCAATGGCTTCATTTTGCGTGGCCGCCTTCGCCGAAGCCTGCCCCACCTGGGCGCGCTCCACCTCGGCATCCAGCACTACCAGCACCTGGTTTTTGCTCACCTTGTCGCCTATATTCACCTTTACCTCCCGGATGTAGCCGCTCTGCTCGGGCGTCAGCCGCACAATGCGCGCGCTGGGCTCCACTATGGCTATACCCACCACCTGGCGCACCGCTGCGGCCGCTGCCATGCCTACGCTGTCGGTAGCCGCAGCCTGGCCTTCCGCGCTCTTTTCGGCCTCGCTTCCGCAGGCCGCCAACCACAGCCACATAAGGCTCAAAATAAGTGTGTGTTTGTACATGATTCGGATGATTTGAGAAGAAGTCTAATGGTTTTTTTTGGGCCACGCCCGCTACGCGTTTTTAACCGTACTCCGTAGGAGGCGGTCGGGTAAACCCCCAGCCGCATAACATCTACTTATTCAGACATCCTGCGCGGCGCCGGGTGTTCCGCCCCGCCCTCGCTGCACTCGGTCGGGTAAATCTTATGCGCTCGTGCCTCACGCATACCGCCACGTCTTCGCTGCGCTCTTCCGGGTAAACTTCACCCCCTGGTCCAGACAAAAGAAGCCACCAGCCTGAGTGAAGGCATTTTTGCCCGGCTTCAGGCTTCAAAATCGGCCGATTCGGTGGCTTCCCCATTGTCTACCTGTATGATGCGATGGGCATATTGTTTCAGTCGGGGGTCGTGGGTCACTACGGCCACCGACTTGCCCTTGTCGGCCAAGGCCCGCAACTCTTCCATCACAATGCCCAGCGAACTCTTGTCGAGCGAGGCCGTGGGCTCGTCGCAGAGGATGAGCTTGGGGTCGGTTACCAGCGCCCGGGCTATGGCTACGCGCTGCTGCTGCCCCCCGGATAGCTGCTTGGGCAGGTTGCGGCGGCGGTCGGTCATGCCCACCATAGCCAGCGCCGATTCTACCTTTTCTTTGATCTCGCGCTGGGCCTTGCCTTGCAGACGCAGCGGCATGGCCACATTGTCTTCAGCCGACAGCGGCGCCAACAGATTGAAATTCTGAAACACAAAGCCTATGGTTTGCAGGCGCAGCCGGGCCAGCTCGCGCTCGCTCAACTCGTTGATGTGCCGCCCGTCTACCCACAGCTCGCCCGCCGAAGGGTAAATGACACAACCCAGCAACGACAGCAAAGTCGTTTTGCCGCTGCCCGAAGGCCCGATAATTAAGGTGAGCTCGCCCTCCCGAAAGTCCAGCGTAGTAGGTTGCAGCGCCACAATGCGCTGGTCGCCGGTTTGGTATTCTTTGCTCACCTGGCGAAGCGATGCCAGCATAAAACTATGTTTTCTAAGTAAAAGATCAAATTCGGCTCAAAAATACTATGATTTCATACTATTTGTCAAGTTTTTTTTTGATTTTTTTTCTGAAATCGTTGTATTTTTGTCTCTCATTCGCTTAATAGCTACGAAAACATAGTTTTGAATCGATTGTTTATGCAGTAATGGAAGAAAAGAGCAAAAATAAATTGGTCGATCTGGCGGTAGCCTGGGGCGAGTACGAAGCCGCCGTTCCGGAGCCGGATCTGCGCGACTTTTGCCGCTGGTACCTGGCGCATACCACCAACGATCATAGTTGGAAAACCGACCCCGACGAGCCGGGCGTGCCCCTGAACGCCCACATAGGCCGTATGCTGGGCAAACTCAGCCGCTATGCTTCGCTTTATGCCAAGAAAGCTTTCGCAGCCTTGGAACTCAATAACTTTGAAGACCTGGGGTACCTCTGGCAAACTTTGGAGATGGGCGAGCCCAAGAAAAGCGAACTCATCTATGCCATGCTCTCGGAATTCCCCTCCGGCGTCGACATCATTAAGCGCTTAGTACAGGCGGGCTTATTGGAAGAGTATCCCGACCCCCACGACCGCCGCTCGAAGCGGGTGCGGGCCACCCCCAAAGGCCGCGAGCTGGCTGCCCGCAGTTGGCCCATTGCCGATCGGGTAGCCCGGGTGGTAGTAGGCGACCTCTCCGAAGCGGAGAAAGAAGTGCTGCTTGGCCTCATGAACCGCCTGGCCCATTTGCACGACAGTTACTACAAACAAGTGCGCGCTACAACTGATTTCGAGCAGGTCTATACGCTGTTAGTGGAATAATCCCGCAGATTTCCTTACCTTTGCCCTTTCCAAGAAAATAAACGATGAGCAATATTGTCGCGGTTGTTGGAAGGCCCAACGTGGGCAAGTCCACACTGTTTAACCGCTTAATAGGAGAAAGACAGGCTATTATCGACGATGTAAGCGGCGTAACCCGCGATCGTCATTACGGTTCCAGCTTCTGGAATGGCAAAAACTTTACCGTCGTCGATACGGGCGGTTTTGTGCGCGACTCCGAAGATATTTTTGAAAAAGCCATCCGCTCGCAGGTACAAATTGCCATCGAAGAGGCCACTGTACTGGTGTTTATGGTAGATGTAACCACGGGCCTCACCGACCTCGACGAGCAGGTAGCCGATATGCTGCGCCGCATCAAAAAGCCGGTTTATTTGGTGGTCAACAAGGTAGACAATGCGCAGCGGCAGTTGGAAGCCAACGAATTTTGGGGGCTGGGTTTTGAAAATACCTTCTTCCTCTCCTCCATCACAGGCAGCGGCACCGGCGAGCTCCTCGACGCCATCGTAGAGCATATCGAAGAAGAGGAAGAAGCCCCCCGCGAAATTCCGCGCATCGCCATACTGGGGCAGCCCAACGTAGGCAAGTCCAGCCTCACCAATGCCCTGCTGGGCGAAGAGCGCAACATCGTTACCGATATTGCCGGCACCACCCGCGACGCCATACACAGCCATTACAATAAATTTGGGAAGGAATTTTACCTCATCGATACGGCGGGCATCCGAAAGAAGGCCAAAGTAGCCGAAGACCTGGAGTTTTATTCCGTTATGCGGGCCATTAAAGCCCTGGAGGAATGCGACGTCTGCGTGCTGATGATCGACGCTACCTTGGGCGTGGAGTCTCAAGACGTCAACATCTTCCGACTGGCCCAGCGCCGCAACAAGGGCATCGTACTATTAGTGAACAAGTGGGACCTGATGGAAAAAGAAACCAACACGGCCCGCGATATAGAAAAGACCATCCGGGAGCGCATCGCCCCCTTCAACGACCTGCCCATTCTCTTTGTATCGGCCCTTGAAAAGCAGCGCATCTTCCAGACGGTAGAAGCCGTCATGGAGGTGCACGAAAACCGCAGTCGCCGCGTCAAGACGTCTGAACTCAACGACGTGATGCTCGAAGCCATTGAGCGCTACCCGCCTCCGGCTTATCGCGGCAATTTCATCAAGATCAAGTACGTCTCCCAACTGCCGTTAGCCTATCCGGCCTTTGTGTTTTTCTGCAATTACCCCAAGCACCTTCGGGAAGACTACAAGAACTACCTTGAAAACCACCTGCGCAAGCACTTCAATTTTAAGGGCGTGCCCATAACCATTTTCTTCCGCCAGAAGTAGCCCGCTATGCTGCGCCGCTTCCTACGCCCAAGCCGCCCGGCGAGTAAGCCGGGCGCCGATCTGCCCGACGAAGGCCTGCTGGCGCTTTTTCAGCAGCAGGGGCAAATGGAAGCGCTGAGCCTGCTATACGACCGCTACTTAGAGCTGGTATACGGCCTATGTCTCCGCTATCTCGCCGACGAGAGCCGGGCCGAAGACGCCGTGATGGCCATTTTTGAGGCCTTAATACAGAAGGTACCCCAACACGAAATACACCACTTTCGCAACTGGCTGCACACCTTTGTGCGCAACCACTGCCTGATGCAGCTACGCCGCGAGCAGCGCGACCCCACGTTTAATTTTGATCCCCAGCTTATGCAATCCAGCTCCGAATTGCATCCATTGGAAGAGACGACTGCCGATTCAGACCAGTTGCCTCGCCTGCATCACTGCATCGAGCGGCTGCCCGAACAACAAAAACAATGTATCCAACTGTTTTACTTTGAGGAAAAAAGCTATCAGGAGATAGCCCTGGCGCGCAGCGAGCCGCTGGGGCAGGTGAGGTCGCACCTGCAAAACGGCCGACGGAATCTTAAAATATGCATGGGCCACAACCATGAGTAAAGCTATGCGCAAAAGCAACCTGACCGAACTGCTGCGCCGCTGGGTGCAAGGCGAGGCCAACCGGCGCGATGAAGCCGAATTGGAGCAGGCTGCCCGTTCTGACGAATGGCTGGCCGATGCTATGGAGGGCTACCGAAGCCGCCCCGAGGCCGACCACGCCCAAAGGCTGACCCGGATGCGGGCGCAGATGGCGGCACGCACGCGCCGCCGCATGCGGCCCGTATGGATGCGCGTAGCCGCCGCGCTGGCATTGGTGGCGGTGGTGGGCCTCGCTTTGCGTTTAGCCCTTGGCGGCAGGCCCGACGCCGGACTAGCCCAAACCGAAACCGGGGCTGCCGGCAATGGCGCCGCAACCGCCCTGGAGCGCGCCGCCGCTGAGGAAGATGCGCCGCCGACAGCGGCCCTGCCCGCGCCGCCGGCCGCTACCCAACGACGTGCCGACAGCGGCCCTGCCCGAGACGCCGCCCCTGCCGCCGGTACTGCGGTTATGGCGCCGCCCGCCCCGGAAACCGCTACAGCCCTGGCTGCCGACGACGGCCCGGAAGAAGGCCCAAGCCTGGCGGAAGAAGCGCCCGTTACGGCCGATGTGGTAACAAACTCCAGAAGCGAGCGCGCCAAAACAGCCGCTCCCCCGGCTGTGGCGGCGCCCCTGGCCCAGCCCGGCGGAGCGCCCTTCAGCCGCCTGCCCAATAGCCGCCAACTCAGCGGGCAGGTTACCGACAGCAACGGCGAACCCCTCATAGGGGCAATGGTGGCGGCGGCGGGTAGCCAGGCCGGCGCCATCACCGACATCGACGGCCGTTTTCGCCTTCAGGTCGACAGCAGCGTACTGCAATTGGTAGTGAGCTATACCGGTTTCGCTGCTCAAACGGTAAATGTGCCCGCCAATCGCGACCAACTGAGCATAAGGCTGGAAGAAAGCGCCAATGCCCTGAGCGAAGTGGTGGTCATGGGCCGCCAACCACAGCGGCGCAAAGCCGAACAATCATCCAGCGCGCTGACCACAGCTGACAGCCAGGCTGTTATCAACCAGGCTACACCTGAAGGCGGCTTGCGCCGATTTGAGCGTTATGTGCGGGATGCCTGGCCGGCCGGCACGCCCAACGGCCGCGCTACCCTCCGGTTTGATCTCGACGGCAATGGCCGACCTGTAAATATTGTCGTTACCAGCCGCACCGACGAAGCCGTAGCGGCTGCCGCCATAAATATCCTCCGCAATGGCCCCCGCTGGCAAATAGCCAACGGACAAGCCGGAAGCCAGATATCGCACACCTTTGTTCGTTAGGCGCATCCGGCAGGCAGCGATGGATGCTTACAAAAAGCCATGCGTAAACGCAGCTACAGCCGGCCCTATTTCTTATCTTCGCCCCCCAGCATGGAACAATTGAGATTTAAAATCCGGCGTCAGGGCCGCTATGGCTTCATCAACCAGCAGGCCGAAGTGGTCATCGAGCCCCAGTACTTAGCGGCTGAGGCCTTCCATAATGGATTTGCGAGGGTCCAGCTACTCGATTATTGGGTACACCTCGACTGGCTGGGGCGCCCGCTGCTCAAGCATTTTTTCCGGCAGATCGGCAACTTTGAATCGGGGCGTGCGCGGGTGTTGCTGGCCCAGCATTGGGGCTACATCGACACCACCGGCGAGTTGGTCATCGACTGCCATTTCGATACGGCTTTTGACTTTAGCGAGGGGCTGGCTCCGGTGGGGCATCGCGGTCGCTTTGGCTTCATCGACAGCGCCGGCCGTTATGCCCTCGATCCTGTTTATGATCATGCTTTGCCCTTTCAGCAAGGCATGGCGCCGGTGCGCCTCAATGGGCAGTACGGCTACATTGATACGGCCGGCCAGTGGCTGATTGAGCCCGCTTTTCAGTTGGCTCTGCCTTTTACCGGGCCGGCAGCCGTAGTGATTCAGGATCAGAAATGGGGCTTGGTCAACCATCAGGGGCGGCTTCTCATCCCGCCCCGCCATGCCTGGCAGGAGGGCGAAATTCCGGTACACTATTACGAAGACCGCGCCGCTGTGCGCATCGGCAATCGCTATGGTTTTATTGATGATCAGGGCGAGTGGATTGTGCCGCCCCGCTACGAATGGGTGGGCGACTTCAGCGAGGGCTTAGCCGCCGTGCGCAGCCAGGGCAAATATGGCTACATCGACCGGCAGGGCGCCGAAGTGCTGCCTTGCCTTTGGGAGGATGCCGGCCTGTTTTCGGGCGGCTTAGCGCCTGCGCGCATTCAGGGGCGCTGGGGTTACATCGACGCTACCGGCAGTTGGCGCATTGCGCCCACCTTTATCGATGCCGACGTCTTCGTTCATGGCTTGGCCCGCACCATAGCAGAGGACGGCCGCTGGCAATACATGAACGAAGACGGGGCTGTGGTATGGCAAGGATAGACCCCGCAGGGGGCATGCGTCATGCCGGCTAAGCCGCATTGCGCTGAGCCGATTGCATTTTCATTTCGCGCCTCACCCGCTCGCGGCGATAAAACTCGCGGAAGGTGATCATGCGCTGCTGCTCTTCCGACCACAGCTTGTTGAACATAAGCTTGAGGCTTTCCCCAAAAGTAACGCTGGTGATGTACTTCTGAAGGATGGGGTTTTCCTCGGCGCAGCGGATGAGGTTATAATTCGGTATCTTGGAGTTGAGGTGGTGGATGTGGTGATAACCTATATTGCCCGTCAGCCAGTGTACCAGCTTGGGCAGGCGGTAGAAGGTGCTGCCGCGGATGGCCGAAAGGAGGAAATCCCAATTGGCCTTCCAGGCTTTGTAGGTCATCTCGTGCTGGTGTTGCACGTAAAAAAACCAGATGGCAATGATGAAGAAAGTAAGGATAATGGGGATATGTACCAGTAAGAACTGCTTCCAGCCCAGCAAGGCGCCCATGAGCACGTACAGGCCCAGGATGAGCACGTTGTTGAGGTACATGCGGCGGTGGGTGCCTTTCCATCCTTCAAAACGGGTAAAGGGGTAGCGCATATAGAGCCCCATGTAGGCCAGAGGCCCGATGAAAAATGTAACTAAGGGCATGCGCCAAACCCGGTACGCAAACCGCTGCCAGGGCGAGGCCTGCCGAAATTCGTCCTCCGTCATAAAGTAGATATCGCCGATGTCGCGCACTTCCAACTCGCCGGTATGCCCGTGGTGGTAGCTGTGCTGGCGCGACCAGTAATCGTAGGGGATGGTGCTGAACAGGCTACAGGCAAAACCCACTACCCGGTTCCAGGCCTGAGAGGGGAAAAAAGACTTATGCCCGCAGTCGTGCTGAATGATAAAAATGCGCACCAAAAAAAAGGCGTTGACTACGGCCAAGCCCAACGTAATCCAATACGACCAAAAGAGGCTGAAATACATGAGCACCCACAACCCGATGAAGGGTATAAAAGTGTTGAGCACCTGAATGATGGCCTTGGAACGATCGGCGCGGGCGTAGTCCTGAAGCAAATGCTGCCAGTTTTTGAGCGCCTGCCGGATCTCTTCGTTGCTATACGTTTGCATGATATTGGCTGAAAATAATTTGCACCCACAAAAAACGGGATAAGTTCGTAGACGGCCAAGTTTTAGGGCAATTTTATGGGGTTGAGCAAGGCAGACAACATTGTTGGCGGCGGTTTTTTTCAGACAACGATGAGGGAGCAGGGCGCCCGCGTGAGGGGGTGAAGCGGTATGCGCTCGTTTGCCGCCTGGAATAGCGCAGCGTATGTTCCGGGCGGCAAACGAGCGCATAATAGCGGAACACCCGACCCCGCGCGCTTGGGTGGTTGTTTTGGCGCCCTCGGGGCGCCGGGCGGGTGTTTTGGCGCGCGGGGGCACGCCCAAATTTAAAAAACGCCCTTTACAGCTTTGCGGTTTTAACTTTGCACCCACTGAAGTGTTTATAGTTCTCCAAGCCAAGATTTGTGCATCTTGACTTGCTCTTTTTCCGTCTGGCGGCGTTAAAAAGTCTCGCCATAGCTTAGGCTATGTCTACGTTTTTTGCTTAGCCAGCCGAAAAAATAGCAGCGCCCATTTTTCACTCATCCTGACTTGGAGAACTATACCAATGCGAATTCCAGGGATAAAGTACAGGTTAAGATGTTGATGAAAAAAAGTATTGCCATGGCAAATGAGTTGCATAGCGGGCTGCTGCGGCAGGCCGAGGCCATGATTCCTACGCCCTGGGGGAATTTCCGGATGATTGCCTACGCCGGTTCGCCGGAAGAGTGGATGCCCCACTTGGCGCTGGTGCATGAGCACTGCGACTTGAGCGGGCCTGTGCTTACGCGGCTGCATTCGGAGTGTATTACGGGCGATCTTTTTGGCTCGCGCCGCTGCGATTGCGGCGAGCAATTGCACGAGGCCCTTCGGTTGGCCGCCGAGCGCAAAGGTATGCTGCTGTACCTGCGTCAGGAAGGCCGGGGTATAGGCATCATCAATAAGTTGAAAGCCTATCGGTTGCAGGATCAGGGATTGAACACCATCGACGCCAACCTACATCTGGGGCTGGAAGTAGACGCCCGCCAATACGATATTGCCATTGATATGCTGCACGACCTGGGCGTAACCCGCATTGAACTGCTGACGAACAACCCCGAAAAAATAGAAGCCATAGAGCATTCAGACATAGAAGTGGTAGCCCGCATTCCGATTGTGACGCCCCCCCAGAAGGAAAATGAAGCTTACCTGAAGACCAAGCAGGAGGCTATGGGGCATCTGTTTAAGCTTTTTTAGCGCTGATTTCATCTACTATTTTTGCCGACAGCAGGCATAGCGGAATGCCTCCGCCGGGGTGTACGCTGCCGCCTACGAAGTAGAGGTTGCGTATGCGGCCCGAAAAATTGGCGTGCCGCATGAAGGCTGCCATGCGATTGTTGGAGCTGGCGCCGTAGAGGGCGCCTAAGTGGGAGCCCGTGCGGGTAGCTATATCCGGCGGAGCAAGTATGGTTTCTTCCTCAATAAAATTTTCGACCTCAACGCCCAGGATGCGGCTGAGTTTGGCCAAGGTGCGCCGGCGGGTGAGGCGGGTGAGTTCGGCCCAGTTTTGGCCCCGGTCGTAGGGGGCATTGATCATCACAAACCAGTTTTCGCCCCCGGCGGGGGCGTCGCCCGGCACATGGCGCGAAGTGAGGTTGACGTATACGGTGGGGTCTTCGTACATGGCGCCGGCTTCGAGGGCCGCAAATTCGGCGGGGTAATTTTCGCTGAAAAAGATGTTGTGGGCGTTGAGCTCGGCAAACTCCCGCTTTATGCCCCAGTAGAAGATGAGGGCGGAGGTCGATTTTTGTTGGCCCAACACCCGTTTGGGTTGCTTTTGGCCGGGTAAGAGCTTCTGGTAAGCGAAGAATACATCCATATTGCTGATGATGCGGTCGAAGGCTAAGCGTTCTGCGCCGATGCGGAGCCCTGTGGCTTTATTTCCCTGCACTAAGATTTCGTCAACCGGGGTGTTGAAGTGGAAGCGCACGCCCAACCGCAGGGCCAATTCGTAGATGCTGCGGGTGATGGCATACATACCTCCCTTGGGCATATAGGCGCCAAAGTGGTGCTCGAAGTGCGGGATGATGGTGAGCAGGCCCGGCGCCCGGTAGGGGTTGGAGCCATTGTAGGTGGCAAAACGGTTGAAGAGCTGTACCATTTTGGGATGCCTGAGCACGCGCTGGTGTACCCCGTTCATGGTGTTGAACAGATCCAAACCGGGTATTTGCAGCAGCGCGGCAACGACGCCGGCGTCCATCCAGGTATCGAGGCGATGCAGGCTTTTTTCCAAAAAGGTGCGGCCCGTGAGGCGGTATTTTCGCTCGGCATCGGCCAGCATGGCCGTTACGGCTGAGGCGCTTACGCCCAACTGTTTTTCGGCTTCGGCGGCAAAGGCTTCGGCTTCGGCATGGGCATGCAGGCGGGCGCCGTCTTCCCAGAAGTAGTGGCATACTACCGGCAGCCGCTCGTAGTGGAAGTGATCGCGGGGGTTCTCGCCGGCCAACACAAACAGCTCGTCGACGTATTGGGGCATGGTAAACAAAGAAGGCCCAAGATCGAAGCGATAAGAGCCTAAGCTGAATTCGGTGAGCTTGCCGCCGGGGCCGGCTGCCAGCTCGTAAACATCCACTTCGTGGCCTTGGGCCGCCATCCGTACGGCTGCGGCTAAGCCGGCGATGCCGGCGCCTATGATTCCTATGCGCAAGGTATGCTGAGTTGGTCAAAGCCTACAACGCCCAAAAGGCGGGCAGGTTCATGGCGGGATAAAAGAAGGCCCGTTCTTCCGGCGCAACCGGAGCAGAACGGGCCTCCCGAAAACAGCTTAAACCAAAAGTATTGTAAAATTTCTTTATTGCAGTATCTTATTCAGCGCCGTCGAGCCGGGCTACGGCTACGCTGTAAGCGGCTACCTGCCGCCCTTGCTCTAACCCTGCCTCGGCGTCGAAGCGGAAGTGGATGCCGGCGTAAACGCGTGAGTCGGCAGCTTCTTTGGCCCAGGCTTCGCAGCGGGCTTTTTCAGCGGGGAAGATATGTCCCAGCACTTCGGCAGCCGCCGCTGAAAAAACCGAGTGCCCCGAGGTGTAGCTCGGGAAGTTGGGAATGCCCAATATGGTTTTGAACCCCGGAATAACCTGAGCCGGCCGGGGGTAGTGGTAGTAGTATTTGGCGTCCCAGCAACTGATGCCGGCATCCATAACGGCCATGTTGAGGTAGGCGAAAGTGCGCGCACTGCGCAGGGGGTTGTATTTGGCTGCCACCATGAGCTCGCAGGCTAAGCGGTTCCAGTGGCCGGGGGGGGTGTAGGTGCCCAGCCCGTCGGACCAGAAGTTGGCTATGCGGCGCTGCTCAAGGGTGAGGTTGTCGGCTATGTCCTTCAGCTCGGCGACGGCCTCGTTGAAGGCCGCCGAACCCGGCGCCGGCGGCGCCGGCGGGCGGGTAGCTTCCACGTTGGGGATGCACCACAGGCGCACCTGCCCAAATAAGGGGGTGATGCCCACGGGCCGCGGAGGGTCTTCGAGGTTTTGCCAGCTCCACCCAAACCGATCCTGGGCGGCCTGGCGGAGCGAGTCGGACACCGGCTTGGGCGCCTGGGCGTTTTTCATGCCGTCGTTGGCGGCACGCGCCATAAAGACAGCGGCTACGCCCTGGCCGAGCGCTGTGCCGGCTTCTATATCGCTGCTTACGTGCAAGCCGGCCCATTGCATGGCCTGCCGGTGCTCGGCTGCTTTTGCGGCTATGTAGTCTTTTTCCAGCGGGAACATGGCGCCCAGAATTACCTCCGATACGGCGGCTACAACGGCGCCATCGGCAGGGTAGGAGGGGAGCGTCGTCTGCGGAAGATGGGTTTTGAGGCTGGCGTCAACCTGGTGGGGCGCCGGTCGGTTGTAAGCGTATTTGTAATGCCAGGCAGAAATGAGCGCATCAAACTGGGCGGCGCTCCAGTAAGCGAGCATCCGGCAGGTGTAGGGCGGGTGCGCAAAGGGAAATAATGGATAAACACCCGGGTTGGCGGCGCTGGGCGCACTGTAGGAGCCGTCGGCGTTGGGGGCGGGCGCGAGATTGTATTTGGCGGCCAGTTCGCGGGCGATCTCGTTCCAGCGCACCAGCGGGTTGTTGCCCCAGTAGCGCACGGCTTCGAGTTGTTCGCTGCCGGGGTTTTCAGAGGCGGCCTTGAGCTCGGCCAGTTCTTCGAGGTAAGCGGGGTCGGTAACGGACAGGGGCGCCGGTAAGGCTATCTGCGCAGGGCCGCTCAGTAAAACGGGCTTCCAGGCGCCGCCCGTTTCATCAAGCGCTGCAAAGTCATAGGCGTCAAATGCGTAGTTTCTGGGGAGGTCGTCTTTCTGGCAGGCCGAAAACAGGCCGGTAATGGCCGTAAGCATTAATATGATGGAGCGTAGCGAAGTGTGCATGGTGGTATGCTATTTTGGAAATGATTTATTGCTGATGATTATTCCAGAGGCTAAACTGGTAGAGCAGCCCGCCGGTAAGGGTTGTCGACTGGCCTACGTTGCGCCCCGCGAGCACGTAGTTGCCGGATAATACAAACCCCAGCCCCTTTAGGCGCGGCGGGTGGTACTGTAGCCCCCCGCCGATGCGCGTGAAGATCATGCGGTTGGAGGGGAAGCCCACATCCTGCCGGCGGATGTCGTGGCCCCATTGCGAAATCATGCCGTCATAACCGGCTTCTACCTTCAGACTTTCGTTCAGCAGCCAGGCGCCGGCAACTACTCCATAAGTGACGGCGTCGGGCACTTCCACCTGGTCGGTGTAATAGCCGTGGGTGGTGTAATAATAGTCGCGCTCAATGGTAGCCTGCCCCCTGAAGTGATAGGCCCAGTGCGCCCGCCCGTAGAGACCGCTGCTGTGCTGGTAAGCAGCAATGCCCCGAAGGGATAGCTCGGGTGCGCCCAAGCCCAAATTAAAAGGAGCATAGTCAGGCAGGTAGCGCGAAGCCGGCGCGCCTGCGCCCAGCACCCCGTAGGCGCTCAAGGGGCCGCGCTCAAAAACTTTGGCTTTCACCCACAAACCCCAATCCTGCAAGCCCTGGGCGCCTGCTACCTGCCCTGCGCTGGCCGCTGTGCGCACCCAGGGCAAGGCCCCGATTACATTGATGCGCTCGCCTATGCCCAGCGCCAACATGGGCATTACCGATTGGCGGGTCAGCACGCCTATGTTGCCGTTATCCCGCTTGAGCGTGCCCTCCCAGTACTCGTCCCAGGTGTCGTGGGTGTAAAGTAAGGCGGCACAAAATTGGCCATTGGCCATCATAATGGCGTCGGAAGGCGTTTGGGCGCTGAGCTGCGGCCATGCGCATACGCACCATAGCGCCATGGCCGGAAACATCCGGGCAAATTGTTTGATTTTCATCGTCCTTGTAAGCTGAAAGATAAATAGACTTGTTCTGCCGGCCATGAACGAGCGAAAGCGCAGCAAATTTTGTATTGAACGAGACGAAAAACGTAGGCGATGCCGTAGCATCGGCGAGGCTTTTCAACGAAGTGCAGGACGAATTTGTCGCTTGCAGCCGTTTGATGATCCCGCAGAACAAGTCTAAGAATGAAATATGGGCGTCGGAACGCCATGAGGAGTTCTATGGTCCTCCGGGCCAGGATTTACAAACCTTGACTTGGTGGAAAACCATAATAGCCTGGAAGGGCCGACAGACCGCAACGGATGCCCCGATAGATGCCAATGGCGCAACAGTTAAACCCAAACAGCAACAGCCATCGCTATGGCTTGCGCAAAAACAACCGGTTGTTTAACTATTGCATCATGGAAAAGGAGAATGCCGCCAATGCTGCTCCGCCCGTTCAGGCAAACAGCGGTTGCTTTGGAGGAGGTACCATGCCCTGAAGGGCGGGTTGTGGATGGAAAAGGACCGGAATGTCCGCTTGAGCAATCTGGTCATCGGGACGGCAGAGTACAGGCAGCCCCGCAGCGGTAATGATATAGGTAGCAAAAAAGTCTTGCAGCGACTGAGGCGCCGGAATGTCGGACGCCTGCCCGGGCATACGGCTGTCAGCCGTTATTTCATAGCGCGGAACGCCTGTAGCATAAGCATCGCTATAAACGATATATTGCCTTACCTCGCCCCGCTCGTCGGTATCTGAAAACACAAAGTCGGAGGTGTAAGGCGCCCCATAGTGCCCGGTAAAGGGCCGGTCGAGCAAACGAACGGTAGCATGGCTCAGTAATTGATTGCGGAGTTGCGCCGCCAATTGAGCCTCTTCCATATTCATCTCATAGCGGGCTTCCAATTGCCCGGTATAGCTGAAGCAAAACACGCAACTTTCTGCCCAACTGAACAGAACCAAACAAGCCAGAAATGTTGCGTTGAATATCCGCATAATAATTTGACAAAAATTGCTGGCAGCAAATATATGCCCAATAATTGAAAAGAAGATATGGTTTTTAAATTATTCTTCGCCGCCCAGCAGCGGCCCCAGCCATTCGCGCAGGGTGCGTAGGGCTTTGGTCATCTGATTTTCAACGGTTTTGATGCTGATGTCTAATAATTCGGCGATTTCTTTAGCCGAGCGCTCCTCAAAGCGACTTAATACAAACACCTGCCGGCAGCGCTCGGGCAGCGCAGCTATGGCCCGGTCGATTTCGGCTTTGAGCTCGCCGGCTTCCAATTGTTCGTCAGCCAAAGGCGTCTCTGCGGCCAAATGGAAAGGCATACTCTCTTCATCTTCTACCCGCAACCGCCGGTCGCGCAGGTAGTTCAACGCCTTATTGACGGCCGCCCTGCGCAAATAAGCCTTGAAGGAAACCTGAATGGAAATCTCCTGCCGCTTGCGCCACAACTCCAAAAAAACCTCCTGAACCAGGTCTTCCGCTATGCCGGAATCCGGCAAAATGCGCATCACGGCCTGACACAAATAGGCGTAGTGCTCGCGGAAGAGAATGTCTATGGCGGTCTCCTGTCCGTTTTGTAATAGCCGCAGTATTTCTTGATCCGTGTGCAAAGGGAAAAAATTACCGGCTCAAAATTATCATTTTCCTGCATTATGCTCATCTGCAAGGTCGTATTTCCTGTCTGTTGGCCAACAAAATAAAAAATACCGAATAATATTTTGGGAGAGTCAGTAAAAACCAATACCTTGAGCGGCGTTTTCTACATCAGTAATATTCGCGTATGAAAAAATCACTGTTTACACTGTTTGGATTGCTATTGCTCCCACTGCTGTCTATGGCTCAGGAAGCCAAAACAATAGACCAGCGGATCAATGACGTATTTGAACCCATCACAACCGCCGTAGAGTCTGTGGTGTTCTTTAGCCTGCCCATTGCAGGTATGCAGGTGCCGTTTGTACTCATCTGGCTCATTGCCGGCGCGGTTATCTTTACGGTCTACCTCAACTTTGTCAACATACGCTCCTTCCGCCACTCCCTCGATGTGGTTCGGGGCCATTTCGACAAGCCCGGCGAAACCGGCGAAGTATCTCACTTTCAAGCCCTCACGGCGGCGCTTTCCGGCACGGTAGGCGTGGGCAACATAGCGGGCGTGGCTTTTGCCGTAGCCATCGGCGGCCCGGGCGCTACCTTCTGGATGATTGTGGCCGGCCTGCTGGGCATGTCCTCCAAGTTTGTCGAATGCTCGCTGGGCACCATGTACCGCAACGTCAACGCCGATGGTTCCGTATCCGGCGGCCCCATGTACTACCTCGATAAAGGCCTCAAAAATATGGGCTACGGCAAATTGGGCAAAGTACTCGCCGTTATGTTTGCCATAGCTTGTATTGGCGGCTCCTTCGGCGGCGGCAATATGGTACAGGTCAACCAGGCCACCAAACAACTCGCCGAAATCACAGGCGGCCAAAGCAGCATCTTCTACAACAACGGATGGATATTCGGCGCCATCATGGCCGTTATCGTAGCCGTCGTCATCATCGGCGGTATCAAGTCCATCGCAAGAGTCACCGATAAGCTGGTTCCCCTCATGGTAGGTATCTATTTGACAGGAGCTATCATCGTACTGGGCTACCACATCGCCGACATCCCCGCCGCCATCGGCCTCATCTTCAAAAGCGCCTTCTCCGGCGAAGCCCTCTATGGCGGCGTCGTTGGCGTGCTCATTCAGGGTTTCCGCCGTGCGGCCTTCTCCAATGAAGCGGGCGTAGGCTCGGCCTCCATCGCCCACTCGGCCGTAAAAACCGACGAGCCCATCAGCGAAGGCGTCGTAGCCCTGCTGGAGCCTTTCATCGATACCGTGGTCATCTGCACCATGACGGCCCTCGTTATCGTCGTTACCAATTATGGCGGCGCCGGCGCTGAAGCGGCTTTCCACAATCGGGCGGTCGTAGGCGATATTGGCCTCACCTCCAGTTCCTTCTCGTCTGTCATGAGCTGGTTCCCGCCCATCCTTGGTATAGCGGTCATCCTGTTTGCCCTCTCTACCATGATCTCCTGGTCTTACTACGGCCTCAAGGCCTGGACCTACCTCTTTGGTGAGAGCAAAACCAACGAAATTATCTACAAGGTGCTTTTCTGCGTCTTCGTCGTCGTAGGCTCAGCCATCTCGGCTACAGCCGTATTCGACTTTGGCGACGCCATGATCTTTGCCATGTGCTTCCCCAATATCCTGGGCCTTTATTTCCTCTTACCGGAAGTAAAACGAGCCTACAATGCCTATCTGGAGAAAGTAAAAACCGGCGAAATCGCCAAGAACAGATAGCGGAGCAGAACGCCGTCAAATACAAAGGGCGAAACCGGAAACGATTTCGCCCTTTGTGGTTTAGAGCGTGTACGGGCATTCATGCCGCTTGCGGCCGCTCAATGGATTTCCGAACACCCGCTTAGGCCCTTAAGGGTAAATGGCCACCGCCTCCCTGTCGCGAGCCGTTTCTAAAGGCGCTTCCTGCACCACCGGCGCCGGGCGCACATCGTCCACAATACTCAGCGCCACAGCCGGCGTCAGCAGCAGTATGGCCAGTACAAGATGGTCGATTAATTTGGGCCGCGTATTCATTATTAGTCTGTTTTTTTCCTTCTGACGCACAGGCGCCGCCCAAGATTCTCTCGGGCGCCGGCTTTGACATATCTTTAACATCCCTTGTTATTTTCATAACAACTCCATGATTATCAATTGGCAATAAGCGCCCGATTCCGTCCGTTTACCCAAAGTCTATTGTTTGTCTCTAAATCCAAATCGCTATGCCAACACAACACTTTCGCCTTTTGGCTTTCGCTTTGTTCGCGCTTACCGCCACCCGCATCCAAGCCCAGGATACCGTCGCCACCGTCCACCAAGGGCTGGCTTCTTACTATGCCGACAAATTTCACGGCCGCCGTACTTCCAGCGGAGAGCGCTACGACAAGCGCAATTTCACCTGCGCCAATCGCCACTTTCCCATAGGCAGCATACTCCGCGTCACCCATCTCGAAAATAACCGCTCAGTAGAAGTCCGCGTCAACGATTGCGGCCCCCACCGCGCCGATCGCGTCGTCGATCTCTCCCGTGCCGCCGCTGCCGAAATTGGCCTCATTCGCGACGGCTTGGCCGAAGTGCGCGTAGAACTCGTCAGCCTCGGCGATGGCAATATGCCCTGCGGCGCCAGATACCCCCGCCCGGTTATCGTACAGGCGCCTTCGGCTACCCCCTCATCCTCACCCTCACCCTCACCCTCAACCTCAACCTCAACCTCAACCTCAACCTCACCCTCACCCTCAACCCCAACCCCAACATCCCCCCCCTCAACAGGCTTCGGCGTCCAGGTAGGCTCCTATGGCGTAATGGAAAACGCCGAGCGCATGCAATCCTCCCTCGGCAGCAAAGGCATCACCAATACCTTTATCGCGCGTCAGGGCGATTTGTTTCGCGTTATGGTAGGCCCCTTTCCGGCGCGTGAAACCGCCGAACAAACCCGCCAACAACTCCAACAGGATCACAGTATGAATAGCGTTGTCGTCGACTTGAGCACAAGACGTTAAATTAGCGTTGGGGGTACGGGGGTATGGTGGGAAAAATACCCCACTTGCTCTGTTAGGGGGCGCCCCCGCGCGCAGTCATTTGCAGGCGCCTCAGGGCGCAAAGGGTTGTCGTCGGCGCGCGGGGTCGGGCTGTCCGTTATTATGGGGCCGCTGTGCCCCTGTTGGCCGGGGAGCTCTTTGGGGGGGCGGCCCCATACCACTACCATCCCTCGCCCGGGCCCACTCCCGACTCAAGGTTTATGGCTCTTCATAAACCTTGGCTTGAAGAAACGGTAAATTCATACCCTTTGCCTTTGCCCCGGGTGCTCACAGATGTTTGGAAATACGCAAAAAGTAGGTATCTTAGCCGGACTTTATGGTTTGCGCTGTCAGATTTTGTGCATGGATGCCCGCGTTTTACGCCCTTGGTGCATAAAACCTGCCAACGCGCAGGTATGGTTCTTCAAGCCAGTATTCATAGATACTGACTTGTGCAGAACGGTAATTCACACAATCGCCTGAAACATGCGTCATTTTATTGTTTTAGCACTAGGGCTATGTGTCGTACTGCCCGCTTATGGTCAACTGGAAGACCTTAGCCGCCGAATAGCCGACGGCAATTGCGAAGCCGCCGCCGCCGATTGTCGCACCTACCTCTCCGACGAGCGGTTGCGCCTCGTTGCAGCCTGGGGCTTGGCCGCTGCTTACAGCGATACCGCCTGCACGCTTTATAACCCCGCCGAAGCTTATACCTGGCTGGAGCAGTTCTACCCTGAATACCGAAAACTCGACGATCGCGAGAAAGAACGCCTCGACCGTAAAGGTATAGGCAGCACGGGCAAACTGCGCAACCGCATCTCCGATGCCCTTTATGCCCGGGCTCTGGCCACCGGGGATCCTGCAGTCCTCGATTCCTTCGGCCGGCATTATCCCCTCCTGCGCTCCAGTCTCCACGACGATGCCCGCAAGGCTGCGCTCCGCCTCCGAACCCGCCTGCTCATCCAAACCGGCGGCCCCGCAGATGCCTGGGCACAACTCCAAAAAAATTATGCCGAGTGGCTGCCCGGCCTGCCCGGTCTCCGCGATACCATCGACCGGGGCCTGCTCGCTGCCTGGCTGCAAAGCCGCGGTTGGGACGCCTGGCCTGATTTCAGGCGCGCCTACCCCGAAAACCGCTACGGCGCCGATCGAACACTCCCGGCTTTTCTAACCGTCAGAAAACAGGCAGCGGCGGCCGGCTATCGGCAATTCGCCGATCGCAATCCGTCCAGTGCCTGGGCGCCCATCGCCCGCGATAGCGCACAGGTCATCACCCAACGACAGCAGTGGCGACAGGCTGCCCTGAACCTGGCGCTCGATACCCTCTCCCGCGCTTCAGACCCTGCCGCCTGGAGCCGGGCCGATCAGCAATTGACCCGGGGTTTTATCTCCGACATCATCAATCAGCCCGCAGCCGCCAGCCGTTTGGCAGCAATCCCCGGCCAACGGGCGCCCCTGACCCTCGATACGCTGGCCAACCGCTACCGTGCCGCTGGCCAATTAGAGCTGTTTTTATCCAAATTCCCGCTCTATGCCCAAAAAGACGCCATCGAAAAAGAACTCGAAGCAGTCATTGCCCAACGGGAAGAGGCCGAACGCCGGCGCTTGGCCGCTAAGGAGGCCGCCGAACGCCGGCGCCAGGCCCGAATAGAGCGCCAACGCATCGAGTCCGACTCGCTCCGCAATGCCTATCTCCAGAAAAATCGCCCCCGATGCGCCAACCAATCGCGCCCGGCTCACCTCAGCGTAGCCAAGTCCAAACTGCTGGCCTATCAGCAATTGGTTAGAAAGCTGTCAACCTACTTAGAAGCCCGCAATTGGCCCGTAGCCTTAGCCGAAGCCCGCCTGCATGACGCCGACCTGGCAGGCTTTGCTTACTACGACGAACTCGTTGCCATGCTCTCAGATACGACCGCCGACCCCCCGCTCACCCTGCTCGGCGGCGAAGTGGTCAATACCAACGATGATGAATATACCCCCGTACTGTCTGCCGATGGCAAACAGCTCTACTTTTGTCGCGCCATTGGCGGCGAGGAACGGGTCTACCAAGCCCGCCTGACCCCCAATGGCTGGGTCGACCAAGGTATGATAAGGGGCTTTCAGGAAGGCCGCCTCAACACCGCTCCTCTGGCCTTGTCGGGAGACGGAAACCAGATACTCCTCTTCAAAAATGGCCAGATGTTCTACGCCGGCCGCAGGCTGGAGGGCTGGTCGACGCCGGCCTCCTATCCCCCCGCCATCAACGGCGGGCCCTGGCAGGGTATGGGCGCCTTATCCCCCGATGGCAAAGTGATGATTTTTGAGGTTACCGGATGGTCGGGTCAGGAGGGGGCCAGGGATGTCGATTTTGACCTCTACATCTCTTTCCAATTGCCCGATGGCTCCTGGACGCCCGGCCAGTCGCTGAGCCCTGTCATCAATACCGCCGGCATGGAGCGCTCGCCCTTTCTGCACCCCGATATGCGAACCCTCTATTTTAGCACCAATGCCCGCGGTGGTCTCGGCCAGATGGATGTCTACAAAACAACCCGAATCGGCGATGACTGGTTCTGCTGGAGCGAACCCGTACACCTCGGCAGAGCCGTCAATACGCCGGGCCACGACTGGGGCTACAAAGTTACCACCGATGGCCGCTATGCCTACTTCGCAGGCAACGCAAGATCGTCGGCCAAGAGCGAACAAAATATCTATCAGGTAGAGCTGCCCCAAGCCGCCCGCCCCGATCCGGTAACCCTTATCGAAACCCGCATCCTGACCCCCGACGGCAAACCCCTCGATGGCGTACTACAGGTGGAAGACCTCGAAACCGGCAAGACCATTATGGAGTTGCGCACCGAGCCCGGCACCGGCCGCGTGACGGCTCCGCTGCCCAATAACAGGCGCTACGCCCTCGTATTCGAAGATGGTCGTCGCCTGCCCCTGTCCAACACCCTCGATCTGTCGAAGGTCGACTCCAGCCAAACCGTCACCCAGGACGTTGTCCTAAAAGCCGTTGAAGAACTCAAGGCGGGCGAAGGACTTGTACTCAACAACATCTTTTTCGACTATGGCGAGGCTATACTCAAACCCGAAAGCCAGGCCGAAATACGCCGGGCTGCCGAGTTTTTAAAAAATACCCCCGATACAATGGTAGAAATCGCCGGACATACCGATAACACCAGCTCGTGGGAATTCAACCTCTCCCTCTCAACACGTCGGGCCGAAAGCGTACGCAACGCCTTGATACAGCAGGGTATATCGCCCGAGCGTCTCAGTGCCCGAGGCTATGGCCCCGATCAGCCGGTGGCCCCCAACGACACCGAGGAAGGCCGCGCTGCCAACCGCCGCGTAGAGATGAAATGGAAGCAATAAAAAAATTACACGATTTTTGTGGGGTGGCATAGGGGGATAGGCCCGCTGCCCGCATCATCATCATGGAAAGGGAAAACAATAACATGGAAGCTACCCGCTATGAAGCCTTGATCGCCGCTTACCTCTCCGGCAATATCACCGCCGTGGAGAAAGACGATCTCATGCGTTGGGTAGCCGAAAGTGAACCCAACCAAAAGTTCTTTGAGGAATTGGTTGACCTCTGGGCAGCGGCCGCCGACGATGATGTCGGGCCCTGGCCAACAGAGGTCGCATGGCAAAAATTAGAAGGAAAATTATTTCCCTCAGCCGAAAAGCTGCAACCTCAGGGCGCGGCCATACGTCCATTACGCAGTCGAAGCGCCTGGATGAGGCCTGTCGCCGCCGCCGCAGCCATTGCTCTGCTCGTCATAGCAGGCTGGCAGTGGCAGCAGCAACGCGCCGCCGGCGAGTGGGTGGCCGTAACGACGGCACAAGGCCAGCGCCGGCAACTCCAACTGCCCGACGGCAGCCAGGTGTGGCTCAACGCAGGCTCAACCCTCCGCTATCAGGCGGGCTTTCAGGAACGCACCCTCGAACTGGTGGGCGAAGCCTTCTTTGATGTCGCTACCGACAGCCTTCACCCCTTTAGGGTCATCAGCGGCCAAGCGGTTACTACGGTGCTGGGTACCTCCTTCAACCTGAGGGCTTACCCAGATGAACCCGAAGTGAAACTGAAGGTAGCCGAGGGCCGGGTAGCGCTGTCGAAAAAAACAGCCCCCACACAACGGGTAGAGCTGAGCGCAGGCCAGGAAGGCCGCTACGAAAGGCCCAAAGACGAGCTGGTAGTAGCCGAAGCGCCCGATGAAAACGCCATGGCCTGGAAAAACCAGCGCCTCATCTTCAAAGACGAGTCGCTGGACAATATCGCCCGGGCCATCCGCAGCTACTACGGCGTAGAGGTTGAGCTGGAAAAGCCTGCACTGGGCGCCTGCCGGTTCACGGGGCAGTATGATAGCATCTCGTTGGAAGACCTGACGGCTATCCTGTCGGCTACTATGAACCTGAGCATCGATCATACGACGCCCAATCGCATAAGCATCGGTGGAAAGGGATGTCAATAACCCCAGATTTTTTAGCATATCATGAGCGTATTGCGCATTGTCATTGCGGCATTTTGGATCAGCCTGCTTGTGCCGCTCCCGGCTCAGGTAAGCAGCAACCTGCTCATCACAGCGCAATACCGGGGCACGCCCCTCAGCGAAGTGCTGCGCGATCTGGATCGGCGTTATGATCTCCACTTTTCCTACAGCAGCGACGTCATTCCGCTCCAGCACCCGATGCACGCCCATATCGACCGCAAGCCTTTGTCGGAAGCCCTCAACATCTTGTTTGAGGACACCCCGGTAAAGCATGCCGTCATCGGCGGCCAGGTGATATTGAGGCGCAATGAGAACTACCAGCAGATGAGCCGCTTAGAGACCCTGCCCCGCAGCGTCAGGCAGTCGAGCCCGGTACACCCCTCCAACAGAGGTAAAACGCCGCCGCCTGCTCCCGCCAGGGCGCCCGTCTTCCCGGTGGCGCCCATCGACCGGCGCCCTGCGGGCGAGCTTACACATGCTGAAAGCAGCATGGCCCGGCGCGAACTCAACGTCAGGCCCATCGCCATCGCCATACAATCGTCGGAGCCGCCACCTGCTGAAACTAATCGCAACGACGACGACGACCGCCGCTTAGCCCAGATATCGCTGCTGCCTTATTTGGGTACCAATACCCTTCGCAGTTCGGAAATTACCAACCAAATGTCGGTAAACCTGCTCTGGGGCGCCAATGGCGGCGTAGACGGCGTAGAAGTGGGCGGCTTGCTCAACAGCGTGCGCCGCGATGTGCGCGGCGTACAGGTAGCCGGCTTAGGCAATATGGTAGGCGAAGACGTGACAGGCACCCAGGTAGCCGGGATATTCAACCGGGTAGGCGGAACCACCACGGGCGTACAGGTAGCCGGACTGCTGAACGACAATCAGGGCAATAACTTCGGCGTACAGGTGGCCGGCCTCTACAACTACACCCACGGCGATACGGCCGAAGTGCAGATTGCCGGCCTCTTCAACTACGCCGAAGGCCGCGTAAATACCCAGTTGAGTCCGCTTTTTAATCAGGCGGGCGACGTAGGCTGGGGCCAGGCCAGCGTACTGCTCAATGTGGGCCGGCGTGTAGGCGGCTTCCAACTCGGCCTCTTCAATTTCTCCGATACCATCTCCGGCGCGCCCATTGGCCTGCTGAGCATCGTGCGGAGGGGCTACAATAAAATGGAGATCAGCTCTGGCGAGTACCTCTGGGCCAACTTAGGCTTCAAGTTTGGTGCCCGCGGGTTCTACAACATCTTCCACTTTGGCGCCCGATGGGATGACCTCAATCGCGTCCAGCCCGATGGCCAAACCATCAATGGCGTGTTTATGAGCTGGGGCCTCGGCTATGGTTTTGGATTTGCGCCCTCGCTAAGTAAGCGGGTACTGCTCAACATCGAAGCCTTAGCCATCCATGTCAACGAACTGGAAGCCTGGACCAACCAGCTCAATATGCTGGTGCAAAGCCGCTTTACGCTCGACTTTCAGGTGGGCAGACACGTCAACCTGTTTGCCGGCCCCGTCATCAATATGATGTGGTCGACGTTGGAAGACGAACAAACCGGCGCACGGGGTTCGGCACTCACCCCCAAGCCCTTGCTCGACCGCCAGCATTTAGACGTCAACTTTAAAGGCTGGATAGGCTTTCAGGCCGGGATGCGATTTTAGAATCGCCCTGCATCGCCCCGCCGGAGTCGTTCTACAACGGCTGCGGCCAGCCATCGCCATGCGCCAATTCTAATAGTTATGGCATTACATTTTAGCGCCCGGCGCTGAAATCACCCGATGATAAGCCGTATGTCATTGCACAGATGCGGCCATATTATTTAACTAAACGCTTGGACAAAAAGCTAAACAACATGAAAAAGTTTCTGTTATTGACGGTTCTGGCCCTCGCCGGCCTTGCAGCTTCGGCTCAACACCAAACGCTCTTCAATTCCGCCCGCGTGGTAGGTGCCTTCGGCGCGCCCATCACAGAGTTTGGCCTCAACAACAACCTCAGCACCTCGGCCGGCGGCGGCGGCGCTTTGGTCATCAACAACTTCTTTATTGGGGGCTATGGCTTAGGTAGTACCGACTTCCGCCGCCTCTTCAATCAAGGCGATGTAGAAGTGCTCAACATCGGCCATGGCGGCTTCTGGTTGGGCGGTACCTACCAACCCTGGCGCCTGCTGCACCTCTATGGCAGCGCCCGCATCGGCTGGGGTGCCCTCAACGTAGATGTACGCGACAACTCCCTGGATTATGAAGACCTCGACAAAATCTTCGTGCTTACGCCCGAAGTGGGCCTCGAACTCAACATCACCAGTTGGTTCCGCCTGGCGGGTACCGTTGGCTACCGCTGGGTGCAGGGCGCCAACGAAGACCTGGGTTATACCAACGACGATTTTACCGGCGCCACAGCTGCCATCACCATGCGCTTTGGCTGGTTTGGCTGGCGCCGTCAGTAAACAAGCTAATCATTTGTCGCATTCCAATTATACCACCCCCAAATTCATCCGACCATGTTGAAAATCACTTATGGGGCGCTTTTAGCCCTGCTGCTTACCCTTACCGCTACCGGTTGCTTTATCGACATCGACGACGACAGCCCCTTTGGCTGTGTCGATGGCGAAGGCCCCGCCGTCAGCGAAACGCTTGACGTATCCGGCTTTGACGGCGTCGTACTGCGTATCTCCGCCGATGTGGAAGTTACCCAGGGCCCTGTGTTCAGCGTTCGGGCCGAAGGCAAAGCCAATGTCATCGACGAGCTGGAGCTCGACGTCCGCAATGGCGTATGGGACATCGAATTCGACGACTGCGTTCGCGACCAGGGCCAGTTGAAGATATTCATCACCATGCCCGATGTGCGCATGCTCAAGGTATCGGGCTCGGGTAGCATCATCAGCACCAATCAACTGCAAACGGCCGATGTGGAACTCGAAATATCGGGTTCCGGCGAGCTCGACGTAGCCCTGCAATCCGACGATGTCACGGCCCGTATATCCGGCAGCGGCGATATGCGCCTCGAAGGCTTAGCCGACGAGCTCGACGCCCGCATCAGCGGCAGCGGCGAAATCTTCGCCTTCGGCTTGCCTGTTCGCGAGGCCAACGTGGAAATCTCCGGCAGCGGCGACGCCGAAGTGACGGCCAACGAAAGGCTGCGCGTACGCATCAGCGGCAGCGGCGATGTTTTCTACAAGGGCTCGCCCATATTAGACGTGCTTGTGAGCGGCAGCGGCGACGTCATCGACGCCAATTAACCGCAGGTCCATCGTTTGCTTTATATCCCCCGAAAAACCAACAACACAGCAGGCGGCGCTCCCCGGAGCGCCGCCTGCATTTATTGTTCGTACCGGCTGGGCGCTCTAAGCCGTAAGCTATTGCACGCACAGCCTCAACCTTAGGCCGCCCACTTGTGCCACATACACCCCCGGCGGCAGCCCGACAGGCACAACCCAATCTCCCGCCGCCGTATCCACCCGGCCCTCGGCTACCTGCCTGCCCAGCGCATCAAACAAAAGCAGCGGCATGGAGGCATCTAAGCCTTTTAGGTACAGCCGCTGGCCGGCGGCCACCGGATTGGGGTGCCAGCGCAGCGCTTCCGCCGCCGCCTCATGGGCGCTCACCAGCGCGGCAGGCAGCAGAAAAAGCACCAGCCCGTCGTGGTCGCTGCTGCGCTGAAAAAGTTGCGTATTCGGCGAAAAGGCTAAGGCGGCGCCCGTATTGCCACGCGCAAACTGCAACTCCGCACCCACAAAATCGGATAGCGCAGTACTCAGGCAGTGGTCGATCTGCTGGGCAGATCCATCAAAAATGTAAGAATACCGACCCTCCTCGGGCAGACTGGCTGCATGGTCGGTCAATGCAGGCGATACAATGGGCTGCACCGCAAACTGTGCGCCCAGACTACTCCGGCCCGCAATCTGGCTCGCTACATCCACATAACCATCGGTGAAGGGGAAGGCATTAAAGTCGCCCACTACAACGAGGTTCTGTGCCTGCCGCGCCTGCACCATCTGCGCCACCGATACAGCCTGCTCATGGCGTTTGGTGCGTACAAAATTGGCGTCGGCCCCCTCAATGCCCAAAAGCGAACGCAAATGCAGATTTAGCACCGCTATGGGCGTGGGCGGCGTTGTAGGCAGTTGCGCCTCCAGCAACAGCGGCGGGCGGTCGTGAAGGCGGCCGCCCAAACTCAAAAACATATCCTTTCCCAATTGGGTCACATTCACCCCCTGTAGTCCCGATTTTACCAGAAAAGCGACGTGGATGTCGTCGTTGCCCGTCCGAAAATACGGAATGTAGGAAATGCCCGCATCCAACTGCCCAATCTGTAGGGCTAAGTCTTGTAAGGCCGTCAGGCTCCCTACCTCTTGCAGCGCCAGTATATCGGGCGCGCGCAGCGCCTCTACTATGTAGCGGGCCGCCTTGGCTAATCGCTGACTGTAATTGCTCACGTCGGTGCGCAGTTGCAGGGCATTGTACGAGCCTACCGTCAGCTCGCCCGGCGCCTTGGGCCGCACCGCCTGTACCAGCGCGCTACCCGAAGTGCTGTACTGGAGGGGCAGGAAAAAATACCGCGTACCGTACTGCATCATTACCCCCGAGCCGCTCACCTGCATGCCTACGCTCAAAAAGCGGCTGTTGGGCGCGTTCAGCCCGTCGGGGTCTATCCAGAATATTTCAGGATTGCCATCCCATACCGGCAGCCCCGACTGCCCCGGAAACAAAATGCCGGGCTCGCGCTGCGGCAGTGCTGCCCCTAAACTCAGGGCGGCATCTTCGTCAAAATTGGAAGGGCCGCATACCCGGGCCTCCTCAATGACAACGCGCATACCCTCTATCCGCTCCAAGCTGGGCAAGGCCGCCGGCAGGGGGCTGGGCAGCGCCGGCCCCAGCGCTATGGCAGGAGGCAAGGCTGCGCCCGCACTTGTTACCGTCACCTCCTGGGCATACAGCGTAGTCATGCCGTCGTCTTCATTTATCTGGCCGGTTACCGTTACCGCAGCGCCTACGCTCACCCCGCCCGGAACGCTGGCAATCACCAGCAGCCCCTCGGCAGTAAGGGCATCGCCATCAGAGCGCTGCTCGGGGGTTTGCATAAAAAAGAAGCCCGAACCCACCGCAGTCACTACGTTGGGGCCGGTAGTAACCGTCTGAAAAGTATAGGGGCTTATGCCCCCGCTGCCCTGAATTTGCCATATCTCCAGCACTGTTTGGCCGGTCAGTGCGGCCGGCCAGGCCAGAAAAATGCACGCCATGCGGCAGATGTAGCCCATATTCTTTAACATTAGCTTAAATTTGCTGTTAATCTCCTGCCCGGAGCAACCAAATCCGCGCTAAGTTATGAACGAGCCGCAATCCATTTTTGAAAAAAAAATTCTGCCTTACCATCAGGCACTGGCCGCCTTTGGCCTATCTGTCATCATCAGTCTGCTCGCCAAAGGCTTAGAATGGACGGGCCTCATGTCGTTTCCCCCTCGCTTCCCCTGGATGATCGCCGCTTCCTTTATGCTGCTCTACGCCGTAGCCAACAGCATCTTCAGCATAGCCAGCGACAATATGGCTAAATACTGGGGGCAGTCCATCTACAGCTTCATGGCATTGGCCGCCGCCGCCGGGCTGGTGGCCTGGGGGCTTTCGGGCCTCTCCATCAGCCAGGCCGGCTCCTACCGCTGGATTTACATTGTGGTCACCATCGGCTACCTTGTTTTCCTTTCCATGATGGGCGTGCTGCGCACCATCGTAGCGTTTGCCCAGCGCGAGGAATGGAACCAACCGCGCAAGCGCAAATAGCTCTTCAGGCTGCCATTTTTCCGCGCTTCGCCCGGCCGCTGCCTGGTGTGCGTCGTGTCGGACCAGGGGGCGCAGCGGTATAGCAGCAAGCCCCACCGGCCCTTAAAGGACGGCGGGGCTTGCTGCTATAGGAGCGGAGCACGTTTACCCGGAAGAGCGTAGCGAAGACGTGGCGGCGCCGCCCGTGCCGATAACAGCGGTAGATGTTGCGCGGCGGGGTTTACCCGAATGCGCAGCGGGCGGGGCCCCAAAAAAGAAAATCACAATAGACTTATTCAGCCCAAGATTTATAAATCTCTAACCTTCGATGATGAAAAAAGTGGTTATTACCGGCAGTAGCGGAAGAATTGGACGTGCGCTGCATTGGAAGCTCTGTCGAGATTATGAGGTTATTGGCTTAGATGTTTTGCCTTCTCCGGCTACATCTCAAATTATGGACATCCGGGACTACGAGCAACTGTTGCGCAGTTTTGAGGGGGTAGATACCGTTTTTCATTCTGCCGCCCTACATGCGCCTCATGTAGGTATTGCCTCAGAAAAAGCATTTTATGACATTAATGTAGCGGCTACCCTCTATTTGAATGGGTTACTCCATTTAATTTCTGTGCTTGCACTATTATCGGTCAAAGTTTTTAAAAATGCCACTAATGCCGCTTTTTCTGAACTTGTTAAATTTAGTCGAACCGGGTTTCCGTTGGTATCTGTCAAGGCAGGCGAAAGCGTAGGGTGGGCTTGAATACCGCTGTTATAATGTTCAACAACTTCTTCTAATGTGGCAAATCTGCCATCGTGCATATAAGGGGCAGTGAGTTCAATATTTCGGAGACTTGTCGTTTTAAATCTTCCTACAAAGATGGGATTGTTAAACACTGCTCCGGCTCCTAAGTCTGTGGTAGAAGCAGCGTCCAATCCGTTATTTTGAGGTCCGGGATTGGCACTAATAAATGCTTCGGTAGTATGGCAGCCAAAACAAGCTCCGCCTCCATTGGGTATGGTTTGAAAAAATATGTTTTTCCCTGTATTCTCTTCTGTTGTAAAATTAGGAAAATTTGCACCAGGATTAGCTACCATTGCCCTTCCTTGATCATACTTGCTTGAATAGCTTACAATACTCCGAATAAACTGGGCTAATGCCTTAGATATTTTATCTGAAGTAATTTCTGTAGAGCCAAATGCCTTTTGAAATAATTCGGGGTAATAAGTTTGCTCTTGAACTTTACTTACCACTTGCTCTAAAGTCATTCCCATTTCTACAGGGTCTTGAAAAGGCATTAATACTTGTTCTTCCAAAGTAGTGGCTCTTTCGTCCCAAAAAAATCGTCCACGCTGGTAAAATCGAGCATTTATTAGGGTCATTGAATGCCTTCCTGTTGTTCCACCATTAAATCCTAAACTTAAAGTAGCGTCATCCGAAAAGCCTTTGTCTTGTTTGTGGCACGAAGCGCAAGCAATGGTTCCGTTTATACTTAATTTTTTGTCGTAAAACAAAACTCTGCCGAGTGTTGCGCCATCATTGGTTATTGCATTGTTAGCAGGTGTATTGTCAGTACCGTTTACAGAAGTTGGTAATGGTCCTCCTGCATTTGTTGTAAAGTGACTTGGTAAGTTAAGGCTTGCATAGTCAAAAGGAGTTTCCGGCAAGTTCAAAACACTTTCTTCTGTAGGTTCATAGACATCATCCTTATTACAAGAAATGATGCCAAAAACTACAATTAAAAATGTAGTCACAAGGATTGCTTTATTATACATTGTATTTATTCAATTTGTTAGTATTTTAGTTTAGACTTTTAAAGCCCTTAAAGGTTTAATTCTTTGGGGTCGTTTTTTTTTAGTTGGCAAGGGGTTGGGACCTCTCGGCAGCGCGGGGCACAAAACTATCCACCAGCACTGAACTTGAATAGAAACACAAAGCTCCAAGTTTGCACGTCGGCCCGCCTGCTGCAAAACCTGTGTTCGCGGGTCGTTGTTTTTCTTTGCCTATATCCAACCTAATTCTTTTACCGTCATTTCACTCTCAACAGTGCCGGTATGTAAAGTTGCTTTGGGTTCGAAGAGAAGATTAAATACAATTTCTCCATTTGTATGAGGTCTGTGTTCAACTCCTTTGGGAACAATTAAAATTTCTCCTTCCTTGACTTCAACCGTTCTGCCATCTCGAAAGTCCATCAAGAGTGTCCCTTTAAACACCATAAAGAGTTCGTCTTCATTATCGTGGCTATGCCAAACAAAGTCGTTTTTAAGTTTACAAAGTTTGACATATTGTCCATTGAGTTCTCCGATAATGTGAGGTGTCCATTGCTTTTCAAACAATGAAAATTTTTCCATGATGTTGATGGAATTGATTTCTTGCATATCCCTGGTTTTTAAAGTTTTAAACTCTTTGTCCTTTGGTGGGGCGTTATACAATGACCGCCAACATCTGCATTGACGCGCCACACCCTCTCCTGCAAATATACGTCAATACCTCCATTACCCGCAGTCCATTTCTTGACTGTCGGTTGTATGGACGCAACGCAGCGAGGCCTTAGCGCCTGTTCAAACCGGGTTGGGATCCGACTGAAAGTTGGCAAGGGGTTGGAAACTCGCGCCAGCGTGACGCAGCGCAGCGAGGCATAAGCGCCCTGCCGGCGCCTGAATAAGCGGAGCCCGCGTGAGGGGCAGCAGCGGTATGGCCCTTGAGGCGCTGGGCCAGCGCAGCGACAAAGCCCGGCGCCTCAAGGGCCATAATAGCGGATGACCCGACCCCTGCTGCTGCCCCCCTCCGCCAAAGGGGGCAGCAGCAGGGGGCACGCCCAAAATATCCTCCCCGGATCGGCCAACCCTATTTTTTCATAAGATTGGCGTGTCTTGCATATGGTATGCGCCTGCGGAGGCAGAGACGGACGCTCAGCGTAGTGCCCGACAGGCGGCCCGCCGTACTAATTATCAAAAAATTACGGTTATATTTCTTGCCTGTTTTTGAATAATAGTTTAAAAATTGCGGGTACAAAAATCAGCAAAATAATCGTTGCAAAAAGAAGCCCGAAGATAATTGTAATAGCCATTGGCGACCAAAGTGCGCCTCCCCCCGTCCAGAGCGGAACCATACCACAGGATGTAGTAAGCGTGGTAAGCAAAATGGGGCTAAATCGGTCGTTTGCGGCTTGTTTGATGCTTTCCAGCAATCCTTTTCCTTCCGCCAACTCACTGCCGATTTTATCTACCAGAACAATCGCATCGTTAATAACAATTCCTGCCAGAGATATTATACCTAAAAACGCGGTGAAGCTAAAAACGGAACCCGCCCCCAGCAGACCTCCCGTAACGCCCACAATAGCCAGCGGAATAGTCATGAAAATAATGGTTGCTTTTCGAATGGAATTAAATTGAATAACCAACAAGAGGATGATGATAAAGAATGCAAGGGGTAAATTTTGAATAACGGCGCCCATGGCATCATTACTACCTTCTGCATCGCCTCCATATTGATAAGTATAGCCATTGTCCCATTTTGGGGCTTCTTCGTTCATCATGGGACGAATGACTTCCTCCATGATATCGCTGGCGAGGTATCCGTCTTCTATACCTGCCTGAATGGTCAGACTTCGGTTTAGATTGCGCCTTAATATCTTAGAATATTGCCAAGGTACCTCAATTTCCGCTACTTGCGATAACGGGATACTTGTGCCCCTGGATTGAGAAAATACATTAAGATTTTTAATGACCTCATAAGTCATGCTTTCGGTTCCTTCCCGTTTCATAGTAATAGGAATGCTTTGGTCGTCATCCCGGAACTCCCCAACCTCAAAACCATCCAAAGAGGTGAGCAAAGAAACCGCAACATCCTGATTAGTAAGGCCAGCCCTTGATAATTTATGCTCATCAATTTTCACATATATTTTTTTAATGCGGGAGCCCCAGTCATCGGTAACATTTATAACTCCCTGGGTTTGGAATAGCTTGGTTTTAATTCTATCGGCAATTCTGAATAATTCATCTGGCTCATCTCCTGTAATTCTTATTTCAATGGGCGCCGCCGCGCCGCCGGACCCAACTAATCGGCTGATTTTAATCTCGGCATCAAAAAGATTTCTACTTGCAAAATCCCTTAATTTATTAATCACTATATCATTGGCATAATCCGAGGTGGTATTCAGCAGCATGTGGGCATACGATGAATTGGGTTCGCCGGCAGAATAGCCTAAATCATACGCCTCCGGGCCTTTACCTATATAAGATGACCAGTCGATAATTCCTTCCTCAATAGTTTCGTTCACCACCAGACTATCCTTGATGTAACTTTCAAGAAGCGCAACTTTTGAATCTGTTGTTTCTATTTTAGTGCCAAGCGGATAATTTATATCTACAACTACCAGATTCCGGTCATTTGGCGGCATGAAAATGCTTGGAATGAATGTAAATCCATAGAGTGAAATGAAAAATAGCCCTGTGATTGCTATGATAGTCAACACTGGTTTTTTCAATGCCCGATCCAGAAACCGGTTATAGTACCCCTTAAAGTAATCAAAAATGGTCTTATGTGCTTCTTCTCCATGAGTAACCTTCAGCAGGGCGTTTCCGAAAAGCGGAATAATGGTAAATGCCATCAGCCATGAAGAAAGCAAGGCCATCGTGATAACCAGGAAGATATTCCCCATCATATCACCCATAGTACCATCCGCTAAATAGAACGAAAGGAAGGCGGCGCTGGTGGTTAGTGTAGAAATGAGGAGCGGAACCATAAACTCTTTGGCAGAATTTACAGCGGCCTCAAACTTTGATTGCCCTGCCTGTAGTTTTTCCAGTTGGCCCTCTACCATTACGATACCATTATCTACGAGCATACCGAGCGCCATAATCAGGGAGGCTAGCGTTACCTGATTGAGCCCAACGTCAAACAATCCCATCAATAAAAAAGTGAGCACCATTGTACCTGGAACCATACTTGCGATGATTACGCTAGGCCTCCATCCTAATACAAATAATATAACCAAAAGTACGATGACAATACTTTGAAATACATTACTTATAAATACCTCGATTTTTTTCTGGACTGCTTTATCCTGGGATGCTATACGCACAGCCTGGATTCCGATAGGTAATTTGGTTTCATTATATACCTTAATGAGATCGTCAACATCTTTACCTAATTCAATCAAATTAGCGCCTTCTTTTACAGAAACATATAGCGCTAAAGCCTGATTGCCATTAATTCTTACAATAGATTCCACAGGGGAAATATATCCTCGTTCAACTTTTGCCAGATCTCCCAGCAATACAGTTTCTCTTTGAATGCCTAAGGGGATCACTAAATTTTCAATAGCCTCAATGGATTCAAAATTTCCGGATGATTCAAGAATAATCCTTTCCTCGCCAAGATTGATTTGTCCTGATGGGATGATGATATTGCTTTCTGAAATGATATTTTGTAATTGCCCTGCGGTGAGCCCGGCTTGAGTAAGTTTGGCATCGTTGTATTCGATATAAATTCGTTCTTCGACCGTACCGCCAATAACGACTTTAGCTGCATCATCAAGCGCTATTAGATCGTCTCTAAGGTCGTCTGCATAGGCTTTAAGCTCATTATAGTCGAAACCATCGGATTCTAAGCCAACAAAAATACCATATACCACACCAATATTTTCGTCGTTGAGATTAGGCCCATAAATTCCATCGGGAAGGTCTTTCCTGATGTTTTCGATTTTTCTTCTGGATAAATCCCAAATAGATTGCAGGTTGTTTTCAGGAACATCTTCCCGAACGGTCACTTTTACAATCGAAACGCCCGTTCTGCTGATACTTGTTACCGTTTTAACTTCAGGGATCTCTTGTAATACTTTTTCTACTTTATCGCTGATAAGCGACTCGACTCGTTCGGGGCTGGCTCCTGGAAATTGCGTAATTATCGTTGCTATGCGCACTGTGAATGGCGGCATACTATCCCGTGATAGATTCCCGTATTCTACCAGCCCTAATACAACTGTCACGAACAGAGCTAAAAGGGTTATCCGGTTGTACTTGAGTGAAAGTCCAGTTAAGTTCATAATGATTAATTTTCCAAAAGTTTTACCTTTTTGCCATCGTATAGTGATCTGAGTCCGACAACAGCGACAAGATCCCCCTCACTTAACCCTTTCTTTATGATATATCCGTCTTCTGTAATGGCGCCTAACTCTAAAGGAACCCTCTTCGCTAAATAAACTCCTTCTTCATTATCAGGAATTAGTTTGAACGCATAATTCCCATCCGTTCCGCTCGCAATGGCTTTTAAAGGGGCAATAATTTCATTTTTTATCTTTCCTTTATCCGCACCCACCATGAAATTAACTTCGGCAGCCATCCCGGGTCTTATTTGGTCTACTGGATTTACCATCTTTAGTTTGACTGGATAGGTAGTTGATTTTTCCGAAGCGAATGCTATTTCCACTACCTCTGCCTCGAATAATTGCTCTGGTAAAGAAGGGAATTTAATCATTGCTTGTTGGCCTATTCTAAGTTTATTAATAATCACTTCAGGCACGCCTACTTCAACTTCCGGACGGCCAAGCGAACTCACCATTGCAATCAAGGTACCGGCATTAACTACCTCATTGGCCTCAACCAGAACCGCAGTAATGACTCCATCCATAGGAGACACCAAGCGAGTATAACTCACCTGATTACCTGCCGCCCTCAATTGTTGGTCTGTGGTTTTTATTTGCGAATTAGCGGCATCGTATTGTGCTTGTGCGGCATCAAGGGCAGCCTTTGCTTGTTGGTATTCGCTGAGAGACACGCTATTTTTTTCATAAAGCTGGGCGACTCTGTTGTAGGTGGCTTTTGCATTGATAAATTGGGCTTCAGCAGCTTTTGCATTGGCTATAGCTCCTTCTTTTTGAGAAACCGCCTGATTGGTTTGGATGGTATAATCCGCGGGATCAATCGTGGCAATGAGCTGTCCTTTTCTCACCCTGTCTCCCAGTTTAACATTCACGGAAGCTAAGACGCCGGCTACCTTGAAACTCAGATTGGTTTCATTTTGCGCTTTTGCCACTCCGGAGAAGGTGTAGGTTTCCATATCGGCAGATAGCTCAACTTTTCCGTATTTTATTGGACGAATTTCTTTTTTCGCTTCCACTGATTTTTCACCACATGATACAAGTAAAAACATCAGGAATAGTATGCCTGGCAAATTCATATTTAATTGTTTTTAAAATTAAGAAAACGCAGGAGAAATTCTGCCCTTTGCGCTTCGGTAGCCAAAAAGGTATAATTGCCAATGGAGCGTTGCAATGCAAAGAAATCGATCATAAATTGATAAACTGTGTTAGTTGCATTGATCTGCGCCCCCAACAATGAGTTTTGTGCATCTATCAAAGTAATCACATTTACTTGCCCGGATTGATATAAATTCCGAACAATTTCGATGTTTTTTTCTGCTGCTTCTGCGGCGTTTTTAGTGAGCCGAATATTATTATAAGAGGCGTTGACCAACTCCATGTTTGCACGCACCTGTAATTCGAGTAGATTGTTGACCTCCTTTTGTTGGTCTTGCAATTGATACAAACCCACTTCTGTTTTTTGCATTTCAAATTTCCTTGAACCGCCTGCAAAAAGCGGTATAGAGACATTAAAACCGGCATTCCAGGTTGGGTTATTATTTATCTCTACTCCGGGAATAGGCAGAGGGTCGCCGGGGTTTACTGTCTTTATAGGATAGTCATAGCCGGCCCCAAAGGCTATAGTTGGCAAATAAAAAGAACGCTTATTTGATTTCAGTAATCGCTCTTGAGCGGCAATGACCAATTGTATCTGCTGTATTTCCGGAAGGTTTTGTTGGGCTTCATGAACCATAAAATCAGCCAACTGCTTGAAGCTTGCCTGGTCTTGAATCAGACTCATAAATATTTGGTCTAATTCCTCAATAAATCGACTGATACTTTCCGAGGATTCAATGGCGAATACTTCATCTATTGGGCGGTTCAGGGTTTCATTCAATTGATACCCTGCCGCCTTTACCTGCGCATTAGTGGCATATAAGTCTGTTTTTGCCAAGTCCAATTCCGTTTGCCACCTATATACATCGCTTGCTCCGCTGTAGCCTACTTCTTCTTTATCCTTGGCAATGGCCAAGTTTTGATTAACTGCCTTGATATTATTATTTTGTAATTCGGAAACACTTAATACTTGCCTATAATTGAAGTAGCGTTGAGCGACCTCTAAGATAACATCCAGCTCCGATTGCTTTTGCGCTTTTTGTTGGCTTTCAAATAGCAACTTTTGTATAGCAATATTGGCCATTGCCGGTTCAGATAGAATCAATTGGGAAAAAGAGGCCTCTGCTGTCCAATTGAAACTACCCAAGGTACCGAACGAACTATTCACGGTGTTTGAATCAAGGAAGAACCCTGTTGAAGCTATATCGAGCCGGGGCAAATAATTACTTTTTGCCAAACCCACATCCTGGGCGCTTATTTGGGTTTGTTTGGTTGCAATTTGGTAGCCCAGGTTATTCTCAATACCTTCTGCAATAGCTGCTTTCAAGCTGAGTACACGTGTCGTATTTGGCTTATTGACATTAACCAGTAAGGCATTATCCAAAAGCGTCCAGTTGGGATATATACCGATCTTATTGACCGTTTCCATATTAACGACTAATTGATTCGTAAAGGATTCAATATGGACTGGAAAATCTTTTGGATTTTTTCCTTCTGCAATTTTTTCTATATTAATTGCAATTCTTCTCGGTATCTTAGTGAGATTATCGCTTACAGCATAAGCGGCATAAGCGCCTTGTTCTAGCATAGGAACGTCTAATAAAGAAAAAGAAGGCAATTTTCGTCGAATTAATTCATCGAAAAACAACTTTATTTCTTCAGAAGAATAATTGGTTAGAGGAGAGAGAACATAAACTCCTCCCGCATCATCCGGAATTTTGGAACTGGTACTGCTTAAATCAGGTTCAAGCCCTATCCAATTTATCTCTGTATTTCCATCAGAATAGATGTTTTCGGCACTCAACTCAATGACCGAAAGATTGGGATGGGTTAATATCGCCAGTTTTGTACAACGACAAATCTCCTTCAATACATTAATTCCTTCTGCAATGTTAAACGGTGAATTAATATACGTAAAATTGGAAATACCACTAACCTTGTTAGTCCATAACAAATCTGTGCTATCTTCATTAATGAGTTGAATACTGGCAATGCTGGGTATTGGGAACGTGCTTTGATTGGCGATAATTTTACTTGAAAAAACACCTACCCCAATCAAGACATCCACTTGTTTTTCGGTATAGATACCTGCTATTTTCTGATTGATAACATTTATGTCCCCATTGGTGTAAACCTCCATGAAGCTCAAATCATATTGGGTAGAAAGCAAAGCGCTTATCTCTGCTTTTATTGCCCTTTCAAAGAAATGGCCCTCTTGTTCGGCAGCATCCGACACAATAGCCACCTTGAAGGTTTGTTGCGCACTAGCTTCGAAGAGAAACAATAGCGATAAAAGTAGACTGGCGTATCTCATGGAGCTTTTTGATATTAGTTTTTCCATTTATATAATGCTTACTTTTTTAATTATTTAACCCTGTCTCAGGGTTCTTATTTTTAGGCGCAAAAGAAAGCCCCAGCCTCAAAAAAGGTGTTGCTTTTGGCGTCCTGTCAATTATCTCTTCATCAACATCAACAAGTTCCAACCTTCTGCCAACGGCTATACCCCCTTGCAGGTTGATATTTATGGCATTTTTCAGCCTTAATGAAATGGCCGGCCCAATGATCAGGCGGCTGTAGCCCACTTCGTCAATGGTACTACCGACGGTTGGAACCTCAGTTGTATTATTAAATACCCCACCATTTAAGCCAGCCTTCAAACCATAAGATAATATATTATTGGGTGTTTTAAATATCATATCCAATTTATCGGGTAAAACAACATCCAATTCAAACTTTCTTGTGTTGTACTTCAATAACCCCATTGGAATCAACAATTGACGACCCAAACGAGTCGTGTAGGCCAATCCCAATCCATACCTTAATTTTTTATTTTTGGTGTTGACCACCAGCGCATTTGCTTGATACAGCAAGTCGTCCCCACTCAGGTTTTCTTCAAAATCAGAAGCAAGTGTTGGCATAAAGTTGACTACCAGCCGCCAGTTAGGATTCACGGTTTGGAGTAGTCCTAAGTTATAGGATATGGTGTGATAATATCTTTCTGCTTCTATCATACTTCCGGAGGTTGGGTTGGCTTCGGTGTCGACCCTCAGATTGCCATATCCGATTTTATGAATAAAGATCGTTTCTTTATTTTTTCTAAGGGGTTGGGGTATAGCAACTTGTATACCCCATTCAAAAAAACCAATCTCCCCATCTATCGCAGACTCTTCGGTAGCCTGCTTTGGATAATAAGCTGATTGAATTTTAATAAGTTCAAAATCTTGGGCAAACAGATTAATGCTGGATAGCAGCAAAATATATGATATTACATGCTTAGAAGCAGAATGAACAAAGAGCATAAGCTTGTCTTTTTATGATATCATTCTTTTGACCATTTCAATGTCTTGCTTCTCCATCCTGACCTGACCGTTACCAGCAGTTGCCTTCCTTCTACTTTTAAAACGGCATCAAACCATTTCCTGTTTTGGGGACTGTACAAACTTCCCTCCCATATTCCATTAACTAATTTGACATCTTTTAGGATTAGACTCCCAATTTTAGCATTGGCGTTATCAGAAGAAGCAATTTTACCTTGATAGACGCCATTGCTTCCTGTAATTTCAATTTTGGTATTGTCCTGTCCCATGTTCCAAATGCCACTCAACGATGTTTGGGCATTCATTATTAGGGTAGAGAACAAGATGCAAATTGTGAATAAAATTTTCATTGCTTACGTATTTTTATATCGTGTAAAGATATTGACAGAATGGCATGTGCGACGTTAACAAAAGATAATAAATAAATTCACGCTATTTTTTCTTCACAATTAGCGCAATGCCCCACACAAAAAACACCAATTCTACTATGGTAGATATCAAAGTGATCCTATCCAAACTCCCCGTGACTAAGACGGGGATCCTGCTCAGGATTAGTAATCCAAAAACTACTAACACCGCTTTGATGTAATTAGCTTTATTTTCCATAACGGTTATTTCAAGAGTTCTTGAATTGAAATTGCATCCGAATGAACAGGCAAGCTGATTAAAGTCCCATCATTTGCCATGTACAATTTTCCACTATACACTGACCTGGCTTCTTTGAGAAATGGTCTTATCATAAAATCATTCGGAACGGGTGGCACTATGTGCGTAATTACTAATTGCTTAACGCCTGCTTCTCTTGCCACATCCGCCGCTTCTTTCGGACTAATATGGTAGTCTTGAATATCGGTTGCGATGGCGGTCATATTTGTTTCTGTATTTCTCCCTGCATTTGCCATCATAGCAGCAAATTTTTTATTTAAAGCCTCGCTAATTAATACATCCGCTTTGTTAGCGTGGCGTATCAGACTTTTGTTGTACTTGGTATCTCCCGTGATGACTACACTTCTGCCTTTATAATTCACTCTATATCCAACGGCAGGAAATACAGGTGTATGATCAACATTAAAAGCGATTACTTCAACCCCTCCTTGCTCGTAAACCATTTTGCTTGACATTAAATCTGAACCCAAATCAAAGCTATGAGCCTCTCCTCCGAATCCGGAGGAAGGAACCACTTTTTCACCATGATGAGCAATTCTATAACCCTTGTCAAGTTGGTAAGCAGCTTCAAAACCATTGACTACTTCATCTATTCCTGGAGGACCATAAATGGGTAGTGGTTGTTCTGAGCTTCCTGTTGCCCAACGCTTGAGCATGAGTTCTCCAATACCTCCGATGTGATCGGAATGAAAATGGGTGATGAACAAGGCATCCACAGAACCTACGTCTACGGGAGAAAGTTCGAGTTTAAGCGTACTTCCTGGGCCTGCGTCAAATACCAAAACTTGCCGGCCTGCCACTACAACCGTTTGAGGGCCAGTCCTGTTTTTATCCGGCATAGGCGCCCCTGTACCTGTGGTAATGACATACAAACCGTCTTTTTCAAAAAAATTTCGCGCCTGATTATGGCTGATAACGGTTTGAATGAGATAATTTATAACAGCATCAGGCGGATTACGAAGAAAGATAATCAGCCCAAGGCATACCAATAGATAAATGGATAAAATAGTCCATAATCTTTTATTTTTTGTAATAATGTTATTCATTTTTATCTTTCAGTATTTTTAGCAATGTCTGCGCTGTCGCGCCAGATGAATTTTGATTCTGTCCCGTAATAATATTGCCATCCGCTACCGTAAGCGTGGAAAAAAAATGGCTCTAAGCCATCTGGAGTGGGTATGGTCTTTTTTGGGCGCCCCCTACGGGCCGGGCTATCCGCTCTTATAGCCTCCTTAGGTCGGCTATACCGCTTCTATCCCTGGCGCAAAGCCTACCTACACCGATACAAGTGACCCACTATAAATGGCCAATAAACAAAAATTTAAAACAACATATTTTGTTGTTCACTTTGATTTTTTTTGTTGATAAGTGTTTTACATCGGTTTCCTGTTTGATGGTTGTTCATGATTTCAACAATTAAACTATCATTTGCAATGCTTTCAAAAACTGCAAATCTATGATAAACCGGTAGTAATTCCGATTAACAAAAGATAAGAAATGAGATAATTGCTATTTTTTCTTTGAAATGCGATTTCTAATTCTACTAAGCGAAACAGGCGTGATACCCAATACATTGGCAATGTGTTTATCTGGCACGCGATGAATCAATTTGGGGTTATCTTTAACAAATTTTTTATAACGCTCTTCTGGTGAAAGAAATACAAAAGATTCAACTCGTTGAAATGCCTGTTGTATAATTTTTTTACCAAAATACGATCTGTTTAATTCTAATAACTCGGAGTTTTGGGAAGTCAACTTGAGGAAGTCATGATAGTCAATTATATAAACTTTGGTATGTTCTAAAGTTTGGTAATGAAATTTCGACGACTCCCCGAATAAAATAGCATGGGCATTAGAGAAAACCTGATTTTCCGCATATATTTGAAATGTTATTTCATCAGTATCTTCCTCTACTACATAACTACGAACCAGACCTTTTTTGATAAAAAATACATCCTTTTTTGTTGAACCTACTGGTATCAGAATTTCTCCTTTATGAAAGGATTTTATTTTGACGTTTCTAATTAATGTCAACAAGATTTTAACATTCATAATTAGATACTTTAGTGAACAATAAGTTCAATGTTGGCTAACTGATTGATTGTCAACAGTAATTTTTATTAAAAGTTGTAGCGCTACTAATTTTTCTAATTATCATGATAGCTTATGAGTGATTTTATAAAATTTAAACAATTGGTTGTCAATTTTTTAATACCAGAAAATGCTAACAAAATTTTTGTTTTTTGATATTGACTTTTCCTTATTTTAAGAGTTGATTTTGCTAATTCATTCGCCATTATTCTATAGGGGTTCAATTTTAGTATTTTCTCTTCCTGTAATGCCAATGCACGCTACCGTACACTGCATGCCCAAATTCTCCAACCAATGCAGAGGAACTTCATCAACTCGCGTTAAACACATTATGCTATCGCGAATTTGACGCGAACTGGTAAAAAAGCTTACAACCTAAGGCGTCATGAAGAAGCGCCGAGATGCAGGTACAAAAGGTGGTAATTTGCGGAATACTCCGCCCAAAGCATTCACAAACAGCCGGAGCGGCCATAGCTTCACTACGCCCATTGCGGTTCATTAGCGTTGGCAAGATGGTGAACTATAATTAGCCCACACCCAGCGCTGTGATCTAATTCGTGCGTCATTGGCCATAGAAGGCAATACGTTGAGTGAAGATCAGATAACCGCTATCCTTGACCATAAACGGGTAATCGGATCTGCGGCAGGTCAAACCGGGCTTCCCGCCCGTGTGAGGGATGGAAGCGGTATGCGCTCGTTTAGCCCGCGGAATAGCGCAGCGTATATTCCACGGGCTAAACGAGCGCATAGGAGCGGACAGCCCGACCCCCGCCCCCTTATGCCGGCGCCCAAAGGAGGCAACCGTACAAAGGGGGCGGGGGGCACACCCCAAAAAACTATCGACTGACGGGTATTTCCACGCTATTGGAGAGGATGAAGGCGCCGTAGCCGTCGGTGATGCCATTGAAGACGGTGCTGGGCTCGGCGAAGGGGTTGTTGAAGTTGAGATCGTACTGGTTTTTGGAGAGCAGGTAGAGGTACGACTCGCGGGTGAGTTGAGATACGCGAATGGACAGCCTTTGGATGACCGGGTCGCCTTCCGGGAATTCGGGCACATCGGCCTGGAGGCGTGTGCGGTAGGTGCGGCCGTCGAAGGCGCCGTCGGTGAAGATGAACCCGAGGGGGTAGCCTTCGGTGAGGTTGGGGTCGTTGCTCTCGGTGTAGATATAGCCGTAGGACTGGTAGATGGTGTCGCCGGCGGTGTCCTCATAGCCGATATAGAGCACGGGGCTGACGGCGTAGTAGTTTTCGACGCCGGCGGGGTCTTCGATGTCTACGATGAACTCATCGTAGCGGAAGTTATCGATCGATAGCACGGCGTCTTCGCGGAACTCGACGCTATTGACGACGGGCGGGGCCGGCATGACGGCCTCGGCAAAAGCGAGGCCTAAGCCGGGTACATCGGCTTCGATGCGGTAGCGGGCGCCGGGGGTAGCCGGCAGGGCAGGGGAGAGGGCGGCCTGGTAGAGGCCCTCCTGAGCGTTTAAGCTGAGGGTAGCGAGGGGCTGGCCGTCGCGCAGGAGGCGCACGGCTGCGTTGGCGGGCAGCTCATACTCGCCGGTATCGAGTAGCGCCTCGCTTTTGCTGATGAGGGCGGCGGCGAGGGTGTCGCCGGCGCTGAGGCTGAACTGTATGACGGGCCGCGACTGGTGTTCGGGCAGCTCGATGTCGACGACGGGGGAGATGTCTTCAAAGTTGCAACTGCCGAGCGCCAGCGCCAGGCCGGCTATATATAAGGAGAACCGATTAAATGCTTGCATCTGGATGGTCGTTTAGAATTTGAACTGATAGCTGATGGAGGGCAGGATGAAGGGCAGGATGCTGAACTCGCGGAAGACGCGCTGAGTTTGGCCGTTTTGGGTGCGGGTGCTGGAAGTGATGAAGTAGGGGTTTTTGCGCATATAGGTATTGTAGGTGCTGATGACCCACTTGCGCTCCCAGCGGGGTTTTTGCTTGCGGAACTCAATGCTGAAGTCGAGGCGGTGGTAGTTTCTCATGCGGAAGGCGTTGCGCTGGCCGCCGGTTTCGATGTCGTTGATGAAAAACTGATTGCCATCGAAACTGTAAACTTCGCTGGGGTAGCGGAAGGTATTGAGGGTGATGGCATTGCCGGTGCCGTAGACCCATGCCGTAGAGATGCCGATGCGGGGGGTGAAGTCGTAATTGAACACAACGGATACGTCGTGGCGGCGGTCGTAGCGGAAGGGGTAGCGTTGGCCGCTGTTGATGTCGTCGAACTGCCGCCAGTTCCAGCTGAGGGTATAGCCGATCCAGCCGGTGGCTTTGCCTTGTTTTTTCTGGAGGAAAACCTCTAAGCCGTAGGCTTCGCCTTCGCCCTGGGTGACTTTTTCCTGCCAGTCGTTTTCGAGGCCAAAGAGGAAAGAAGCGCCTTCTTTAAAGGAGATAACATTGTGCATTTGTTTGTAGTAGGCTTCGAGGCTGAACTCGTACTCGTCCCAGAGGGTGCGGGCTGCGCCCAATGCCGCCTGCCAGGAGGTTTGGGGCAGTACGCGTCGGGTGCTGGGCACCCAGAGGTCGGTGGGCAGGGAGAGGGCCTCGCTGGTGAGCAGGTTGATGAACTGGGTCATGGTGCTGAAGCTGGCCTTGAGGGCGAGGTCGTTGTCGAGGAGGTAGCGCAGGCCTAAGCGGGGCTGGAGGCTGGTGTAAAGCTCGCCTTCCACGTTGAAGGCCGAGGCGTGGAGGCCGGCATTGATTTTAAGCGCCCCCAGCGACCAGTCGTCTTCGATGTAGGTAAAATACTCGGTGCTGTAAGCCAGGTCGGAGCCCAGCAGGGTGTCGAGCTGAACGCCGGTGTCGGCGCCTGCCTCGGCCTTGAGGGCTAAGGCGCCAGGGCTGTAAGTATGGTTGGTGACGCCGGCGCCGAAGCGCACGTAGTGGCGTGGGTTGGGTATGAAGTCGAAGTCGATTTTGCCGCCTATGTCTTCGATGCCGGAGAGGTATCGGGCCGAGAAGCGGTCGCGCTGGTTGTTGAACTTGCTCTCCTGATCGACGAGGAACTCAATCTCGTATTGGCTGTAGGTAAGGGTGGTATTGGCGAAGAGCCGGGGGTTGATTTGCCAATTCCACCGTACTGCGCCGATGAGGTTGCCCCAGTTGATGCCGGTAGAGATGGCTGCGTCGGGCTCGGTGAAGGTGGTGCCGAAAACATCGCTGCCGCTGTAGGCGCTGAGGAACAGGCGGTGGCGGTCGTTGAATTTGTGCTGTATTTTGGCGTTGAGGTCGTAGAAGTAGAGTTTGAGTTTGAAGCTGTTCTCGCTATTCTCCTGAGCGGCCCGGATGAAGGGAGCGGTGAGGAGGTCGACGTAGGTGCGCCGGCCGGAGACGAGGAAGGAGGTTTTGCCCTTGGCGATGGGGCCTTCAAGGGTGAGCTTGGAGGAGATGAGGCCGATAGCGCCTTCGCCGTGGAACTCCTGGTTGTTGCCCTCTTTCATGTTGATTTCGATGACGCTGCTGAGTCGGCCGCCGTACCGGGCCGGAAAGCCGCCCTTGGTGAGGGTGACGTTCTTGACGGCGTCGGCATTGAAGACGGAGAAGATGCCCAGCAGGTGGCTGACGTTGTAGACGGGCACGCCGTCGAGGAGCACTAAGTTTTGGTCGGGGCTACCGCCGCGCACATAAAGGCCGGTTTGGCCTTCGGGGCCGGCCTGTACGCCGGGTAAGAGCTGGAGGCTCTTGATGACGTCTACTTCGCCAAAGATGGCCGGTAGGCGCTTGATCTGTTCAACGGGCACTTCCATGCGGCTCATCTGGGTGCGTTCTTCGATGCGTTCAACGCGGTCGGCGGTCACTTCTACGGTAGCGAGTTCAACAAACTGCTGGAGCTTGATGTTGAGGGTTACGTTCTTGCCCCCGAGGGCGATGCGGCGAGTTTCGGGCTGGTAGCCGATGTAGCTGAACACCAAGGTGAGGCTGTCGGCCTCGGCGGTAAGGCTGTAAAAGCCGTAGGTGTTGCTGACGGCGCCTGCGCCCAGTGCGGGCTCGTAAACGTTGGCGGCAATGAGGGGTTCGCCGGTAGCGGCGTCTTCGAGGTAGCCGCTGACGGTGGCCTTTTGGGCAAAAGCCAATACCGGCAGCAACAGGGAGAGGAAGCAAGACAGGCTGTTCTTTTTATGCATAATGTGAAGTTCTTTACAAAACCATTGGGTGAATCGCGGTAGCTTGCGCAAAATTTTAGCCGTATTGACTGTCAATACGCACAACTCGTTGCAATTCGGCGACGGGCTGAAAATTTTAACAAAACCAAGATGAAGGAAATGATGAAAACAGGATGGCTCATCGCCTTGTTTATTGCCGCTTTTGGGGTAGTCTCCTGCCAGCCAGCCAGCGCGCCGACCGGCGCAACTGCTCAGCCAGCGGCGGCTCCTGCCGGGGGCGCGGCTTTTCAAAATGTTGCGGCTCCGGAATTTGCCGAGCTGATGAAGGCCCCCAATACGGTGGTATTGGATGTGCGCACCCCCGCCGAAACGGCGGCCGGTATGATTGAAGGCGCCATCGAACTCGACGTAACCAGCCCCGACTTTGCGGCAAAAGTAGCAGAGCTCGACAAGACGAAGACTTACTTAGTGTATTGCCGTAGCGGCCGGCGCAGCGCCAATGCCTGCCAGATCATGTCGGGCCAGGGTTTTGGAGCGTTGTACAACCTACAGGGCGGCTATTTAGCCTGGCCCAAGTAAAGCGCTTTACCATAAGCAGTCCTGGTAGTCGGTGAGCATGTGCAACAGCAGCCCGCCGGCTACCAGCCGGGCTTTAGGCGCCAGCGCAAAAGCCAACGCATAGCCCGCGATAGCGGGGTAGCTGTGCAGCGGATGAAACCCAATGCTGCACCGCTGAGGGTCGAAGATGGGGTCGGCCAGCAGATGATCGGCGTCTACCAGCATGGTAGCCAGCAAAACACCCCATACCCGCAGCCATTGCTGAGGAAAAAACAAGCGCGCCAAAATTCCGGGGAATAAAAAATGCAGGCTGTAATGAACGATGCTTTGGAGCATAAGATTCAGATTGTCAGGTATTTGTTTTTGTTTATTTGAATGAAGTTACCGTTGTTTACACATTTTTTATCCTTATTTTAAGTAATCGGTTTGCAAAGGTATTGCAAATATGTTACGCTCATATTATCTTAGCGACCTGTTTAAGTTTATCTGGTATTAGTGCTGTTTATTCCCCCCTTGTAGTTGTCGCCCCCCGGACAACACAGTATACTGTGAATACTTGCCCAAATATACTTATGCTTTTGATGCCTCGTGCATCTGGAGCCTATAGTATCATGCCATCTACAACAAGAATGGCCGTATTTAATTATAAAGGAAAGGCTGTGTTCAAGGTAATTTATACGGTATTGAGTTTGTTTATTTCGTTGTCGGTAATCATCGCAGGCCCTGGTCTTACGCATGGAGCTGAGCGCGATTGCACCCTTTCCTTAGCCGACAGCCTGCTGGTGATAGACATAAATAAAAAGGCATGGGCCATTAAATCTACCCAGCCGGATCGATCATGCGCATTGGCCATTCAGGCCCACAAACTTGCCAAGGATATAGGCTACGAAGCCGGGATTGCCACCGCCTTGCATACCCAGGCTATGGCGCTGTGGTATCAGGGGGAAATTAATACCGCTACGGACTTGTTTTTCAAAGCGCTGGCCATTCGTGAACAACAAGGCGACCAGCTTAATCTGGGGCGATCTTACAACAACATCGGCAATGCCTTTTACGAACGCAGGCGCTACGGCGAAGCTTTCAGGTACTACGAAAAGGGCTTGCGCATCCGCGAGCGCATCAAAGACAGTCTGGGGTTGGTATATTCCTATTCTAATATAGCGGATGTATATACCCAGCGGCGGCAATACGAGCTGGCTCGCGTTAACTACCACAAGGGGCTGCGGATAAGCCAAAGCATAGCCTTCAGAGAAGGCTCGACCCATGTATCCGACCAGTTGGGTCATTTGTTTTTATTGACGGAAATACCAGACTCGGCCCGCCATTATTATCAGTATGCCCTGAACGAGGCAGAGTCGGCCCATGATGAATACAGCATTGCCAGCGCCATTACCAACCTGGTACAGTTGCGGCTGAATGAACCTTCGCCCGATTGGAAGAGCTGTCTGCTCCAGATTCAACGGGCGCGGTTGTTGGCTTGTGAAGCCGAGGCTCCTGATCTCGAAAAACGGGCGGCCAAACTCATGGCCGATATTCAGGCCCGGCTGGGAAACTATAAAGAGGCTTACCTCAACCATCTGGCCTATGTGGGCATTGAAACCAGCCAGTTGAACTCCAGTAATGAGCAAAGTTTGTTATATGCCGAGATGCGATACAAAGCCGCTCAGGAAGCCTCTAAGCAACACGCGGAAGAATGGAGACGCGAGCGAAACCTCTACTTGGCGCTGTTGGCCGTAGTCGCTTTGTCGCTCATTTCATTCATACTTTTGGGGCGCAATAGTTTCAATCGGGCTCGTTATCAGCAAAATATGGCCGCTTTGCGCCAAGAGAAGCAAAAACAGGTAGAACAGCACAACCAGGTGCTGGTGAAAAAAAACCAGGCCTTAGAACAGTTTATGTTCGCCCTTTCTCACGATCTGAAAGAACCCCTGCGCAGCATCAGCTCTTTTTCAGGACTGCTGGAGCGGCGTTATAAACCTGAGTTAGACGAAAGAGGGCGGCAATACCTTCAGTTTATCATTGGGGCAGTGCATCAGATGTATCAGGTGCTGGAAGATACCCTGACATTTTCGCATTTAGCCCGGCAGGATGAGGCCAAGCGCGAGCGCGCCGATATAAACGACATCGTGCAGCGGACGCTGCAATCACTGGGGGCCTTGCTCAATAAGCATGAAGCGGAGGTGCGCTGCCTGCCGTTGCCCGTTATGAATGCTCAACCAGAGCAAATACAGCAGTTGTTTGCACAACTCATTGGCAACGCCATCAAGTTTAGGGGCGCAGCTATACCCCATATTGAAATTGGCGCCAAACAACAGCCGAACGACTATCTGTTCTGGGTGAAGGATAACGGCATCGGCATTGAAGCCGACTTTTTTGAAAAAATATTTACCCCTTTCCACCGACTCAATAAGCAGGATTACGACGGTACAGGGTTGGGGTTAGCGATCTGCCGCCAGATTGTGCACCAACACGGCGGCAGGATATGGGTGGAAAGTGAAATTCACAAAGGCAGTACTTTTTTCTTTACGCTGCCCCTATCGCTGGGGCTATACCCGGAAGGCGAGGCGGCGGCGCATAAAGAAGAAGTTTCTTTGTTGAATTAGTTGCCCCACTTCTGGCGGCTGCCCGACGATGATTTGCCTCCGCTGTTGTCGCTTTGCAGGAGGCGCAATTCTTCACTCTTCTGGAGCAGTTCCTGCCGGAGCTGATAGTTTTCACGCTTCAGGGCTTCGAGTTCATCGGCGCAGGCCGCGCTTCCCGTGCTGGTGCGCGTAGAGGCGCTTTTGGCTGCGGGCTGCCCCGAGAACCAGCCCTTGAAGTTAGCTACAGGATCTTCCCCATTGTAGTAGGCCGCCCCAAAATAAGCCAGCGGCAGCACGACGATGAGAAATAAAAACATTCTGGCAAAAGGAGTGAGCCGGGTACGCATGGTTGTGTAACGAGTTGATTGTTGGCAAAGTTAAAAGTTTGTTTGAGTCAGGGGTTAGATTATTCTACATAAAGCGCCCGAAAGTCGATCAATACCCCACCGGCTAAACCATTTTTGGTAAATTTGCTGCCTCCCCGGCACAAACGGGATAAGCTCATAACCTCACGCGATGAAACCGGATGTATTTCTCTACGACGCCCTGCGCACCCCCTGCGGAAAGACGGCGCTCTACGAAGTGAAGCCCGTCAACCTGCTCAAGGCGGCGCTCAACGGCCTTCGCGATCGCATACAACTCGACACCGCCTTGGTTGACGATTGCATCATTGGCTGCGTGACCCCCACCAGCGATCAAGGCTTCAACCTGGCCCGCACTGCCGTACTCCAGGCGGGCTGGCATGCCGCCGCAGGCGGTATGCAGATCAACCGATACAACGCCTCCGGCTTAGAGGCCGTCAATATCGGCGCCGCTAAAATTGCCGCAGGCTGGGCTTCGCTGATCGTAGCCGGCGGCGCCGAAAGCATGAGCCGCACCCCCGTAGGCGCCGATGGCGGCCCCCTGATGTACGACCCCGAGGTGATGCTCCACAACCACTACCTGCCCCGGGGCGTAGCCGCCGATCTGGTGGCTACCTTGGCCAACCTGTCGAGGGAGGCTCTCGATGAATACGCCATCCAGTCGCACCAGCGCGCTGCCCGCGCTCAGGAGCGCGACGCCTTTGCCGGCTGGATAACACCCATCGCCGACCATAACGGCTTGGTCATCCTCGACCACGACGAACACATCCGCCACGACATCACCCCCGACCAACTGGCGCAACTCCCGCCTTCTTTTGCAGAGATTGGCGACAAAGGCTTTGATGCCATGGCCCTGCACCGCTATCCACAGCTCGACCGGGTGCGCCATCTCCATACCGCCGGCAATTCGTGCCCCTCAGCCGACGGCGCCGCTCTGGTGCTCATGGGAAATGCCGCCGCCGCAGATACCCTCCAACGGCCGCCCCGCGCCCGGGTGCTGGCTACGGCCTCGGTGGGCACCGACCCCACGGCTATGCTCATGGGCGCGCCGGCGGCGGCAAAAAGAGCCTTGGAGCTGGCCGGACGCAAAGCCAAAAGCATCGACCTCTGGGAGTGCCACGAAGACTATGCCGCCATTGCCTTGCAGTTTCAGCAGGCTTTTGACCTGCGTTCCGACCGGCTCAATGTCAATGGCGGCGCCATTGCCCTGGGCAATCCCTTAGGCGCCGCCGGCGCTCTGCTGCTGGGCGGCCTGCTGTGCGAGCTTGAGCGCCGCCAGCTCAAAACCGGCCTGGCGGCCATGTCGGCAGGCGCGGGCCTGTCGGCGGCCATCATTATTGAGCGGATGTAATGGGCGTAATGGTTATCTTTGCGCCCGCAAAAATTATCCACTACTTATTTTATTGATGCCCACTACCACCACCTTTCCAATCAGTACGGCGCCGCTACAGGCCGCCCAAATAGAAGAAGCCTGGCAGCAGGGCCTGCCGCTGTCGCTTTCCGACGACTGCCGGCAGCGCCTTCAGCACTGTCGCGCTTACCTCGACGACAAACTCCGCCAGTCGGATGCCCTGTTCTACGGCATCAATACCGGCTTTGGCGCTTTGTGCAACATCCGCATCAGCCATGAGGAAACCGAGCAGCTCCAGGAAAACTTAGTGATGTCGCACGCCTGCGGCGCCGGCGAAGAGGCGCCCGAGGACGTCGTGCGCCTCATGTTGCTGCTCAAAATACAGAGCCTGTCGTACGGTTTCTCGGCGGTGCGCGTCGAAGTGGTCGAACGCCTCATTGCGCTGTACAATGCCGGCGCCCTGCCGGTGGTATACCAGTTGGGCTCGCTGGGCGCCTCCGGCGATCTGGCGCCGCTGGCCCATCTCAGCCTGCCGCTGCTGGGTTTAGGGGAGCTCAACCATCAGGGCCGCCGCCGGCCTGCCGCCGAAGTGCTGTCGGACTTGGGCCTGTCGCCCCTGCGCCTCCAGGCCAAAGAAGGATTGGCGCTGCTCAATGGCACCCAGTTTTCTACGGCCTACGGCCTCTGGAGCCTGCTGATGGCCAAGCGCCTGCTGGGGCTCGCCAGCCTCTGCGCCGCCTTGTCGTGCGACGCCTTCCTCTGCCATACCGAGCCTTTCGATGCCCGCCTCCACCACATACGCCCCCACCAGGGGCAGCAGCAGGTAGCCGCCCAATTGCGTGCCCTGCTGGCCGGCAGCGAACTACAGGCCCAGCCCAAAACCCAAGTGCAGGATCCCTACGCTTTCCGGTGTATCCCGCAGGTACATGGGGCCAGTTGGGACGCCCTGCGCTATGTGGAAGGCGTCATCGGCACCGAAATCAACAGCGTCACCGATAACCCCAATGTCTTTGCCGATACCGACGGCATACTCTCCGGCGGCAACTTCCACGCCCAGCCCATTGCCTTAGCCCTCGATTTCCTGGCCATTGCCTTAGCCGAAATCGGAAGCATCTCCGAGCGGCGCACCTATCAGCTCATTTCCGGCCAGCGGGGCTTGCCCAACTTCCTCACGCCCCAGCCCGGCCTTCACAGCGGACTCATGATTCCGCAGTATACCGCCGCAGCCATCGCCAGCCAAAACAAACAGCTTTGCACGCCGGCTTCCGTAGACAGCATCGTGTCCAGCAACGGCCAGGAAGACCATGTGAGCATGGCCGCCAACGCCGCCACCAAGCTCTATCGCATTGTGGGCAATGTAGCCGATCTGCTGGCCATAGAGTGGATGACGGCCGCCCAGGCCTTAGAATTCCGCCGCCCCAGCCGCACTTCGCCCCCCTTAGAGGCCCCCTTGGCCGCCTACCGGCAGCAGGTGCCGCGCCTCGACGCCGATCGCGTCCTTAGCCCCGAGATGCGCATAACAAAAGAATTTCTGCTGTCGTTAAATGTGTCAGCTATTATTCCGGAACACTAATCAATTATCAACACACATGTTCACTATGCGTTGGTTCTCCTTAGCCATCATCGCCGCCGCCGTATTCACCGCCGCCGCTTGCAAATCAGGTAAATTAAACGTGTTCACCCCCCAGCAGGACCTCGAACTGGGCCGCCAGGTGAGCGCAGAGATCGAAAGCAATCGCACAGAGTACCCCATCCTGCCCGAACAAGGCAACGAAGAGGTATACCGCTACGTGCGCGGCATCGTCAACAAACTACTCAGCTCGGGCAAGGTAGCCTACCGCAGCGAGTTCGCGTGGCAGGTCAAGATCATCAAAGACGACAAGACCCTCAATGCCTTCGCCACGCCCGGCGGCTTCATCTACGTCTACACCGGCCTCATCAAGTTTTTAGCCAGCGAAGATGAGCTGGCCGGCGTACTGGGCCACGAGATCGCCCACTCGGCACAGCGCCACAGCACCCAGCAAATGACCCAGGTATACGGCATCAGCGCCCTGCTGTCTATCGTCACCGGCAAAGCCGATCCCGGCCTTATGCAGCAAATAGCCGTAGGCCTCCTCAGCCTCCGCTTCAGCCGCGGCCACGAAACGGAAGCCGATACCTACTCTGTCATCTACCTCTGTGAAACCAACTATAACGCCGCCGGCGCCGCCGGTTTCTTCGAAAAAATCGAAGGCCAGGCTGCCTCCGGCCCCGAGTTCCTCAGCACCCACCCCAACCCCGGCAATCGCATAGAAGCCATCAAAGCCAAAGCCCGCGAACTCGGCTGCCGCGGCAATGCCACCAATCGAGCAGAGTACGAGCGCATCAAGCAACTCATCCGATAGCCGCACCACCAAGGGCAACAGCCCTGTCATCGGGGCGGGGCCCCATCCCCCAAGCAACCGCTGTTTGCATCCTCGCATAAAGGGTTGATTTTTTTGGGGCCCCGCCGCATAGCATCTACCTCTTTTGTCATCTTGCGCGGCGCCGGGTGTTCCGCTATTATGCCCTCCCTTGGGGTCGGGCATACCGCTGCACCCCCTGGTCCGGGGGAGTGAGCGGTGATTTTTTGAGTGAGCAGTGAGCGGGATTGAGTGAGCAGGGTGCTCCGCAGCGGTGTGGTAGCGATCCCCGAGCTGTCCATGCAAGAGGTAGGGAGGATTGTCTTTTTTGATTACGCCAGGCGCAAAAAGATCGGGGAGCGAAAGCGCAATGCTCCGCTACGCTGATCTGTTTTTTCACCATTAAGCTAGTTAAGGAAGTTAAGCCCCAAGCGGCTTAGGCCGCCTGCCCCTGCCAAAGCGGAGCCCCTTAATGTCCTTAATACCTTAATGTTAAAAAAAACTACACGGCTCGGGGATCGTTGTGGCTCGTGGTTAGTGGTTTAGGGCTTGGGATAGCGGTTTTATGCCTGGGGCGCTCCCCGATCCGGAGCGTCAGCGATCCCCGAGCTCCCCATGCAAGAGGTAGGGAGGATTATCTTTTTTGATTACGCCAGGCGCAAAAAGATCGGGGAGCGAAAGTGCAATGCTCCGCTACGCTGATCCCTTCTTTCACCATTAAGCTAGTTAAGGAAGTTAAGCCCCAAGCGGCGCAAGCCGCCTGCCCCTACCTAAGCGGAGCCCCTTAATGCCCTTAATACCTTAATGTTAAAAAAAACCTACGGCTCGGGGATCGTCGTGGCTCGAGGTTAGTAGTTTAGGGCTTGGGATAGCGGTTTTATGCCTGGGGCGCTCCCCGATCCGGAGCGTCAGCGATCCCCGAGCTCCCCATGCAAGAGGTAGGGAGGATTGTCTTTTTTGATTCCGCCAGGCGCAAAAAGATCGGGGAGCGAAAGCGCAATGCTCCGCTACGCTGATCTGTTTTTTCACCATTAAGATAGTTAAGGAAGTTAAGCCCCAAGCGGCTCAGGCCGCCTGCCCCTGCCTAAGCGGAGCCCCTTAATGCCCTTAACTACCTTAATGTTTAAAAAAAACTACACGGCTCGGGGATCATCGTGGCTCAGGGTTAGTGGTTTAGGGCTTGGGATAGCGGTTTTATGCCTGGGGCGCTCCCCGATCCGGAGCGTCAGCGCTCCCCGAGCTCCCCATGCAAGAGGTAGGGAGGATTGTCTTTTTTGATTACGCCAGGCGCAAAAAGATCGGGGAGCGAAAGCGCAATGCTCCGCTACGCTGATCTGTTTTTTCACCATTAAGCTAGTTAAGGTAGTTAAGACCCAAGCGGCTTAGGCCGCCTGCCCCTACCTAAGCGGAGCCCCTTAATGCCCTTAACTACCTTAATGTTTAAAAAAAACTACACGGCTCGGGGATCATCGTGGCTCAGGGTTAGTGGTTTAGGGCTTGGGATAGCGGTTTTATGCCTGGGGCGCTCCCCGATCCGGAGCGTCAGCGCTCCCCGAGCTCCCCATGCAAGAGGTAGGGAGGATTGTCTTTTTTGATTACGCCAAGCGCAAAAAGATCGGGGAGCGAAAGCACGCCCGTCTGGTGAGCCGGGTAAAACCATCCCAAGTGGGCGCGCCCTTAAAATTTACCCGCCCGTCTGTTCAGCCGGGTAAAACCGCCTCAAGCGGGCGGGCCCTTAAAACCCTTAACACCCTTAAAACCCTTAACACCCTTAAAACCCTTAAAACCCTTAAAACCCTTAACACCCTTAAAACCCCGCATCTCCACGTCGCTGCGGAGCCGCGTGAGGGGGTGCAGCAGTATGCGCGATTTACCCCGTGGAATAGCGAAGCGTATATTCCACGGGGTAAACGAGCGCATAGTAGCGGAACACGTTTACCCGGCCGAGCATAGCGAGGACGTGGCGACCCCCGGCCCTTAGGTAATCCTGCCCGCTTCGCCAGGGTATAGCGCCAAAAGGGCCGGGGGGCACGCCCAAATGCTCAACCTCATAGCTTTGGAGAACGATACATGGCAAACGGATGACAAAAATCAGGGCGCTTTTGGCAGCTAAAAGCCGTATTTTTGTTGTTGTATAATGCAAAGACCAAAAAACAGGAATGTATGACCAGATTGTTAGCTTGGGGCATAGGCGCCGCTGTGGCGGCCGCGCTTACTTTCTCTGCCTGCCAAAATGACGATACCACTGCCGATAAGAGCGAGGTAAAGCTCAACTTTTACAGCACTTACGACGGGGCGCCGCTGGTGATGTACAGCACCGTTTACGACTATCCGGAGGGCATAAAGATGAAGGCCCAATTGTTTCAATACTATGTCTCTGACATAGAGTTGGTGCAGGCCAACGGCGAGGCGGTGCGGCTGTCGGAGATTGAGCTGATCCAATTTGGCGACGACCTCTCCGAGCAGCAGGCGCGCGACGGTTATACCCTTACTTTTACGGACGTGCCGGCTGGGCAATACGAGCGCATCCGGTTGGGGTTGGGCGTAAACCCGGCGCTGAATGCTACCCAACCTGGCAACTACGCCCCCAACCACCCTTTGAGCGACAATTACTGGTCGTGGGCGCTGGGCTACATCTTTTCTAAGATTGAGGGCGTAGCCGATGTGGATAGCGACGGGGTTTTTTCGGAGAAACTCACTTACCATACCGGCGCAGATGCCTTGTATCGGGTGCTGGAGTTTGATGGGCCTTTTGTAGTGCCTACCGACGGCAGCGACCTGAATATAGACTTTGAGGCAGACCTCAAAGACGTACTTGTGAATGGCAATCGCTTTGTTGATTTCCGAATCCCGGAAGATACTCAGGATCACACCATTGATGAGAATCTTTACGGGTTTATATGGGAAAATTTAGCGGATGCCTTGCGCCTGAAGCAATAGCTTTAGCGTGGCTTCATCAGGTTTACGCGGGCAGGTTTTGTGCATAGATGGCCGGGTTATGTCACGGGCTTTGCACAGTACCTGCCTGTGCGCAGTATTGCTACTAAGATGCAGATAACGACAAATAGGGGCTGGAAGGGCTTGGCTGTGGCGCTAACGATGGCCGGTATATTGGCGGCCTGCGCCCGCTTTGCGCATAGTGGCGACCTCAGTCAGTTGCCTTACCAACCGCATCCGGCGCCGTGGGCGGATCCGCCGGGCTTTGTGCGGATGGATATTCCTGCCGACAATCCGCTGACGGAGGAGGGGATTGCGCTGGGGCGTGCTTTGTTTTACGATCCCATTTTGTCGTTCGACAGCACCTTCAGTTGCGGCAGTTGTCATCAGCCGGCGCGCGCCTTCACCGACGCCAAGTCGAAGAGCGTGGGGATGCGGGCGCGCGTGGGGCGGCGGTCGTCGCCTTCGTTGCTGAATGTGGGCTACTTATATAAAGGACTGTTTTGGGATGGCCGCAGCCCTCATCTGGAAGACCAGGCGCTTCATCCTGTGGTCGATAGTTTGGAGATGGGTTACAACTGGGAGGTCATTGAGGAGCGGCTGCGCAATCATCCCGACTATCCGCAGCGCTTTCGCGCGGCTTTTGGCATTGAGCGCCGCCGGGAGATCGACCGCCGGCTCACGACCCGCGCCCTAGCGCAGTTTCAGCGCACCTTGCTGAGCTACAACAGCAAATTTGACCGGGTGATGCGCCGGGAAGATGAATTTACGGCCAATGAAAAGCGGGGATGGACGATCTTTTTCGACGCCGCTCAGGACATGCCCAACTCGGAATGCAACCACTGCCACATTGATCCGTTGTTTACCGATTTATCTTTTGCCAACAACGGGCTCGACCCCGCGCCTACCTTGGCGGAGTTTCCCGATGCGGGTCGGGGGGGCATTACGGGGCTAAAGCCGCATAATGGGCAGTTTAAGGTGCCTACCCTGCGCAACATAGCGGTTACGGCCCCGTATATGCACGACGGGCGCTTCCGTACCTTGGAGCAGGTTGTAGACCACTACGCCTCCGGGGGGCATTATGCCGAGAACGTAAACCCCAATGTGCGCAAGCTAAACCTGAATGCGCAGGATAAAGCCGACCTGATCGCCTTTTTGCACACCCTTACCGATAGCGTAGCTTTGTTTAATCCGGCGTATACAAACCCGTTTACGCCGCAATAATTTTTTGAGGAATGAAAAACAGAACCTGGATTTTGGCCTCTTTGATGGCGGTTGCGGCGCTTACGGCAACTGCTTGCCGGGACAATGGGGACGAATGCGAGAACTGCCCCGACGACGACAAGATCACGGCCGACTATACGCCTCAGCCTTATGAAGTACAAGTGCCCGATCACCTACTTCCGCCGTCTTCGCCGGCCGATAACCCCCTGACGGTAGCCGGGGTGGCGCTGGGGCGCCGGTTGTTTTACGATAAGATACTGTCGGAAGACCAGAGCATGTCGTGCGCCAGTTGCCACAACCAAAGCAAGGGCTTTACCGACGGCTTAGCCACCAGCAAGGGCACGCGGGGGCTGAATGGCACGCGCAACGCCATGGCGCTGGTAAATATAGCCTACAATCCGAGGGGCTTTTTCTGGGATGGTCGCGCCGCTTCGCTGGAGCAGCAGGCCCTGCTGCCGGTGGAAGACCACTTAGAGCTAAACGTGAGTTGGGAAACGGTGGAAGAGCGCCTGCGCGCCCATACCGAATACCCGGCCCTTTTCCGGCAAGCCTTTGGCATTGAGTACAAAAAAGACATCACCCGAGAGCTGGCGGTGAAGGCCATTGCTCAGTTTGAGCGCACATTGGTGAGCGCCGACAGCAAATTCGACCGGGTGGTATGGCTCAATCAGGGCGAGTTTACGCCGGAGGAAGAACACGGTATGGAGTTGTTCTTTTTCGAGCTCGCCCAGAGTATCGATCACCCTGGCTGCTCGCACTGCCATCTGGGGCCGCATTTCAGCGACAATCAGTTTCGCAACAATGGCCTTGACGATGTTGCCGACCTCAATGCCTTTGCCGATAAGGGTAGGGGAGGGGTGACGGGGGTTTACTTCGACAATGGCAAGTTTCGCACGCCTACCCTGCGCAACATAGCGCTTACGGCGCCGTATATGCACGACGGCCGCTTCCAGACCTTAGAAGAAGTATTAGACAGCTACAGCAATGGCGGGCATGGAGTAGAGAATGAGGATACCAACATCCGGCCTTTCAGTCTGACTGCCGAAGATAAGGCAGCCTTACTGGCCTTTTTGCATACCCTCACCGACACGACCTTCCTGAACAACCCGGCGTTCAGCAGTCCGTTTTAGGGAGAGATTTCGTTCGGAAACGACTTTTTTTCGCCTCAACGCGGTTTTTTTTCGGAGAAATAATTTTTTTTCAGACCTGTTATTTTTCACAAAACCTGATTTAATGAGGTGTAAAGTCGGGTTTTAGAAGAATGATTTAGCTTGGTTTTATAAAAATTGTAGCGCCTGATTCTTGCCGACAAGAATCAGGCGCTGCTTGTTTGGAGATTTCAGTTTTTCACAATTGCCTTTTTTTGTCTTTGTTAGTGGGGTGCAGCCGTTGCATCTTTGTAATGTCAAACGAAAGCAGGGCGGTAAAAGAATCGCCCGAACTTGGATTAAGTACATGGGATATTGTTTGCCAATAGTAAGTCAGAATAATGGGGATTATTTCTGACTTACTATTGCGAACCTTCTTCAGGCAGCGTTAGGAGGTAAAAAAGCTCCGGATGCGCCCACACTACGAGAGTACCAACTCAACATATTTTTTGTCTTCAGTTTCGCAAATGTTTATGGGATTATTTGACTAATAAGTCGTATCGCTGCTTTAGGAGGTGATGCGACTTATTCTTTTTAGGGCATTTTCCAACTTTTTTGAAAATAATAGCGTTCCATGTAATAAACATTCGCGAAGAGGTGTTATTATTGCACACACTTGTTGCACATGATTGAATGTGCGTAGCAACTCCCACCATAGCAACATTCTAACTACTTATCTGACGAGTTGTACCGGTTCTTTTGTCATGGAGGGCCGGGTTAAGGAATAATAGCCTCAAGTACGATGTTATGCCCGTTATGGGCTAAAAGATATTCCGTTTACCCTGTTGGGGTATTCGGTTAAGAATCATGGGATTATAATTTGTTAGTAGCAGGTCGCGTCATCTTCGGGTCGGCGCGACTTTTTTTTGTGCCCAAAGTTTGTTGGTTTATTGTAAAAATATTTGTTTCTTTGCCCCTATAAGCGAGCATAGCCAAAAAGGTTTTGCTCATCCCTCCGTTTTTATCCCTTTATAATACTTGCCTGGGCCGCTTGGGCGGCAACAATCGTGCTTTGTTAAGGTCTATCCGGCGTGACATAAGCGGCGCTTAGCCGTCTCATGGTCTGGTTATTCCCCATTTATGGTATGTATTTTGCTAACAAATCATCTTTTTCATTATGCCAAAAACGATACACATCCCAGTTCGTTTCCCCGTATTGATCGGCTGGAGAACCTTTATCCGGCTGAGCGCCTTGGCGCTGATGCTGGGGGCTGGCTCTTCCCTATGCGCAATGCTTACTGTCAACTTTTCGGTGCAGCAGCCGGCATGCTACGGCTTGCCAAGCGGTAGCGTGACGGCAACCGCCAGTGGGGGTGTCGCACCTTATACCTTTTTATGGAGCACCGGCCAGACAGGGCCTGTCATCTCGGGTATTACGGCCGGCACGTATTCCGTACAGGTTACCTCTTCCAACGGGCTTTCTACCACAGCCAGCGTTACCGTGGGCCAACCGCCGCTGATTGTAGTGGATATCCTTGTTGACGATCTGTGCAGCCCGCCTTACAACCTCACCGCCAGCAGCACAGGCGGCGTGCCGCCTTACAACTACTACTGGACGGGCGGCATTACGACCCAAACGCTGAGCAACGTACCTCCGGGGTCATACTGCGTTACCGTCACCGACCAGAACAACTGCGGCGCATTGGAGTGCATTACCATTACGCACATTCCGCTCAATGTAGGCGTTACGGTGAATAACGTTACCTGCCCGGGCGCCAACAACGGCTCGCTGACGGCCAACCCCTCGGGGGGCGTTGCGCCTTACACCTATTTATGGAGCAACGGCCAGTCGGGCCAGACCATCAGCAACCTCGGCCCCGGCGTATACTCGGTGACGCTCACCGATTCGCGGGGCTGTACGGCTTCCGCTACGGGTACGGTTACCCAGCCGCCGCCCATTGCTGTTGCTTTGGTGCCCACACAACCCACTTGTGCGGGCTTTAGCAACGGCAGCATAACGGCTAACATCAGCGGCGGTACGCCGCCTTATACCCGCCTCTGGAGCACCGGCGCTAGTACGCAAAGCATCAGCAACCTTCCGGCAGGTACCTATAGCCTCACGGTGACGGATGCCAACGGCTGCCCTCAGTCGGCTTCGATTACCCTGGCTGCTCAGTCGAACCTCAACGTAGGCGCAGTGGGTACGCCCCAAACCTGCGTAGGACTCAACAACGGTACGGCTACGGCTTCTGTAACGGGGGCCGTGCAGCCGGTTTCCTACGCCTGGAGCAATGGCGGCAATACGCAAGTGATCTCCAACCTGGCGCCGGGTAGCTACACCGTAACCGTAACCGACGGCCTCGGCTGCCAGAGAACGGCTACGGCTATGGTGGCCGCCGCTACGCCTTTAGTCATACAAGTAACAGGTACCAATGTCACTACCTGCGGCGCCAACAACGGTACCGCAACGGTTACCATCGTATCGGGTACGGGGCCTTTTACCTATCAGTGGAGTACGGGCGCCAATACGCCCACCATCACCAACCGGGCATCCGGCACATATTCGGTGACGGTAACGACTGCCGCCGGCTGCGTGGCTACAGGCTCAGTGACCATCACTGAACCGCCGGCCGTATTCGTCAATATTACGGGTAGCAACCTGGTGTGCGCCGGCGCCAGTACGGGCAGCCTGACGGCAAACCCGACCGGGGGCACATCGCCGTTCTCTTACCTATGGAATACCGGAGCCATAACCCAAACGATAAGCAACTTAGGAGCCGGCTTCTACGCTGTAACGGTCACCGATGCCAATGGTTGTACGGCTACGGCTTCCCGAACGATCAATCAGGCGCCAGCCGTGAACGTAACGGTTAGCGGCTCTACGGTGGTCTGCGGCATAGGCGCTACGGGCTCGGCCTCGGCCATCGTCAACAGCGGTACGCCGCCTTACAACTACCTCTGGAGTACGGGCGCCACTACCCAAAATGTGAGCGGCTTAGGCGCGGGCGTCACCAGCGTAACCGTTACCGACGCCAATGGCTGTACGGCTACTGGCTCGATTAACATCACCATCGTAAACAACCTGGCGGCCAATGTGAGCGGTATCAATCCCTCCTGCTTTGGCCAGTCTACGGGTAGCGCCACAGCCAACCCTACGGGCGGCAACGGCCCTTATACCTATGTGTGGAGTACGGGCGCCACTACGCAATCTATCCTCAACAGACCAGCAGGCACTTATAGCGTAACGGTTACGGATGCCAATGGTTGTACAGCTACGGGTACAATAACCCTGAGCCAGCCGCCGCTGCTTACCGTGAACATCACGGCCAACCCCGGCATTGTGTGCTTTGGCGCAGCCAATGGCTCGCTGACGGCTAATGCAGCCGGCGGCACGCCCGGCTACAGCTACCAGTGGAGCAATGGCGCTACCACCCAAACCATCAGCAATCTGCCGGCCGGAACCTATTCGGTAACGGTTACCGACCAGAACGAATGTACGGCTACGGCCAGCTTCACCATACAACAAAACCCTGCGCTCAACGCTGAAGTACAAGGAAACACGGTGCTTTGTGGAGCCGAGACAGGCGAGGCTACCGTGACGGCTACGGGCGGCACGCCGCCCTATGCCTACAACTGGAGTACAGGCGCTCAGACGGAATCCATCGAGAGCCTGTCGGGCGGAACGTACTCGGTAACCGTAACCGACGCACGCGGCTGTACCGATGTGGCTGAAATCACCATTACGATTGTTTCAGACTTTATGGTCAATCTGGTGCCCCGCAGCGTACTCTGCTTCGGCGGCAATACGGGCAGCGTATTGGCTGTGCCCGCGGGCGGCACGCCGCCGTATACCTATCAGTGGAGCAACGGCGCCGGCAATGTCAACGAGATCATCAACCTGATGGCCGGCGTCTACAGTGTAACGGTTACCGAAGGCAGCGGTTGTACCTTCAATGGCACCGTGACGGTGACTCAGCCGCCGCTACTGGGCGCTACGGCCGTTGGCCAGAACGCCAACTGCTTTGGCGCCGCTACCGGCAGCGCTACGGTGATGCCTACCGGCGGTACGCCGCCGTATACCTATCAGTGGAGCAACAGCCAAACCACGGCTACCATCAACAACCTGACGGCCGGCGTTTATACGGTGACGGTAACGGATGCCAACCTCTGTACCGTTACCCGCACAGTGACCATCACACAGCCGGGCGACATCACGGCTACGGTTACAGCGCCCACCATCACTTGCGGAGGCGCTACAGGTAGCGCTACGGTGACTCCGCTGGGCGGCACGCCTCCTTACACTTATCTCTGGAGCAATGGCGCTACCACGCAAACAGCCCCCAACCTGACGGCAGGCGTATATAGCGTGACCATCACCGATGCCAATGGCTGCCAGGAGATCGTGTCTACCATTACGCTCAATCAATTGCCCGTTATTCAGCCTACGCTTACGGTGACCAACATCAACTGTAGCAACGCAGCCATAGGCGCCATTAATACCACAGTAACAGGCGGCACGCCTCCTTACAGCTATCAGTGGAATACCGGCGCTACGACGGCCAACCTCAGCAATCTGGCAGCAGGTACTTATATTCTCACCGTCCGCGATGCCAACAACTGTACGGCTACCGTGTCGGCTACCGTGCAGCAAACGCCGGGCCTTACAGTGACGGCCAACCGCACCAATGTCAATTGCTTCGGCGGCGCCAATGGCACGGCTACGGCGGTTGTGGGCGGTGGCACACCTCCGTACAGCTACGCCTGGAGCAATGGGGGCGCTACGGCTACCATTACCAACCTGACGGCCGGCGTTTATACCGTCACCGTCACTGATGCCAATGAATGTACGGGCACAGCACAGGTGAGCATTACTCAGCCCACCCAGTTGAATGCTTCCATAACGGGTAGTGTCAACCCCGGTTGCTTCGGCGGATCCAATGGCAGCGCCACGGTGACGGCTACGGGCGGCACGCCCCCCTACAGCTACCTCTGGAGCAATGGGGCTACTACGGCTACGGCCAGCGGCCTGGCCGCCGGCGCGTATACGGTGGTGGTTACCGATGCCAATGGCTGTACAGCCAACGCCAATGTAAACCTCAGCCAGCCTACCGATCTGCTATTGTCGGTGAGCATGAACAACGGCACTTGCTTAGGTTCTTCAACCGGTATCCTCTCGGCCAACGCCAGCGGCGGCACGCCGCCTTACAGCTATGCCTGGAGCAACGGCGGAACCACCCAGGCCATTTCCAACCTGGCCCCGGGCGTGTATAACCTCACCGTTACCGACAGCCGGGGTTGCACCGAAACGGCTACGGCGGCTGTGACGGCCTTCCCGGCGCCCACCTGCCAGGCTACGGTGCTACAGCAGGCCTATAATGGCAACGACGGCATCATCACGGTAGCGCCGGCTGGCGGTACGCCCCCCTATACTTACCTCTGGAGCAATGGGGCTACCACCCAAACCATCAGCAACCTGCCTTCCAATACCTATACAGTGACGGTAACGGATGCCAACGGTTGCCAGACAACCTGTTCGAATTTTGTATTCGGTCCTTCTCATGTAACCGGCTTTGTATGGCTCGATAATGACCAGGATGGCCTTCAGGACCCCGGCGAACCCGGTATCCCCAACATCATGGTGATCATCACCGGAACGCAGGAAATGGATCCGCCCTTCTCGGATACGACCTTTACCAATGCGCAGGGCAACTACTCCTTCGATCTGGTGCCGGGTACCTATAAGATCACTTTCGTCATCCCGACGGATGTTTACGATCCCACCATCCCGAATGCAGGCAACGACGCCATCGATAGCGATATGGACCCCGTTACTTTCATGACGGAGATATTTACCTTGGCCAAAGGGCAGGATGCCGACTACGACGCCGGCGTAACCCTCGAGTGCGTAAACATCACCGATGCGGGTGAAATATGCTGCAACCAATTCCTCTGCGGCCCCGGCAACGATCCTGCGCCCATCAATAACGTAGAACTGCCCAGCGGCGGCATCGGCGCCATTGAGTATGTGTGGATGTACACCACCACCAGCCCTGGTCTTGACATCCAGTTCTGGAACCCGGTGCCCAACTCCAACTCGCCGAGCTACGACCCCGGCCCGCTGTACCAGACGACCTACTTTACGCGTTGCGCCCGTCGCGATGGCTGTACGCTCTACTTAGAGAGCAACATCATAACCATTGAAGTGGGCAGCGTAGCCGTGGCCGACCCGCAGGGGCCGTCGCCGGTATGCGTCAATGAGGTGGTAACCTACTTTGCCGCCGGCGCGCTGCCAGGCGCTCAGATACAGTGGAACTTTGGCCCGGCCGCCCAGCCGCCAACGGCCAACGGTACCCCCGCCAACGTTCGCTTCCTCTCTACGGGCATCTTCAACATCCAGTTGCGCGTAACCCAGGGCGGCTGTACGTCTACGGCTTACAAGCAGGTGGCCGTAGTGAACAACCCCACGGTATGCGACGACAACTTCCAGATTGACGTAGATGTCATGGACAATGAGCAAGGCCAGATCATGGTACAGTGGAACATGCCCGCCGATGCTGTGCCCCTGAGCTATGTGGTAGAGCGATCGGACAATGGTCAGGACTTTGAAGATGTAGGCGCCATCAGCCAGCCGAGCTTTACGCAGGCAGGCACGCATCACTTCGAGTTTGTAGACTACTCCCGCAAGCGTGGACGCAACTTCTACCGGGTGGTAGCCCGCGACAACCAAAACAACGCGCTTACCTCCGAAGTGGAAGAAGTAGTGCTGTACAACGAGTCGAGGCTGGCGCTGCTCTACCCCAACCCCGCCAACGATAACGTTACGCTGGAAATATTCGAAACCTTCGACGAAGAAGTAACCCTGGAACTGACGGCCGCCACCGGCGTAGTGCTGCACCGCCAGCAGATTGCGCCGGGCGCCAGCACGCACCGACTGGACCTGAGCCAATACCCTGCGGGCGCTTACTTCGTAAGGCTGAAGTTTGGTGAAACCAGCGTCAAGACATTAAAGGTACTCCGGCGGTAAAACTCCGTTTGGAGTGTACGTGGAATTTTTATTGGCCGCTCTGCCCAATCGGGTAGGGCGGCTTTTTTTGGGGGCCCGCCGCAAGGCATTGCGCTCCGTGTAGCATCATGGGCGGCGCCAGGTGCTCCGCTACTATGGGCGCCCGCCCCGCCGCATAGCCCGCAGCATCTACGCTGCGCTATTCTGCGGGCTACGCTGCCCGGCGGACGCCCATACCGCTGCGCCCCCTGGCCCGACAAACAGGACGCGGATGTAGGTTTCACTATGCGTTATGTTCTCCCAGCCAAGGTTTATAAATCAGGAGGACTATACATTTCCTCGATGGCCCATTCGTCAATATTGCGGGTTTGGCTGCTGAAGTTGACGCCTATGCCCACTACGGGCTTTCCTAAGTTCCAGAACGCCTGGTAGTACTGCCTTTTGCGTATTTGTGCGAGTGCGGCCTGCGCGCTTTCCTCCAATTTGAACTCCAGCACATAGACCTTGGCGGGGGTTTCCACTACGGCGTCGGCGCGGCCGTCGCTGGTGCATACCTCGCTGTGTACGCGCAGGCCCATGTAGGCAAAGATGAGGTGGGTGGCGGCATGGTAAAAGCTCTCGGGATACTTTTCGTATAGTTGGTAGGGGATTCCCTTGAACAATCCCTGAAGGATGCGCATAACTTTAGCGATGTCGTGGGCCATGAATGCCTGCTCCATCTGGATGGCCAGCACGATGCCGCCGCCCCGGCGCACGCCGCCAAAAGCGTCGAGGAGGTAGGCCAGCATGGCGTTGCGCACTTCGTAGTTGGGGTAATCGAGGTGATACAACCCGTACTCGTCGCGGTATTGAATGGTGAGGTATCCGGTTTGGTAGAGCAGTCCGTAGGGGTGGAGGTTGTCGAGCTCAAAGCTTCCGAATTCAATTTGGGCTTTGGGCTCGAGGTCAAATTCGTACAAGCCCTGCTCGCGCAGGATGTTGATGAGGAAAGTAGGCGTGCCGGTTTCGAACCAGAAATTTTCAAATTTGCCGACGTTGAAAAAGGAATTGAGTGAAACGGGGTTGTAGACCGTCTCGGCGCTTTCTTCAAAGCGGTACCCGTTGTACCAGTCTTTGACCTTTGCCATAAACGCCTCCCTGCCCAAGCCCATCTTTGCGGCCGCGGCGGCGATGTGGTTTTCAAAATTGTGCTCCAATTCTTCCTGGGTATAGCCCAGCATGGTAGCGTATTGGGGATGAAAGGTGAGGTCTTGGAGGTTGTTGAGGCCAGAGAATATACCTACTTTGGAAAACTTACTCACGCCGGTGATGAAGACGAACTCCAGCAGGTGGTCGGCTTCTTTGAGCACGGAGTAGAACCCGCGCAGGAAGTCGCGGTTTTCGATGGCCTGCGGTAATTCCTTGCCGAGGTAGTGGGTGATGGGGGCGTCGTATTCGTCGATGAGGACAACAACTTTGGCGGTTTGCGAAAGCGTAGTGGCCAATTCCCTGAAGCGGTCGCGGGCAGTAGGGGCTTTCAATACAACACCATACCGGGCGGCTATTTCCTCCATGCGATCTGCCAGCGGCGATTCAAGCCCTCGTTGCTCAAAGTTAATGTCTTTGAAAGAAATCCGAATGACGGGGTGCTTTTTATTCCAATCCCATTTATCTTCAATCCATAGGCCTTTGAACAACTCCCGGCTGCCGGAGTAGAGTTCCTGCAAGGTAGCGATGGTGATGGACTTGCCAAAGCGGCGCGGGCGCGAGAGGAAATAGGCGCCCGGCTGAGCCGTCATCTGGTATAGGTACGGCGTTTTATCTACATAGAGTAAATGGTGTTCTATGATTTTGCGGAAGTCCTGTAAGCCTAACGGTAACTTTTGGAGTGTCATTCCCCTGATTTTATAAGCAAAGATATGGATAATCTGGCTCAAATTTACCGTTTAGGCCGGCAGGTTTTGTGGGTCTCGAGCCGCTGCGGAGCCGCGTGAGGGGGTGCAGCGGTATGGGGCTGAACCAAGGGAGGGTTTCCCGACCGCTGGGGCAGCCCCATAGTAGCGGAACACCCGACCCCCGGCCCATAAGTAAACACTCCTTCGCCAGGGCTTAGCGCTAAAGGGGCCGGGGGGCACGCCCACCCCGAGAACAATTTTTTTAGGCTATTAAGTTTTCATTTGCCATATTATAGCTTTACTATCAAGGGCTTGAGGCGCGTATGATAACGGCTTTTAGCGAAAATTCGCATCATTGTGCGGTTAAGTGTTTGTTAATTAAGGGGTTTTTGCCACCTTTGTGTCAGGGTTTGGATGTGCTGAACCCTCGAACGGACTTGAAGCAACTAATTATTGTAAAACCAAACTTTTCTAGAATGAAAAGACTCTCACTAGTTCTTATGATGGTGTTGTTGGGCGCTGCCGGACTTATGGCGCAGCGCAGCATCACCGGCCGGGTGACGGAGGCCAGCGGCGAGGCGTTGATTGGCGCCAGTATTCTGGTGAAGGGCACCTCTTCGGGCACGGTTACCGACATTGATGGCAAGTACAGCCTGTCGATACCGGCAGGGGCCACCACGGTAGTATTCAGCTACACGGGCTTCAAAGCTCAGGAAGTGACGCTTGGCGCTTCCAGTGTTGTTGATGTAATCATGGAGGTAGATGCCGTGAGCTTGGAAACTGCCGTAGTGGTAGGCTATGGCACGCAGCAAAAGCGCGACGTTACGGGGTCTATCTCGCAGGTAAAAGGCGAGGAGATTGCGAACTTGGCTACGCCGAGTTTTGTGCAGCAATTGGCCGGCCGTGCCGCGGGTGTGCAGATTACGCCACCGAGCGGTATTTTGGGCTCGGCGCCTCAGATACGCGTCCGCGGTGTAAACTCGATTTCTTCGGGCACGGGGCCGCTGATCGTTATTGACGGTGTGCCGGTGTTCAGTGGCGATGTAGGCTCTTCGACGCCTAACAACGCGCTTGCTGACCTCAACCCCTCCGACATTCAGTCGTTTGAAATCCTGAAGGACGGTGCTGCTACGGCCATTTATGGCTCGCGGGCTTCCAATGGCGTGGTGCTCATCACTACCAAGCGCGGTCAGGCAGGCAAGGCGCGTTTCAACTATGACGCTTATGTAGGCGTGGCTCAGGCTACCAACCTGTTTGACCTGCTGAATGCCGAGCAGTTTGTAGAGATCAACAACGAGAAAAACCGCAATGCAGGCGGCACTACGGATATTGCAGCCCTGCAAACCCGTGCTGACGGCAGCGTTGTGCAAACCGACTGGAATGATGTGGTATTCCGCAATGCCATGCAGCACAACCACGTGTTGTCGGTGAGTGGCGGTACGGAAAATACCAACTACTACTTCTCGTTTGGTTTCTCTGACCAGGAGGGTATTGCTGTTGCCAACAGCCTTTCGCGCTATACGTTCCGCGCCAACCTCGACCAGAAGGTGAACCGCTGGCTGAAAATTGGTTTTGCGAGCGGCGTTACGCGCCAGGAAAACCTGGGTCCGCTGACGGGCTCCAACAACCTGTCGGGCAACACTTTCTCGGTGATGCGTATGTTCCCGAACGTAGACGTTTACGACGAAAACGACCCCACGGGCTACAACCTCGACGATGCCAACCCTCGTACGTTGGGTCGCGGCGCCAACTCGATTGAGATTGCCAACGGTTTGCCCAATCAGCGGTTTGTATTGGACAAAGACATCCGCCGCGCCGACAGTTGGCGCTTGCTGGGTAATACTTACGTCGATATTGCCCTGAGTAAAGACCTGACCTTCCGCTCGCAGATCGGTATCGACGGCAGCTATGTAGAGGACTTCCTCTTCCAGGATCCCCGCCATGGCGACGGCTTCTCGGCTAACGGTCGCGTATCGCAGGCTTTCCTGCCTTCGCTGCGCTGGAACTGGCAGAACGTATTGAACTACAATAAGACGTTTGCCAACAAGCACAACTTAGGCATAACTTTGGTACAGGAATACCAAAAGCAGCGCGAGAGCTTCTACCGGGCTACGATCTCCGACTTGTCTGACCGCTTCTTCCAGGAAAACATCATCACCGGTACCTTTGCCAACCAGCAGGCTACGGGCGACCTTGAAGAGAATGGCCTGGCTTCTTACCTCGGCCGCGTAAACTACAACTTCAACCGCAAGTACTACATCAGCGCTTCTATCCGCCGCGACGCCTTGTCGTCTTTGCCGGAGAAAGGCCGGGTGGGCTACTTCCCGGCGGCTTCTTTTGCATGGCGCATATCTGAAGAGTCGTTCTGGGGCGGCCTGTCGGATGTTATTTCCGACTTCCGTATCCGCGGTTCGTATGCACAGGTGGGCAACACCAGCATTGGCAACTATCCGTATGTAGGTTCTTATGGCGCAGGCCAGTATGCTTCGCAAAATGGTATTGCCTACAACAACTTTGGCAACGACCTGCTGAGCTGGGAATCGCAAACGAAGTATGACTTCGGCTTCGATATGGGCTTGCTGGAAAACCGCATCAACCTGTCGTTGGCTTACTGGATTCAGGACAACGACGACATCATCCTCGAAGCGCCCACGGCGCCTTCGCTGGGTATCCCCAACAACCGCATCAGCCAGAACATTGGCCGCGTGAAAGGTCAGGGTATTGAAGTAACGGTTGACGCTACTGTTGTAAATACGGGTAAGTTTACGTGGAATGCCGCTTTCAACATCACCACGCAAACCAACGAAGTGTTGGGTCTCGTAAACAATCAGGACATCGTTACGGATTACAACATCATCCGCGTGGGCGAGTCGCTCCGCTCGATCTATGGCTATGAGTACTGGGGCGTTAACCCTGCCAATGGCAACCCCGTTTACTTCAAAGCCAACGGTACGCTCGTAGAGAACGAAATCAACAACGGCGCATTCTATGTGTTTGACCCCGCTAACCCGGGCACCCGGGGCGAAACCACCACGCTGTCGGCTACTACCGACCGCAAAGTGTTGGGCGTGGCCATTCCGAAGTGGTTCGGCGGCTTTGACAACAATTTCAGCTTCGGACCTTTCGATGCCAACATCTTCATCCGTTTCTCGGGTGGCAATGTGATCATGAACCGCACCCGCGCCGACCTGCTGGAGCAAGCCTTCAACAACAACGGTACGGAGATTTTGGGTCGCTGGCAGAGCCCCGAAAACCCCGGCGACGGCCAGACGCCCCGCTTGGTATTGGGCCAGAGCAACCGCGTAAACAACCCCAACGTAGCGGTTTCCCGCTTTGTTGAGAAGGGCGACTTTGTGCGCTTCGGCAACATCTCTTTGGGCTATACGCTTCCTAAGAACCTGTCGCAGAAGGCCAGCATCGAATCGCTGCGCATCTTCGTTCAGGCGCAAAATGCCATCACGTTTACGCCCTACACGGGTATTGACCCCGAGACGAATACCAACGGCTTTGGTGTTGACTTTAACGGCAACCCCCAGCAACGCGTATACTCCTTTGGTATCAACCTCGGCTTCTAATTTCACTAAACCAAGTGCATCATGAAATTATTCAGCATAAATAAAACTTTTTTCCTCACGGCCGGCCTGGCGGTTGCACTGGGTCTGTCTGTGGTGTCTTGTGACAAAGACACAACCGAACTGCTGCCTTACGACCGAATCACCGAGACTGCCGCCTTCGAAACGCCGGAGCGTTGCGAGTTGTCGATGGTGGGCGTTTACGACGCCGCACAGAGCGGTTTCTACCTCAATAATACGGTGCGTGGCTATCCTTTTGGCGCCGCTAACGTAGAACAAGGCGACAACCGGGGCGAAGACATGCTCAACGTAGCTACCTTCTATGCCATTACGTATGAGTCTACTTATGATCCCACTACAGCCAACAACCAGTACCACTGGGAAACGCTGTACGCGCTGGTCAACCGGGCCAACATCATCATTGAAGGCGTGCAAAAAGCGGCCGCTGCCGGTGTTATCACCAATGCCAAGGCGCTGGAGTACGAAGGCGAGTCGCGTTTCCTTCGCGCCTTAGCTCACCACGAGCTGCTCGTTCACTATGCTCGCCCCTATGGTCATACGGCCAATGCTTCTCACTTAGGCGTGCCTTACCGCACTACGGCCATCAATACGACGGCTGCCTTAGAAGCATCGCTGCTGCAAGGCCGCAATACGGTGGCCGAGTGCTACAACCTCATCCTGGAAGACCTCAATTTTGCTGAGGCCAACCTGCCGGCTACCCGCACGGGCTCGCGCAACATTACGCGCGCCACTTCCGGCGCCGCCGTAGCGCTCAAAACGCGCATCTACCAGCACATGGGTCGTTGGGATTCGGTGATCAGCGAAGGGGTGAAGCTCATCAGCGGCAATGGCTATAGCCTCATGGCTACGCCGGAAGGCGTGTTTGCCAATAACGCAGCCAATACGGAGTCGATTTTTGCCATCGAAAATTCCCAGGTAGACAACGCCGGCGTAAACGGCGCCCTTCCGGTAATGTACTCCATTTCTCCGGGCCGCGCCCTGGTGGCCGTCAGCCCCATTATTTACAATGCGCCCTTCTGGGATGCCACCGACCTGCGTCGTACTCAATTGGTGAAAAACAATGGCCGCGCTTACTTCTCGCACAAGTATCGCAACATTGCTACGCAAGACGACTACAACCAGATCATCCGCTATGCAGAGGTACTGCTGAACGTAGCTGAAGCTTATTCGCGCAGCAATAATGTAATTGATGCTCTGCCGCTGCTGAACGCTGTGCGCAACCGCGCCGTGACCGACGTTTTGCTACAATATACGCTTCTGTCCTTTATTACCCCCAAGGCCATGACGGAAGCCATCCTCAACGAGCGCCGCATCGAGTTCTTGGGCGAAGGTCGTCGTTGGGCTGATATTCATCGTCTCGCCAATGATCCCGACTTCTCTACGGGCGGTATTCCGGCTAAAGTGCGTTACAACAACACCACTTTTGCAAGCTGGGGCCCCGGCGTAGATTATACCAATGGCGTTTATACGGGTAATGCTGCCGTGGCTACTATCCCGTATTCCGACTATCGCTTTGTATGGCCTATTCCGCAAACGGAGTTGAATACCAACCCCACGCTGCGCGCCCAGCAGAACGAAGGCTACTAATAGCGTTAGTGCCTCTTACCGGCAGGCTGCCTGAGCAGTTGTGAAAACCGGTAAAAAAATATCCCGGATGCCGGGCCTTTGGCCTGGATCCGGGATGTTGCTTTTAGACCATACGGCAGGGCAGAGGCCGAGCCTAAAAGTCGGCGCCTATTGCCACCAACCAGTTTCGCCCCGCCTGCGGGTACAGGCCGCGGTCTACGGTCAGGGCCTCGTCTACGCGGTAGCGATAGCTCCAGCCATTGGTTTCGAGCTGGGCGTCGGTTATATTTTGCACCACAAAGCTAAAGCGCAAGGCGCGCTTGCCGCCCAATTGCCGGCGGTAGCTGAGGCGCCAGTCGGCAAAGGCATAAGGATCAATCACATTCCCTTCGTCGCCGGAATTGTCTAAGTAGCGCTTGCTCACATACTTGCCTTGTAGGGCGGTTTCCCATTGCCCGGCTTTGCCCGCTCCGGAGGGGAAGGCGTAGCGCATTTCTGCGGCAGCTACTACGGCGGGCGAAAAAGCTAAAGGCGTTTCGGTTCTGGCTATGGCCTCCTGCCCGAGGTAGTTGAAGTCGGCATCATAGCGGTCGATGTATTCTGTAAACCGGGCTACCCGATTGCGGCTCACGGCTAAGTTGGCCTGTATAGAGAGGGGGGCGCTCACTTGCCAGGCGCCGCTGAGCTCTAAGCCCACCCGATAGCTGCGCGCTAAGTTGATGCGCAGGTACTCGCCTACGTCGTTGAGCTGCCCGTTGAGGGCCAATTGGTCAATGTAATACATGTGGTAGGCATTGGCCTCAAAAGCGAGCTTTTCTGTGCGGTAGCGCCAGCCCAGCTCGGTGTTGTAGAGTCGCTCGGGCCGGGGCCGGACGGCGGGCGGATTGTCTACATAGTCGTTGCGGTTGGGCTCGCGCCGGGCAATGCCAAAGCTCAGATAGGCCTGGGCTTCACGGCTTGCCTGATAGGTGATGCCGGCCTTTGGATTTACAAAGGTCAGGCGGTCTTCCTGATCGATTCGGTTGAGCTGGTCGTCTAAGCCCAGAAACTGGTAGCCTACCTGGCGCAGTTGCAAGTCGGCGTATAGGTCCCAGCGTTCGGCTATGGGATAGTTGACCTTCGCAAAAACGTTGAAATCGGTCTTCAGTCCGTCGTTGTCGTAATAGCGATGGCGAATTTCAGACAAGCCCGCAAAGCGCGCCCAGACGACCTCCCCAAAGTGGCCGCCGTCGTAGCGGCTGTAAGCGCCGCCCAGCGTAAATTGCAAGCCGCTGCCCTCGTGCTGATGGTGCAGGCCATAGGCCACGCCCAGCAAATGATTGTCGAGCCAGCGTCGCCGGATGAGATCCGATATCGTATCCTGCCCTAAGGGCGCAATGCCGTAGCCGGGCAGGTATTCTCCGGCTTTGTATTGCTCGAAGAATCCGGCGCCCCGGGTGTAGTAGCCCGAGAGATTGAAGCGCCAGGCATCATTCAGTTGGTGGTTGAAGAGGAGTTGCAGATGGGTCTGCCCGTAGTCGTCGACCTCGTTGTCGTAGGGCTCGCCGGCTTTTTCAGTGCCCGCTATGTTGAAGGTTCGGGTTGCGGGGTCTTCAACCAGCGCGGCATCAAGGCCATACCAGGCCTGATAGGTGACCTCCGCGCCCTGAAAGGCGTTGATGCGCAGGGTGCTGCGCTTGCCTAAGTAGGCGCCCGACAGGAACCAGGCCCGCAGATCGGCCGAAGCCCGGTCGATGTAGCCGTCGGAGGTGATGCGGCTGAGCCGCCCGTCGAGGGTGAAGCGCTCGTCGATGAGGCCTGTGCCAAAGCGCAGGCTGCCGCGCCAGGTGTTGAAACTGCCCGCCGTGCCGTCGAGGGAGGCATAGGCCTCGCGGTTCACCTTCTGGGTGTTGATGTTGATGGTGGCGCCAAAAGCGCCGGGGCCATTGGTGGAAGCGCCCACGCCCCGCTGAATTTGTACCTCCTCGGCCGAGCTCATGAAGTCGGGCAGATTGACCCAGAATACCGCCTGCGACTCGGCATCGTTCAGCGGAATGCCATTGATGGTGATGTTGGTGCGCGTGGGGTCGGCGCCCCGTATCCAAATGCCCGTGTAGCCAATACCCGTGCCGGCATCGGAGGTGACCACCGCCGAGGGCGTCCACTGCATGAGGAAGGGCGCGTCCTGGCCTATGTTGCGAGGCTGGAGGTCGGCCCGGTTCAGGGTGGTAAAGGTCATGGGCGTCCGCTGGTCGACCCTCACGGCTGTTACTATCAGCGCATCGGTAGTTACCGCCAATGGCTGGAGCCGGGCGTCTAATGGGCAGGCGCCGGCGTTGGGCATTACCGTCAACTCCAGTGTCTGTGTTTCATAGCCAACATACGAAAACTGCACGGCATAGCGGCCGGCGGGTAGGGTAGGGAGGGCGTAGCGGCCGTCGGTCAGGCTGACGGCTCCGGCCTGCCGCTCGGCAACCCACACATTGGCGCCCGCCAGCGGTCGGCCGTTTTCATCGCTTACCGTACCTTCCGGTCGGCATTGAGCGCCGGCAGTCAGCGGCGCAAAAAATAGGAGCACACCGATCGCCAGGATCGACTGCAAAACAACGCGAATGGGAAAAAACATAAAAAAATAATGTGAGTGAAACCATGCGCAATCGCCAGGGGCAGGCGCTGCGCTTATCGTTGGTATCACCCCCCTTGCACGCCTGCCGGCGCGAGGATGGCAGCCTGAGGATTTCCCTTCCCGGCATTACCCGGGCAGGTTCCTGTTCCAGTGGCTACTTCCGGAACAAAGGGTATGATCTCAGCCGCGCCAAAAGCACGGCACCCCAAAACAGGTCGCAAAGATAGGGCACAATCGGGAGTAATCCCAAAATTTGTACTTTTGTACGCATGAAACCACAACTTACCCGCATTGCCGTTGTGCTGCTCACTGTAGGCGCTAACGTAGCCTTCGATCAGACGACCAAACAGATCGCCCGTGAAAAACTCATGGGCCATCCGCCTATTTCTTACTGGAACGACTTCTTCCGCCTCCTCTACGTCGAAAACAGGGGCGCCTTCCTCAGCTTGGGCGCCGATCTCTCCGATCAGCTCCGCTACTGGGTACTCCACATCTTTCCCGTGGTATTGCTGGTGGGTATGCTGGGCTACGTTATGTTCAACCGCCAACTCGATCGCCTACAGGTGCTTTCGCTGGCCTTCATCATCGGCGGAGGGCTCAGCAATGTCTACGATCGGCTCCTCTATGGCCAAGTCACCGACTTCATGAACATGGGCCTCTTTGGCCTCCGCACCGGCGTATTCAACTTCGCCGACGTAAGCATCATGATTGGCCTGGGCCTGATGCTGCCCTCTGCCTTTCGCAAAACGCCGACGGCATGAAAAAATCGCTGCTGTTTCTCCTCCTCATGGCCGGGCTCATCTCGTCGGCTTCGATGGCCCAACCCATCCCCAATGCCGATTTTGCCGCTTACCAGCAAGCCCGACAGGGCTTAGTAGTCTTAGCCAACCCCGGCGGGCGGCTCCCCTTGCAGCGCCTCGATACCCTGCGCCCGGCCTTAGCTACCCTTGGCCTGCCCGACGACCGCGTGCTCTGGGAAGCCCTCAACGCCTACCAGCCCGTCGCCCGCCTCGCCTCTAACGGCCGCGGAGGTATTCAGCAGCAAAACCCCGGCCCCGAGTGGCCCGAGAGCCAACCCTACAACTGCCTCATCCTTGCCGTAGATATAGCGGCTGTGGCCGCCGCCAAGCCCATAGCGCTCCCCCTCGAAGCCCTCGATCTGACCCGTGTACCCACCATTTGGTTGCTATTCAATGGCGCCGACCTGCCTCCGGGTATGCAACTCATCGATCAAACCGCCGCTGTGTGGCTGGCTGGCGCCGACGCCTGGAGCCAGTCGTTGGCTGCCCAGGCCCTCTATGGCGGTCAGGCTTTCGATAATAAGTTGGCTGAGACCCTCAGCGCCGATTATCCGGCCGGCTTCGGTCTATCCCTGCCCAAAACCCGGCTCGGCTACGCCCCCCCGGAGGCCGCCGGCTTCAATGCCGCCCTCCTGCGCGACAGCATCGCCGCCGTCGTGGAAGAAGGCCGCGCCGCCGGCGCCTATCCCGGCGCCCAGGTACTCGTAGCCCGGCATGGCCTCGTCGTTTACCACCAGGCCTTCGGGCGCCATACTTACGCCCCCGACGCGCCGCCCGTAGCCCTTGCCGACATCTACGACCTCGCTTCCATTACTAAGATTACCTCCTGCCTGCCCGTCTTTATGCGACTCTACGGCCAGGGCCGCTTCAATCTCGATGGCCGCTTGGGCGATGCCCTGCCCCCCAATATGGCTAAGTCTAACAAAGCCGACCTCATTTTCCGCGACCTCCTCACCCACCAGGCCCGCCTCCGCGCCTGGATACCCTACTGGCGGGGTACCCTGCGCAGCAACGCCCGCTACCCCTGGCAGAAAAAATGGGATCCCAATCGCGCCAATGATTTTCGCTTCCGCCCGCACACCCTCAGCCCCGACTCCTCGGCGGCCTTCCCCATCAAAATCGCCGACGGCCTCTGGCGCCACCGCCACTTCCACCGACAGGTCTATCGCGCCATCCTCAAGTCGCCCCTCGACCCCAAAGGCGGCTACGTCTATTCCGATCTCTTCTTCACCCTGGCGCCCCAGGTAGTAGGCGCCATCACAGGCCGGTTCGACCTGCCGGCTTACCTCCGCGATACGCTCTACCGACCCCTCGGCGCATACAGCATCGGCTACAACCCCTACCGCAGGTTCCCCCTCAGCCGTATTGTGCCCACCGAGCGCGATACCTTTTTCCGCATGACCCAGCTCCACGGCCGCGTACACGACGAAGGCGCCGCGCTGCTCGATGGCATATCCGGCCATGCCGGCCTCTTTGCCACCGCCGCCGACCTGGCCAAAATCATGCAACTCTACCTCAACCGTGGCGTATATGGCGGCGACACGCTCATCGCTCCCGCCGCCGTCGACGAATTCACACGCTATCAGTTCCAGAACCAAGCCAACCATCGCGGCTTGGGCTTCGACAAACCCATACCCGGCCCCGAACCCCGCGGTATCCCCAGCCGCTCGGCCGGCCCCGCCAGCTTCGGCCACTCGGGCTATACGGGTACCTTCACCTGGGCCGATCCCGGCAACGGAACCTTGCTCATCTTCCTCAGCAATCGCGTGCATCCCACCCGCGACAATACCCTCATCTCCAAACTCAACCTCCGCACCCGCGTTCACGACGTTATATATAAGGCGGCCAATTAGCTCTGATCCGCCAGTCGCGTCAAAAAGGAGTTGCCCGCTGATACCTCCGCCGCCAGATCGCCCACCGTCCGGGCCGCCAGCGCTTGCAGCATCCCACCGCGGCACTGTGCAAAGTCGTGGTGCAGCGGGCAGGGCTTGGCTTCGTTGCAGCGCTTAATGCCTAACGCGCAACTCGTAAACACCATGTTGCCGTCAGTAATCTTCAGAATCTCCGTCAGCACCGTCGCCTCCGTCTCCTCATTGGCATAGAAGCCTCCGTTCGGCCCCTTTGTCGAGTCTACAATCCGCCGCCGCGCCATATCCTGCATGATCTTACCCAGAAAGTGGCGTGGAATGTCCAACTCATCCGATAATTCGTGCAATCCTACCTTGTGGTCGGCTTTGCCATGCAGCGCCACATACGTCACCGCCCTTAGGGCATAGCCAAAAGTTTTTGAAAACATAGTCGCTGGTTTATAGCGGGTAACTTTAGGTGTTTATTTGGGCGTGCCCCCCGGCCCCCTCAGCGCTTGCGCCAAGTGAGCCAACGACGCCAGGGCCGGGGGTCGGGCCATCCGCTCTTATACCCCTCTTTTGCCCGCTCTGGTGGGGGCGGGCAAAAGAGGGGCATACCGCTACTGTCCCTCACGCAGGCCCGCGCTGGGCATTAATCCCTGGCGCTTAACGACCAACAGCCGCACCGGCTTCCCCCCTATGTAACCCATACAAAATAAGGCAAGGGCAAAATTTGAGTCAAAATTAAGGAGTTTAAACTCTTTTTTAGTGATAAAAATCAACTCGCGCCATTGACGAATCTCATCATGGGCATAATCGCAAAGTATTTAGGTTTGCAGAGAAAAAGATATTAAACTCTTTAAATTTTCAATAAAACAATCAACTATGCTTCGCATCATGCTAATAGGGTGGGTACTGGCTTTGGCCCTGAGTGCCTGCACCTCCCGCCAGGAGGCCGAACAGGCTGCCAAAAATTCACCAACGCTATCGGAGGCGGCTGCGCCCCAGCCCGAGCAACACGGCGTGGAAAAGAAAACCGTAACGCTCGCCAATCCCCTGAACGGAGAATGGATAGCTGCCGGCAAGGCCATATACGACCTCAAATGCCTGGCCTGCCATAAGCTCACCAATGAAAAAGTGGTGGGCCCCGGTTGGGCCGGTGTTACCAAGCGGCGCGAACCCGTCTGGATCATGAACATGATTACCAACGTAGACATGATGCTCGAAACCGACCCCGAGGCCCAGAAAATGCTCGAAGAGTGTTTGGTGCGTATGCCCAATCAGAACATCTCCGATGAAGAAGCGCGCCACATCCTCGAATTTATGCGCCAGAACGATGGTGAGAAATAATAATCACTACCAAACACACTTTATATGAAACGCACTTGGTTATCCATACTCGGAACGCCTGCCGCCTGGACCGTTCTGGCGTTGGCCATCACGGCCTGCACCCCACGCAACCCCACCCAGGCCATTATAGGCAATGCCGCCGAGGAAGTATATGTGCCGCCAGGCCAATACGATGAGTTTTACAGCATTGTTTCGGGGGGCTTCAACGGGCAGGTCTCTGTATATGGCCTACCTTCAGGTCGCCTGCTGCGCATTGTTCCCGTTTTTTCCCAGTTCCCGGAAAACGGTTGGGGTTATAGCGAAGAAACGAAACCCATGCTCAACACGTCTCATGGCTTTGTGCCCTGGGACGATTCCCACCACATCGCCCTTTCCACCACCAATGGCGAACACGACGGGCGTTGGGCTTTTGTCAATGGCAACAATACCCCCCGTATTGCTCGCATCAACCTCCAGACCTTCCGTACAGAGGAAATTATCGAAATCCCCAATAGCTCCGGCAACCACTCCTCGCCCTTCCTTACCGAAAATTCCGAATATGCCGTAGCCGGCACCCGCTTCAGCTACCCGCTCGACGGCGCAGGAACTACTCCCGATGTACCCATCGAGACCTATAAGCAAAACTTCAAAGGCACCGTCAGCTTCGTGGGCATCAACCCACAGGATGGCGAGCTGAACATCGGATTTCAGATACTCCTGCCAGGGGTTAATTTTGACCTCGCCCGAGGTGGACGCGGCCCCTCTCACGACTGGTTCTTCTTCTCCTGCTACAATACCGAACAGGCCAATACCCTGCTGGAAGTTAATGCCTCCCAAAAAGACAAAGACTTCATCATGGCCGTCAACTGGAAACGCTGCGAAGAGTATGTCAAAGCCGGTAAAGGCCGCAAAGACAAAGTGCGCTACGCGCATAATGTATACAGTGATGAAACGCACAGCGCTACGTCTAATATAGAGACCGAAGTAACCGTACTGGATCCCACGGAGCTCAAAGACATCGTTTATTTTATTCCCTGCCCTAAGTCGCCGCACGGCTGCGATGTAGATCCTTCGGGCCAATACATCGTAGGCTCCGGCAAGCTGGCGGCCGTGATTCCGGTATTCTCCTTCGACAAAATGCTCAAAGCCATAGCTGAGGGCAATGTAGAATCTACTTACGAGGGCATCCCCGTGCTCAACTACGATGCCGTACTGCATGGCGAGGTGGAAAAACCTGGTCTTGGCCCCTTGCATACCGAGTTTGACGGAAAAGGCTTTGCATATACCTCCTTCTTCGTCTCTTCCGAAATTGTGAAGTGGAATGTGGAAAAACTCGAAGTCGTCGACCGCGTACCTACTTACTACTCCATTGGTCACCTTTCCGTACCGGGCGGCCCTACGCGCAAGCCCCACGGCAAGTATGTCATTGCTTACAACAAGATCACCAAAGACCGCTATTTGCCCACAGGTCCTGAGCTTACCCAGTCGGCCCAGCTCTACGACATTTCAGGCGATAAGATGCGACTGCTGCTTGACTTCCCCACCGTGGGCGAACCCCACTATGCCGAGGCCCTGCCAGCCGATCTGATTGCGCCCAATTCAGTTAAGATTTTCCCCATAGAGGAAAACAAACATCCTTATGTAACCCGAGGGGAAAAAGAAGCCCGCGTAGAGCGTAAGGGTAATGAAGTACACGTTTATATGACCTCCATCCGCTCGCACTTCACCCCCGACAATATTGAAGGCGTGAAATTGGGCGATGAGGTCTACTTTCACGTCACTAATCTCGAACAGGATTGGGACGTCCCCCACGGCTTTGCCGTCAAGGGCTCCAATAATGCTGAAATTCTCATCATGCCGGGCGAAACCTGTACCCTCAAATGGGTCCCCGACAGGATAGGGGTTACGCCTATTTATTGCACCGACTTCTGCTCGGCGCTACACCAGGAGATGCAGGGCTATGTGCGCGTTTCTCCGGCCGGCGCCAATGTTCCTCTTCGCTGGACTACCGGCGGAACGCCAGAGTCGGGTCTCAGTAATCGCTAATTTTCCATTCGGGTTCGGGTTGCCTAAAACAATAGGCAGAGCCCGAACCCCCAATCTCACGCCATGTTCTCACCGCTCAAACCACTTACCTGCGGGTTGATAGCCGCAGGGGCTGTAGCCGTTGTTGCCGCTTTCTTCCTGCCACTCTGGCAGATACAACTCTGGGCCCCCCAATACCCCGAAGGCCTAAACATGAAGATATGGCACAATCGGCTCGGTGGCGAGTATGAAATCATCAACGGCCTCAACCATTACATTGGCATGAAGGAGATCAAACCCGATATGTTTCCAGAGTTCAAAGTCATAGGTCCTGTCATGGGGGTATTCATCGCCCTAGGGCTGATCGTTGCGGCCTGGGGCAAACAACTGGGGCTATGGTTGTATACCGGGCTCGCCTACCTCATGGGAGCCGTCGCGCTATACGACTTTTACCGCTGGGGTTACGACTATGGCCATAACCTCAGCGAAGATGCCGCCATTAAAGTGCCCGGTATGGCCTATCAGCCGCCGGTATTGGGTTATAAAAACCTGCTCAACTTTACCGCTTACTCAGGCCCCGATCAAGGCGGTTGGGTAGTCGTAGTCTTTGGCTTAATGCTCACCCTGCTGCTGATTTGGGAATGGAAGGGAAGCAAGCGTTCTCTGTCGGCAGCCGTTTTGGCGCTGCTATTGACATCCTCTTCGGCTTGCAATGTAGGCCCCGAACCCATACGATTTGGTCAGGATGCCTGCGCCCACTGCAAAATGACCATTACCGACCAGCGCTTTGGAGCAGAGATCGTCACCGATAAAGGACGAATATTTAAGTTTGACGACCTCAACTGTGCCGCCGAGTTTATCCAGAGCGGCAAGGTAGACCCCAACCGGTTGGCCTTTCAGGTGGCCGTCGATTATCAGCGGCAGGGGCAGCTCATTCCCCTCAGTAGCGCCTTCCTGCTTCGGCACGAGGCCGTACGCAGCCCCATGCGCAGCGATATTGCCGTACTGAGCTCGGCCAATGCCCGCAACCAATTGCGTGCGGCCTTGGGCGGAGGCGTTGACCTCAACTGGCAGACCGTATGCAACCAATATAAGTAACCCATGAATAGCCGAGCTTCTTTCCTGATGTGCGCCTTGCTGTTACTACTATTGCCCGGCCTTAGCCAGGCAATAGTGTGGGAGGTGGGCCCTGGGCAGCCATACGACAAGTTGCGCCCGGTATTAGCCCTAGCGCGGGCAGGCGATACCCTGCGGGTGTATCCGGGGCATTATGCCGAGGGCAACTTGCGCATTGAAAAAAAACTCACCTTACTGGGCGTCGGTTATCCAGTGATCGACGGTGGTAATGAAGACGAGGTGATTACCATAAAGGCGACCGGGGTGGAAGTCAGCGGCTTTATCATCCAAAATGGCGGCCGAAGCAATACCATAGATAAAGCCGGTATCAAAGTGCTGGCTGCCGACTGCGTCCTACTTCAAGACAACAAGGTGCGCAATTGTAACTTTGGTATCTACCTCTCTAATGCTAATTATTGTACCGTACGGCGCTGTCAGGTAACCGGTACGCCCTCCATAGAACAGAATACCGGAAATGGCGTACATCTTTGGAAGTGTGTAGCCGCCGATGTGGAGTATAACCATATAGCCGGTCATCGGGATGGTATCTACTTTGAGTTTGTTACCGATTCTCGCATTTACGGTAATTTGAGCGAGAAAAACCTGCGCTACGGGCTGCATTTTATGTTTTCGCACCACGACAATTATGTGGGTAATCGCTTTCGCAACAATGGCGCCGGGGTAGCCGTCATGTATTCCCGCCAGGTAGATATGTCGGCCAATTGGTTTGAAGATAACTGGGGCGCCGCAGCCTATGGCATTTTGCTCAAAGACATTAGCAATAGCCGCATCACCGCCAATGTTTTTTCCCGTAATACTGCCGCCATTTATATGGAGGGCGCCAGCCGTATGAAGATCGAAAACAACGACTTTATACAAAATGGCTGGGCCATTCGCGTTCAGGCCAGTTGCGACGGCAATACCATAGCGGGTAACAACTTCTATGCCAACTCTTTTGATGTGTCTACCAATGGGCAACTGGTGCTCAACAAGTTCAATGGCAACTACTGGGATAAGCATGAGGGCTACGACTTAGATAAGGACGGCATTGGCGATGTAGCCTACCGGCCCGTCAACCTATATGCCATGGTGGTGGAACAGATGCCCTATGGGCTTATGCTCATGCGCAGTTTTATGGTATACCTGATGGATAAAGCTGAAAAGCTTTTTCCATCGCTCACGCCAGAGAAACTCAAAGACGAACTACCCCTGATGCGCCCCATACCCCGTCATTACTCATCCTGAATACAACGAGTATGCTCACCATCGATCAGATCAGCAAAAAATTTGGCAAACTAAACGTGCTCGACCAAATATCAGTAGCGTTTTCCAGCGGTCAGACGGTATCGTTGGTAGGCCCCAACGGCTCAGGTAAAACCACGCTTATCAAGTGTATCCTGGGACTGGTATTGCCGGATGCGGGGAATATTATCGTCAATGGTATGGCGGCTGCCCATGGTTTTGATTATCGCAGGCACATTGGCTATATGCCCCAAATTGGCCGATACCCGGATAATATGCGCGTTGCGCAGGTATTTGATATGATCCGGGAGATTCGCAGTGACTTTACTGGCACATCCGACGACGACCTCATTCGGTCGTTTGGCATCGCTGCGTTTGAAAACAAGCCTATGAGCGCGCTTTCAGGGGGGATGCGCCAAAAAGTAAGCGCTTGTTTGGCTTTTATGTTCCAGCCGCCCATACTCATTCTCGACGAGCCTACCGCAGGCCTCGACCCGCTTGCTTCCGAAGTACTCAAAGAAAAATTAATGGCTGAAAAGGCCAAGGGGAAGTTGATCCTCATTACTTCGCATATCCTCAGCGACTTTGACGAGCTCACTTCTCATATTCTCTATTTAATGGAGGGTAAAAAAGCTTTGTTTCAACCCGTTGAAGCCTTAAGAGAGCATACTGGAGAAGCCAGGCTCAACCGGGCCATTGCCCAATTGATGAAGCAGCACGCCTGAATGAAGTGCTGGTTTAACTCCGTCGGCGCGTCTGCGTCGGCTAAAGCACGAATTGCCATGCTAAAGATTATAAAGTTTGTTTTGTACGATATTCTCCGCAATAAGATCATCCTGGGGTATACCTTTTTTCTACTGGCTATTGGCTTTGGGTTGTTCAACCTCAGCGACGATCCAGCTAAAGGGGTAGTGAGCCTGCTCAACCTGGCGCTTATTGTGGCGCCTTTGGTGAGCGCCGTTTTTACGGCGGTTTATTTTTACAACGCTTACGAATTTACAGAATTGCTGGCTGCCCAGCCTTTGCAGCGCAGCGCCATTCTCTTAAGTCAGTTTATGGGTGTAACCATAGCATTAGGCGCTGCGGCCTGCCTAGGGTTGGGGCTGCCCATCGCCTTATTTTCACCCAATGCGTCGGGCTGGGCTATTTTGCTGGTTACCATACTGCTGAGTATTGTTTTTGTAGCTTTATCGCTGCTGGCTTCGGTATTCACCCGTGATAAAGCGCGGGGTATAGGCATTGCGCTACTAGCTTGGTTCTACTTTGCGCTCCTATACGATGCCTTAGTGCTTATGCTGATGTTTAGCTTCAGTGATTATCCGCTGGAAAAAGCGATGGTGGTTATGGCTGCCCTCAACCCGGTAGATATGGCGCGCATTGCCGTTTTGCTCCAACTCGACTATGCGGCGCTGATGGGGTATACCGGGGCGCTTTTTCGCGAGTTCCTTGGCGCCTGGACGGGTATTGCTCTGGCCGTACTGGCACAGTTGTTATGGATAGTTCTCCCATTGATGGCGGCTCTGCGCATCTTCCGCTATAAAGATCTTTAAGTATAGACATATACCACCCTCGCCAGGGCGATCCCACCGGACCAGGGGGTGAAGTTTACCCGGAAGAGTGCAGCGAAGATTTAGCCGACTAGCGCAGCGACGGCGGCCGTGGCGGCGCCGCGCAAGGTCATAAAAGGAGCAGGCGTTATGCGGCTGGGGGTTTTTACCCGGAAGAGCGTAGCGAAGACGTTTACCCGACCGAGTGTAAC
>Ga0209573_1000156_pt1 | contig 173971 bp, 143 predicted proteins | sample TNRBio252014_DNA_FD_185870 | JGI IMG/M metagenome (GOLD analysis project Ga0209573, IMG submission 185870) | Wastewater treatment Type I Accumulibacter community from EBPR Bioreactor in Madison, WI, USA - TNR Reactor_6/25/2014_ DNA (SPAdes)... | ecosystem: Engineered > Bioreactor > EBPR >...
GGTGTTTTGAAAACTCCCCCAGATGGGCGTCTTCGGGAGGCCTCTCCGGTTCAATACCGGTCTCCCATCAGCGCATCAGCATGCCTCTTGGACTGTTTCAGGTCGGTAAGGCTTCAAGTCACACACGTTTTCGGGCTTTGCGTTCGGGCGGGTTTCGGAGCACAACGTTTCAATTTATTACTAAAGTTCATTAGAAGCACAAAGCTCCAAGTTTGCACGTCAGCCCGCCTGACGCAAAACCCGTGTTATAGCCAGTGGTTCTTGTCATTCTTGGTCTGTCGGTATATGTTTTTCCTTGCAATATTTTTCTACTTCTGTGTCGTTTGCAAAGTAGTCGTCACAAAATTCGTCAAGTTCTTTTTCTGCACCTGAAACATACTTTTCACTTGCTGTCATTAGTTTTTCGGTCTGCTCAATGAACCTGTTGAACTTATCATTCATCTTGCAGAGCTTATCAATTGTCTTAAAGTCCAAGTCACGATATGTTGCAGGAAAAAGTATTTTGCTTTGATAAGGATTTGCATTCAGTTCAATTATTCCAATTCCAAACGATTGGTTTAGTCGTCCCATTTCTTCGTTCAAACTGTCGCTGAACTCAAAGGCAACTAAGTAACCATAGTTTGCCCAGCTTGAATTTGAAACTGCTTGAAAGAATGCCTTTTTAAGTTCGCTGTCGCTGTTGATTTCCTTTTTCAACTCGTATGAACTCATTTTGAAAGTGTCAACACGGTTGATGGATTTTAAAAAGTTTTGACTGGCTTTGGTCTGTAAGTTTAAAAACTTAATTCCAACCATATCAGGATGTGTCCAGATTTGGTTGCTGTCCTTGCCATTAGATTGTTCGTGAAAAATTGTCTTTGAGTAAGTGTCCGTGTTTTTTAAGTAGCTGCTTAAAAGTTTATGTAAATTTCTTTCGTCAAAGGATTTTGCTTTGTCGACTTTGGTAGGTTTTATTATTTGAGTTTCAGTTTCACCGGATAAAATGTCAATACCAATATTTTGTTCGTTTTTTGTCAAGTAGTAGGAGTAAGTCCCACCGTCTTGTTTAATGCGTTTAACTCTTGTGTCACCGTTACGAATGAAGTCGCCAAGACAAGCCGAAACTGTCGAGCCAGGAGTTTTACCTGCTCCAAAGTCAAAATACTTTTTAGCAAGAATGTGATTTAAAACTTCAGAGTAATTTGTCAAATTACCAATGTCTTCTAAACTTTTTATTACGGCTTCTTTTAATGTCATTGTCTGTTCATTTTTATGTTACGGTTCGGTCGTCCTACCATTGGCTATAACTCGTCTATACCCGTACCTCCGGACAGGTAAGCAAAACATGCACTTTGGTTCGTCTTTTACTTACCCTTTGGTGCGGGTATTTCCGCTATGTACGATGCTCCCTTCGGCCAAACGCATGTGTTTTGCCAAATTTGCCTACACTTGCCAGCCCAATTGATTGCTGGCGCCCAGTTCTTCTCCATTATGGATTCAAAGTACTTTTGTACGTATGCAAAGCTAAGCCATTCCATTCATAATGTCAACCCCGGAGGTTAAAAACAATATGCGCTACAAGTTCAGCCTGTCCAAAGGGCTTTGTACACGTTGCCAACCTGCACGGGTAATGTGTGTATAGATTTCAGTCGTCTTGCTGCTTTCGTGCTCCAGCAGGTCTTGTATAGTTCTCCAAGTCAGGATGAGTGAAAAATGGACGCCGCTATTTTTTCGGCTGTCAAGGCAAAAAACGTAGACATAGCCTAAGCTATGGCGAGGCTTTTTAACGCCGTGTCACTAATCACGAAAAGTGTACCACCAATTTGCATGAAAAGTGTACCACTGAACATTGTTAACTTCTCCGGCACAAAACCGGATTCAACATGTATGGAATGGATACACACATCACGGTCAAGACATTATTAAAAAAGGGGATAAGTCATCGTCAGATATCATCGACACTGGGCATCCATCGCAAGGTAATCAAACGCATAGAGCAGGAGCCAGATGAAGGACTGGGTTGTTCGTCATACCACCGAGCCAGGAAGTTGGATGGTTATGAAGATCAGATCAAGTTGTTGTTAAATGCCGATTGGACGGCAGAACTAATCCACAAGAAACTGATCAAAGAACATGCGCTGAATGTGTCCTATGCTACGGTAAGCCGTTTTGTAAGGTCGCTGAAGTCCTCTGCTGAGGCCTATGTTCCGATGGAGACGGGGGCTGGAGAAGAAGCCCAGGTAGACTTTGGCTACTTAGGCAAGTTCAAACGTAGCGATGGTAGCCAGGTCAAGTGCTGGGTATTCTGCATGGTGCTGTCTTATTCGCGTTTCAGTTATTTTGAGGTAGTGACCAACCAAAGCTTAGAGACATTCATCCATTGTCACATGCGTGCCTTTGAGGCCTTCAGCGGCGTACCGCGCCTGATACGCATAGATAATCTCAAGGCAGGGGTGACGGTTCCGGATTTTTTTGAGCCCTTAATTCAGGAGCAGTATGCCTCCTTTTTGGCGCATTATGGAGCGGTTGCTCTACCTTGTCGGGTGTACACGCCACAACACAAGGGTAAAGTGGAGAGCGGAGTGAAGTATGTAAAAAACAACTTCCTGCGAGGCGTACAGCACCAGGACTGGGAACGCTTAGGTTCTGAACTGCGTGCGTGGACAGACACGGTGGCCAACCGTCGTACTCATGGCACTACCAAGCGCATTCCCAGCGAGGTATGGCGGCATACGGAGCGCGAAGCGCTGCTCATGCTGCCCGAGCTTCGCTACACATTCTACCATGTAGAGGAGCGCAAGGTAAACCGCTTTGGTCACGTCATTTTCCGCAACAACTACTATTCTGTACCCTACACCTTGGTAGGGCAGACCCTTCGGCTGTTTACCGATGGCGCCTTGTTGCGTATATCGCATCAAGGACAGGAAGTAGCCCTACACTGTATGCTTAATGACAAGGGTCAATACGCTACGCAAAATGCACACTTGCCGCCACATAAACAAGTACACAGCCCGGAGTATTACGCTGAGCGACTCAGGGATCAGATCGGTCTGCCTGCCCTCCAACTCATGCAACTGATGCAGCAAAACCATCCCTCGCATTGGAAGGAAAAAGTGCGCGGGCTGCTTCACTTGCGCCGAGCGCATCCGCAACAGCGCCTGGCTCACGCCTGCCAACGAGCCCTTGACCACGGGCTGAGTTCTTACCGCGCCGTGCGTGATATCTGTACCATGCTTGAACATACGCCCCCAGCGGATGAACACTTCCAGGCCCCGTCCGAAGCTGCCGGCATGGCACACGACCTAAGCATCTATGACCAGATTAGCTCCTAAGTAATTGTCAATGAACTTTTTATTTGTTTTACCTTCAAATATGTACCATCATGCAACAACTCGAAAACAAACTCAAGTACTTGCGCATGTCTGCCGTGCTTCAATCCCTCAAGCAGCACAACGAGACTGCTCAGGAACAGCAACTATCTTATCTGGAGTTCTTTGAAATGCTCATCGAAGACGAGTGCGCCAAACGTAAGGCCAACGTCCTCAGACAGCGATTGGTCAAGAGCAAGCTCAATCAACACAAGTCGTTTGAGCACTACGATCTCAACTTTCAACCTGAATTGGATAAAAAGCTCATCGCCGAAATCCGAAGCTGCCGTTTCATTGATGAACGTAAGAACGTCATTCTCATCGGAAAGCCCGGTACCGGGAAAACTCACCTCGCAAACGCCATCGGCTTGGAGGCTGCCGCTAAAGGATACTCCGTCCTATTCTCCCATCTCCACTCATTGCTCGAACGATTGGCTCAAGCCAGGGCCGATAACTCCCATCGACGAATCCTTCAACAAACCATCGCCCCGGATATCCTCATCCTCGACGAAATCGGATTCAGAACCCTTTCTCCTCAAGCTCTCGATGACTTCTTTGAAATCATCCGACACCGATACGAAACAAAGACTACCATTTTTACCTCAAACCGTAACTTCGAAGACTGGGGCGCTATCCTCGGCGATAAAGTCATGGCCTCCGCTATCCTCGACCGCATCGTTCACCATGCTTATATCCTCAAATTTGAGGGCGACAGCTACCGTATCAAAGATTTTTTAACCCAATTCAACTCATTGGCCTAAATTTGATCCCAGTGGTACACTTTTCGTGCAAATTGGTGGTACACTTTTCGTGATTAGTGACACGCCGTCAGACGGAAAAAGAGCAAGTCAAGATGCACAAATCTTGGCTTGGAGAACTATATATAGCGCAGGCCCACGCCCGCTTCCAGCAGGTGGGTAGCGAAAGCGTGGCGCAGGGTATGCACAACTGATTAAGGCACTTGTGTGCGTTTTTCTTTCTATATTTGCAATATCGGCATCGGTTTCGCTGAGGCTGAAGGGGAGCATGCTTCTTGTGCTTTGGTTAACACAAAGATAAGGCTCCCCGACTTTTCACAAATCTTGAGTTGTCAGACTATACACGCTTTTTTATATGCGCCAAGCCCTTATCCCTACTTTTTTGATGAACTATTGTTATAAACTTATTTATTAAAATATTTTCTGACATATTTTGGGTATATATCATGTATTATTACTAACTTGCACCGCAGATGAAAATTAATATGGCTTAACTGTTGTTGTTAACACTAAAGATAGCCTATTCCAAGCTTCTTTAATGTTTTATACTCGCAGAGCGCCGTCAGAATATGACTTGATATTTACCTATATTTTGTTTTATAAAAATAATTTACCATGAAATCTTGCTTTGTTAACCCTCATTTTGAAACGCTAGACGATCTCTTGCATGAATCTTATAAGTATATTTTAAATGATGGAAAAGATAGTGCAGGAAAAAGAGGATCAATTCGAGAAGTTAATAACTACACGGCTACCCTAACCAATAGTCGATCAAGAACTTCTCTGTCATTAGATAGAAGACTTGTTAGAAGCAAATTTGCAGAATTTGCATGGTATTTATCTATGGATTCCAGTAAAGAATATATAGTCCCATACATTTCACTTTACAATGAAGAAGAATCGGAAAATAAAAAAATTTTGGGGGCTTATGGGCCTAAAATTTTTGGAAGAAAAAATGGTTTTTTATCTCAATTTGAAAGAATCTGCCAACAGCTCGAAATAAGAAGAGATACAAAACAGGCATATATTTCAATCAGTGATAGCCAGGATTATAGTGTAAAAACAGAAAAACATTCAAGTCCTCCTTGTACTGTAGGGCTTCACTTTCTGTATAGGGAAAATGCTTTGAATTTGACAACATATATGAGAAGTAATGATGCGTATTTTGGCTTACCACATGATTTGTTTTGTTTTACGACTTTACAGGAAATGGTTGCCATTAAACTTGGGGTCACTTTAGGTAAATACACTCATTCATGCACTTCTTTACATGTATATGATATTCACTTTGATAGAGTAGAACAGTATCTTGAAGAGGGTTTATTCGAACACATCTCTATGCCACCTATGGAATCTTTCAATGATGAAATCCTACAATTAGTAGTTAGAGCATATACAAGTGAAAATCTGGCTATGGAAGAACTAAGTCAGCTTCCCCCATACTGGCATGATTTTTCATTATTCTCAAATCAGTATTTTGATAAATATTCGAATCAGGAACAGGATTGGTTGTCTTTGTTTAAGACAGCTGATTTAAAACGAATCGCAGCAAATAGTATAACTCAATAAAAATCAGTCATGACACTATATGAGATTAAGGATTCGTGGAATAAAGCAATATGTGAAGTATTGGTATCTACATTTCCTGATGAAGTAATCAGTTGTCTCGCACATCAAACAATCGACAGTATTCGACGCGTTAATGTTTACAGAGCTTATAAAGTCCGCGCGCAAATGGCTGAAGAAAATGAATTGCCATATTACCATACTTATACTCCATACATTCTTGCGCAACGAAGTTCATTATCTTTAGAGACAAGAGTATGGATTATTTATCTTGCCACATACTTTGGCAAAAGTGATAAATCTAAATGGAATTTATTTAGTAATGCTGCCTTTAACAATGATAAAGATCTGATAAAATTTGAATTTATACTTGAAAATAAAGGGGAATATTTTAATTATTTAAGGAGTCTCGATTTTTTTGAAAATTCTAAATACTCAAACCATAGGAAGTACACTCAAAAGGCGCTTGATGGTAAAAGAGGTGTTTTTAATTCATTTGATTTTATGATTGGGCATATTAAATCATTTGCTTTAACCGATCATCAAAAGTTTGATGAAATATATCATAAAGCTTTAAAAATACCGAATTTTGGTAGAATGGCAGCATTTGACTTCACTTCTAGCCTATGTAAATGTGAATTAAATGTAGATGAACCCCTATCAATGTATCATAAGGATAGCACAGGACCATTAAGTGCTATAAAAACTATTTTGGAATTTGCGGGAGTTTCTAATTTTTCAAAAAAGGAGCAAGTAGTTATTGGTGATGAACTACTTAAGTGGTTTATGCAAAATTCAAATATATATATGCTTGCTCAGGTACTAGAAGATGCTATATGTAACTGGCAGAAATCCCCAAGAAAGCATATTCGTTATTTTGGCTAAAAAATAGAATCAAATTTTACAGGTTGATATACTTTTCTAAAGTGAGAATATGGCGCAAGTTTTAGTCTATGGATTTGAGCCGCAACTAAAGATGCTGGTATATCAAAGCTAACTGCTAACTTAATCAAAGACTTATATGATTTACTAGCAGCCTGAAGTTGAGATTTAAGTTCTACTGGAAATAATAATGATTCTATAAAATTATTTGCCTCTTCCTCTTCATATATATTATCCGATGATGAATTAGCTAAAATAAATTCATCATCAGAGTAATGAATTAATGTTTGGTGTATATCATGGAGTACGCAATGTGCTATTTCATGTAATAAAGTAAACCAGAATGAGGCATTATTTTTATACCTATCTGTTACTACAACTAATCGATAGCTTTTAAGTATTCTTTTTGTGAATCCTGATACTCCATAACCAGCTTCACTTGGACTCAGTACTAGAATAACTCCAACAGTTCTTAAAATGTTTTTAATTCGTGGTATTGCTTTGGCGACATCATTTAATTTACTTAATGAAATAATATCAGGGAATATATCTTTTAGTAGTTTTGCGCTAAATACAGGAGTTGACTGAGTAATAATTTCTATCTCTGCAACTAGTTCACATTTTCTGATCCAGTTAGCTAATTTAGCTGGTGAAGGTTCAAAGTTCTGATTTCTACTATACATGATTTGGCGCATTTCATAGTAGTCGACTATTAAGTGTTCAAGAGTAGAGACTTTAAAATCATCTGAAAGTGATTGGATATTTGTCGACCTAATTTCCGATAAAGATTTTAAAAATATATTATTTGATGACGCTATTATATTGTTAGATGCTTCAACAAATTCCTGAAACTCTATGTAGCGATTACGCCAAAATGATTCACTCCCACCAAGAATTTTACTTAAACAATAAATTATACGAGCATTAATTTCAAGTTTATCATGCAGTAAATCAACAAATTCTTCAACTGTTAATCCGAGATTTTCTCTAAATAATACAAGATTTATTTTTTTCTTATATAACAAGCGAAGCAAAGTTTCACTCGGTGGAGAAACCCATTGAATTTCTTCATTAAAATTTGTTGTCGCACTCATAGATTATTAAGTTTTTTACGTGGGATTTGCAGATTAGTTTTAATTATCTCTAAAATCTGAATCCGCTTAATTTGGTTAGGTTTAGGTTTAGGAATAGCAGTAATTAGGCGACAAATTATTCGAATATGATCAAATTCAATCTTTAGTAAATCAGAAGACGTAGAACTCTTAATAATAGAGTAATCAATAGGTGCGTCAGCTAAACTTGGTGCTGCTCTAAGGTCTGCAATATGAGCACGGATCATTTCAATCTCTTCAAGGATAAAAGGGCCGCTGATATTTATTATGGAATAACAAATATTTCGAGTTTCTTCATCTACATAGGAAATATTCATCCTTAATTGATATGTTTCTAGTAAAGAGTACTCAAGTTAAAATACCCCAACACTATATCGCTCAAAGACAAGGTGTCTTTCCAATATCTTTGCAACCCAAAATCAGGAATTACAAAATACTGGTTGTCAATGCATTAGACGATCCGTTGTCGTAGAAATATTTTATCAAGAGATCATCCATTTCTGCAGATACTTTTCCAGAACTAATCCAATCTGTTGAATTCATAACTACATATTTTTATTTATAGTTGCACAATTAAGGCTTCCCACTAGCTCACCCACACTTGAAAGCACATCTATACTTGCTGTAATCCAACTAAATTCGCTTGGCTATTCGCAAGTTTCAATAGAATGCGGGTGAACAATCCCGCATTGCCCATCGCATCGCGGGAGATAACGGGAATTTATATGGATGCTTAACGATCAAGGTTTAGGTTTGGTGAACGCAACAAATATAGGGTCTCTTTTGATGTTTTCAAATCGACAGCGGCTTTTTTATCGTCTTTTGTGCCAGTCGCTTGTGCTGCCCATAAGGATAATGGGCTAGCGCTCAATCTAGGCGACCTAAAAATTCCCGCAAGCTACTTGGGGAGAAGATTAATACTCGGCCAACATTAATCGTCCGCTCGCGCCACTTTACCTCTGCGTTCATTTACACATAAAGATCGAACTAAGTCTCCGACAATATATATTTGTTCATACACTTACGTTGCGTGCTATGGCTTCTGTTTGGAATGGCTCAAAGTCAAACTTATATTTTCCTATCTCGTGTCAAATTTGCCGTAAAACAATGTATTGACACGGTTTGATGAAGTTACTCCAATCCGCCCTATTGCTCCACTTGCGTCAACACACCCGAAATTAGTTGTATTGACGCAATGCAGACAACACAAAACCCGCATTGCGTGTTTTACTTAGTCGTCGTTGCGTTAATATCCGCTATGGACGCATCCGTTCCTCCGCGTCCCCCGGTGCGCTTATGCCCGGGTGCCTTCATGGTTCTTCTTGCATCCGGTTTTCACAGGAGGCCATTCCGGACGATGCTGTGCAAAGCTAACAGAAGTTTAAAATAAAGTCAAGGGATTTATAAAAAAACTTTTCACCCGTTGAGTCTATCGAAAGGGCGCTGCACCCGGTCGGCCCCGACTCGGGTAAGGTGCGTATATATCTCGGACGCTTACACAAATGTAGTCTGCCCCAAAGGGTTTTGTACGCTGCTACCCATAGCTTTACCGCCCCGCGTGAGGGATAGCAGGGAGCTTCTGCGACCGGATAGCCCGACCCCCGGCCCCTTGTAAAATGCCCCTTCGCCAGGGCATAGCGCCAAAGGGGGCCGGGGGGCACGCCCAAAACCTGATATAAGTTTTGTCTCACGCCCCTGCATAAAAATCCCGCTTGCCCCCCGTCTTTTCCAGCAGGCGCACCTCCTTGATGAGGATGTCGTGGCTCATAGCCTTGCACATGTCATAAATGGTCAGCGCCGCCAGCGTAGCGCCTGTGAGAGCCTCCATCTCCACGCCCGTTTTGCCAGTGAGGCGGGCCGTACACCGCACCACTACCTCGCGGGCTTCGTTGACGGCTATGTCCACGGCAATTTTTTCGAGGGGCAGGGGGTGGCAGAGCGGAATGAGCTCTCCGGTGCGTTTGGCGGCCATGATGCCCGCCAGTATGGCCGTCTGAAATACAGCCCCTTTTTTGGTGTGTATCTCCTGCTGTTCCATCAGGTCCATGATGGCGTCGCCCAGTACCACTATGGCCTGGGCCGTGGCGCTGCGGGCGGTGGCGCTTTTTTCGCCTACATCCACCATGCTGGGGCGGTCGGCGGCATCGAGGTGGGTAAACGTATCGCTCATATTACGGCAGTGTGTAGGCAATGATGCCCGTTGGGGTGAGCAAATAAAGCCTATGAGGCAGTAGCCGGGCCTGTTTTACGCCCGCCACATCGGGCATAGGCAGCGGCGGGTTAGCGCTGCCGGGCCACAGCCGGTAGCCGTCGGCTGTGCGGTAGCATAGCTGCCCGCCAACGGCGTGCAGATCAGCGGCGTCGGCGGGCATGGGCAGCCAGCCCTCAAATTGCCCAAAGTTGGTAAACTCGGCTACACCCCGGCCTGCAAAGGCCAAGTACACCCGCTCGCGCTGTGCCAGCACCTGCGCGGGCGCCTCGTTTATACCCAGCAACAGGCGCAGGTCATCGGAGCGCAGCAGCTCCTGTCCCTGAGGGTTCAGCAACTTCAGGCGGTAGTCCCAGTCGTCGTATACCCAGAGGTTGTTGTCGCGGCTTAGCCCCACCGTAGCGGCATTCAGCAAGCCGGTTTGGCGCAGGTCCAAGCCCGCCCATACGTTGAGGGTGCGGTCCAAGATCACTACCTGCTGGTGGGCGGGGTAGTACAGCAGCAGGTTGAAGGGGTTGGCCACATCTACGGCCGCCAGCTCGCCTAAGGTGTTGTTGTTGTACCTGAACAGCTCAACCCCGTCAGGATTGTACTTGATGAGCTCATTCCGGGGGGTTACGGCATAGGCCTGCCCCAGCTCATCGGCGGCCAGCAGCACAAAGACGCCGCGCTGCTCCCATAGCGGCAGAGCCGCCGTGTCGGGAGCGGGCCACAAAGCTGCCGCCTGACACCACCACATCATCCAGCCCCAGCACATGGCTTAGTCGGCCAGCACCTGCTCGGCGTGGTTTTTGGTATCTACCTGGTCGATGACCTTGGCTATGACCCCGTTTTCATCAATCACAAAGGTAGTGCGGATTACGCCCTCATACGAGCGGCCCATAAACTTCTTGGGCCCCCACACCCCGTAGGCGCGCAGGGTGGCCTGCTCATTGTCTACCAGCAGCGGAAAGGGAAGCTGGTGCTTCTCCTTAAATTTTTTGTGCTTCTGGGCCGTGTCGGGGCTTACGCCCAGCAGTTCGTAGCCCTTGGCGCGCAGGTCGGCATAGGCGTCGCGCAAGCTGCAAGCCTCGGCCGTACAGCCCGGCGTATCGTCTTTGGGGTAAAAAAACAACACTAATTTTTTGCCCCTGAAAGAGGCCAGCGTCAGCACATTGCCCTGCTCGTCGGCGCCTTGTAGCTCGGGGGCCGGCTGGCCCGCCTGTAAGTTTGTCATATCCTTGGTTGGTTGTGTGTATATTTTTAGAGAACCATAACCCCTGTTAAATGGCTCAACCCGGTATTAAGTTCAAAACGATGGCGCGCTGATTTTTATGCAGCGCATCGGCAGGTTTTGTACATCCACCTCGACGTTATCCGGGCCTATATGCGCAAAACCTGTCGGCGCAAACGGTATTGGGGCGTGCCCCGCGCGCCGGCTTGGGCGCTCTGCTGATTGTTATGCAGGCCGATGCCGATGCTTCCAGACCTATTCCAATATCTGCAACTTGGCAAACTTGAGCATGATCTTCTTCTCCGGCGGGTCGCTGAGTTTGAACACGATGGTGGCCACGCGGTTGTCGGCGCCGCCGTCTATGCTGGTCACTTTGCCCTCCCCGAACTTGAGGTGCAACACCCGCTGGCCGGCGGCAATCTGGTCGGATGGGCTGGGCTTAAAGTCTTTGGGGTCCATCTGAAAAGCCGGGGCCGCTGCGCGGCGGGTCGGAAAGGCGCCGCTGACCCGCGAGCCGCTTTCCGATACGGGCCTTGGGGCTGCGGCGCCCGTATCTACGGGGCGGGTCATGCCCGTACTGCGGGCGCCCACAGGGCTGTCGATGAGGTGAGCCGGAATCTCTTCCAGAAAGCGGCTGGGCGGGTTGTAGGTCATTTTTCCAAAGCGGTAACGGGCATTGGCATAGGACAGGGTCAGCAGTTGCTCGGCCCGCGTGATGGCCACATAAAACAGCCGCCGCTCTTCGTCTAAGCCGTCCGGCGAGTCCATGCTCATAAACGAAGGGAAGAGCTTCTCTTCTAAGCCCACCAAAAAGATAGACTTAAACTCCAGCCCTTTAGCCGAGTGTACCGACATCAGGCTCACCCGGTCTTTGGTTTCGTCTTCGCTTTCGTCGAAGTCGGTGAGCAGGGCAATGTTTTGCAGGTAGGAGGCCAGCGACTTGTCGGGCACGCTGCCGGCGTCCATTACCGAGTCTTCTTCTACAAACGACTTGATGGCGTCGAGCAGGGCGTTGAAGTTTTCCTGTCGGCCCATACCTTCAATGCTGGTGTCGGCATTGATGAGCTGGAGTAAACCCGAGCGGCGGGCCATAAAATCGGCGATCTCATAGGCGTTGGCCTGTTGCTGCCGGCTTTGCGCCTCGCGGATGATGGTCGCGAACTCGTCGAGGGAGTTGCGGGTGCGGGCGGGTACCGGTGCCTCGGGAATGATTTCCCAAATCGACTTTCCGGTTTGGTTGGCTAAGCCGGCCAGTTTATCTAAGGCGCCATCGCCTATGCCCCGACGCGGATAATTGATCACGCGGCGCATGGCTTCTTCGTCGTTGGGGTTCACCACTAAGCGCAGGTAGGCGATGAGGTCTTTTACTTCCTTGCGCTGGTAAAACGACATACCCCCAAACACCTTGTAGGCGATGTTGTAGCGGCGCAGATATTCTTCAAATACGCGGCTCTGGGCATTGGTGCGATACAGGATGGCGATATCGCTGTTGCGCAGGTGATCGCGGTTTTTTTGCTCTACAATGGTATCTGCTACGCGGTTGCCCTCCTCGTTGTCGGTCATGGTTTTGAGGAGGCGTATGCGCTGGCCTTCGCCCTTGTCGCTCCAGATGCGCTTTTGTATCTGGCGGCGGTTGTAGGTGATCACCTCGTTGGCAGCCTGCACAATGTGGCTGGTAGAGCGGTAGTTTTGTTCGAGCTTAAAAACCTGAATGCCGAAGTTTTTAAAGTCGCTTTCAAAGTCGAGGATGTTCTGTATGGTGGCCCCTCGAAAGGCATAGATCGACTGGGCGTCGTCGCCTACGACACAAATATTGCGCTCGCTGCCGTCGTAGTGGCAAAGCTTGCGGAGTATGGCGTATTGCAGGTAGTTGGTGTCTTGAAACTCATCCACCATCAGGTAGCGGAATTTGGCGCGGTACTTATCTAATACCTCAGACTGATTCTGGAGCAGCTCGAAAAGGCGGTAAAGCAGATCGTCGAAGTCCATGGCACCCGCCTTTTTGCAGCGGGCTGTATAGGTCTCGTATATTTTGTAGACTAAGGGCATACGGGCGGCCTTGTCCTGCTGCATCAATTCGGCGTTTTGGGCATAGCGGGCCGGCGTAATGAGGTTGCTTTTTGCTGAGGAGATGCGCTGTAGGATGGCGTTGGCCGAGTAGATGTCCTTATCGAGATTCATCTCCTTGATGATGCTGCCGATGAGGCTCTTGGCGTCGTCGGTATCGTAGATCGTAAAGTCGGAGGGATAGCCGATGTGCCGGGCCTCTACGCGCAGGATGCGGGCAAATATGGAGTGGAAGGTGCCTGCCCATACGCCGCCGGCGCGCTCGCCCACTACTTTGCCGATGCGCTCTTTCATTTCTCGGGCCGACTTGTTGGTGAACGTCAGGGCCAGTATCTCCCAGGGCGCCGCACCCTGCTCTATGAGGTAGGCAATGCGAAAGGTGAGCACCCGGGTTTTGCCCGAGCCGGGGCCGGCTACTACAAGCACCGGGCCTTTCGTATTGGTGACGGCGGCGCGTTGAACCGGATTCAGGGTATCGAGGTAGCTATCCAATTGGGCAGACATGTACAATTCCTTTTTGGGGATATGAATTAAAGTGGGTCGAATTAGAGCGGGGCGGGCGCGCTCAGGATGCGGTTGAGCATCACCCGGGTGATGAGGTAAGTAGACTTTACGCCGTCGAGGCCAAGGCTGCCGCTGGCTAAGGTATGCCCTGTCAGCAGGGGGTTGTCAGAGGCGTAATAGGCATAGCGCAGCACTACGCCGGGGCTGATGTTGCGCCTTATCTGGCTCGAAGCCTGGATGGCTTTCTGGTAGTGGGCGCCCTCCATCTCCAGCCCGATGGCCTGCCATGACGACTCTAAGAAGTACTGGAGTACATCTTTGTTCTGGAGGCTGGTGCCCAGCACCGTGATCATGGGGCCTTCCAAAACGGCTAAGCCCTGCTCGCTAAAGTCGGCGGCAGAGAGATCGTTGTGGAAAGGGTAGTTGTCGGCGGTGCCTTCAAAGACGTGGGCTGTAGGGATCATAAGATCGCCCTTGCCGCCCTTGAGTATGCCCGCCTTGCCCATGATGTTGATGGAGGCTACTTTGATCTTCACATTCCGATCAGCGATCCGGTAGGGGCGCAGCAGCTCATCCATGGTTTCGTAGGCCTGCTCGCCGAAGGCATAGTCCATTACGAGCACCACGGGCGCGGCGTCTTGGGGCAGTTGCCATACAATTTCTTTGGGCAGTTGGCTATGGTCTATTTCGGCTAAATTAAAAACCTGGGCGGTGATATTGGCGCCGCTCATGTCTTCCAGTTGGGTCATGCCATGCTCCAGAGCGTAAGCCTGTACGCGGGCGCGCCAGTCGGCGCGATTGGGCAGGCTAAGCTCCCGGGCGAGGTCTTCGAGTTCGGCATCGGGCGCCAGGTCGGCTAAAGCGGCCCGGGCGTAGAGGCTGTTCATGACGCTGTGAGGGTTGGCGCTGATGATGTGCAGCGGGCGCTCCAGCAAATGCTGTTCGAAGAGCGTTTGTTTGATGCGGCCGGCCCAGGCTTCGCCGTAGTGATGATGCCCGATTTGGTCGCGCAGGGCGCTGGAGAAGGTGATCTCCCGGTCGTTTTTATCGTAGGTTTCCTCGGTGGCGCGGCGGCCCAGCCAGTAGGCGATGTGGAAGATGCTGTTGACATCGGGGTCGTCCTGGAAGCGCCGGCAGGCTTTGACGGTTTCATCGTAGGTGCGCCCCAACAACGAGCTGAGGTAGGTGTAAGCGACCTCTCTGTTGAACTCTGTGCCCAAGCGTTCTTTTTCCACGATCTCCTCCAGCATCTGCCATTCGCGCTTTTTTTCCTGACGGTGGTTTTCGCTGTTGCGCCTGATCTTCTCCGCCTCGATGTACATAAAGGTGAGGTGGGTGAGGATGTCGTAGATGTCGGAGCGACCGCGGGTCATTTCGATGTACATCTCTTCGTCGTCGATGCGGTAGGCATTGCGGCGGCGCTTGGGTGGAATGATGGGCACAAAGCGGCTGTTTTCAAAGCCCTCGCGGGCGATGAGCCGGATAAAGCGAACTTCTTCAATGCCGCGCGGCAGGCGCTGGAACACATACAACAAGCCGTCGAGCTCTACCCGTTCGGGGTCGTTGATGCTGCCGTATATTTCGGGGCGAAGTTCGCGCAGAGCCGAGGTCATGGCTTCGCCTGATACGCCCATGGGTTTGTATCCGCCCCGTATAAACAGGTGCCGCATGGCGATATAGAGCCGCTCGATGGCTGCGCGGCTTTCCTGGGCGCGCGTGAGTACGGGGGTCTGAGTCAACATAATTTGTACTGATGAAGAACTGAGCAAAGATAAAAAGTTTTGCCAACATTAGACAGCCTCCAACAGGCCATTACATAGACTTGTTCGGCGGGATGCAGGCGGAGCGGGCAGCCCGGGCGAGGGGATGTGGAAAACTCCTCGACCGGACAGCCCGGCGCCGCGCAAGGTGTTATCCGAAGGCGGATGATATGCCGCCGGGGGTTTTTACCAGGATGAATGCAGCGAAGATTTTCACCCGGCCGAATGCAATGAGGACGCGGTTTACCCGGCCGAGTGCAACGAGGGCGTTTACCCGGAAGAGCGCAGCGAAGACGTGGTGGTAGCCGACTAGCGCAGCGACGGCGGCGGCCCCAAGTAATTACCCCTGCCTATCTACATATTACCGCGACAAGATTACCTGCCTGGATACGACTTCATCGCGGGTGCGGATGCGTATGCCGTAGTTGCCGTTGGGTAGTGTTGCGGCGGGCGCCCAGATGAAGGTATAAATACCCGGCGCCATCCGGGCAGGGGCTGCGATGGCATCTACGCGTTGGCCGAGCGCATTAAAGACGTCAATTTGGAGGAAGGTCTGATCGGCCAGTTCCAGCGTCAATTGTACGGCTTCGGCAGCGGGGTTTGGAGATATGGTTATGTAGGGCAGCGCAGCAGTTACCTCTTCCTGATAAGAGATCAGCTCTTGCCTGAAAAATTCGATGACGCTGCTTACCGTGGCATCAACCATTGCCTGAGTACCGGCTAAGGAGAGATCGAAGCCAAAAGTCAGGCATTTGGAGACGTCATTGTCGTACCAAAGGCCGCTTGCCTGGCCGTTGAATAGGTAGCCATTGCCCGACATGTTGTAGATGCTTACTGCTCCGGCACGAGGTGTGATCACATCGGCCCACCAGAGGGTTGAAAATTGCCAGGTTATGTTGTCGATTCCTTCAATGGGCTGATCGTCGGCCGGGGCCACAGCCGGAACGCCCAAACCGCCGTCGTCGCCATAGGCTTGGGCGGCGTACTGAGCGATGCCGAGGAAGTCGTATGGAAAATCGCCTTCTGTAAAATCGACTGCGGCGGCGCCATAGCGGTCGTATAAAAAGTCGTTGCCAATGAGCCAGAGGTTACCCCCGTTTTCGAGGTAGGCAATCAGGGCTTCATTATCGGCATCAGCACGCGACCAGAGGTCTAGTGCCGCGCCATCGGTAGAGGTGTGCCAGATGACCAAATCATACAACCCAAGGTCTTCGGCGGTTAGCGGATTGGCGGCGCCGGGCGCATCGAAAGTATCGAAATCATAGCCGCCCTGCGTTAGGGCCGCCGCAATAACGGCGGTATTGCTAAAATCGTCTTTGGAGTCGTCGACCAGCAAAATTTCAAGCGCCTGGGCCCGGGTATTTGCCGCGATAAGGACGCCGAAGCCAAGCATAAGTAAAAACGGTTTCATAGTTATGGTTTTGAATGAGGAATGAACAGCCTTGGAGGGCGGCATGGATAGAGGCCCTCGGGGTGCAATATCGGCTATTGAGCAGGGAATGCCAATAAAAATATAGTTTCAAAGTGGTTGACCCGGTTGGCTCAAGGCCTTGATCCAACCCATACTTCTCCATCTTCGAAGACTTCTTTTTTCCAGATGGGTACCGTTTGTTTGAGGGTATCAATGGCATATTGGCAGGCAGCAAAGGCGGCCCCGCGATGCGGAGCGCTTACGGCGATGACTACGGCGGCTTCGCCTATGGTGAGCGTACCGGTACGATGGTGGATGGCAACGCGCTTGGCGGGCCATTGCTGAAGTATGGATTGCGCTATTTTTTCCATTTCACGCAGAGCCATGGGGCCGTAGGCTTCAAACTCCAGGCGGGTTACGGGGCGGCCCTGGGTTTGGTTGCGCACTGTGCCTACAAACACCGCCACGCCGCCTGCGCCGGGATCTTCCACCCAGGCGGCGCACTGTTCGGCGGAAAGAGGCTGTTCGAGGAGCCGTATGTTTATGGAACTCATTCTGCCAGGGTATTGTGGATGTCGGTGCGACTGGCCCGGATGGCGGGTACCAGGGATGCCAGCGCGCCCAGACCGATGGCGCCGCCGAGCAGCCAACCTTCGGCCGGCAGCAATGCCCAGGGTTGGAAATCGTAGCGGTAAGCCTCGGTGAGGTATCGGGCCACTACGGCCATACCGCCATGACTGAGCATTAGCCCCAGCGCACAGCCGATGGCCGCCAGCAGCACCCCTTCGAGCAGGAGCAAAGTAAAGAGCCTGCTGCGCGAAGCGCCCATAACGCGCATGAGGGCCAGCTCGTAGCGCCGGTTGTTGAGGTTGGCAAAAAGGCTGATGAAAATACTGAGTATGCTGACACCGATGATGACGGCGGCGATCCAGCGGAGGCTGCGCTCGCCGGCGCCCATGGTGGCGTAGAGGCGGCTGATTTCGATGGCCGGTACGGCTGCCTGGAGATTGGTATTTTCATTGATATTGCGCGGCATATTCAGGGTTTGGGCATTGCGCGCCTTAAACTTAATGAGGATAAGGGTGATGTCGCGGTCGGGGAAGTCGGTAAGGGGGCGCAAGCCGGGGGCGGGCTGGGCGGCGGCCGTATCGGGTGAAGCGGCGGCATGTTCGTGTACGACCCAAACGCTTTCGTTGGCGGTGAGCAGCAGTTGGTCGGCTACGGCGCCCGTGGATTTTAATATACCGACCACTTTGAAAGCGCCGGCATCGTGGTGCACCAGATCGGGGTCTTCGATAAACCCATGGGAGCTGTGGAAGGTATCGCCCAACTTGAGGCCCAGTTTGCGGGCTACGGCGGCGCCGGCTACTACTTCGAGAGGCGCCTCCCAGGCGCGACCCGCTGCGAGTTTGGCGTCGTAGAGTTTGAGTATGTCGTGCGTAGCGCCTACAATGCGGTATCCGTTATGGCTGTCGCCCAGCGACAGCGGCACAGCCATACCAATGAGGGGGTGGCGCGGATTGAGGAAAGCCTTGCACTCGGCAATGGGAATATTGCCGGTGGGGGCATCTACGTGGTACATGCCGCTGAGGATGAGTTGGAGGGGGCTGCCCTTGGCGCCCAGCACCATATCTATACCGGCCAGGTTGCGCTCGAACTGCTGGTTGAGTTGCTGATTGACTTGAAGCAGCAGACTGATGAGGCCGGCGCCTAAGGCAGCCAGCACTAAGCTCAATGCCGTGGACCACGGCTGATGTAGGAGGTTTTTCCAACCTAAGCGTAGGAGGTTCATTGCGCTGTTTTTTGGGGCTCCAGCGCTACGCGGCGCTCGAAGTGGTCTTTCAGTCGATTGTCGTGGGTGACGATGAGCAGGGTAGCTTCTACGGCTCGGGCCTGTTCTTCGAGAAGGTTTACTACACGCAGGCTGTTGTCGTCGTCAAGGGCGGAGGTGGGCTCGTCGGCCAGGATGAGGGCGGGCTTATTGATGAGCGCCCGCGCAATGGCTACGCGCTGCTGCTCGCCCACGCTGAGGCGTTGTACGGGGCTTTGTTGTTTGTGGCTCAGATCGAGGCGCTCCAGCAGTTCGGCTGCCCGTGTTCTGTCGGGGGTAATGCCGGCAAGTTGTTGGGCCAGCAGCAGGTTGTCGAGCACGTGCAGGGAAGGCACAAAGTGTGCGCGCTGAAAGACGATGCCAATGCGCTGGCCCCGAAAACGGTCGAGGGCGGGGCCTGAAAGCGCTGTAAGGTCGGTATCATTTAAGCGGATGCGGCCGCCGGTAGGCGTGAGCAGGCCGCCCAGCAGGTGTAGCAGCGTAGTTTTGCCGCTACCGCTCTGGCCCAGCAGCAGCCAGTGCTCGCCGGTCTGGCAGTGCAGGTCGGGGAAGCGCAGTACCCGCTTGCGGTCGTAGGAGTAAGATAAGTCAGCAGTCGTGAGCATAGCCGGATGAGATCATCTTGATTCGTGGCCCAAGATACGGCAAAAGCCCCATTGGGCCAATGCCTCCAGCCTGCTAAAAAAACAACCATTTTGAGACATAAGCCACGGCTAACCCCAGGTAGTTGCCGGCAGCCAGGCCCAGCAGTCCCATAGCCACGCCGGGCGCCAGCAGGTTTTTATTGTTAATCGACGTTACGACCTGAGCGATAAAGGCTGGTCCATAGATGCTGGCCGTGGAGCCAATCATGAGGTTGTCGCGATCGATGCGAAACAACCAACCCAGTAAGTATTGAAAAAAAATAGCCAATCCCAGCCCGGTAAGCGTAAAGGCCATCATACCCAGCCCTTCGCCCATAAGGCTCCTAAAATCGGCCTGCATACCTAAAGCAATGCAGAAGATAAGTACAAAGTACTCGCCCTGGCGGAAGGTATGCCTCCAACGCTGCACAACCGGCAGCAAAGACAGCGCCAGGCTAATGGTGGTGAGTAGCAAAATGATGAGGGTGCTGTTCTTCATGGCGCCAGTGAGCAAGATGGTGAGCCCTACGGCTACGCCGCCAGTGAGTACGCTCAGCAGCAGGCTGGCCAGCATAGGCTTCAGGCCTGCGGCCTCGTGCAAAGACCCATCGGCGCCTTCGCGAGCGCTTTCAGCCTTAAAATGGGGTAAAAACAGACCCAAAAAGGGGTGGATAACCGTCATGAGCAGCATGAGGTATACCCCCCCGCCGATGATGTCGGAAGCCTGAATGAGCACTACATACTCACTGGGGGCATCCAAGGCAATGCCTAAGGCCTGAAGGTTGGGGGAGCCGCCGGTAAGCAGTCCGGCCAACATACCGGCGGGCATCCAGCCGTCGGGCTGGGCGGAGCTGAATATCCAGGAAGCCAGGGCTGTACCCAACAGCGACCCCAGGCAACAAAGAGCAAACGCCCATAATGAAGCTCCAATCATCAGCCGCCAGCTCTGCTGTAGCCGCGAGCCAAAGAGCAGCAGCGGCAGGCCTACAATCATGCCTCCCTCTGACAACTGTTGCGCCAGAGGGCCATTGACCCACTGGGGCGCGAGGTTGCCCATCAATATGCCAATACCATAGCAGAGTACGGCGGGGCTGAGGCCGTGTGGAAAACCCCGCATTTCGTGGAGTCGGTAGGCTACCCAGGGGAACCCGACGGCCAGCACTAAGGTAAAAAGGGTTGCGATCATGATGTATCCCGGTTATTCAATCATCAATACAAGTCCTTTGAGGTACTCGCCCTCGGGGTGAAACAAACTCACCGGATGGTCGGGGCCCTGACTCAGGTGGTGCAGCACCCGCATCTGCCGCCCCGCTTCCAGCCCTGCCGCCACGATGGTGTTGTAGAACAATGCCCGATCAACCACCTGTGAACAACTAAAGGTAAACAGGAGTCCGCCCGGCGCTACCCGCTGCATGGCTAAAGCATTGAGCCTTTTGTAGCCCTGTACGGCATTATGGCGCTTGTCGAGGGTTTTGGCAAAAGCCGGGGGGTCTACGATAACAATATCGTAGGGGGCCGCCTCGTGCTGCCGCAGGAAAGCGTTCACCTCCTGGGTGTAAATGCCGTGCCGATCGGGTTCTATGCCATTGAGGGCGCTGTTTTCAGCCACTAACGCCGTGGCTTTGGCGGATACGTCTACGCTGTCGACATGAGCGGCGCCGGCCTGCAGGGCGTAGATGCTGAAGCCCCCCGAGTAGCAGAAGGTATTGAGCACCCGACGCCCCGGGGCGTAATGGGACAGCAATTGCCGGTTTTCGCGCTGATCGAGGAAGAAGCCGGTTTTCTGACCGCCCTCCCAGTCGATGCGAAAGCGACAGCCGTATTCTTTGACCTCGCTACCGGCTGTTTCGGCATCACCCCAGAGATAGCCATCCTGGGCTGTGGCAGCATAGCGGGCAGGCAGGCTTTCGCGGCTTTTGTCGTATACGGCCTTGAGCTTGTCGGCATAGATGACTTGCAGCGCCCGGGCCAGCGCCTCGCGCTCGGCGTGCATACCTATGCTATGGCATTGCAATACCGCCGTGCCTCCATAGACATCAATGATGAGCCCTGGCAAGCCGTCGCCTTCACCGTGTACTAAGCGGTAAGCATTGGTATCGGCGGCATTGGCTAAGCCTATGTTGCGGCGCACGCGAAGGGCTTCGCCCAACTTTTGCTCCCACAGATCGGCAGGCGGCGCTTCGGCGCCATTGTAAAAGAGGCGCACCCGAATGCTGCCCGACTGGTAGTGGCCAACGGCCAATTGGCCGCCGTCGGCGCCGAGCACGGCCACCCGTTCGCCATCGGCGATGCCGGCGTCCTCGCGGGCGATGGCGCCTGAGAAAACCCAGGGATGCCGCCTCAACACGGCTCCTTCTTTTTTGGCGCTAAGGATCACTTGTTTCATGGGGGGCAAAGATAGTGCAATAAAAAAAAACCGAACTCCAGGAAAACAATATTGTCAACGGTTGTTATCTTTCCGGATTAAATAATGTATTGTCAGGCTCTAACCAATAAAATTATGAACGCTAGCCGGTTGTTCGATTTCATTTACTACCAACTTGAACACTGCCCGCAGCAGCGGGCTTTCGGTAGCCGCAAAGACGGGCAGTGGCGCTATTACAGCACACAAGAGATCATAGATCAGGCCAACCAGCTAAGCCGGGGGCTATTGAAGCGAGGCATTCGCCCCGGCGATAAAATAGGATTAGTGGTATACGAAAACCGCGTGGAATGGATCATCACCGACTTAGCCCTATCGCAAATCGGGGCCATCAACGTACCGGTTTATCCCACCATCAGTTCGCGTGAGTACGCCTATATATTTGGCGAAGCAGAGGTAAAATACTGCTTTGCAGGCAAGGGTGACCTCTACGACAAGGTCAAAACTGCTCAGGCGGATACGCCCAGCCTGCTGGAAATTTATACTTTTGATCGCCAGCCTGGCCGCCCCTACTGGGAAGAGCTCTTTGCCGATGAAGGCCAGGAGGAAGTAGAGCGCATCAAAGCCGGCATACAACCCCACGATCTGGCTACCATCATCTATACCAGCGGCACTACGGGCAACCCCAAGGGTGTGATGCTATCGCATTACAACATCGCAGAGAATGTGCGCCCCATCCGCGAGCTCATACCCATCCGGGCGGGGGAGATCGCCCTCAGTTTCCTGCCGCTATGCCATATCTTCGAGCGCACGGCTTCTTATACCTATATTTCCTGCGGTATCAACATCGTCTTTACGGGTATCGACAATCTCGGAGGCGAAACTGGCGACCTCAGGGGCATACAGCCCCACTTTTTTACCTGTGTACCACGCCTGCTCGAAAAAGTATACGAGCGCATCTACAATCGAGGGCTGGAACTCTCCGGCCTCAAGCGCTTCCTCTTCTTCTGGGCCCTGAGGCTTACTGAGCAGTACGACTACGATAAGACTTTCAGCGGCTGGGCCGGCTTCAAGTGGCGCATTGCCGACAAGCTCATCTTTAGCAAATGGCGCGAAGCTCTGGGCGGCCGGGTGCGCGGCATCCTCACCGGCGCGGCTCCTTGCCCTGTGAAGATGATGCGGGTGTTTTCAGCCGGGGGGATTCCCGTACGGGAGGCCTACGGGCTCACCGAGACTTCGCCCGGTCTTACCTTCAACGTGTACGAACCTAAAAAAGCTTTTATGGGCAGCGTAGGTTTGCCCTTGAGCAATGTGGAAATCCGCATTGATACCGAGGGCGACTACCGCCCCGGCGAAGGCGAAATTATGGCCGCCGGCCCCAACATTATGATGGGCTACTACAAACAACCCGAGGCCACCGCCGACGTCATCGAAGAAATTGACGGCAAGCGCTGGTTCCGCACCGGCGACGTAGGCGCCTGGGTAAAAGGGCCCGAGGGTCGGTTGTTTCTAAAAATTACCGACCGCAAAAAAGAATTGCTCAAAACCTCCGGCGGCAAGTATGTAGCCCCCGCGCCCATCGAAAACCGGCTCAAAGAAGACTTTCTCATTGAGCAGATTATGGTAGTGGGCGACCAGCGCAAGTTTGTATCCGCCATTGTAGTGCCTGCCGAGGAAGCCCTCAAAGAGTGGTGTCATCAGCATGAAGTGCCCTGGAATGGCCTGCGCGACGCCATCACCCTGCCGGAGGTAGTGAGCCGTTATCAGCATATCTTCGACAAACACAACCCCGAGTTTGGGCACATTGAGCAAGTAAAAAAATTCATACTGGCGCCCACCACCTGGGAAGCGACCAAGATGGATGGCTCTGAGGCCGAACTCACGCCTACCATGAAGCTGAAGCGCCGCGTGATCCTAAATAAGTACGCGGCTCATATCGAAAATATGTATCGGGAGTAGGCCTTCCCGACCCTGCATTACTTTCTGTCGGCGGAGCCATTGCGCGCAATGGCTCCGCTGTTGTTATACCTGCTTGTATTATCTTTGCGCCCCAGAAAAAAATACTCCCATTATGAATATCAATCTACTGCTGGAAAACCTCACCAATCCGGCGCTGCTGTTTTTTGTATTGGGTATTGTGGCCGTTTACCTCAAGAGCGATCTCGAAATTCCGCCTACTTCTGCCAAGTTTATTTCCATTTATTTACTCTTCAGCATTGGGTTCAAAGGAGGGCAGGAGTTATCGCATGAGGCTTTTTCAGCCGAAATTCTGTGGTCTATGCTCTTTGGTCTGTTGCTTTCCGTGATCATTCCGGTCTATACTTTTTTTCTGCTCAAGCGCCGGCTTAGCATCCAGGATGCCGGGGCCATTGCGGCGGCATACGGCTCGGTCAGCGCTGTTACCTTTGTAACTGCCGTCAGCTACTTAGAGGCGCACCAGTTGGAAGTGCATGGCCATATGGTAGCCATCATGGCCCTCATGGAGTCGCCGGCCATCGTCGCCGGTCTCGTCCTTATCTCCATCTTCAACACCGATCCGGAGGAGAGCATCGATAAGTCGGCGGCTATCCGGCACTCTTTTACCAACGGCAGCGTGCTGCTGATTCTGGGCAGTCTGCTCATAGGATTTATGGCCGACGCCAAGCAGGCCGAGGGTATCAAGCCTTTTACAACCGATATTTTCAAGGGCTTTTTAGCCATTTTCCTGTTGGATATGGGTATCGCCAGCGGTCGAAAGCTCAACGCGTTCTTAGCCAATGGCCTCTTTCCACTGCTATTTGCCATTGTGGCGCCCCTCGTCAATGGCAGCATAGTAGCGCTGGCCAGCGCCATCGTCACCGACGACGTCAGCAACCGTTTTATCTTTGCCATACTGGCGGCCAGCGCTTCCTACATTGCCGTACCTGCCGCCATGAAAATTGCTGTACCCAAGGCCAATCCGGGCTTATTTTTACCCATGACCTTAGCCGTTACCTTCCCCATCAACATCACGCTGGGGATGCCTTTGTACTTCGGGCTGGCCGGCGGATGGTAATGGCGCTGTAAAAATATTACCATAAGATGACCGGGCCAACGCGGCGCAGTATGGCCTTTGGGGGTCGGACCAGGGGGTGAAGTTTACCCGGAAGAGCGCAGCGAAGACGTGGCGGTATGGCCCGCCCCCCCAAGGGCGGGCCATAATAGCGGAAGACCCGGCGCCGCGCAGGATGCTATGCAGCGGTAAATGCTATGCGGCGGGGTTTACCCGAATGCGTAGCGGGCGCGGCCCCAAAAAAAATATCGTTATACCACAGCAGGGTAGAGTACCGGATTGAGCGGCGTATCGATGATCTCGCCGGGCACGGCGCCGGGGCACCAGGCGGCCCAGTCGTTGCGTTGGCTGTCGTTGTCGGGGGCTTTGAGTCGCATGTCTTTATCCATGTAAATTACCGTCATCACGCGGCGCATTTCGGCGCTTTGGTTGGCGCCGGCCCTGTGAAACACCCAACCGGAGTGGAAGCTCACCTCGCCTAAGTCGAAGGGCTCTGCCACATGCGGAAAGTCGTTGATGCGCAGGTTTTGACCTATGGCCTGTTCGCTGGCGTCGCTGATGCCCATCTGGCGGCCTTCGAGCAAGCGGTGGCTGCCTGCGCTAAACTCCAGCGGCCCCATATTGAGTGGGGTAGCCTGCAGCGGTATCCAGGCCGTGATGGTTTTGTCGGTAGCCAGGGGCCAGTAGTGCTGGTCGGCATGCCAGGGCGTGATGCCGCCGCCAGGTTCCTTAAATAAGGCCTGATCGTGATAGAGCCGGGCGCCGGCGGTTTGCATGAGGCCGGCGGCTATGCCGGCTATGCGCGGGCTAAATACCAGCTCGCGGATGAGGGGGCTTTCGCGCCAGAGGTTAAAGAGCTGCAAAAAGGCCTTGCCATAGGTGCTGCGCTCTTCTAAGGCCGTGGCGACGGTGTTCATTTCGTTGACCTTCTCGTGGATGACCTCGCGAAAAAAAGCTACCGCCTCGGCCGAAAGTACGGCCTTGAGCTTGATAAAGCGGTTTTGGTCATAAAAAGCAATCTGGTCAGCGCTTAGCGCGTAGGGGCGCCGCAGCTCTTGCGCAATGGAAGCAGGTAATGACAACATAAGTAGCCGGTTTTTTTGATGATACAAATATCCGGCGCAGCCGGGGCGCTTTTTTGCACCCCATTGGCCAAAATAAATACGGCATTGACAACTACAAGGGGCTGTCAATGCCGTAGGGCGATTTTTTTGTTTTTGGGCCCCGCCGCCCAGCATCTACTTCCAAGTAGCATCCTGCGCGGCGCCGGGTCTTCCGCTATTATGGCCCGCCCTTGGGGGGCGGGCCATACCGCCACGTCTTCGCTGCGCTCTTCCGGGTAAACTTCACCCCCTGGTCCGGAAGCCGCCTTGTTCAGCACAAAATTTACTCGCTTTCGCACGATCATGAATCCCCGAATACGCTCTTATTCGGGCTCGAAGCCGAGTACGATGTTAAAGTCGCCTAAGTTTTTGAAGTTACGGGGCGTGCCCGGATCGAGGTATTTGTCGAAGCCGATACCGTAGTCGAAGCCCAGCGTGCCAAACATAGGCAGGAACACCCTAAGGCCCATACCTGCCGAGCGCTTGAGCTCGAAGGGGTTGAAGTCGCGGAGCTCGCGCCAGGCGTTGCCGCCCTGTGCGAAGGCATGGACGTAGATGGTAGAGCTGGGGTTGAGCGACAGCGGGTAGCGCAGTTCGAGGGTAAACTTATCGAATACCGGGGTGGCGATCTGACGGTTGCGGGCGTCGAGGTTGGCCTCTATGTCGGTGACCTCGTAGCCCCGCATAGAGATGATGTCGAAGCCGGCGAAGCCAAACTGCTGGTTGTTGATGCCGTCGCCGCCGAGTTGGAAGCGCTCGAAGGGCGAGGTGCCCACGGCAGCGTTATAGGAGCCCAACAGACCAATTTTAGCCTGGGCTTTCAGTACTAACTTGCCCACAATGGTAGTATACCACTCGGCATCAAAGCGCCATTTGTGGTACTCCAGCCAGCGGAATCGCTCCTGAGTACTGAGGTCGGAATAGTCTTTGTTGTTGAACAGCGAGTAAGGGGGCGTGAACTGGGTCGTGATTGAAACATTAGAGCCTTCTCGCGGGAACAGCGGATCGTTGATGGTGGTGCGGGCCAAGGTGAGGCTAAGGCTATAGTTGTTGTAGTTGCCCTCCGAAACCACCTCGCCGTCGTCGGTGCGGAAGAGGCCCGTGATCCAGTTGTTGAGGCGCAGGGTTTGGATGTTGAGGCCGCCGCGCAGGATGAAGTTGTCGTCGGGCCAGCGCAGGCGCGTACCTAAGCTTACGGAGCCTTGCAGAATGTTGAAATTTTGGTAGGCGTCGCTGTTGCGATTTCCAAAGGCAAAGCTGTTGTAGAAGCCCGCTACCGTAAGCGAGGTGGGCTTGCGCCCGCCCAGCCAGGGCTCGGTAAAGGAGACGTTGTACGATTGGAAGAAGTTGCCGTTGGTTTGGGCGCGCAGACTAAGGCGCTGACCGTCGCCCTGAGGCAGCGGGTGCCAGGCCTCGCGATTGAAGATATTGCGCAGGCTGAAGTTGTTGAACGACACGCCCAAGGTGCCAATGACCTGGCGGGCGCCGCCCCAACCTGCCGAAAGCTCAAGCTGGTCGGAGGGCTTCTCTTCCACGGTATATTCAATATCTACGGTGCCCCGCTGCGGGTTTACGGGTGTGTTGATGCCCAGCGTTTCGGGGTTGAAGTAGTTGAGGTTGATGATCTCGCGCTGGGAGCGGATGATGTCGGTACGACTGAATTTATCGCCGGGGCGGGTGCGCAGTTCCCGGCGGATAACGTGCTCGTGGGTGCGATCATTGCCGGCAATGGTCACCTTATCGATGGTAGCCTGGGGGCCTTCGAAGATGCGTATTTCGAGGTCGATAGAGTCGCCTTCGATGGTAGTTTCAATGGGGTCGGCCTGGAAAAACAGGTAGCCGTTGTCCATATACAAGGTGCTCACGTCGCGGCCATCCTGGCTGAAGCGCAGGCGGTTTTCGAGCAGTTCCTGGTTGTAGATTTCGCCGGGGCCGATGTTGAGTACGCCCTGTAGGGTAGGCGTATCGTAGATGGAGTTGCCTTTCCAGACGATGTTGCGGAAGTAGTACTGCCGGCCTTCATCGAGGAAGAGGCGCAGCACCAAACGGCCGTCTTCATCTCGCCACATGCTGTCGCGCAGGATACGGGCATCGCGATAGCCGAGGGTGTTGTAGTATTTGATGACGGCCAGTTGGTCTTCTTCGTATTTGTCTTCGTTGAATTTGGAGCTGGCAAAGATGCGGCGGCGCTCTTTGGTATTTTCCATCTCCTTGCGCAGTCGGCGGGATGCCACCTGAGTGTTTCCCACAAACTCTACGCGCTCAATTTTTACGCGGCGGCCTTGGTCTACATTAAATATCAAGCGCACCGAGTTTACGCGGCCGCTGTCGGGAACTTCTTCAACGCCTACTCTGGTGTCGAAGTAGCCCTTCTCCACGAAATAAGCCCGAATGCCCTCGGCAGCGTTGACCTTGATGTTTTCGGTAACGATGCCCCCTCGGAGGATGTATTTGTTGACTTCCTCGTTGAGGTCGTCATGATAACTTTTTTTAGCGCCGGTATAGGAATAGCGCGATAGGCGGGGGCGCTCTTGCACCACGATTTCGAGAAAAATCACATCGCCTATGACTTTTTCCTGAAGGATATCGACATGTGTAAACAGACGGAGACGCCAGAGGTTGCGCATGGCGCGTGGGATGTCGTAGCCCGGAATGCGGATGTTGTCGCCTACTTTCAGGCTGGTGACGCCGATGAGCGCATTGGCGTCGCTGAAGAAAGCGCCGCTGACCTTAATGCCGCCAATCTCATAGTCTTTGGGCTGGCTGTACGACAGGATGTCAAGGCTATCGCTGCGCGTTTGCGCCGACAGGCTGGTCGTTAACAGGAGCAGACTTGCACACAGAATAAAATATCTCATCATGTTCAATAACTTATGACCCAACATCACACACCATTAGCCGCCTTTGGGCGCTCTCCACAAAGAGACGACAGACCGAAGGGGGGTTGTATGTCAGGATGCAATTTGTTCGCTTATTTTGCCAAATCGCCGTTCGCGGTTTTGGAAATCGATAATAGCCTCGTAGAGGCGGCCCCGATCGAAATCGGGCCACAGTACTGGCGTGAAGTACATTTCGGCATAGGCCAGTTGCCACAGCAGGAAGTTGCTGATGCGCTCCTCGCCACTGGTGCGGATGAGCAGCTCGGGGTCGGGCATACCGGCAGTGCTAAGCGCGCCGGCTAAGGTTTCCTGGGTAATGCTTGCGGGACTGAGTCCGCCATCGGATACCTGTTGCGCTATTTTTTGTACGGCCTGAGTGAGGTCCCACTTACCGCTGTAATTGAGGGCCAACACTAAGGTCATGCGGGTGTTGTTTCGGGTTTGTTCGATGCCGCTGAGGAGAGCTTTGTAGGTTTTGTCGGGCAGTTGGCTCAGATCGCCTATGGCCTGAAGCCTGATGTTGTTCTGCATCAGGGTTTTAAGTTCGCGGTGTACAGTATCCACCAGCAACCCCATGAGGGCATTGACCTCGGGGCGGGGTCGGCCCCAGTTTTCGGTAGAGAAAGCATAGAGGGTGAGGTACCCCACGCCCAGCTCAGCAGCGGCTTCGGTAATTTCGCGTACAGCGCGCACGCCGTTGCGATGCCCGAAAACCCTCGGCTGACCGTGTTGTTTGGCCCAGCGCCCGTTGCCATCCATGATGACAGCGATGTGCTTAGGCAACCTCTCTGTGTCTATTTTGGCTTTCAAATCCATTTCACTGGCTTCTGCTCACCAAAAAAATCGGTGGGCGATGGAAAAAATGTGCACAAAGTTACGAAAAGAATGCAATTTAGCGGATCATACAAAAGGTACTGTTTGAATATGAAAGAGGTAATTTTTTCCGCCGTAGGCCGCCAGCAGCGTGCTTTCGTCGATTTCAAATATGAGCGCCCCGATATAGAGGGCCTTTCCAACCACTTTTACAATGCCCTCGACCGGTTTCGCGCCGCACCGTCCTATGCCGTTGCAGAGGAAGCGATGCAGGAACTCTACCGGCAGCGCGCCCACTTCATGACGATGTACAACATCTGTCTGATCCGGCATACCGGCGACACCCGCGACGCCTTTTACGAAGCAGAAAACGACTTTTTCGACCAAACGCTGCCTCGCTTTGAAGAACTAAAGACCGACTTTTACCGCGCCTTGCTGGCTACGCCCTATCGCAATCAACTGGCCGACCGCTGGGGCGCTCAACTGTTCCGCATTGCCGAGCTGAGCCTGAAATCTTTCCGACCGGAAATATTAGCCGACCTTCAGGAAGAAAACCGGCTGGCCAGCGAATACGACAAACTTAAGGCCAAGGCCCAGATCACCCTCAATGGCGACGTCTTTAACCTGTCTACCATTGAGGTGCGGGAGCTCGACCCCGACCGCAACGTCAGGCGTCAGGCCGCCACCGCGCGCTGGGACTGGTTTGCGGAGCGGTCCGGCGAGTTTGATCGCATTTTTAATGAGTTGGTGCGGGTGCGCACCAAGGTAGCCCGACAATTGGGCTTCCCCAACTTTACGCCTCTGGGCTATGTGCGCATGTTGCGCACCGACTATGACGCAGCTAAGGTGGCCCGGTTTCGCAACGAAATTGCCCGTCACGTAGTGCCCTTAGCCCGTCGGCAGTACGAGCGCCAGCGGGAGCGGGTGGGGCTTGATCATCTTTATTTTTATGACGAAAACTACCGATTTGCCGAAGGCGCCCCGCGCCCCCTCGGCGACCCCCACTGGATCATCGAGCAGGCGGGCCGCATGTACGGCGAGCTATCGGCCGAAACCGATACATTTTTCCGCTTTATGCGCGAGGGGCAGCTCATGGACCTCGTGGCCCGCGACGGCAAAGCCACTGGCGGATACTGCACCTTCATCGACGACGAAGGCGCCCCTTTTATCTTTAGCAACTTCAACGGCACCAACGGCGACATAGACGTGCTAACCCACGAGGCGGGCCATGCTTTTCAGGTATACAGCAGCAGGCATCACGGCGTTAGCGAGTATTTCTGGCCTACTTACGACGCCTGCGAGATACATTCCATGAGCATGGAGTTTTTCACCTGGCCTTGGATGCAACTCTTCTTCGGCGATCAAACGGCCCGCTACCAGTATGGGCACCTCAATGGCGCCATTACGTTCCTGCCCTACGGCGTAGCTGTCGACGAGTTTCAGCACTTCGCATACGACAACCCCGATGCCGGCCCGCAGCAGCGCAATCAGGCCTGGAGCGCCCTCGAAAAGCGCTACCTGCCCCACCGCGATTATGCGGGCAATGCTTATCTCGAAGGCGGCGGTTACTGGCAGAAGCAGTCGCACATCTATGGCTCTCCATTTTATTACATTGATTATACCCTGGCGCAAATCTGCGCTTTCCAGTTCTGGCAGCGGGACAGACAGGATCATGCCGCAGCCTGGGCCGATTACGTGCGGCTGTGCCAGGCCGGCGGCGGCAAATCGTTCCTTGAATTGGTGGCCTTAGCCGGGCTGCGCTCGCCCTTCGACCCCGGTTGTGTCGCCGACACAGCCTCCGCCGTGGGGCAGTGGCTTCAGCAACAGGATATGTAGCACCCTAAGGCAGGCCGCAGGCGCAGTTGCAGCCCGCCTTCAACTTCTCTTCAAGATGAGTAACGCCACAGGCATTCGCCCTGATTTCGACGACATCCTTCAGCGGGCGCAGACCTTCCTGCAACGCGAAGTGATGCCCATAGAGACCCGCTACAGCCCTTACGACTTCGCACGCGCCCTGCCGGCCCTGCACGACCTGCGGGAGCAGGTAAAAAACCTGGGCCTTTGGGCGCCCCAGGCGCCGACAGCCTTTGGCGGCATGGGCCTCTCTATGATGGAGCATGGCCTGCTGTGCGCCGTCATAGGTAGAAGTCCCTTTGGTATGTACATCTTCAATGCCCAGGCCCCCGATGCCGGCAATATGGAGTTGCTGGCCGCTTTTGGCTCGGCCGCCCAACAGGAAACTTACCTGAGGCCTTTGGTAGCAGGCGACATCCGCTCCTGCTTTTCCATGACGGAGCGCCACCACGCCGGCTCCAACCCCCTGCTGATGAGCACCGAGGCGGTGCGAGAAGGCGATGAGTACGTCATCACCGGCCACAAATGGTTTACCACTGCCGCCGAGGGCGCTGCTTTTGCCATCGTCATGGCCGTTACCCAGCCCGATGCCTCGCCCCACCAACGGGCCAGCATGATCATTGTACCCACCGACGCGCCGGGCTTTGAGCGGGTGCGCAACATCCCCATGTTGGGCCATAGCGGTAGCCTCTGGGACTCCCATGCCGAAATTCGCTATCATCAGGTGCGCGTACCTGTAGCCAATCGCATCGGAGAAGAGGGCACTGGCTTTGCCCTCGCCCAAACCCGCCTCGGGCCGGGCCGCATTCACCACTGTATGCGATGGATGGGCATCTGCGACCGTGCCTTCGACATGATGTGCCGCTATGCCCTCAGCAGGCCCATAGGAGAAGGTCAGGTGCTGGCCGATAAGCAAACCATTCAAAACTGGATAGCCGAAAGCCAGGCTGAAATACGCGCCGCCCGGTTGCTCATCTTCGATGCCGCGCAAAAAATTGACCGCGAAGGCGCCCAAAAAGCCCGGGTGGAAATATCGACCATCAAATTTTACTGCGCTGAGGTGCTCAACCGGGTACTCGACCGCGCACTCCAAACCCACGGCGCCTTAGGCATGACCGACGACACCCTGCTCAGCTATTGGTATAGCCACGAGCGCAGCGCCCGCATTTACGACGGCCCCGACGAGGTGCACAAGAGCAGCGTAGCTAAACAGATATTGCGGCAGTACGAGCGCCCATAAATTTATGGCTTCTTCAGCCGGGCCTGTGCCTCAGCCCTCGCCCCCGGCGTATTGACATTAGCCAGCACCGAGGCGTCGTCGAGGTGAATAAGCCTTACCCTTGCCGATATCAAGGTCTTGAAAGGCCCTTTATGCTGGCCGTCGGCCAGCAAAGCCAGCGCAGTAGGTTCCCAAATGGCCGCCAGCGGATCGGGGCCATTTATATAAGGACTAAAAAAAGCCGTAGCGTCGGCCGAGGTATCCCGCGCCTCAATCAATACGGCCAGCGTATCGGCATCCAACAGCGGCAGATCGCAGGCTACCGCCATCCAGGCCGCGCCAGGCTGTGCGGCGGCGGCGCTAAGCAACCCTCCTGCCGGCCCGAGGTTGGGCGCCCGGTCTGGCAGCCCCCGATACCCTTGGGGCAGTTCTGCTACTTGTTCCGGCCTGCACGAGATAAAAACCTGCTCACAGAGCGGCGCCAACTGGTCGGCCAACCATTCGCGATGGGGCTTGCCCCGGTAGTTGAGCAAGCCTTTATCGGCGCCCATGCGTTCGCTGAGCCCCCCGGCCAATACCAATCCGTAAAGCGGCGGTTGTATATCCTTCATAACCAACAAACGCCCCGGACGCCTGCTTGCAGGCATCCGGGGCGGATTATTGTCCATCAAGCCATTATACCCTTTCCGGCGCCTGGCCCCAGTGCTCCGGCGAACGCCAGAGCGCCGACAGCAGCAGCTCGCGGTTGAAGAAGAACTCCTTAGGCAGGCGGTCGTAGAGCTGCGCAAACAGCTCTTCGTGCATCAATAGTTCTTTTTTCCAGGCTTCGCGGTCAACGGCCATTACCGAAGCAAACTGCTCCCGCGTAAACTCGCTGCCCGTCCAGTCCATATCTTTATAGCGCGGCATCCAGCCAATGGGGCTTTCTACCGCCGAAGTACGGCCTTTTACGCGCTGCACAATCCACTTCAACACCCGCATGTTTTCGCCAAAGCCCGGCCAGATGAAATTGCCGTCGGCGTCTTTGCGGAACCAGTTGACGCCAAAAACGCGAGGCGCATTAGGCAGGTCGCGGCCAAAGTCGAGCCAGTGATTGAAGTAGTCGGCCATGTGATAACCAATGAAGGGCAGCATGGCAAAGGGGTCGCGCCGCACTTTTCCAATCTCGCCAAAGGCTGCCGCCGTCATCTCCGAGCCCATCGTAGCCGCTAAGTACACCCCAAAATTCCAGTTGAATGATTGGTATACCAACGGCACCGTCGTACTGCGACGCCCTCCAAAGACAAAAGCTGCAATGGGCACGCCGCCGGGGTTATTCCACTCAGCATCGAGCACCGGGTTTTGAGCTGCCGGCGCCGTAAAACGGGCATTAGGGTGGGCTGCCGGCTTGCCGGAGGCAGCATCCCAAGCGCCGCCCCGCCAGTCGGTGAGGCCAGCCGGCGCTTCTTTGGTCATGCCTTCCCACCACACGTCGCCATCGGGCGTAACAGCCACATTGGTAAAGATGGTATTGGCCTTAATGGAGGCCATCGCATTGGGATTGGTCTTTTCATTGGTACCCGGCGCTACGCCAAAGTAGCCGGCCTCGGGGTTGATAGCGTAGAGCCTTCCGTCTTCGCCTTTAAATATCCAGGCAATATCGTCGCCTACGGTCGTGATCTTCCAGCCATTCAGCGACTGTGGCGGTATCAGCATCGCAAAGTTGGTCTTACCGCAAGCGCTCGGAAAAGCAGCGCCTATATACGACTTTTCACCCTCCGGCGACTCCACGCCCATGATCAGCATGTGCTCGGCTAACCAATCTTCCTCAAAGGCCATGGCGGAAGCGATGCGCAACGCAAAACACTTTTTGCCCAGCAACGCATTGCCGCCATAACCGCTGCCATACGACACAATGTAGCGGTCTTCAGGGAAGTGTACAATATACTTCACCGTAGGGTTGCAGGGCCACTTGGCGTCGGCCTGGCCGGGCTCCAACGGAGCGCCTACCGTGTGCAGGCATTTTACATAGTCCTGGCCTTGATCAATGAGGTCCAGCGCCTGGGTTCCCATCCGGGTCATAATGCGCATATTGACCACCACATACTCCGAGTCGGTGAGCTCAACACCCACCTTTGAGTAGGGCGACCCCACCGGGCCCATGCAATAAGGAACCACGTACAAGGTACGGCCTTTCATAGATCCCTTCAGCAGGCCTTCCAGCAGGTTTTTCATCTCGCGGGGATCCATCCAGTTGTTGGTAGGCCCTGCGTCTTCCTTGCGGCGGCTACAAATGAAGGTGCGGTCTTCCACCCGGGCTACGTCGCTGGGGTCGCTGAAACAAGCAAAACTGTTAGGCCGCTTGGCTTCATTCAGTCGAATAAACGTACCCTTTTCCACCAGCGCATTGCAGAGCCGGTCATACTCTTCCTGCGATCCGTCGCACCAGTACACCTCGCTCGCTTCAGCATACTGCGCAATCTTTTCTACCCATTGGTTAAGGTCTGCACGGGCGTCCGATGCAGCATTCTCGTTCAGAAAGGTGCTCTCCTTGAACATGTTAGGCAACTGTTTAAGTAAGAAAAAAACAAGGCGCCGACAGTCGGTTAAGTCGCCGGGTTGTCCCTTGTTACTTTGGCAGTCGAAAGGTAACAATAAAACCCATAACAAAATGGTGACTTTTTCGTCCTCCGGAAGTTAAATGGAGGTGACAATTGTTACATTGGAAATAAGACTGAATACAAGCCTGAAAACGAGGGCGTGTCCCCCGGCCCCCTTTAGCGTCTGCCCCGGCAAAAAATCGTTTGCCACAGGGCCGGGGGTCGCCGCCACCACCACCACCACCACCACGTCCTCGCTATGCTCGGCCGGGTAAACGTGTTCCGCCCCGCCCTCGCTACACTCGGTCGGGTAAATCTTATGCGCTCGTGCCTCACGCATACCGCCACGTCTTCGCTGCGCTCTTCCGGGTAAACTTCACCCCCTCACGCGGCTCCGCAGCGGCCTGGGCGCGGCATTGCTCCGAACATCTTTCCGCAAAACACCCTTCCTAATTCATATTTTTCGCATCTTTACGGCATAGTCAGTAGCAGGCTTTAGGGCTTGGGACGGCGGCGTTTGGCGGAGCGGGATGCCGGCTTAGCGATGCGGAGGGGTGGCGGCATCAAGCCGCCAGACAGCGCCCCCTAAAGGGCGCTGGCCGAGCGATTAGCGAGCCCCGCAGCGTAGCGACCCCGCGCAAGATGCCGATGGAGCTGGATGCTCTGCGGGGAAGGCCCCTTATAGAAGCCTCTGCTTTGTTGTTGGCCGATACTTGATATCCACAAGATGCCGCTGGTGCGGCGCCAAATGCGACGCGATGAAGTATTATATGTTGCCGCCCGAGTTGTTTGCGTACAACCGGGAGCGATTCGCAAAGAAGATGGCTGCCGACAGCTTAGCCATCTTTCATTCCAACGATCTGATGCCGCGCAGCGGAGATACCTATTTCCCGTTTAGACAAAACAGCGGGTTGTTTTATCTATGTGGTATCGACCAGCCAGACACCGTGTTGGTGCTGTTTCCGGGTTGTGTGAAGGATACCTACGAAGAGGTTTTGTTTATCAAGCGCACCGATGAGTTTACGGCGCGCTGGCAGGGCGCCACGCTCACGCGCGAAATGGCCGCCCATCTGTCGGGTATACGGCGGGTGCACTGGATAGACGAGATGGGCAGCATCATGCACGAGCTGGTTTTGCTGGCCAAGCGCGTGTATGTAAATCTGGGCGAGCACGACCGATTTTTTACTGAGGTGCCCTCACGGGATATGCGCGCGCTGAAGCAACTGCAAGAGCGCTACCCGGCGCACAAATACCATCGGGCGGCGCCGCTGCTAAAAAAGCTGATGATGATCAAATCGGCCTGGGAAGTTGACCTCATCCGGCAGGCGGTAGACATTACCGGGGCAGCATTCAGGAAAGTGCTGGCTATGGTAGAGCCCGGCGTGCAGGAATATGAGGTGGAGGCAGAGATCACCGCTGAGTTTTTGCGGCAGCGCGCTACGGGTCATGCTTATGAGCCCATAGTGGCCAGCGGCCCGCATACCTGCACCCTGCACTACACGCGCAACAACCGAAAATGCCAGAACGGCGACTTGCTGCTGCTGGACATAGGGGCCGAGTATGCCAATTACGCCAGCGACATCACGCGGACAATACCGGTGAGCGGGCAGTTTAGTCCGCGGCAGCGACAGGTGTACGAGTCGGTACTTAGTATATTTTACTTTGCCCGATCGGGCATGACGCCGGGTATAACCTTAGAGGAATTGCAAAAGGAGGTGGGCCGCTTTGCGGAGAAGAAATTGGTGGAACTGGGACTGCTGCACCCCTCCGACCTTCAGCGCCAAAACCCGGAGGCGCCGCTGTACAAACAGTTCTTTTTACATGGGGTGAGCCACCATCTGGGATTGGATGTACACGACCCCGCCAATAGATACGATCCCTTGCTGGCAGGCATGGTGCTGACCTGTGAGCCCGGCATTTATCTGCCCGCAGAGAACATAGGCATACGATTGGAAAACGATATTCTCATCACCGATGAAGGCCCGGTAGACCTTGCCGCCCGCATACCCATTGAAGCCGAAGAAATTGAGGATATCATGCAGTTGAGGGCCGAGGGATGGGCAGGCCTCATCATGCCCTAACACCCACAAATTTATGCCGCTATGTACCGATTAGGTTACGACGCAAAACGACTGTTCAATAACTTTACAGGGCTGGGCAATTACAGTCGGACGCTGCTGCGCGATCTGGCTGCCTATCACCCTGATAATGCCTACTTTTTATACACCCCCAGCGTAACGCGCAATCACGAGACCCAGTTTTTCCTCAACAGCCCGCTCTTTAGTGTGCAGGAGCCCGCCTCGGGGCGGTCGTTTTTCTGGCGCAGCTCGGGGGTGAAGCGCGACCTCAGGCGTCACCGCATACAGTTGTACCACGGCCTTAGCCACGAGATACCTGTAGGTATACACAAAACGGGCATCCCATCGGTGGTGACGATGCACGACCTCATCTTTTACCACTACCCCAATCAGTATGCCTGGGCCGACCGGCAGATTTACGATTTTAAGTTTCGGTATGCCTGCCGCCATGCCAACCACATTGTGGCCACCAGCGAGGCCACCAAGCGCGATATCATCCACTTTTACGGCATTGCGCCTGAGAAGATTACCGTCATTTACCAGTCGGTACACGAGCGCTTTATACAAGAGCGCTCACAAAAGACGATAGACGCGGTATTAGCCCGCTACAAGCTGCCGTCAAACTACCTCTTATTTGTAGGGTCGCTCATTGAACGCAAAAATCTGATGGGCGTAGTGGAGGCGCTGGCGCTGCTGCCCCAGGCCGACCGGCTGCCATTGGTGGTAGTGGGTCAAGGCGAAGCTTATAAAAAAAAGGTAGTGGACTTTGCAGGCAGGCATGGGCTTCTACCACTGCTGCACTTCATCAAGCCGGAGTTTGAAGACTTTCCTGCCCTGTACCAGCAGGCCGACGTATTTTTATACCCTTCCTACTACGAGGGTTTTGGCATACCTATATTAGAAGCGCTGTTCAGCGAGGCGCCCGTGATTACCTCTAATACCTCATCGCTACCCGAGGCAGCCGGCCCCGATGCCTGGCTGGTAGACCCCCGCCGCCCGGAGGAGATTGCTGCCGGAATTCAAACCATTCTTCGCGACGAAGAGCTGCGTAAACGAATGATAGCCAACGGATATGCCCATGCTACCCGATTCAGAGGCGATGGGTTGGCCGCGCAGATGATGGAACTGTATGAAAAGTTTTTAGGTTAGTCTAAATTATTATTTTGATTTATCGAAAAATACTTTTACCTTTGTTACGCGCTCCAAGGTAAGATGGCGAAACCTTGGAGCGCGATAGGCACAAGGTGCAGAGCGTTGTTGCTGTCTTTATCCCATAGCTTATGAATCTGATAGATATTTTTCAGGAGAGTTGGGCCTGGCGGGCCCTCTTGGCCTCAGGCATGGTGGGGCTGATGTGCGGGGTGTTGGGCGCCTTTATTGTGCTGCGCAATATGTCGTTGGTGGGCGATGCGCTGGCGCACGCCATTTTGCCGGGCGTGGTGGCGGCCTATGTAGTAGTGGGTTATAGCGCATTGGGCTTCTTTGTAGGCGCCGTTGGGGCAGGCCTCATTACAGCCTTAGGCATAACCTGGGTACAGCACCGGGGGCACACCAAAAACGACGCGGCTATTGGCATTGTTTTTACAGCTATGTTTTCGCTGGGCGTGATGGGCATTTCCTACATCAGCCGGCATGACGGAGTTCACCTCGACCTGAAGGATTTCCTCTTTGGCAACGTGCTGGGCGTAGCCAATACCGACTTATGGCTGACAGCCGTAGTGACGGGCTATGTGTTGTTGAGTATCGTGGTATTTTATCGCTATTTTTTAGTGACCACTTTCCAGGAGGTAGTGGCCAAAACAATGGGCATTGACGTAAAAATGGTGCACTACTTCCTGATGCTGTTGCTGTCGTTTGCAGTGGTGGCCTCGCTACAAACGGTAGGGGTCATACTGGTGGTGGCTATGCTCATTACGCCGGCAGCTACGGCTTTGCTGCTGACCCACCGACTGGAGCGCGTATTGGTAATAGCGGGCGCGCTGGGATTGTTAACGGCCGTGCTGGGCCTCGCATTAGCCATAGTGCTCGAAACCACGCCCGGCCCCGCTATGGCAGTAACGGCTACCCTGATGTACCTGACGGCCGTAGTCTTTGCACCGCGCCGGGGGTTGCTGATTCGCACATTATCAAGGATGACGCTCAGCCGCCGCGTAGCCGCCGAGGATATGTTGAAAGCAGCCTACCGCACCTTAGATGCCCACGGCAAATTGGATGAGCGGCAGTGGCGGGCGGAACTAAAAACATCGGAGGCCGCCTGGCGCAAAAACCGCAGCCGACTGCTGAAAAAAGGCTGGTTAGACCCCAAATCAGGGGGGCTGAGTGAAAAAGGCGCTGCTGAAGCCGAGCGATTGGTAAGGGCTCACCGCCTGTGGGAGACTTACTTAGCCAATAAAGTAGGGCTCGACGTAGCCCACATCCACGATGAGGCCGAGCGCTACGAGCACCTGCTCACCGAAGAGATGCTCGATGACGTAGACGCTACCTTAGGATACCCAATCGTAGACCCCCACGGATCGCCCATACCCGCCAAAATAGGACGCCCGTCGCGGCCGTTGGCCGAGTTGGCGCCGGGCCAAAGCGGGCGGCTGGCGCCCCGCCAGCTTTCCGAACACGTAACGGCCCAGCTTTGGCAATATGGGCTGCTGCCAGGAGCCGAAATCAGGGTTGCAGCCCGAGCAAAGGACGGTGAAACAGAAATAGAATCGGCAGACCAGCACATCCGTATACCGGCAGAACTGGCCCGCCTGATCAGTCTTGATGCCTGAAAATTATTTAGGCGTAGCCGACAGGTTAATTTGCAGACCAATCTGGTCGTTGATGATCTCGTCTTTGGCCGTGCCCAATACGCCGGCCTGGAACATCACGTTCCACTGGGTGCGGTCGATGGTAAAGGCGGGCGTAATGGCTTGCAGGCCGGTTTCGCCTGCACTTACGCGGGCCGGGATAACCACGCTCTTGGTGATGCCCTTCATAGTGAGGTTGCCGGTGATGTTGTGTGTAGCATTGGGGTTGCTACTTACCGGTTCTACCTTTACAATTACAAACTCCGCCGTAGGGTAAGTATTGGCCTCAAAAAAATCGCCGTCTTTGAGGTGGGCTTCGAGGTCTTCTTTGCCGTCGCCGGCTTTTTGGTCGGTATTATTAATGGAGTTAATGTCGATGACAAACGCGCCGCCTGTAATCTGGCCGTCGGCCACCAGTATTTCGCCCTTTTGTAACTTGAGGGTGCCGGTATGCTTACCGCCCACCAATTTGGAGCCTTCCCAGTTGATGACGCTGGCATTGACATCAACGGCATAGGGCATACCCGTAGCCGCGCCGGCAGCCATAGCATCGCCGGTAGCAGCTTGTTCGCCCGCCGGCGCCTGACCGCCGCAGGCCGTGAGCAGGAACGCCGCCAGTAGCGGTCCTGCAAGGAAATAGATCGATTTCATTGAAATTGCTTTAAAAAAGATTGATTTGGTAAGGCAAACAACCGAGCTGAAAACAAAGTTGAAGCGCGCCGGCGGGGATTTTTACAACGAACTGCTTTGGACAGTGGCCGGTTGGCCCGCATGGCGGGTTCGCTCGCCATCAAGCTTATCCAACAGCGCCATCGTATGATCAAGGCTTTTGAGGATGGTTACGTTAGCGGGCGGCGCTACCTCCTGAGCTACCACCTGATACCCCGACAATAGAATATGAACATCGGAGCAGGTAGCCGCCAAGCGGTCGACGTAGTGCTGCACCGACTCCCGGGCAAAGGTTTCGGTAATCATGGTGAAGATATAGTCGGGCGTGCGTATGTTGCAGGCGTCGCGCATATCCGTCACGGAAATATCCTGCCCAAGGTACAGCACGTAATGGCCGCGCACCTTGAGGAGGTAGTACATAAACAAAAGGCTCAGTTCCTGGCGCTCGCCCTTGGGCAGATAGAGCGCAAAGCACTTGCCGCCCGCTTCAGGCGCGGGTAGCGGCGCTTTATCGATGGCTACAATCAGCTTTTGTCGGATGAGGTAGCTGATGTAGTTTTCCTGCACAGGGTTGATGGACCCCGTAAGCCACAGCACGCTGAGTTTTTCCAGAAAAGGATATACCAACTCCAGCATAGTGCGCTCGAAGCCAATCTGCCGCGTGCTGGCGCTGAGGATACGGTCGAATTTATACTCGTCCATATCAATCATAGACAAAGTGAGCGCATCGAGCATAGATCCATCCAGGGCATTAGAAGGCTCTGAAAGATTGGCCACCTGCGCGGCTATCTGTTGCCGGGTCATTCGGGCTATCTTAGAAATCTTAAAGCCGTTGCGGTTCAGCAGGGCCACGTTGATGATGAACTTGAGATCGTCATCCTCGTAATAGCGAATGTTCGTTTCTGTTCTCTTGGGCTCAATAATACCATAGCGCTGCTCCCAAATGCGCAGGGTATGCGCTTTGATGCCCGAAAGTTTTTCCAAATCGCTGATGGAATATACAGCCACGCTATGCGTTTTTTTACTTTTGTGTCTTTATTATGAGCCAATATCGCTGGTTGCGCACAACAAACAGCTAACATGAGTTCCTAAAAAAGGTTTAAAAAATTAGGGCTTATGCTAACTTAGGGCCTTCATAGCCACACAGCCGACAAAACTTAGCGGCGAATGTTCAGATATTTGGCTAATTTTATGGGCCTTTTGCCTGGTTGCTATACCTGAGCCGGGCGAAAATATTAAAAAAACACTTTTCTATGGGTCGGAAAGCTACTTATCTACTTTTTAGCGCCTGCTTGCTGTTGCTGGGTTGGCGAGCCAATGCGCAGATTTCCTGCGAATACACGCTCCAACTCTTTGACACCTTCGGCGACGGATGGAATGGCGCCTCTATCTCCGTTAATGTCGACGGCGTGAGCACTACTTACACCCTCGATTTTACCACGCCTGATTTCGCGGAATTCGCCATCGCCGTTTCCAGCGGCGACGCCATTAGTTTGTCTTATACGCCGGGGTTCTTCGAAAATGAAGTATCTTACTTCTTACTCGACGCCGACGGCAACACCCTTTTTACCGATGGCCCCTTCCCGGCCGTAGGCCCCAACGTGTTCACTACCGAAGCTGTCTGCCCTTCCTGCCCTTCACCGCCGGCGGGAGCTGTTTCGGTGGATAATATCCGGGCTTTTTATGCCGACATCAGTTGGACGCCCTCCGACCCCGCCGGTACAACCCTCGTCGAGTATGGCCCTGCGGGCTTCATCACCGGCACGGGCATCACCCGCACTACCTCCTCCAACAACATCCGCCTGCAACCGCTTACGCAGTTTACCGACTATGAGTTCTACCTGCGCGCAGCCTGTTCCAATGGCGATACCAGCACCTACCGCGGGCCTTTTGCATTCAAAACCCGCCGCGCCTATGACGTAGGCGTAGTAGACGCCTTTATTGAAGGCGTGGAATGTAACCTCTACGGCGTAGAGACCCTCACCTTTATTATGCAAAACTTTGGCGGCCTGCCCCAAACGTTTATCCCTTACAACTTTAGCGTCAACGGCGTGCCCGGCGGCGTCAACCAACCCGTCGATGGCTTGTTTACCGGGGTAATCGGGGTGGATTCCACGTTCCAGACGGAGTTTGAAACCACTTATGATTTTTCGGAACCCGGCGAGTACATCATCGATGTATTTACCCAACTCCAGCAAGATACCAACTACGTCAACGATACCCTGCGGTTCAGCCTGACCACGGCTCCTTTCGTCGATCAGTTTCCCTACCTCGAAGGTTTCGAAGAATACAACGGCGGCTGGTTGGTGGGAGAGGAAAGCCTCAACCCCACCTGGCAACACGGCCAACCCACAGGCGCCCTTATCTCCTCGGCAGCCAGTGGCCTCAACGCCTGGGTAACCAACCTCAGCGGCAATTACAACGACGTCGAGCTGTCTTACCTCGTGTCGCCCTGCATGGACTTCACTACCTTCGACGAGGACCCCCGCATTTCTTTCTCCCTATTCGTACAAACCGAATCCTGCTGCGACGAGCTCTGGTTAGAATCCAGCATTGACGGAGGCGAAACCTGGACCAAAGTCGGCTCCGCCGGCACCGGCCTCAACTGGTACAACGACACCTTCTCCCAATGGTGGGATGGCGACGGCGGCTTCAACGGCTGGGTAACCGCCATCAACGTTCTGCAAGGCACGGCAGGCCAGCCCGAAGTGAGGCTCCGCTTTGTCTTCAGCACCGACTTCTCGGTAGTTGCCGAGGGTATTGGCGTAGACAACGTGCTCATCAGCGAACAAGCAGAAGCCGATCTCGCAGCCATATCAACCGTCAACAGCGCCATCGATTGTGGCGTAGCCGACGACGCCGTCACCATTCGCCTCATCAACCTGGGCACCGAGTCTCAGTCAAACTTCACGGTCAGCTATCAGGTCAATGGCGCTACCATCGTATCCGAAGTAGTACCCGGCCCCCTTGATCCCGGCGCACAACTGTCGTATACCTTTGCGCAGACCTTCGACTCCAGCCTGCCCGGCAGCTATACCATCACCACCTGGAGCGACCTCGCCGCCGACGGCCTGCTGCTCAACGATACGGCCTCTTATGTCTTTACCTCAGCCTTCGGCCTGCCGTACTACCAAGACTTTGAACTGGGCGTCATACCTGCCAACTGGACCTTCGACGCCGATATATTCGTAAATGCCGGCCACGGAAACACCTCTTTCGTAGCATCCGACAACATCTACTCCGGCGACCAAACCTTCAACATGGCTACCCCCGCCTTTGGCCCCGTAGAGGCAGGCGACGTCCTTTACTTCGACTATCGGTATACCCTCTGGTCGGCCGGTACCGACCCCTACGAACTTAGCGGCTCCGATCGCTTAGTGGTGTCCATTTCTACCGACTGCGGCGAGACCTACACCACCGTAGCCACCATCGATACCAGCAACCACGTTCCCACGGCCGATATGACCGGCATTGAGGTTCCCCTCGACGACTATGTGGACCAGTCGGTCCGACTGCGCTTCCAGGCCTTCTGGGGCAGCACTACCGGCGGCGACTACTGGTTTGACATCGACAACATCTTCCTACAGCGCTGCGACGGCCTCCAGCTTTCAGCCGACGTCATCGGCGCTACGCCCGGCAATGCCAACGGCTCGGCCACCGTCAATGCAGGCGTGCCCACAGCCCCCTATACCTACGCCTGGAGCAATGGAACCTCCGACCGCACCGCTAACGGCCTCACCCCCGGCGTATACTCCGTAACCGTTACCGACAATTTCGGCTGTCAGGACGTACTCACCGTAGTCGTAGACGTAATGGTAGGTACCAACGACAACGCCGCCCAGCCGCTCGGCCGCATCGAACTGTCGCCCAACCCCTCCAATGGCCAAAGCTGGCTGCAATTGGAGCTGCGCGAAACCGCCGACGTGCAAATCCAGGTCTTCAACACCCTGGGCCAACCCGTATGGCAATCGGCTAACCTGCCGGGCATCAGCCAACACCGCCAGGAACTCGACCTCGTCGGCGCCCCCGCAGGCATGTACCTCGTGCGCGTACTCAGCGCCGACGGTCGCTCGCAAACCGTGCGCTGGCTTAAAACAGAATAGCCCGCTCCAACGGCATTCAATGCGGACCCCATCGTCCGCATCGCACTATGATCAATTTGCCCCCGAACTTTGGCCCATCTCCGAAGTTCGGGGCATTTTTTTTCTTTGGGGCCCGCCCCTTGCAGGTTCGGGTACCGCGTCCTCGCTGCGCTCTTCCGGGTAAAAACCCAGCCGAGTAGCATCCACATCCTGTATCACCAAGCGCGGCGGCGCCACCACCACCACCACCACGTCCTCGCTGTGCTCGGCCGGGTAAACGTCCTCGCTGTGCTCGGCCGGGTAAACGTCCTCGCTGTGCTCGGCCGGGTAAACGTCCTCGCTATACTCGGCCGGGTAAACGTCCGCCGTCGCTTCGCTAGTCGGCTACCGCCACCACGCCCTCGTTGCACTCGGTCGGGTAAACGTCCTCGCTGCGCTCATCCGGGTAAACGTCCTCATTGCATTCGGCCGGGTAAACCACGTCCTCGCTGTGCTCGGCCGGGTGAAAATCTTCGTGCCTCAGCCGGGTAAAAACTGCACCCCCTGGTCTGATCCACTGAGGCATTCATCTGACACGAAAGGGCGATGGCTTGGTTGGCGGGCGGGCATAGTTCTCCAGGTCAAGATTCACAAATCTTGGCTTAGAGAACCATATAAACCTTGCACGGTTATTCGATCACCAACACCTTGAGCGTAGCCGACCGATCTGCCTGCCACACCTGCACCCCGTACAAACCCGGCGGCAAACCCTCCAGCGATATCCAGTGATTAGGCCCTTCCAACTCGCCTTCGCTCAGGAGCCTGCCGGCCGTACCGAGCAGCCGATAGCGGGCGCCGCGCCAGACGTCTCCGACAGCGGTTATGCACACGCTGCTTCGGGCCGGATTCGGGTAGAGGCTGAGCTCGCCCCCCAAAGAGACGTCTGCATTTGCGGTAGGCGCATTGTTGGAGGGGTCGTCTTCCGGGCGGATGATATTGGCTGCCGGCAGGCAGGCGATGACCGCGCTTTCCGACTGGTAGGCGGCGTTGCCCCAGGCCGGAGCCGCCGTCACGGGCATATTGGCGCCCGTGCCGTTGTGGCGGCCCACCACCACAATAGCTGAGTCGGTTTTTACGGCTGCAAAAAGGCTTATGTTATCACCCCCGGCCTGAGTAAGGGTATCCCACTGCCCCACCAGCAACGAGCTGTAAAGCGGCGCGCTGAGGTCGGGCTTGTAGAGGCGCACAAAATTATTCCAGCACGACTTGCCGCCATAGGCGGGCTTTACCATTTTTTGGTAAGCATTGGCCGTGGTGATGGTGCGCCGGCCGGTACCTACAACCAGCACCGAACCGTCGGCAGACACTTTAAGGCGGTTTTTGCCCATATAGGTTGTATTCACGTTGGGCCAGCCTGCGTTGGGGTTGGGCCAGCCGTCGAGGTTGGGGTCGGGATGTGGAGCGCCCAAGCCGCCGGTACCCTCGGCCAGTTCGGCCATATAGGTGCTGTGCATCAGGGCGCCGTCGGCCAGCCGAAGTTTGCCTATCCAGGAAATGTGGATGTTGCCGCTGCTGCCCGTAAACTGGTTTTGGAAGCCGCCGGCGCCAGGGTTGGCGGCAATCTGATTGCCCTCCCAGAGGTTTTCAACGTTATTGCCGTGGCAGCGGGCGCCCACCACCAGCAGGCCCGTTTCGGGGGCGCCGGAGTAGTCTATGGCCAAGGCGTCTACATACTGGTCGGGGGTAGAAACCGTAGGCGTGCCGTCGGGGCGCACCTCATGGTAGAGCCTCGACCACCAGAGCAATTGCCCGGAGGCGTCCATAGCCATCACAGCCGGCTCGAAGTCGGGCTGCCCGTCGGGCAAAACGCTTTTGGCATTAAAGCCAATGTACATGGCGCCCGTGCGCCGGTCGATGCATACCGAAGAAGGCCCGTATGTAAAGGTACCCGGAGGCGAATAGCCCGTATAGCCGGGGCCGCTGGAGGTGTTGCCGCTTTGGCCCGGGGCGCAGGGCCCGTTGAAGAGCACATCCAAGGGCCATTTGCCTTTTTTTGTGCCGCCATTGCCGTCGGGCTGCCAGAGGTTGTAGTCGTCGGCATGGGTGGAGCGGAGTTCGCAGCGGCTGCCGTCGCGCTTGAAAACGATGCCGCTGAAATCAAGCCCATCTAAACCGCCGGGAAAGTTGGCCGCTGCGCCATAGTATTCGCCGCCGCCCACTTTCCAGTGTACGCGCCAGTTGGGTACCACTTCGTCTTGCCCTTGCGGGTCGGTGCGATACAGCGCCGACCAGTTGTAGTCGTGCGAATCGCCGTAGGCGTATACCACGCGCCCATCGGCGCTTACGTCCCAAGGCTGGTAGATGTCGGGGTAGGCGCCGGCTGCCGCTTTTATATTGATCACCCAGGAGAAGCCCGTTGGGGCATCCTGCACAAAATTGGCATTGAGCTTACCGATGAAGTATCCGCCCTGGCTACTATCGTGGGTGTCGCCGCTGAGGTATACCTCGCCGGTAGCTTCGCCGGGTATATTGGTAGTTTTTACAAAGCGGAAGTCTTCAGCGGCGCCGGCCGGAAGGGAAAAAGCCCTGAGGATATGGCGCAGGCCGGGGTCGAACTCCAACACAAAACAAGTGCGGCCGCTACCCTGATTGTTGGCTATGCCGGGGTTGGCCCACTCGATGCGCTCAGCCGTGGGCGGCAGCCAGTTGAGATCATCGGCTACGCCCAATACAATATAGCGGCCATTGGAGAGCTGGAGCACATCCATGAAGGATTCATTACCCGCATTGCCCGCATAAGCCGCCAATAAAGTTTGCGCCGCAAGGTCTGCCGATGCCATTAGCGCAAGTACGGTAAGTAGTACTATCTTTTTCATGCTTTTTTTTGCCAAATATACCGTCACAGCCGCATAAACCCGATCGGATTGACTTAATTTGTCCGTCATTTATTAACCGCACTTTTTTTAGGCATTATGCAAAATGTATTAGTTTTTTGTGGGTCTTCAACGGGTAAAGATCCCGTCTATGCTGAACAGGCACGCGCCTTGGGCGCCGCCTTGGCGCGCAAAGGATATACCCTTATCTATGGCGGCGGCAGCGTGGGCCTGATGGGCGTATTGGCCGATGCCGCTCTGGCGCAGGGCGGCCGGGTAGTAGGCGTCATCACCGAACATCTGCTGGCTAAGGAAGTATGCCATACCGGCTTGTCGGAGCTGCATGTAGTGCCTACCATGCACGAGCGCAAAGTGCTTATGGCGCAGCTCTCCGATGCCGTCGTCGCCTTAGCCGGAGGCTACGGCACCCTCGACGAGCTCTTTGAGCTGGCTACCCTTGGCCAACTCGGGCACGACCGCCGGCCCTTAGGCATACTCAATACCTTAGGCTTTTACGATCATCTGCTGCGCCACCTCGACCACTTGGCTGCCGAAGGCTTCCTGCGTCGCGAGCATCGGCAAATGCTCATCGTAGAAGAGGAAATAAATGCCCTAATCGACCTCATGGAAGATTACGAATCAGATCCCGTAACGCCCAAGTGGTTGTAAAATACCACAGGGTACATCCCTGGCCGTATCATGGAAGCAACCATACTGATCATCGACGATGAAGACAAGCTTCGCTCCCTGCTGGCCCGCATCTTGCAGGCTGAGGGATTTCAGGTATTGGAAGCCGCCGACGGCAAGAGCGGACTTAAAAAATTAGCCCACGAATCGGTAGACGTTATCTTGTGCGATGTGCGGCTGCCCGACGATAGCGGCGTAAACTTAGTGGCGCGCCTCAAACAGCTACAGCCCGCCAGCGAAGTGATCCTGCTTACGGCCTACGGCAATGTGCCCGATGGGGTACAAGCCATCAAAAACGGCGCTTTCGACTACCTGATCAAGGGCGATGATAACGACCGCATCCTGCCGCTGGTATATCGGGCCATAGAGCGCTCGCGGATGCAACAGAAAATAGCGGCCCTGGAGAAGCGGGTAGGCGAGCGCTTCGCCTTCGAGTCCATCATCGGGGCGTCGGCAGGCATACGCAGCGCCATAGCGCTGGCGCGCAAAGTGGCGCCCACCGAAGCCGGCGTGCTGCTAACCGGCGAAACGGGCTCTGGTAAAGAAGTATTTGCCCAAGCCATTCATCAGGCCAGCCTACAGGCCGGCAGGAGCTTTGTGGCGCTCAATTGCAGCGCCTTTAGCCGCGAACTTTTAGAGAGCGAGCTCTTCGGCCATCGCAAAGGCGCCTTTACCGGGGCTATGCAAGATCAGAAAGGGCTGATAGAAGAAGCCAATGGAGGTACCTTATTTTTAGACGAAATAGGCGAGATGCCGCCCGAGCTGCAAGCCAAACTGCTGCGCGTGCTTGAAACCAACACCTATCTGCGGGTGGGCGATACCAAGCCTTCGCGCTCCAATTTTCGGTTGATTGCAGCCACCAACCGCGATCTCAAACAAGAAAGCGAGGCTGGGCGCTTTAGAAGCGATTTATATTTCAGGCTCAATATCTTTAACATTCATTTGCCGCCCCTGCGCGACCGAAGAGAGGACATTTACCCCATTGCGCAGCATTTTATGGCCATCTTTGCCGACAAGATCAACAAGCGCGTTACTGGCGCAGATGACGGGTTCAGACGCAGATTGGAGCGCTATGCCTGGCCTGGCAACATCAGGGAACTCAAAAACATCATTGAGCGGGCCGTTATCCTTGCCGACGGCCATGAGCTAACCCTCGACTGCCTGCCTTACGACATGCAGCCCGATGCCGACCATCAGGCGCTCTCTGCCTTTTCGATGGCCAGCGCTGAAAAATTGCATATCCAGAAAGTGCTGAACCATACCGGCGGCAACAAGGCCGAGGCAGCCCGGCTATTGGAAATCGGCATTGCCACTTTGTACCGCAAAATTGAGCAGTATCAGCTTTATAGTTCTCCAAGCCAAGATTTGTGAATCCTGACTTGGAGAACTATAGTGCCTATGCGCAGGTATATGGCCGGCCTAGCGATGCGGAGGGGGGCGGCATCAGGCCGCCAGACGGCGCCCCCTCAAAGGGCGCCGGCCGAGCGACGAGCGAGCCCGCAGCGTAGCGGCCCCGCGCAGGCTGCCTCAGGAGCTGAATGCCCTGCGGGGCAGGCCCCTGAAAAGTAGTCCTACGGGCAGTTCTCTTCTGCCCGCTACCTTATCATTTTGATAAGCACCCCTTCCAAAACGATAGGGTTTTAGTGCGCGCTCATTTAGAGGAATGTATTCAACTTGTTGTTTTTCAATCAATTAAAAGACTTAAATTTTTTTTGGCCTCCTTTTGGCCCCATTACTGGCGTAGTGACCATACTGCTGGTAGTGCGGCCGGAGGGGTCGCTTGCCATTATCTGATTAAAACGCTTGACCGATGGCCATCTTATTATTAGCTGCGCTGGCTTTTGCCCTTTTCGGGCTGTGCTATGCCGCCATTGAATTTTTTGAAAACTGCTAACCATGATTGCATTACTCATTTTATCCATTGCGGTTTTTGGCTACCTGACATACGTGTTGCTGAAACCGGAAAAATTCTAAGCGCATGATAACCGAATTAGCCGGCATTGCGGCCATTTTTCTGGGAGCGGTTCTGCTGGCCCTGCCGCTGGGGCGCTACATAGCCCGGGTGTATAAGAGCGAGCCGACCTGGATGGATGGCTTTATGGGGCCGCTGGAGCGGCTTTTTTACCGGGCGAGCGGCTTGAACCCCGCTGAAGAGATGAACTGGAAGCAGCAGTTGTATGCCTTGTTGGGTATCAACTTAGTATGGTTTGTGCTTTGCTTCCTCATTTTGCTCAATCAGGGATGGTTGCCGCTGAACCCCGACGGCAACCCGTCGATGACGCCCGACCTGGCCTTTAACACGGGCATTTCCTTTTTGGTGAACTGCAATTTGCAGCACTACTCGGGCGAAACAGGACTATCGTATTTATCGCAGATGGCCGGCATTATGTTCCTTCAGTTTGTAACGGCGGGCACGGGCATGGCTGCCTGCGCTACGGTGTTCAACGCCATGCAGGAGCGGCAGGCCGACCGGATAGGCAATTTTTATGTCTATTTTTTAAAAAGCTGCACCCGGGTGCTGCTGCCCGTGTCGCTGGTAGCGGCGCTGGTGTTGGCGTACAGCGGTACGCCCATGAACTGGGAAGGCAAGGCAGAAATAGTGACGCTGGAGGGCGATACCGTACACGTATCGCGGGGGCCGGCGGCAGCTATGGTAGCCATAAAGCAGGCGGGTACCAACGGGGGAGGGTACTTTGGGGTAAACTCGGCTCACCCGTTGGAGAACCCCACCTATCTGACCAATATGGTGGAAAATCTGTTGATCCTGCTCATCCCGATGGCCCTGGTCTTTGCCTTGGGTTATTACCTCAACCGGAGGCGGCTGGCGTGGATGATCTTTGGCATTATGACGCTGGGTTTTGTACTACTGCTGACCCCTACCGTAGTGCAGGAGTGGCAGGGCAATGAAGCGCTGGCGGAGCTGGGGCTAAGCGCCGAAAGCGGCAGTTTGGAGGGCAAGGAGATGCGATTAGGCGTAGCGGCCTCGGCCATGTGGGGCATATCCACAACGGTAACTTCCAACGGGTCGGTGAACGCCATGCACGACAGCTTTACGCCCCTGAGCGGCGCCATGATGATGCTGGGCATGATGATCAACGCCTTTTATGGCGGGGTGGGCGTGGGTTTTCTCAATTTTTACGTCTTCATTATTCTGGCGGTGTTCATTGCCGGTCTGATGGTAGGACGAACGCCGGAGTTTCTGGGTAAAAAGATTGAAGCGCGAGAGGTAAAGATTGCTGCGGTAGTGGCCATACTGCATCCCACGCTGATTCTGGCGGGTACGGCGCTTTCGAGCTATCTGGCCGCCAACGACACGCCTATGGGCTGGTGGTTTGGAGGTACGGCCCAGGGCTGGCTCAACAACCCGTCTTTTCATGGCTTTTCGGAGATGCTGTACGAGTATACCTCATCAGCGGCCAACAACGGCAGCGGCTTTGAAGGTTTAGCCGACAACAATCCCTTCTGGAACATCACTACGGGCATTGTACTGCTGCTGAGCCGTTATTTGCCCATCATCGGGCCGGTAGCCATTGCGGGCCTGCTGGCGCAAAAATCTTATACGCAGGCCGGCGCAGGCACGCTTCGGGTCGATTCCATGACCTTTGGCTTAGTGGTCTTTGCCGTCATCGCCATTGTAGCGGCGCTATCGTTCTTCCCGGCGCTGGCGCTGGGGCCGCTGGCTGAATATTTTAGTTTTTAACCGCCGGTAACGGCTGAATGACTACAGGGTTATGAAAAATAAATCTGCGGCGCTGTTCGATCGTCAACTCGTTCGTACCGCCATTGGACAATCTTTTGTAAAGCTCAACCCGGCCAGCCTCTTCCGCAACCCCGTGATGTTTGTGGTGGAGCTGGGCACGGCGGTAATGCTGGCGGTATGTATAGCCATATTGCTGGGTTGGGAGGACCAGGGGAGCTTGGGCTATAATTTGACCATTTTCCTCATCTTGTTGGCTACTTTGTTGTTTGCCAACTTTGCCGAAGCGCTGGCCGAAGCCCGGGGGCGAGCACAGGCCGACAGCCTGCGCAAAACCCGGGAGGATACCCCCGCCCGCAAGCTGAAGCCCGATGGCAGCGAAGAAGTGGTGCGATCTTCGGCGCTGAAAAAAGGCGATGTTTTTGTATGTGAAGCCGGCGACCTCATTCCCGCAGACGGCGAAATCACAGCAGGTATGGCCAGCGTGGACGAAAGCGCCATCACGGGCGAGTCGGCCCCCGTTATTCGGGAAGCCGGCGGCGATAAAAGCAGCGTTACGGGGGGCACCAAGGTCTTGTCTGATCGCATAGAGGTAGTAGTGACCACGGCAGCCGGGGAGAGTTTTTTAGACAAGATGATTGCCTTGGTGGAAGGCGCCAATCGGCAAAAGACGCCCAACGAGATTGCACTGACCATACTGCTGGCAGCATTTACGCTCATATTCATGGTGGTATGCGTAACGCTCAAGCCCTTTGCCGATTATGCCGGCGCCACGCTCACTGTGGGGGCATTGATCTCGCTGTTTGTATGCCTCATTCCCACCACCATTGGCGGGCTGCTGTCGGCCATAGGCATTGCCGGCATGAACCGGGCGCTGCGCGCCAACGTCATTGCCAAATCGGGGCGGGCCGTGGAAACCGCCGGCGATGTAGACGTATTGTTGCTCGATAAAACGGGTACCATCACCATCGGCAACCGCAGAGCTACCCGGTTTTATCCCGTGGCAGGGGTTAGCGACGAGGCATTTTTACAATTAGCTATATTGAGCTCAGCCGCCGATGAGACCCCTGAGGGTCGCTCTATTGTAGAGCTCGCTTTGGCCAGCCAGTCAGGGCATACCGTTCGGGGAGCATCCATGCCGGTAGCCGATGGCTCCATTACTTTTGTAAAATTTACGGCCGAAACGCGCTGCTCGGGCGTAAACCTGCCCGACGGCCGCCAGATCAGGAAGGGCGCTTTTGACGCCATTGCTAAGCTGGCGGCGCAGGGAGGAAATACCTTCCCGGAAGAGGCCCGACAGGTCGTAGAGCGCATTTCTAAAGATGGCGGAACGCCCTTGGTCGTTATTGAAGACACCGTAGTAAAAGGAGTTATAGAGCTACAAGACATCATTAAAACGGGCATTCGGGAGCGCTTTGAGCGGCTTCGAAAAATGGGCGTAAAAACCGTGATGGTCACCGGCGACAATCCGCTTACGGCCCGCTTTATTGCCGAAAAAGCCGGCGTAGACGATTTTATTGCCGAGGCCAAGCCCGAAGATAAAATGGAGTACATACGCCGCGAACAACAATCGGGCAAGTTAGTGGCTATGATGGGCGACGGCACCAACGACGCCCCTGCCCTGGCCCAGGCCGATGTAGGCGTGGCCATGAACAGCGGCACCCAGGCAGCCAAGGAAGCCGGTAATATGGTAGATCTCGACAACGACCCTACCAAGCTCATCGAAGTGGTGGAAATCGGCAAACAACTGCTGATGACCCGAGGCGCCCTCACCACCTTCTCCATTGCCAACGACGTAGCTAAGTACTTTGCCATTGTGCCGGCGTTGTTTGTGGCGGCCATACCGGGGCTGCAAGCCCTCAATATCATGCAGCTCGCTACCCCCGAAAGCGCCATATTATCGGCTGTGATTTTTAATGCCGCCATCATTCCGGCGCTTATTCCACTGGCGCTAAAGGGGATAGCCTACCGGCCTATTGGCGCCGAGGCCATCTTGAGACGCAACCTGTTCATCTACGGGTTAGGCGGTATAGCGGCGCCGTTTGTAGGCATCAAACTGATTGACGTATTGGTTTCCTTGTTTTTGTAAATTGCATCATTATGAAGTCGATGACCATAGCCGTGAGGCTTACCTTTTTTTGTCTGCTATTTTTTTCGCTGTTGTATCCCTTAGCGGTAACCGGGCTGGCGCAATGGGCGCCTAATGCCGGCAGGGGCGAGCAGGTTGTACGCGAAGGCAGGGTAGTAGGCTTTGCCCGCGTAGGGCAGTATTTTTCCCGGGAAGCTTATTTTTGGGGACGCCCCTCGGCGGTACAATACAATGCCGCCGGTAGCGGGGGCAGTAACAAAGGCCCCAATAACCCCGACTATTTGGCCGAAGTGGCCGCCCGCGTGGATACATTTCTGGCCCGCCACCCCTACCTTAAGCGTGAGGAGACGCCTGCGGAAATGGTGACGGCGTCGGGCAGCGGCCTCGACCCCCATATTTCACCGGCGGCCGCCCTGGCGCAGGCAAAGCGCGTGGCAGAAGCTCGCAAACTGCCCGAAGCGCAACTGCGCGAACTGGTAGCCCGCCATACCCGGCAGCCGCTTTGGGGGCTGTTTGGCCCGGCCTGTGTAAACGTGCTTGCCCTCAATGTCGCTCTTGATGAGATTTCTGATAACTAAAATCACCTGGGTTTAAACCATTAAGCCATGATGAAGAAGCCATATTTTTATTGCTGCCTCGTAGCCGGATGTATACTGGCAACGGCGCGCCTGGCAGCGCAGGCCGATAGCAGCGCGCTGCGCCTTTCGGCTTACCTCGAAGCCTATTACAGCTTCGATTTTACTCAGCCTGACAGCCACGAGCGACCGGCGTTTTTTTACAACCACAACCGCCATAACGAGGTCAATGTCAACCTCGCCCTACTGCGCGCTGCCTGGCAGGAAAAAAGAGCGCGCGCCAATGTAGGCCTTATGGCCGGTACTTACCCCCAGTACAACTTGGCCGGAGAGCAGGGATTGCTCAAAAATATTTTTGAAGCCAACGCCGGCCTGCGGCTGTCGGCCCGGCATGAGCTGTGGTTAGACGCCGGCGTGCTGCCCTCCCACATCGGTTTTGAGAGCGCCATTGGCCGCGACTGCTGGACACTGAGCCGTAGTTTACTGGCCGAAAACTCTCCTTATTACGAGGCAGGCGCCCGGCTGAGTTACACCTCCCCCGACGCGCGCTGGTATGGGGCTATACTCTACCTCAACGGCTGGCAACGCATTCAACGCCTGCCCGGCAACCAGACGCCGGCTTTAGGTACCCAGCTCACGTATAATGCTCCCGGCGGCGGCCTTAGCCTCAACTGGAGTACCTATGCAGGCAACGAACAACCCAACGGCGCGGAGCAATGGCGCTACTTCAACAACCTGTACGCCGTATGGAAGCCCAACGACCAATGGGGACTGACGGCAGGCCTCGACGCCGGCTGGCAGCAGCGCCCTGCATCCGACTCGGGGTACGACGCCTGGCTGTCGTGGGTGATCATAGGGCGTTACGCTTTTTCAGCCAAAGCGGCGGCGGCGCTGCGCGTGGAGCTTTATCAAGACGAAGCCGGGGTCATCATCGCCTCCGATGCGCCCAAAGGATTTAAGACCTATGGCGTTTCGGCCAATTTGGACTATGCCGCTTCCCAGCAAGCCATGTTTCGCATAGAAGGGCGTTTTCTGGGAGGCCCGGAAGCGCAGTTTATTGACGCGTCAGGCAATCCTTCACAACAGTATTTTTTCCTTACTGCGGCTGTAGCCGTATCTTTGGCGCGCTGATGGAAAACAGGGATGAACACGTAAAACAATTTCTGGAGCTGATCCGCCGGTCAAGGCGGGGCAAGTTCAAAGTGTACATCGGTATGAGCGCCGGCGTAGGCAAAACCTATCGGATGTTGCAGGAAGCCCATACCCTGCTCAAGAGCGGTATCGATGTTAAGATTGGCTACGTGGAAACCCACAGCCGCATAGAAACCAGCCAACTACTCGAAGGATTACCCGTAGTGCCCCGCCGCCAACTCTTCTACAAAGGTAAAGCGCTGGAGGAAATGGATGTACAGGCCATCCTCAACCTGAGGCCTGAAATAGTAATTGTAGACGAGCTGGCCCACACCAACATAGAAGGCAGCAAACACGAAAAACGCTGGCAGGATGTAGCCGAGATACTCGATGCAGGCATCAATGTCATTAGCGCTGTAAACATCCAGCACATAGAAAGCCTTTACGAAGAGGTGCGCGAAATTACCGGCGTGGAGGTAAAAGAGCGCATCCCTGACTCGGTCATTCAGATGGCCGACGAGGTAGTCAACATCGATCTCACGGCCGAGGAATTGATCAACAGGCTAAAAGATGGAAAAATATACGCCGCAGAGAAAATCCCTCTGGCGCTCAATCATTTTTTTAAGTCGGATCACATCCTGCAACTGCGCGAGCTCGCCCTGAAAGAAGTGGCCCGGCAGGTGGAGCGCAAGGTTGAAGCCGAGGTGCCCCGGTCGGCGGCGCTGCGGCACGAAAAATTTTTGGCCTGCATCGGCAGTAATGAGGCCACGGCTCGTACCGTTATTCGCAAAACAGCCCGATTGGCCGGCTATTACAACAGCAAGTGGTATGTGTTGTATGTGCAGACGCCCCGCGAAAGCGACGATAAAATCCCCTTAGACAAACAGCGCCGGTTGATCAATCACTTCAAGCTGGCTACCCAACTGGGGGCAGAAGTCATCCGGCTGCCGGCCCCGGCTGTAGCCCCTGCCATAGTAGAGATAGCCCGCCAAAAGGAAATCACTACGCTTTGTATGGGCAAGCCGCGCCCGGGCTGGCTGGGGCTGCGGTTGTTTTCCGGGCCGCTCACAGGGCTGTTGCCCCAGATTACAGCTATGAACATCGACATCATAATTCTTTCCTGATGCGCATAAAGACCAAACTTACCCTGGGTATCGGACTCCTGCTCTCGCTCATCGCCATCTTGGGCACCGTCAGCGTCTTCTCCGTACACGCGCTGAGGGAAGATGCGCGCCAAATTCTGAGCGAAAACTATCAGACATTAGACCATATCGGGCGCATGTCGGCAGCTTTAGACGAGATGCAAGGCGGCGGCGATGGTAGCGCTGCATTTCGCAAGGCCTTATTGCAGCAGCAAAAAAACATCACGGAACCTGGAGAAGGGACGCTTACCCGGCAGCTTACCCAATATTTTGAGGCGCTGCCGCCCCAACTCACTGCCGATCCGAGTGTTTACCGCCCTATTCGGGCAACCCTGCTGGCCATCTCCAACCTAAACCTCAAGGCCATAGACCAAAAAAGCGATGCCGCCCAAGACACTGCTCGGTCTTCCATCCGATGGATACTGCTGTCAGGCCTGCTTTGCCTGTCTATCGCCTTTGGCGTTCTTATTCGATTGCCCGAAACCATTGCCGGGCCAGTGCGCGAGTTTGCGGCCAGCATCGCCCAGATTACAGCGCGAAATTACACCCATCGGGTAAACATCGGCCAACCCGACGAATTCAAAGCGCTGGCTAAGGCTTTCAACCAAATGGCGCAAAAGCTTCAGGAGTACGAAAACAGCAGCCTTTCCCAGTTGTTGTTTGAAAAAAAACGCGTTGAAATGCTCATCAACAAAATGCACGACCCCGTCATAGGCCTCGATGAGCATAATGTAATCTTGTTCGCCAATGAAGAAGCCATAAAAGCCCTGGGCATGGCGGATGCCGCCACCGTAGTGGGCGCCTCGGCACAACAGTTGGCTGCCCACAACGATCTGCTGCGCAGCCTCCTGTCGGCAACCGGGCAGGAAGAAGGTAGCTTAATCAAAATTTTTGCCCACGGCAAAGAGAGCTATTTCAATAAAGAAATTATCCCCATCGACCTCACCCCTACCGGCGAAGAAGCCCCCCGCAACAGCGGTAGCGTCATTGTACTCAAAAACGTGACGGCATTTAAAGAGTTAGACTTTGCCAAAACCAACTTCATCGCCACCATCTCCCACGAACTCAAAACGCCCATTGCCTCCATCAAACTCAGTCTTCAGCTCTTGGAAAACCCGCGTACAGGGGCCCTAAACGAAGCCCAACTCCAACTCATTCAGGGCATTCGCGACGACAGCCGGCGTCTCCTCAAAATTACCAGCGAACTGCTCAACATCGCTCAGGTAGAAACCGGAAAAATCCAACTCAATATCCAGCAAAGCAAACCCGCCGACATCCTGCAATACGCCCTTGACGCCGTAAAAAGGCAGGCCGAGCAGCAAGGCGTAACGCTTATTACTGAGGCCCCGGCAGCGCTCCCCGCCATCAAAGCCGACGGCGAAAAAACAGCCTGGGTGCTCATCAACTTCCTCACCAACGCCATCCGGTACTCGCCCGAAGGCGGTCAGGTGCGCATCCGCCTTTCCGATACGGAAGCCGGCGTTCGCTTTTGCGTGCAGGACGAAGGCCAGGGCATAGACCCCCGCTACCAGCCCCGCCTGTTCGACAAATACTTTCAGGCCCCCGGAAGCCGCCAAAGCGGTAGCGGCTTAGGCTTAGCCATCAGCAAAGAGTTTATAGAAGCCCAGGGAGGCGCCATCGGCCTTATCAGCGAGCTGGGTCTGGGTAGCCAGTTCTTTTTTATATTACCTGCTATTGGGGCCGCGCCCGCTGCGCGTTTTTAACCCTACTCCGCAGGAGGCGGTCGGGTAAACCCCCCGCCGCATAACATCTACCCCAGGTAGCGCCTTGCGCGGCGCCGCCACGTCTTCGCTACGCTCTTCCGGGTAAACGTGTTCCGCTACTATGGGCCGGCATTAGGTTTATCTCCAGCTTTAGCTCAAACCCGGCCGGCCCATACCGCCACGTCTTCGCTGTGCTCTTCCGGGTAAACTGCACCCCCTGGTCCGTACTCCCCCAGCGTTACTTCCCCCAGGGAAGATCAGGGCGCTTAAAACCGATATTCCAGCAGGATAAACCGATTGACGGCCAAATCCCTGATTGCGCCAGTGCGCTGTTTATCCTCGAAAAATCTGGAGTCGTACTGCTCTGTTGAACTGTACCACCCCAGGCCTATGGCGCTTTCAACACCCAGCAGCAGCGAGTTGGTGAGCTTATATTTAAAGCCAATACACCCGATCAAAGAAAAAAGAGATAACTTAGTTTCGTCAATAGCGCTCAAAGCCGCAGCATTGATGGATCGGGTAGAGAAAAGAGCCGTCTCGCCGGGTATCAGCGTGGCGTTGCTGATGCTCGCACGGGTATAACTTATTTCCGGAACGAGGTATAGCTCCAGCCGGTTGATCTCTTTTCCCATTTCCAGGCCTGCTTTGAGGTTTAGTGCGCTCGACCTTTCCTCTACCTCTGAAGTGAAGGTATTCCGAATACCATTGAGCAACTCGGTTCCCACCCGAAGACCCAGGTATTTATTGCCATTGGTTTTCAGCACCCGCCGATAATAAATGCTCGATTTGCTGTTGTTTAGCGCATCGCCCAACGGGGTGATCAAAATGGCGTTTACCGGCCGCTCTGCCTCAACGGCGTATTGACAAAGCGCCAAATGCGGCAGCACGAACATTAAGACAGGAGTAATCCATTTTTTCATATCAATTGGTATTTTGGTTTTACGTAATTTTTAATTCTGTTTGTAAATATGAAGCCAAAAAATTAATTAATCATTTCAATTAACACAGAATAACATTTTGGGCGTTTTTTTAACAAAATCTTTGCAATACCCCAGCCCGAAGCGAGTAGGCTACATATAATTCTCCAAGTGAGGAGCCATAAATTCTGACTTGGAGAACTATAAAAGCAAGCGCCTCCTTTGGTTCGGACGAGGGGGTGCAGTTTTTACCCGGCTGAGGCACGAAGATTTTCACCCGACCGAGCAGAGCGAGGGCGCGGAAGCCGACTAGCGTAGCGACGGCGGACGTTTACCCGACCGAGTGCAACGAGGGCGTGGTGGCGGTATGGGCGCGCGACCTGGCGGCCCCTAAGGACGCCGGGCGGGGGGCCATATAGCGGAACACGTTTACCCGGCCGAACAGAGTGAGGACGTTTACCCGACCGAGTGTAACGAGGGCGTGGTGGCGGCGCCGCGCAGGATGCTATCCGCAGGCAGATGCCATGCGGCGCGGCCCCAAAAAAAACCTACCTTTGCCGCTCACACCACCATTTTATGCCGGGTTTATACCTTCATGTGCCGTTTTGTAAGCAGGCTTGCCACTACTGCAACTTCCACTTCAGCACATCACTGCGGCTGAAAGGCCCTTTGGTAGAAGCCATGACCAAGGAGATCCGCTGGCGGGCCGGCTACCTGTCAGAGCGGAAGCTCACCTCAATATACTTCGGCGGAGGTACGCCCTCGCTGCTGAGCGCTGCCGAGTTAGACGCCCTTTTTGAGGTCATTTACGATTGTTTTGAGGTAGCTCCCGAGGCCGAAGTGACCTTAGAGGCTAACCCCGACGACCTTTCGGCCGCGCGATTAGCCGAGCTGCGGGCTACGCCCGTCAACCGCCTGAGCATAGGCGTGCAGTCGTTTCAGGAGGCCGACCTGCGCTATATGAACCGGGCGCATAATGCCGGAGAAGCCCGGCACTGCCTCGACCTGGCGCTGGCGGCGGGCTTCCACGACATCACCATCGACCTCATCTACGGGGCGCCTACCACTACCGATGCGCACTGGCAGGAAAATATGGCCATCGCCTTTGCCTACGGGCTGCCCCACCTGTCGTGTTATGCCCTCACCGTAGAGCCGCGCACAGCCCTCGACCATCAGGTGAAACACGGGCAGTCGGCGCCCATAGACGACGAGCAGGCCGGCCGGCAGTTTTTACAACTCATGGACGCTGCGGCAATTGCGGGCTATGAGCATTACGAGATCAGCAACTTTGCACTACCGGGCCGGCATGCGCGCCACAACAGCAGCTATTGGCTGGGCGAACCTTATTTAGGCGTAGGGCCTGCGGCCCACAGCTTCGACGGCGCCAGCCGCCAGTGGAATGTAGCCAACAACGCCCGCTATGTGAAGTGGATGGAAGCCTTAGACGCCGCGCATACGCCCTGGGACGCCTTGGCGGGCAGCCTGTTTGAGCGCGAGCAACTGAGCGCCTACGACCGTTACAACGAATACGTGCTCACGCGGCTGCGCACCCATTGGGGTTGTCGTATAGCCGATGTGGAAGCCATGAGCCCCGCTTTAGCCGCCCATCTGAGGCAGCAGGCACAGCCTTTTGTAGCCGGGGGCGAGATGGAACTGCGCCAGGGGGTTTATTACCTCTCGCAGGCAGGCAGGCTTATGGCCGACGGCATTGCGGCGGCGCTGTTTGCCGATGCCGGAGAGGCGGGAAAATAAATCCCGCGCCCGCGCTCAACCATTGGCCCGGCAAAATGCTTATCTTTGTAGCCCCGTTTGGAAGATTTGCCTTCCAAGCCCAAGTAAAACCAGCGGCGCCGGCGCAGTGCTTTGCCGGCTACGCAACAGCCATCACCACACATGGAACAGACCGCCATTTACCAGCCGCGCCATAAAGTGCGCATCGTAACGGCAGCCAGCCTCTTCGACGGCCATGATGCGGCCATCAACATCATGCGCCGCATTATGCAGAGCAGCGGCGCCGAGATCATCCACCTCGGGCACAACCGCTCGGTGCAGGACATCGTAGAGACGGCCATCCAGGAAGACGCCCAGGCCATAGCCATCACCTCCTACCAAGGGGGGCATATCGAGTTTTTTAAGTACATGTACGACCTGCTGCGCGAGCGCGGCGCAGGCCACATCAAGATATTTGGCGGCGGCGGCGGCACCATACTGCCCTCCGAAATTGAGGAACTGCACGCCTACGGCATCAACCGGGTGTACTCCCCCGACGACGGGAGGGCGCTGGGCCTCCAGGGCATGATCAACGACTTGCTGATGCATGCCGACTTTGAGCTCGGCCGCCACCTCAACGGCGAGCTCGCACACTACGCCCAAGGGCATTTTCTCTCCATTGCCCGCATGATTACGGCTGCCGAGAACTACCCCGAAGCCAACCGCGAACTGCTGGAGCGCATCCATGCCGAGGCTGCCCACTCAACCACCCCCGTGCTGGGCATCACCGGCACCGGCGGCGCAGGCAAATCAAGCTTAGTGGATGAACTGGTGCGCCGCTTCCTCCACGACTTCCCGGAGAAAAAGTTAGCCATCATCTCCGTAGACCCCTCCAAACGCAAAACCGGCGGCGCCCTGCTCGGCGACCGCATCCGCATGAACGCCGTCAACCCGGCCATCTCCGCAGGCCGGGTGTATATGCGCTCGTTGGCCACCCGCCAGAGCAACCTGGCCCTCTCGGCCCACGTACAATCAGCCGTCGACATCCTCAAGACCTCCGGCTTCGACCTCATCATCCTCGAAACCTCCGGCATCGGCCAGTCAGATACCGAAATCGTCGATCACAGCAATGTATCGCTCTATGTGATGACCCCCGAATTCGGAGCGGCTACCCAGCTCGAAAAGATCGATATGCTGGACTTCGCCGACGTCATCGCCATCAATAAATTCGACAAGCGCGGCGCTCAGGATGCCCTGCGGGCCGTAAAAAAACAATACCAGCGCAACCACCAGCTCTGGAACCAAGACGCCGACGCCATGCCGGTGTTCGGGGCCATCGCCAGCCAGTTTAACGACCCCGGCGTAAATGCCGTCTACCAGGCCGTGCTGGCCCGCCTCGATGAAAAGGCCCATACCCGCTTCTTAGCCGAGGCCGACCACTTAGCAGAAGGCGGCGAGTCGGAGAAAATATACATCATACCGCCGGCACGGGTGCGCTACCTCTCGGAAATATCCGAAACGGTGCGCAAATACAATACCTGGGCCGACAGCCAGGCCGGCATAGCCGACCGCCTCTACGCCCTGCGCCAAACAGTGGAAGTGTTGCGCCAGAGCGCCCGGCCAGAACAAGCCTCCGAACTGGAAACGCTATACGCCGATATGCAGCGCGACCTCGACGGCCACAACCTCCGACTGCTGGAGGGCTGGGAGGAAAAAGTGAGGCGCTATACTGCCGACGAGTACATATACCAGGTGCGCGGGCGCGACGTACGCGTCACCGCTCACACCCGATCGCTATCCGGCACGCGAGTGCCCAAGGTGAGCCTGCCGCGCTATCGCTCATGGGGCGACATTCTGCGCTGGAGCCTCCAGGAAAATGTACCTGGCGAGTTTCCCTATACCTCAGGAGTATTCCCCTTCAAGCGGCAGGGTGAAGACCCCACCCGTATGTTTGCCGGCGAGGGCGGCCCCGAGCGCACCAATAAGCGTTTCCACTACCTCTCCCTGGGTATGCCCGCAGCCCGCCTGAGTACGGCCTTCGACTCGGTGACCCTCTACGGCGAAGACCCCGACCATCGGCCCGATATTTATGGCAAGATCGGCAATTCGGGCGTCAGCGTCTGCTGCCTCGACGATGCCAAACGGCTCTACTCCGGCTTCGACCTCTGCGACCCCAAGACCTCGGTGAGCATGACCATAAACGGGCCGGCCGCTACCATCTGCGCGTTTTTTATGAATGCCGCCATCGACCAGCAGTGCGAGCGCTACATCCGCCAACACGGCCTGGAGTCGGTTGTAGAAGCCAAGCTCAAAGAAACATACGACGATCGGGGCCTGCCCCGCCCCGCCTACGCAGGCCAGTTGCCCGAAGGCAACGACGGTTTAGGCTTGCTGCTACTGGGCCTCACCGGCGATCAGGTGCTGCCCCCCGATGTATACGCCGAACTGAAAGCTAAAGCCCTCAACGCCGTACGCGGCACCGTACAAGCCGACATCCTCAAGGAAGACCAGGCGCAGAATACCTGTATCTTCAGCACCGAGTTTTCGCTCAAGCTCATGGGCGATATGCAGGCTTACTTCATCGACCATCGGGTGCGCAACTTTTATTCGGTCTCCATCTCGGGCTACCACATCGCCGAGGCAGGAGCCAACCCCATATCCCAACTGGCTTTCACCCTGGCCAATGGCTTCACCTTTGTGGAGTACTACCTCAGCCGCGGGATGAACATCGATGATTTTGCGCCCAACCTCTCGTTCTTCTTTAGCAATGGCGTCGACCCCGAGTATGCCGTCATTGGCCGGGTAGCCCGCCGGATATGGGCCAAAGCCATGCGCGAAAAATACGACGCCAATGAGCGCAGCCAAATGCTGAAATACCACATCCAAACCAGCGGCCGCAGCCTTCACGCTCAGGAAATTGACTTCAACGACATTCGCACTACCCTGCAAGCCCTGTACGCCATCTACGACAACTGCAACAGCCTGCACACCAACGCCTACGACGAGGCCATCACCACCCCTACCGAGGAGAGCGTGCGCCGCGCCGTGGCCATTCAATTGATCATCAACCACGAGCTGGGCTTAGCCAAAAGTGAAAACCCCATGCAGGGCAGCTTTATCATTGAGGAACTCACCGACTTAGTAGAGGAGGCTGTGATGGCCGAGTTCGACCGCATCACAGAGCGCGGCGGCGTATTAGGCGCCATGGAAACCATGTACCAACGCAATAAAATTCAGGAAGAAAGCCTCCATTACGAGACCCTCAAACATACCGGCGAGCTGCCCATCATCGGTGTCAATACCTTCTTAGGCAAAGACGGCTCGCCCACCGTGCGGCCCCAGGAGGTCATCCGCTCTACTACCGAAGAGAAGGAAGGCCAAATTGCTACCCGCAACCGGCTCCATGCCGCCCACGCAGCGCAGGCGCCCGCCATGCTCCGGCGGCTAAAAGACGTAGCCCTCCGCAATGGAAACCTCTTTGAAGAGTTGATGGAAACCGCTAAATTTGCTACATTGGGCCAGATCACCCAGGCCCTGTTTGAAGTAGGGGGGCAGTACCGAAGAAATATGTAATTACCACGCCCTCCCTCGGCCCGACCATACCTTCACCGACATGCCCTGCGGCCCCTGCTGCCGCAGGCTGTTTACTAAAGTCGTCACACTGGATTCGTTTCCATCAAAACGAATGAGGAAAGGAAGCGCTACCGGCGTTGCCGCAGCCGGGTTCATAACCGCTTCTCCCGACTCGTCTATCCGGAAATAACCGTAGTATCCCGCTTCCAACGTCGACGCCAATCCCAAAGCCTGTAATTGCGATCGCCAGTTCTGGGCCGTGCCCTCAAGAGCCGTATTCGTTGCCGCTACATAGCCCCACAGGGTGTTGGTCGGCACGCGGCGCAGCTCCTTATGTCGCCACAGAAAGCCGTTTTCCTCCTGAGCTTCAACGCGGTAATACTCCGGCGTTACTTCCAGCGTGGCCCTGCTCGTAATTTCATTCTGCAAATGCACTTCCATAGCGTAAGTGCCTGACGTCAGCAATCCCGCCGGCGCCTCGCCCCGGGCCGGCGCCTCGCCCGGTTCGCAATTATCGGGCGGCACTATGGCCAAAATATCCAGATCCAGCCGCTGGTTAGCTTTGCTCAATTCCGTGGCGATGGTCACATTCAGACATTCCTCAGGGGCTATGGTCTCCACCTGAAACGTCAACTCCGTATGGGTCGGATACAAGTCCTCCCACAGATCAATGTAAAGATCTTCATCAATGCCCGGAACAATAATCGGGTCTTTAAACCGCTCAATAGAGCACCCGCTTATTAGCAGAATGGCCAGAACGGTACTTGGTACCCCACGCCAGTAACAATGCTTACTCCACATTACCGCTTGTAGTTAGTCGTTTTTCGGGAAAATGTATTCAGACCGCAGCAAGGATGCCCGACTTGGACGCCCGTTTTGCAGTTGTAGGTATCAACCAAACTTTATTTGTTTAACGCGCAGTTGCCGTTAATGCTGCCCATAGCGCTAAAAAGAATGGGGTTGACTATCCGGGGCCTGCCCCGCATGGCATTATTCGCCATCAACATCTGGCGCGGGGCCGCTACGCTGCGCCGCTCGCTCATCGCTCGGCCCCAAGGGGCTGCCCTCCTGCGGTCGGGCACGGCTCCGCATCGCTAGGCCGGGCGTTATCCTCCGCGCAAACACCCGCCTCACCCCCTGCTCCACCCCTATTTCCCGTTGGCATCCTGCTGCGCCAACACCTCCGCAAAGGCCTGCCATACCGGCGTAGCGGGCGGGGGCGCAGTAAGGGTCTCCCAAGCCTGCGTCACCGGATGCCGGAAGCGCAGGCGCCAACTGTGCAGGTCTATGCCCCGGTCGGCATTGGCCCGCTTGAAGCCATATTTTACATCGCCCCTGATGGGGCTGCCCAATTGAGCCATTTGGGCGCGCACCTGGTGGTGGCGTCCCGTCAGCAACGTTATTTTCAGCAGGTGATAGCGCTCGCTACTGCCTAAGTGTTCGTAGCGCAGCTTAGCCTCTTCCGCCTGGGGGGCCGGGGCGTCTAATACCCGCGTCTTATTGGCGCGCCCATCTTTGAGCAAATAATGAGCTACCTCCCCCGACGATTCGGCCGGCAAAGCGCCCACAATCGCTAAATAGGTTTTTTCTACTTCCCGCTCCCGAAACTGCTCGTTGAGCTCGGCTAAGGCCGACTTTTTTTTCGCCAGAACCACCAATCCGCTGGTGGGCCTGTCAATGCGATGCACCAGAAAAAGCGGCTGCCGGCAATAAGCCTCCCCCAGCTCCTGCAAGGAGCGGTCGGCCGTTTTGTCGGGTTGCACAGGCAGGCCAGGCGGCTTGTTGAAAGCCACAAACTGGTGGTTGTTGGCCAGCAGCCAATGGCTGATGAGCTCAGGGGCGCCATCTGTAGGCGCGCCGGTAGGATGATACTCCATAGGCTGCTTAATCGACTTCTTCGTAGTCCACATAATCGTCGTCCCGGCGCTTGCGGTTGCCGCCCCTCTGATCGTCTTCCGGATACCGGGGCGGGTCTATACGCGGAGGCGAAATCAACAGCCGATAGGCTAAATAAAGCAGTATGCCAGTAAAAAGAAGCTTGAACATACAAGGAGGCTTTTGCACAAAGGTAGGCTTTTTGCCGGAAATCTGCCGCAAACCATCAGCGATTCGCGGCAATTGACCGGATGCGATGATAATTTTTTGTTAGTTTTGCGCGTCGTTTCATAATGCGTCAGCATTTTGGCAGAGCCTTTTTAACATTCGCAGGGCTTCTGTTGCGTAAAAGCCGGCGCATAAAACCAAATTTGATTCATGGGATCAACGAAAATGATGCATCGGCTGGCAGGTTGGCTGGTTTTTCTCATCTCCGCTTTTGTCTACTATTTGTCGGTTGAACGCACAGGCAGTTTGTGGGACTGCGGGGAATTCATACTGGGCGCCTACAAACTTCAGGTAGTGCACCCGCCGGGCGCCCCCCTGTTCCTGCTCATTGGCCGCATGTTCACGTGGGTAGCCACGCTGTTCAGCGAAAACCCCGAAGACATTGCCTTTGCCGTCAACCTTATGTCGGGCATCAGCACGGCTTTTGCAGCGGCCTTCGTGGCCTGGATCACCATCATGCTGGGTAAAATGACCTTAGTCGGCCGCGAAGGTGAAACCAATACCAGCCAGGACATAGCCCTTGCCGGCGCCGGCATTGCAGCGGGCCTCTCTACAGCTTTCGCCACATCCATCTGGTTTTCGGCCGTAGAAGGAGAGGTATACGCCATGTCTACCTTCTTTACCACCCTCACCATTTGGGCCATGATCAAGTGGTACGTATTACCCGATACGCCCCAAACCGACCGCTGGATGCTCTTCGCCGTTTATGCCGCGGGGCTTTCCATTGGGGTGCACTTGCTCAGCTTGCTCACCTTCCCGGCTTTGGCCCTGTTCTACTACTTCAAAAAATACAGCAAGCATACCGTAGTAGGCGCAGGCGTAGCCGCCGGCGTAGGCGTAGTGTTCATCTATGCCGTACAGAAGTTCATCATCGTGGGCATCCCCCAACTCTGGGGCTTCTTCGACTACTTTATGGTCAACAGCCTCGGCATGCCTTTCGATACAGGCATTATCCCCACCCTGCTCATTGTAGGCGTACTGTTCTACTTCGCCTTCCGCTACGCCCATCAGAAAGGCAGCGCCATACTTCAGCAGATTGCTGTGGGGGCTGCCCTCATGGTCATCTCTTACAGCATCATCGGCGTAGTGGTCATTCGGGCCAACGTAGATACGCCCGTAAACATGAACCGCCCCAGCGACCCCATGCGCCTCATCCCGTACATCAACCGCGAGCAGTACGGCGAGCGCGCTCTGTTGCGTGGCCCCCAGTTCAACTCAGACCCCATCAAAACCAATGTCGAAGACCGCTATGGTCGGGTAGGCGATCGATACGAGATTACCGACTATAAGATCAGCGTGGAGTATGCCAACCGCGACAAGGTGCTCTTCCCGCGCATGAGCGACAATACCATGGGGCGCCCGTCGCTCTACATGCAATGGATGGGCCTCGACCCCAACCAGCCGCTGCCGCCAGGCCGCCCCAACATGGCCGACAACATCAGCTTCATGTTCAACTACCAGCTCGGCTGGATGTACTGGCGCTACTTCATGTGGAACTTCTCGGGCCGCCAAAACGGTCAACAGGGCTTCGCTCCCTGGGATAAGTCGGGCGGCCACTGGATTACGGGCATCAAATCACTCGATGCCACCCGATTGGGCAATCAGGACCAACTAACGCCCACTATGCTCAACGATCCCTCCCGCAACGTCTACTATGGCCTGCCTTTCCTCTTTGGCTTGCTGGGCATGTTCTTCCACTATCAGCGCCGCAGCAAAGACTTCCTCGGATTGCTGGCCTTGTTCATCATCACGGGCGTAGGTATCATCATCTACACCAACCAGCCCCCCAGCGAGCCCCGCGAGCGCGACTATGTACTCGCCGGCTCAGTATTCACTTTCTGCATCTGGATTGGCATGGCTGTGCTGGCCCTCTACAGCCTCGTCGAAGACAGGCTCAAGTCGAGCGGCCCCGTAGCCGCCGTGCTGGCGTCAGCGCTGGTGCTCATCGCGCCCGTGCTTATGGGTACCCAAAACTTCGACGACCACACCCGCGCCGAACACAGTGGCGCCCGCGACTACGCTAAAAACTTCTTAGAGTCGTGCGAGCCCAATGCCATCATCTTTACCTACGGCGACAACGATACCTACCCACTTTGGTACGCCCAGGAGGTAGAAGAGATTCGCACCGACGTTCGGGTGGTCAATCTAAGCCTCATTGCCGTAGATTGGTACATCGACCTGCTGCGCCGAAAAGTCAACGACTCGCCCGCACTCAAGATGACCATCCCCCGCGATGCCATGCGCGGTAAGAAGCGCAACCAGGTGTTCTACTACAACCCCAGCGGCCAGGACCGCGAGCAGAGCCTCCTGGAAGTACTTCGTTTCATCGGCGAAGACCACCCGCTCCAGGCAGGTAGCGGCCGTACCCTCGAAAGCTATTACAATACCAAGCAGGTTTACCTGCCCGTCAACCGCGAACAAGCCCGGGCTGCCGGCCTGTTTTCGCCGGCCGACTCCGCTATGGTCGTCGATCGCATTCCGGTTAAAATTGACGATACCCAACTGCTGAAAGACGACCTGGCCGTACTCGACATCGTCGCCAGCAACCTCTGGGATCGCCCCGTATACTTTGCCGTTACCTGCCGCCCGGAGAAACTCTTCGGCATGGACGACTTCATGCGCCTCGAAGGCCTCGCACTGCGCTTTACGCCCGTGCGCAGCCCCAGCCAGCGCGAATATGGCATGCTGGGCAGCGGCCGCGTAGATGCCGAGCGCACCTTCGACGTCGTGATGAACAAATGGGCCTGGGGCAATTTCGACAAGGTCGATACCTACGTCAACTCCAGCTACGGCCCCAGCATCCAGAGCATGCAGTTGGCCATGCGCCGCGCAGCCCTGCAATTCATCGCAGAGGGTAAAAAAGATAAAGCCGTAGCCTTGGCCGACCGCTACTTCGAGTCGTTCCCCCACCGCAACTTCCCCTTCGACTACCGCACCATGTACATGCTCACGGTTTACTTCCAGGCTGACGCCTACGAAAAAGCCAAGCCTTATGTGGAAACGCTCGCGAAGGAACTGTCGGATAACCTCAACTACTACTACTCCGTAGATCAACGCATCTTCACCAATAGCTTTGAGCGCGACGCCGAAGCCAGCGCCCAGGCAGCTCAGGTCATCTTCTTAGAGGCCGACAAAGCCAAAGATGAAGAAATGTTGAAGAAAATGCGCGACTGGCTGGGCCCCTATGTCGAAGACCCTTCGAAGAGAAGCGAGCCCGATTCGCTGAAAAACTAAATGATCAACCCGGGGGTTATGGCTGTCCAATATAGCCATAACCCCTTTTCTTTTCGCTTATGACCATTGCCATCGGCTGCGACCACGCAGGTTTTACCTACAAAGAGCGCATTAAGCAACTGCTACAGGAGCGGGGCCTGGAAGCCCTCGACTTCGGCGCCCACTCCGAAGAATCCGTAGACTACCCCGACTATGCCCACCCCGTAGCCACTGCCGTCGAAGAAGGCCGCGCCCAATGGGGCATCGTCATCTGCGGTACGGGCAATGGCGTAGCCATGACGGTAAACAAACATGCCGGCATTCGGGGCGCCCTGTGCTGGAAGGTGGAGATTGCAGCCCTGGCTCGGCAGCACAACGACGCCAACGTGCTGGCCCTCCCAGCCCGTTTTGTTTCCATAGAAGAAGCCCTCGCTATGACCGCCGCCTTCCTCGACACCCCTTTTGAAGGGGGCCGCCACAGCCGCCGCATCGCCAAAATGGGCTGCGTATAAATCATTTCATCCTGACTGAAACCAACCGAACATGAAAAAGGTATGGATTTTTGCCATATTGGCTACGAACCTGCTCACCGCCGCTGCGCAACCCTCCCGCCCCTCCGGCGTAGATACCGCTCGCGTACTGGCGGCTACCATTACCGCCGGTGATCTGGAGCGCCACCTCCTCCAAATTGCTTCCGAAGAATTTGAAGGTCGCGAAACCGGCACCGACGGCCAACGCAAAGCCGCCAAATACTTAGCCGAAGTATTTGCCGGCTACGGCCTGCCCGCCATCGGCGATGAAGGCTCTTACTTTCAACGCATATCCTTTATTGCCGAAACCTGGACCGAAATCAAAATGACGGTCAACGGCGAAGACCTTCGCCACTTGTGGGAGTATTACTCCGTGCCCGCCCAAAACGACAACCGCCCCAGCTTCTCGGCCGAGGAGGTTCTATTCTTGGGCTATGGCATCGATGACGAGCGCTACAGCGACTATCAGGGGCAGGATGTGACCAATAAAACCATCCTCATCTACAGTGGCGAGCCCACCGACGCCAAGGGCAACTCTTACCTTACCGGCGATACCAGCCGTACCGCCTGGACCCACGACGTGACCCTCAAGCTGAAAGCGGCCCACAGCCGGGGCGCTGCATTAGTCATCGTTCTCGATGCCAACTTCCGCGAAAACCTCGCCCAAGTGCGCAAGGAAGTACTCGACAGCCGCCTGCGCATGGGATGGAGCGCCAACCCGGCCGCCAACTATGCCAACAGCGTCTTCGTCTCTTCCGAGTCGGCCCGCGCCCTGATCGGCGGCAGCTTCAACCAGATCGTGAAGGCACGCCGCCGCATTGAGCGCACGGGCAAACCCCGGGCCGTGGCCTTCCCCACCCGCCTGTCGCTGGTGCAGCGAAAAAATGTACGCGAGCTGTTGGGCGAAAACGTCATGGGGTATGTAGAAGGCGTTGATCCCGCCCTGAAACATGAGATGGTGATCGTGACGGCCCACTACGACCACTTGGGCCGCCGGGGCGACAACATCTATTTCGGTGCAGACGACAACGGCTCCGGCACTTCTACCGTACTGGAAGTAGCACAAGCTTTTGCCGAGGCCCGCCGCATGGGCTATGGCCCCCGCCGCAGCGTGCTCTTCCTGCTGGTATCGGGTGAAGAGAAGGGGCTGCTGGGCTCCGAATACTACGTCAACCATCCGGCATTCCCACTCGAAAATGCCATTGCTAACGTAAACGTGGACATGGTGGGGCGGATAGACCAAAAACACCAGAATAACCCCAATTACATCTATGTCATTGGCTCCGACCGTATCAGCAGCGATCTGCACGCCATCAATGAGCAGGCCAATGCTACCTACACCCAACTGGAACTCGACTATACCTACAACGCCGAGAGCGACCCCAATCGTTACTACTACCGCTCTGACCACTACAATTTTGCCGAGCGCGGTATTCCGGCGGTATTTTTCTTCAATGGCACCCATGCCGATTACCACCGCACTTCGGATACCGTTGATAAGATCAACTTTGAAAAAATGGCCCTCATCGGAAAGCTCATCTTCCATACCTCCTGGGAATTGGCCAATCGCGATGAGCGCATACGCCGCGACCGGCTCGCGCCGGCAGGAAAATAAGCCTCCAACGCTTCAGAAAAACAAACGGCGCTCCATGGAGCGCCGTTTTACTTTGTGATTATCTGTTGTTTGGTCGGTGGTTATGATGCCACCCTCTGTTCAACACACGGTATCTTATCAAGTCATTACTGTATTACAGATTAAAATAGTGAGTGTAGGGCCGGCTCTACCCCCCCAGATGAACCGGCCCATCTCACCCAAATCAGGGCACAAAGGCGCCCTGTCGGCTCTTGACGTCACTGAATCACCGATTCAACTTGTGATCAGAAACGGGAGACTGGATAATGTGAACGTCACATAGCTAAGCTTTTGGAAAGCCGCAAAACTTTCCAGAAACTGATGTGCTCAAAACGACATTGGTAGATAGATAGAAATAAGCAGGGCAGAAAGGAAGGATGCCCAACTCAAATAAAAACGTATGTTTTTTCTCTCAAAGCTGGTTCAAAGATAAACGCATGCAGCGAATTTCGCAAGTCAAGGGCAATATTTTTTCCTTCTTTTGGATTTTTTTCCATATTTTGGAGGATAAAACGCTCTTTCGGGGTGATAAAAATGGTCGGCGATTACTTCCGGGGCTTCATAAACGGGATTTCCTTCTTACGGAATGCGATTAAAATACCCCGGGGCAGGCCTAATAGTTTGGCGCTGAGTTTGGCGCTGAGTTTGGCGCTGGCAGGTTTTGTGCATAGACCGCTGGTTTATATTATGCGAGCCTCCGTACACAAAACCTGCCGACGCGTGGTATATAATCTCCAATGCTACAATACCAGTCCGACTGCGCAGCCCTGAGGCAGTTCTGATGGTTCTTGGACCAGGGGGTGAAGCGGTACGGCCCCGACCTCAAGGAGGGGGCGTAATAGCGGAACACCCGGCGCCGCGCATTGCGCTACCCGGAGGCAGATGATATGCGGCGGGGCCCATAAAAAGAACCTTTCTTCAAGACTTATACTGCGGGGCTATTGGCCAACCTTGGCACATGTTGGAAAATCCATCAATTGGCTATTGAGGCGCCACCACGATTTTTACGGTTTGTTGCGCGCCATTGGCTTCGGAAAGCAGGCAATAGTATACGCCGGGCTTGAGGCCGGCGAGGTCGAGACTCACGCTATGATTGCCGACGGGGTACTCGGTGGGTGGGAGAACACGAGCCACCATTCCGCTTTCGTCTTGTAGCGCTATGCGCACCGTTTGGGCCGCGCTCAGTGCAAAGCGCAATGTAGCCTGCTGCCCGGCGGGGTTGGGGGCTACTTGCGCACCGGAGAGCGCCCTGGGGCTTATCGGCGCTGTTGATTCGGCTTCTGCGGGAAGCAGCAAAAACCAGCGCATGTGAAAGCCCTCCCGCTTGTGTCCGCCATGACGGCCTTTTTGCCCCTCCTGCGGCCTGGCGGCCCCTTCGGGGCGAGGCGAATGTTGCGGGGTATCGGCAGGCCTGTATTTGTTTACAATGGCCTTATGGTCGGCTTCCCATTGTTGGCGTTGAGGGGCTATTTCTGCCATCAGCGCTTCGATTTCAGGCGCGTACTTTTCCGTCAGCGCCTTCAGGCCTTCCAGCTCTGTTTCATGGGCTGCCCGCCATTGCTGGTGCTGCTCGCGCATGGCATTTGGGGACATCTGCTGCTGGCGCAGCGCTTTCATGGTTTCCTTTTTATCAGCCATCAACTGGCGGTACCGGGCTATAGCTTCCTTATCGGCGGCCTCAATGCTGGTTTCGAGGCGGGCGCGCAATTGTTGCATAACCGGCAGGACGTTCTGCTCCCTGTAGGCGCGCAGCTCTTTGTGCATAGCCCTGCGAGCGGCCGTGTCGCGGGGCATGGCGCCTTCGTGATGATGCCCGTGGCGGCCCGGCTGCGCATGAGCCGGTAAAACAAAAATCAACAGTAATGCCGCCAAGACCAGCGGCTGCATCCACAATCGAAGGATGGGTACAAACATGTCAGGTTAGTTTTGATGAAAAAATACAAGCGCATTAAAATGCTTCATGCTGTTGAGACGGCCGGCGTGGCGCCGGGTTTAATGTGGTGAATACGGCAGGGGAGTATTTTTCTTTAATCAGGACGGTAACATATAGGAGTCCCGGCCATATAGGGGTGAGTATTTTATTCACTTCACCACTTAATTAACTGGCATCAACATGTACTGGACATCTTCTTCTGCGGCTCCGATGAGCCGCTTGGCCGCTTTTTGCTTGGGGTTAGCCCTATGGTTATTTGTCGGCCATGTGCAGGCGCAAACCTGTTCACAGCCCTCTAACCTCTCTGGCGCGCCGCTAACGCCTACCAGCATCAGGCTCAGTTGGTCGGGGATTCAGGGCGCCCTTAACTACACCGTACAATATCGACTGAGCAATTCCATTACATGGACGACTGCGCCGGCAACGGCCTTGACGCAACTGACCCTTAGCGGGTTGCTACCCGAATCGGTGTATACGTGGCGGGTGAGGGCCAACTGCTCGACCTATTCCAGCGTGGCCACATTCAATACAGGCGGGGCCGGCGGCAACACCGGTTGCTCGCAGCCTTCGAACCTCAATACAACGCCGCTCACACTCAGTAGCGTTTCCCTGAGTTGGTCGGCTATATCGGGCGCCTTCAACTATACGGTGCAATATCGCGTAAGCACATCCGCTACCTGGACTACGGCGCCGGCCACTACGGCTACCCAGCTCACCTTGAACGGCTTGCTACCCGAAACCGTCTACATCTGGCGGGTAAAAGCGAGTTGCTCTACTTACTCCAGCACCGCTACTTTTAACACGGGCGGCTCTGGCGGCAATACGAACTGCTCACAGCCTTCTAACCTCAATGCAACGCCGCTCACACTCAGTAGCGTTTCCCTGAGTTGGTCGGCCATTCAGGAAGCTTTTAACTATACGGTGCAATACCGCCTAAGCACATCTGCTACCTGTACCACCGCCCCGGCCACTACGGCTACCCAGCTCACCTTGAGCGGCTTGCTACCCGAAACCGTCTACATCTGGCGGGTAAAAGCGAGTTGCTCTACTTACTCCAGCACCGCTACTTTTAATACGGGCGGCTCTGGCGGCAATACGAGCTGCTCACAGCCCTCTAACCTCAACGCAACGCCGCTCACACTCAGTAGCGTTTCCCTGAGTTGGTCGGCCATTCAGGAAGCGTTTAACTATACCGTTCAGTATCGGTTGAGCACTTCGGCGGCATGGACTACGACGGGCCCGGTAACGGGTACGCAACTGACCTTGACGGGCCTTTTAGCCGGCGCTACTTACCAATGGCGGGTACGGGCCAGTTGCTCTACTTATTCCAGCATAGCCATTTTCACCCTTGGCAGCGGCAGTGGCGGCGGCGGCGGCAGTACCTCTTGCTCGGCTCCATCCAATACCAATACCGATTTTGTATCGCCCACTTCGGCCCAGGTGAGCTGGGAGCCTCAGGGCGGCGCGCTCAATTATACCGTACAGTATAGGCTATCCACCAGAGCTACTTACACTACGGTAGGCATCGTAACAACACCCAATGCCACAATCACAGGGCTGATGCCCGGACGCGAATACGTATGGCGGGTAAAGGCCAATTGTTCGCCCTATGGCAGCGATGTGCAATTTAGTACGCCCTTTGCGCTGGCCGGCAGCGTATCAGAAGGCGCTACGGCAGAAGAAATGCAACCCGCCGACTTCAGGCTCTTCCCAAACCCTGCTACTGAGGGGCAGGTAGACATCATCGCTCCGGGCGCCAGACAGTTTATGTTGATGGAGGTTACCGGCAGGGTATTGCGCAGCGGCACGCTGCCCGGCGAACGCCAAACGATTGACCTGTCGGGCCTCGGCGGCGGCATGTACATCGTGCGCTTGCAGTATGCCGACGGAGGAACAGCCACGCAGCGATTGATGGTAGTGCGGTAATGCTACCTGAGTGATATACCGGCGCAAAAGATCGTTGTTCAAGCCAAGGTTCATGAACCTTGGCTTGGACAACGATGCTGTTTCACAACACACAATCCATCATCGGATTTTCGATGGGGTAGCGCTCGTAAAGCGCCTTTACTTCTTCGGGGCCTAAGGCCCGATCGTATACCCTGAGTTCGTCGAACAACCCCCGAAAGCGACGCGCCCTTCCGGTTTGTACGCAGGGGCTGTTGGCGATGCTGAGCGGGGCTTCATTGCCGATATCCACGCCGCTGCATCGAAAACTTTCGCGCACCCGTTCGCCATTGATGTAGGCGTAGGCATAGAGGCCTTCGCGCACCAAGGCGAAATGCTGCCAGCCCGCTGGTTTTACTTCGGGGGAAAGCCCCAGAAAGTACTTGTTGGGGCTTTCGTGAAAGTAGGTTGTCAGTTCCGGCCGATTAAAATCCAGCATCAGATCGAGCATCTGGTACTCATCGCAGCGGGCCCGCTTAGACAGTATGCTTAAAGGGAAGGCCGAACGAGCCTCCGGCTTGAAGTAAAAGCTGATCGTAAAATCGGAAGTATTGAAGTAGCGGTTCACCGGCCCCTCAAAAATGACATGGGCCGTTTCGCCGTCGAGCAGGAGCCCATCCCCGTCGATGCCGCACCAACAGCGCACCGGCCCCCGAAATTCACCGAACGAAGCGCTACCCAGCACATCGCGCGCATCGCATTGATTGAAGGAGAAGTGCGCTACCAGCCCCTCTTCCGGCGGAGCAACCGCCCGCAAAGCTATTTTAGGCGCATCATAGCACCACAACAGGGGCAGGGCAACCAGCCATGAAAAACGAAGCGTGCGCATAAGCGGTGTTTTTGCCCTACAAGATAACCCTTTTCGGGCCGCTTTGTCAATCCTTTTTGCCAATCCCGGTCAATCTATCCGTTGATGCTCAAATATTTTTGGGCAGATTTTTTGGAAAACCCAAACAGGAGGCCTATATTTGTGTTCAGCAGCAGGCACTATCTTCTACACGTGCAACTATCTTCACTACTTCATACGCTGCATTCCGGGATAATACGAATCCATGTTTTTTAGCGAAAGCCACCCCTTTGGGGGCATTCACCCAATTTGTGCTTTCGGTACCATAGCGTTTGTGTTCTATTTATGCTATCAGGTATGTAATGATGGCCTCACAATGAGGCGACCGGACTTCAAGAGGAAAACGAGTAATAGGGTTGTTATTTGATTTGTCCGGAAAAGACGTACTATGAAAAAACTAAACACTTGGCTACTCCTCAGCCTCGGGAGTAGCCTCACCCTGCTATGGGGGCAGTCCTTAGCAGAATGGCCCCTTACGTCCGCCTTTATGGGCGCGCCGCAGGGGGTAGCCACAGGCGTAAGCGCCTCCTCATTCCAGCGTGGCAATGGCATTGGAAGTTTGCAATTTGGCGCTACCGGCGTTTCGACCCGCAACTGGACGACGGCCCCCGCCAAAGGCCCCGTTGATTATGTCCAAATCTGCCTGACGCCCAACACCGACGAAAATGTGCTCATTACAGGTCTCGAATTCACCGAAAAGCGCACCGACGATGGCCCCCGCGCCTACGTGCTCGCGTACTCCGCCGACGATTTTCAGACGGCTGTCCAGTTGGATTCGCTACCCATCCCCGACAATACCTCCTGGCGTTCGTACAGCCTTACAGGGCTCGACATCCGGTCGTGCCAAGGCCGTGCCGTATGCTTTCGGTGGTATGCATTAGGTAGCGAGAGCGCTACTGGGCAGTGGCAGTTCCGCAACGAGTCGCTGCGCCTGCTGGGCCAGGTATTGGCGCCTTGCGCTGCGCCTGCCGGCGCCGGCGCCATAAACGCTACTGCCGCCGGCGCCGGCAGCTTGTCCTTTAGCATCGGCCCTGCGCCGGCCGCGCAGCAGTTATTGATTATGCGCAAAGGAGCTCCCGTGACGGCAATGCCTTGCCAAGGGCAAGCCTACGCAGCCCATGCGGCTTTTGGACAGGGCGCCGCGCTCGCTACGGGCGAATACGCCGTAGGCCTGCTGAATGGAGGCGGAGGCGTCGCAACCATTAATGGGTTGGAAGCAGGCGCTACTTATCACCTCGCGGTATTTCCGCTCAATGCAGGCGGTTGTTACCAGCAAAATAATCCGGGCCGAACCTCCGCAACCCTGCCCTGCACAGCGCCTGGCCTAACGGCATTCAGCCTGGTTTCAGTAGCCAATGGCAATGCCGGACTGATGTGGACGCCGCCCCATTGTTTCGACGAAGTGGCGGTTTTCGCCTCTACCCAGCCCATATCTGCTGTACCATCGGGCAATGCGGTCAACTATACCGCTTCGCCGGCATTTGGCCAGGGCCACCCGGTGTTGGCGCCCGGGGTATATCCGGTATATCTGGGCAATGCCGACAATGCCCAGATAACGGGGCTCTCCAATGGCACAACCTATTATGCCCGTGTGTTTACCCGACTGGGAAACGAGTGGTCGGCAGGCATGGAAACTACATTTAGTCCGGGCATTGGATGCCCCGAACTCGAAGGCGACCCCGTATTTCTCAATGAGCTGCACTACGACAACGAGGGCGACGACGTAGACGAAGGTATAGAGATTGTGGGCCCGGCGGGTATCAATCTGGCCTCTTATGAAGTGGCCCTCTATCGCCGCGTCAATGCGGCTACCTGCTCGCTTTATCGCACGGTGAGCCTTGGCGGTTTTATCGACAACGAAGGCGGCAGCGGTTTTGGGGCAGTATGGATACCCATCCCCGACATCGACAACAACACGGGCGCCATAGCCATCTACAACCGGGCCCGCAAGCGCGTTGTACAGTTTTTGGGCTACCGCAGCGCTATGACGGCCGCCGACGGCCCTGCCCAAGGCAGCACAGCAACCCTCATCGCCAACCCTTCGGGCAGCGTTCAGGCCGTTTACGAAACGACACTCACGCCGGTAGGCGTTTCCATTCAGCTAACCGGAGGCGGCAACGCCAATTTTGGCTCCGGCAGCGGAATGCTCTGCCCCTCTGATTTCACCTGGCTCTCCGACTTGCCCATGTCTTTAGATCAGACCAATGCCCAACAATTGGCGCTGCCGGTGAGCTGGCTCTCTTTTGAAGGTAAGTTGCAGCCGGATGGGCAGGTACTTCTGAACTGGACTACGGCCACCGAACGCAACAACGACTACATCGCCGTTGAGCATTCTATTGATGGGCGCATTTTTACGGAGATAGGCCGCCGCGCCGGCGCCGGCGACAGCTCAGCGCCCGTTAGTTACCATTGGCTGCATGCTTATCCCAAGCCGGGCGTCAATTACTATCGGTTGCGGCAAGTCGATTTCGGGGGCGCCTACGCTTATCAGGGGCCTGTTGCCATTTTAATAGGAGAAGAAAAAGAAGGTATTCGCGCATTCCCCAATCCTTGCACCAGCAACCTTCAACTCAGTTGGCCCGAAGGCAGCAGAGCATGGTCTGTGTACACCGCGGCAGGGCAGCAGGTGCGCGCAGGACTGTTAGACGGGCAACCCGGCGCTGCCAATATCCTGTTGGAAGGGCTGGAGCCTGGCGTATACTGGCTACGGGTAGAAGCAGACCAGGTTGTTCACAGCCTCCGCATTGTAAAAGTGCGCTAAGAGCTATAAAGGAGCAAAAAAAATCGCCGTAGTTATTGTGCAGGTCTTACATTTGTCATACGATCCATACTTAGGTGGACCTCTAATGCTATGGAAGGCTCTAGCTTTCAGCGACAACAGGCTATTTACAGCACATTTCGGTGGTTGATGCTCGTCATACACTGGGTGCTGGCGGGCGTAATCGTCTTTGATATGGGTTTTAGTCGTAGCAGTGACGCTAAAATGATAAGCGCCATTGTCTACTTTGGCGTTACGGTGCTGCTATTTGCGCTCAATTTGCTGCGTCAGCGTTGGGTATCCAAAGACGACAGCAAAGCCATTGTTCAGATTGGCGCCTGGCTCTTGGGTGCTATGCTGGTTGTAAACATCGTTGGCGCCTGGAATCCCGGTGGCGCCTGGGATTTTGCCGGTGCGAGGGCTCTCAGTATTCCTGGCATGTTGTTTTATCTGTTCCTACAGTTAGTGCCTGCCATCCGAGACCTATACAAGGCGTTTTACAATCCGGCCTTGTTGTTTGTGGGCAGTTTTGCCGTGGTCACCATTTTTGGAGGCATCATGCTCAAACTGCCCAAAGCTACGGTGGGGGGCATCAGTTGGGTAGACGCCTTCTTCACGGCGGGTAGCGCCGTAAGCGTCACGGGTTTGGCATCGGTGGATACCGGCACGGTTTATACCCGATTTGGCCATTGGGTAATCATGCTGCTCATTCAGTTTGGCGGCTTGGGCGTACTTACCTTTACGAGTTTTTTTGCCTACTTTTTTAAAGGCGGCAGTTCGTTCCGGGAGGGGCTATACGTCAAGGACTTCCTCAGCAGCGACAACCTATCTAATGTGTTGCGGCTGGCCGTAAAAATCGTTTTATTTACCTTAGGCATCGAGCTGCTGGGCGCCGTCTGCATCTTGCTTTTTGCCCAGGAGCCCCTCAGTGCAATGGGCTGGGGGAGCAGGTTGTTCTTCGCCGCCTTTCATTCTGTATCGGCCTTTTGCAACGCTGGGTTTTCCACCCTTTCCATGGGTATGTACGATGAAGGCTACCGCTCCTTGTACGGCTTTCAGCTTACCATCGCCATCTTATTCATCTTTGGCGGTTTGGGGTTCAACATCATGTTTAACTTCTATGCCTACTTCAAAACCCTGTTCATCCGCATTAAGCGCAAAGTACTGTATGAAGAGACCTTCATCTGGCCGGTTCGCGCCATCACCCTCAACTCCCGCATTGTATTGGTCACTACGCTCATCCTGATTGTAGTAGGCACTGTGTTTATGTTCTTTGTTGAGTACAACAACGTCCTCAAAGAGCACGACTCCTTTGGCGGCAAACTCATCACCGCCTTTTTTTGCGCCGTCACCCCGCGCACGGCCGGGTTCAATTCCGTCGACATGACCCTGCTCTCTACCCCTACCATACTGCTCACCCTGTTGCTGATGTGGATAGGCGCTTCGCCGGCCTCTACCGGCGGCGGTATCAAAACCAGTACGTTTGCCATCGCTACCCTGAACATATTCTCGGTAGCCAGCGGCCGTTACTTCATAGAGTTGGGCAAGCGCGAAATCGACGATACCTCCGTAAAGCGCGCTTTTGCCATCATCTGCATCTCGCTTATCGTCATTGGGTTTGCGGTGTTTTTTATCTCCTGGCTGGAGCCCGACAAAGACCTGATGGGCATTGCCTTCGAGTGCTTCTCGGCTTATAGCACCGTAGGGCTCAGTTTGGGCATCACCCCCCAGCTTACCGATACCAGCAAAATCATCCTCATCGTAGTGATGTTTGTGGGGCGCATAGGCACGCTCAACCTGCTCATCGGCATTATCCGGCAGGTCAACAGCCGCTACCATCGATATCCCACGGAAAACATACTTATCAACTAATCGAAAATACGGCGTTGTCATGAAAATATTGATCTTCGGGCTGGGTAACTTTGGGCGACCGCTGGCCCTCAACCTGACCGAAACAGGTAATGAAGTCATTGGCGTAGACCTGCGCATGGAGCGGGTAGAACTCCTGAAAGACCGCATCGCCCACGTAATCTGCATGGACTCTACCAACGAACAGGCCTATGAGGCCCTGCCCATCAAAGACGCGGATATGGCCATAGTGGCCATAGGCGAAAACGAAGGCGCAGCCATCATTACTACGGCTATTTTGAAAAAAATCGCCACGTTTAACATCATCAGCCGCTCGCTATCGCCCATACACGATACCGTTTTGCAAGCCATGGGCGTCGACCACATCGTGCATCCTGAGCAGGAAGCCGCCGACCGCCTCACCCGCAAGATCAACTTCAAAAACGTCATCGAAAATTTTAAAATCGATGATAAATTCTCGATCTCCGAATTGAAGGCGCGGGCCGAATTTGAAGGCAAAACCATCGGCGAGCTCAACTTCCGCGTCCGGTTCAACCTAAATATCATTACCATCATTCGCAAGAAAGAGAAGACCAACATCCTGGGCCGGAAAATCTACTCCCAGGAATCAATGGGTGTGCCCACCCCCGACATGGTCATACAGCCCAGCGATGTATTGGTGGTTTTTGGCGAAAACCATCATATTCGTCGTTTTTGCGAAGGCTACTGATATGGCCTCAAGAACAAATGGCGCTGCGCCCGGCTTATGGCGGCAATGGATTTTCCACCCCCTCGCCACACTGTGCGCCTGGGCCGTATTCCTGCGTTTTTTTTCCTTTTTTCCCAGCGTCATCAACCACGATGAATCTACCTACCTCGTCATTGCGCAGGGGCTGCTGGAAGGGAAGACCTATTTCATCGATCTGATCGACACCAAACCGGCAGGCATTTTTTTGCTTTATGCCGGTCTGTGGTTAGCCGCCGGTAAAACCATCTGGGGCATGCGCCTGCTCACGGCCCTTTGGGTGGGGCTCACAGGCTACGCCCTTTACCAATTGGGCCGCCGGGCAGCAGACAGCGCCCGGACGGGCTGGGCGGCCGGCTTCATTTACATTTCGATGGTTTCCCTCTTTACTTTTTACGGTGTTTCTCCCAATACAGAGCTGTACTTTGTACTTTTTACTGTGGCTGCCATTGCCCTGATCTGGAATCAGCGGGCCGTTTGGCGTTATGCCCTCGCCGGCTTGCTGCTGGGCATGGGTTTCATCACCAAATATGTCGTCTTCTTCGATGGCCTAGCCATTGGCCTGTTCTGGGCATGGCAAGGCCGACGCCGGCCCGGCGCTACCTTATTTCGCCAGTTGTTGCCCTTGGTAGCGGGCGCAGCCCTGCCTTTTGTGCTCGCTTACGCCTGGTATGCCGGTCAGGGGCATGCTGATGTATTTCGCTTTTATACTTTTGAGGTTATGGGCCGATACCCCGTAGATAAGGTATGGTGGAGATCGGGCCTGCATGTTCTCGATTTTTTTGCCCGTTTTCTGCCTGTCACCCTTATGGCCTACTGGCGACTCCGGCGGCCGCTGCGCAGCGATACAGATGCGCTGTTTACCCGGTTCTTATTGCTCTGGATAGGCTTCGCACTGGTGGCGGCCTTATATACGGGCAAGCTGTTTGGCCACTATTTTATCCCCGTTATGGCGCCTCTTGCGCTGTTGGCCGGCGGCTTCTTCCAACTTGAACGCCAACGCCCTCAATGGATTGATCGGATTTCGCCCCGCATCGGATGGACTGTATTAGCTGTATTTGGCCTTCTTGTGGCCGGCCTGCAATGGACCGAGAGCATTGCCAAACCCGATCGTCCCAGAGCCGTAGCCCAATGGCTTCAACAGCGCATGGCGCCCACCGACCAACTCTATACCGGCGATTATCACCAGATCATCTATCTCTTGCTGGATAAAGAAAGCCCTACGCCCTATATACACCGGTCGTTGGTTTGGGATCCCCACCATCGGCAGGCGTTGGGCATCGACATTAATCAGGAAACCAGGCGCATTCTCGGCAGCCGGCCCCGGTTTGTGCTACTACAAGACAAAGCGCCTTACAATGAACTCAAAGAGCGCATCCTGGCCCATTATGCGCTGGTACATACCTTCCCCTTTGGCGTGGAAGTATATGAGTTGAAGTCGCCCGGTCAGAAATAAATGTCGCCATACAATCGGGTCTGCCCCAGTTGTATGTCCCGTAACTTAAGTAAAGGCTGCTTTTCAACGCGGAGGGGCCGCTTGCGCACCGGTGCGCCGGCGCCTGCCGATTCGGCATCCAGTATCGGGCCGGTGCTGTATTCGGCCTGCCCCGTCAGCAGATTAAAATCGTGGGTTTCAAAATTGTTGTGGTGAGTAGACGTAGTTGTACAGGTAGCGCCAATGAGATACCAGTCGTTGTTCTGGAAACGCCAGCGATAAGTGTACGCCCAGCGATCGCTGCTGCCTCCATAGAAACGGATGAGCAAACTGCCTCTATTGACCTCCATACCCGCCCAAGGGTCGCCGAAGGCGCCGCCTTCATTCGACAGCATAATGGCTCCATTCGATTGTATAGCCAGGCGATATTGCCCAGATGCCAGCTTAAACAACACCAGTAAAATGCGCGGTTGCTGATCGTTGTCGGGCTCTTTAAGGCCGGGAATAACCGCATCGGCTTCAATAACGGCTGCAATGTCTGTCAGCGTATCCCGGTTGAGCTGCCCCTGCGTCTGCTCCAGTATGTGCCAGCCCGCCGGAACAAAATTGGCCAACCGGGCGCCCCGCGCCGGCAGCTTGGGATAAACATAAGTATTCTGAGCCCCCAGCACCGTCGGGGCGGCGAACAGGCAGGTAATCATCGCTACCAAGAGCGCACGGAACAAAATCATAACAAAAGAAGTTAGGCTAACAAAGGTAAGGCAGCAAACCCGCATTTTTGCCCAATACGCAAAATCTTAAATCCGCCTGTTGCAGATCAGCGCATTTAACCCTATCTTTGCCGCGCCTTATGGCTTGCAGCAGGCTGGTTTTGTACTCAGGTTTTCCCTTTTGTGCAAAAACCGACCAATGCACAGCTTAAGCAAGGGCCCATAGCTCAGTTGGTCAGAGCAGCGGACTCATAATCCGAAGGTCGTAGGTTCAAGCCCTACTGGGCCCACCAAACAAACAAAACGTGATCCGGACTTTCAGGCAGCCTGAATATCCGGATTTTTTTATATATTATCTACGCCCACGCTCTCGCAGTTTCCTTTGTGTCAAATATCATTGTTACTCCCCCAAAGAACCCCTATATTTGCAGCAAAAAAGGAACATGAAGAATGTATTTGTCGTACTGGCGCTGGTATTAGCCGTTGGCTTGAGCGCCTGCCAGCAAAGCCGCACTGCGGCGGCCAGCAAAGCCGAAACAGCCGCTATGGCCGCTAAAGGGCAGCAATTTGGCGCTGCCATCACCCCCGATGGCGCCATCACTTACGACGAGCTGCTCGCCAAAAACATCAACGAGCCCACCAACCTCAAAGTTAAAGGCCGCGTAAGCGAAGTATGCCAGGCCAAAGGCTGCTGGATGAATATCGTTTCCGACAAAGGCAGCGATAACACTATGAAAGTGCGCTTCAAAGACTATGGCTTTTTTATGCCCAAAGACATTTCGGGCCGCGAAGTCATCATGGAAGGCGTAGCTTCCATCCAGGAAGTTTCCGTCGATGAGCTGCGTCATTACGCCGAGGACGCCGGCAAAAGCCAGGACGAGATCAACGCCATCACCAAGCCGCGTCGCGAGCTCAGCTTCCTCGCTTCAGGCGTTATTCTGCTCGACAAATAACGACCGCCAGGTTACACTCAGCGCCGGGGCGGACCCGAGGTCTGCCCCGGCGCTTTACCATCGTTAACACACATCCCAGCCACCGCTTATGGGCGAGTTTAATCAAGAGCGCTTCGACCAGATACTCCGGGAAGGTTATCCACTGAACACCAACCAGTGTATCATGGACGGGTTGCAACTCTATCGCGCTTATTTCCCCGGCTTTGCAGTATTTGCCCTGCTCATGCCCATGGTCAACATTCTGTTAGATGCCCTGTTGGCGCCCGGCATCGGCCTGCTGGCCACATCGCTGCTGCTGGCGCCCCTGCTCAACGCCGGCTACTTTTTGGTCGCCAACAAACTCATCGGACGCCAGCCCGTTGCCTTCGCCGATTTTTTTGGCGCCCGCTCCCATGCCGTCCGGCTTATCCTCAGCAACCTCATCTACACGATCATCTTACTGGCCGTACTCTCGCCCACGTATTTTGTATTTGAGCGCTCCGGCTTCATCGATTGGTACCAGGTGATGCTCCAAAACCCTACCAACCCCGATCCGCCCGAGCCGCCCGTATTCTCGCCCCAGGAGTCTACCGTCCTCTTCCTCAACCTCATCCCCCTTGTCTACCTCGTTGTGGGTTACGTTTGGGCCTATCCCCTCATCCTGTTTTTCAACCTGGCCCCCTGGCAGGCTTTGGAGTACAGCCGCCGCCTCGTCACCCGGCGTTGGGGTGGGGTTTTTATCATCCTCACCACTTTTTTTTCGCTCTTCCTCATGGGCAGCATTGCCCTTACGCTCATGCGCGGATTGGGCGAGTGGGCCGCTCAGCTCGGCGTTATGGCTTTATTTCTATTGGTACCCTGGACCTACGGAGCCCTGCATGTAGCCTTCGCCTATGCCGTCGGCGGCCTCATGCCCAATCGGCAGGATCCCCAGGCGTAGCGCCTCTTCTGACCGCTCCTCGCCGTCTTCACCCGCACTCTGCATCAGGCAGTTCAAGTAAAATCCCGTCTTTTCTTTTTGCACCTTTGCCTTTTCGGGGCGCCGGGCTGTCCGCTACTATGGTCTTCCTCCTTCACCCCGTGGAATATACGCTTCGCTATTCCACGGGGTAAAGTCGTCAGGCCACGCCTCTTCATATTCTTGGTCTGAACAAACAAAAAGGCATTCCAATGGATTATGGTTCTCCAAGCCAAGATTTATGAATCTTAACTTGGAAAACTATAATTGGCCGGGTTGGAATACCTTTTTATTTTAACCTGCAAAAGCCGGCGCAAACTCCTGCTGCGCAAAAGACTCCAACGTAGTGGGCGTCGTATATGCGGGAGTGCGCTGATAATCGCTGGCCAGTATCCCTTCATTGGCTGCTTTGCTGAATGCCACATAGGCATCGGCTAAGCTGGGCGTAAGGCCGGCCTGGAGCATACCGCTGCGGGCGTCTTCATACGGGAAAGTCACCCAGGGCAGATCGGGCTTGCCTATGGCCTTGCCCAGGATGGCCGTAGCTTCAGCCATACTGAGGTCGGCAGCTCCGGCTACATAGGTGTGGCTATGCCCTTCAAAGTCGAGGTCCAGCAACCGGCGGGCCGCTGCATCGCCAATGTCGTTGGTGTGCACAATGGGCATCTTGAGGTTGGCCTCAATAGGGAAGCCGCCGTGGATACCCATGCCTTTGATGAGGCCAATGTTGCCGAGGAAGTTTTGCATAAAAAAACCCGCCCGGAGGTGTAATATCTTTGCAGTCGGCGCTTCGGCCGCCAGCCGTTGTTCGAAGTCGTACAGGCCGGCCACCACGCCGGTATCAGGGCTGTGGGCGCCTACGCTCGATAGGGTAACCACATGTGGTACGCCCGCTCGGGTAATGGCTTGGCTCAGCGCCTGTCCTACCTGATTTTGGTATGTCCGGAAATCGGTGGAGGTAAAGTTGGGCGGAATGATGGCATACACTGCCTTGGCGCCCTGAAAGGTATGGGCCAGAAAATCGACATCGCTGAGGTCGCCTATAGCGGCGCGGGCGCCTTGGGCTACGAGCGCTGCCAAACGGTCGGCACTGCGGCCTACAACCACTACTTCTTTGCCGGCTGCCAGCAATTGTTGGGCGGCTCTTGCGCCCGTGTGCCCGGAGGCTCCTGTAATGACGTACATAATGGGTTGATTTTATTATGTTACTAAACATACATACCAGTAGGTATGAAAAATGTCAAAAAAAAAATGACTCCTAACCCGTCTTCAGTGCATTTAGCGTTGCCATCAGTTCATTGAGCGCCGCATCGAAAGCGGCTTTTTCCTGCATGGATTTACCAATGCTGAAACAACCTTCCAAGGCTGCCAGAATGAAGTAGGCGTAGCGCCCGGGCTCGACATGCGATTGGATCAGACCTTGATCTTTGCCACGTTGGAGGGCTCGGGTTGCCGACTGGTGCATTGCGGTCAGTATATCCCTTAGCCGGGTATTAAAGCCCTCGTCGAGCGGCGCCATCTCATTGATGAGATTGTTGAGGGGGCAACCCAAGGTACAGGCCTCCGCATCGGTATTAGCGCGGAGGTAGACCAATATCTGTACAATGCCGTCGATGGGGTGGCCCTGGTATTGATCGAGTTGACGCCATAGGCTGGTGTAGCGGGGGGCGATGAGTTCATCGACAATGGCATAACCCAGCTCTTGCTTACCGGCGAAGTAATGATAAAAAGCCCCCTTGGTAATGCCCAATTGTTGAATAACCTTATCCGGACGCAACCCCTGGAAGCCCTGCCTGTGCATGGCTTCAAAGTTTTTTTCCAGAATATTGCGTCTTGTATCTAACATGCTGCAAAGATATACATACCAGTTGGTATGTGCAAGTTTTTTTTGCCACCTCCTCTTAAAAACACCTGATCAGGTCGGATAACCTACACATTAATAACTTATTAGCGTAGGCTGTTTTTTTGTCGGGCCAGGGGGTGAAGCGGTATGGGCATGTAGCCTGGCGGCCTGGCCCGTGGAATAGCGCAGCGTAAATTCCACGGGCTAAAGGGCGCCGGATGCATGCCCATAGTAGCGGAAGACCCGGCGCCGCCCATCTCCCCCCCGCGGGAGGAAGATGGTATGCGGCGGGCCCCATAAAAATACAACCTGAAAATGGGCATGCGCCTATCCGAGCAGGTCTTTCACTTTAGCGGAGATGGCTTTGCCGTCGGCTTGGCCTGCCAATGCTTTGGTGGCGGCGCCCATTACCCGGCCCATGTCTTTGACGGAGGCAGCGCCCAATTCGGCGATGATGGCGCGGATTTTTTCCGAGAGTTCCTCATCGCTCAGTTGAGCGGGCAGGTAAGCCTGGATGACCTCGATCTCCTCGCGCTCTTTGGCGGCCAGATCGGGGCGGTTCTGCGTTTCATAGATTTGGAGCGAATCCTGGCGCTGCTTGATGAGTTTTTGCAGGAGCTGGATTTCGCGCTCGGGAGTAACCTCCTGGCCGCTGCCATCGGTTTTGGCCAGTAATATGGCGGCTTTGATGGCGCGCACGCCCCTCAGGCGGGCTTCGTCTTTGGCCCGCATGGCATCTTTGATGTCGTTGTTGATTTTAACTTCTAAGTTCATATCCACTCGTATTCTGAAAAACGTGGTAAAAAGCGGCTATACAACGCACGAGCCGGGGGCTTAGTTCCGGAGGCGGGGTTTTATGCGTTGGACGAGGTCGACGAACTCCGCCAAACTGAGTTGCTCGGGCCGGCGGGTGAAGAAGGGCTCCTCCAGCATGGGGTCGGCGTCGGGGAGCAGGGGCTTGAGGGTGTTGCGCAGCATTTTGCGTCTTTGCCCGAAGGCAGTTTTTACGACCAGCCGGAAGAGGGCCTCGTCGACTTCGGCTACGGGAAACTCGGTCCGGCGCTGAAGGCGAATGACGGCCGACTGTACTTTGGGCGGCGGTTTAAAATTGCCGGCGCTGACGCTAAAGAGGTATTCGGTATGAAACCAGGCTTGCACCAACAAACTGATGACGCCATAGGCTTTGCTACCGGGGGCTGCGGTAACGCGTTCGGCCACTTCTTTCTGAAACATACCCACCAGTTCGGGTACGAGGCTTCTGTTGTCGACGGCCTTGATGAGAATTTGGGAGGAGATGTTATAGGGGAAATTGCCGATGATGGCTACCTGCCCTGAAAAATGCTCTTCAAGCTTAATGCGCAGAAAATCGGCGCCGATGATGCGGCCATGCAGCCCCGGGAAGTGCCGATGTAGAAAGACGACCATATCCGCGTCGGCTTCTACCACTTTGAAGTCAAAACCTTTGTCTGTCAGGTATTTGGTGAGCATTCCCTGGCCGGGGCCAACCTCGATCAGGGATGTGTAGCCACCGTCAGCCGAGAGGCTGTCGGCAATGCGTTGGGCATAGTGCTCGTTGGTTAAAAAATGCTGACCGTATGACTTTTTGGCTTTCACTGTATGCGTTTGGCGCAAGATAAGCATTACTAAATTCGTCAGTACGATGGGAATTATTATTTTTGCCAGCTATTGATAAAAAATTGACGCAATGACCAAGCCCATCATAGGCATTACCATAGGAGATATCAATGGCGTAGGCCTGGAAGTTATCTTAAAAACATTCCAGCACGACCAGTTGCTCAACTTGTGTGTCCCGGTTATTTACGGTTCATCGAAAGTCGTTTCTTACCATAAAAATATTGTGGGCGTCGACTTCCAGTTTCATACCGTTCGGGGTGCCGATCAGCTCATTCCTGATCGCATCAATGTGGTCAATTGCTGGCAGGACAATGTGAACATCACGCTGGGCAAAGCCACCGACCAGGGCGGGCGGTACGCTTTTCAATCGCTGGAGTGGGCCGTAAAAGACCTTAAATCGGGTTTGATTGACGCCTTAGTGACGGCGCCCATCAATAAAGAGGCCATGCAGATGGCCAATTTTCCATTCCCCGGGCATACGGAGTACCTGACGAAAGAACTGGGGGCCAACCAAAGCGTGATGCTATTGGTAAACGACGGGCTACGGGTAGCGTTGGCCACCAACCATCTGCCCCTGCGCGATGTAGCCGCCAAAATTACGAAAGAACTCATCTTACAAAAGCTATCGATTCTATACGAGTCGTTGCGGATGGATTTTGGCATCGACCGGCCTACCATTGCCGTATTGGGCTTAAACCCCCATGCCGGCGATGGCGGATTGCTGGGCCGCGAGGAAGAACAATTCATCCGGCCGGCTGTTGTTGAAGCTAAAAAAAGTGGTAAATTAGTGATGGGCCCATTCCCGGCTGATGGTTTTTTTGGCTCTGGGCAGCATAAAAAGTACGATGCCGTACTGGCTATGTATCACGACCAGGGCTTGGCGCCCTTCAAGGCGCTTTCCTTTGGCAATGGGGTGAATTACACGGCCGGGCTTACGGCGGTGCGCACATCGCCCGACCACGGGACGGCTTATGATCTGGCTGGAAAAAACGAAGCCGATCCTGCTTCGTTCCGCCAGTCGTTATTTTTAGCGATAGATGTGGTTCGCCAGCGCCGCGACTACCTCGATATGCGGGCTAACCCTCTGCGTATCCGCGAAAAACCGGTAGATAACGATGATGCGGGCGACATCATTGAGGATTAATTAAAACCATAGGCGCCAGGGGCGCTGCATTCTTTATGAATCGATCTCTTCTCGTTGGCATCATCGTTGTGGTTATTCTGGCTGCCGATCAGGCGCTCAAGATTTGGGTAAAAACCAATATGCACTACGGGCAGGAGATACCTATGCTGGGGAGCACTTGGGCCTACCTTTATTTTGTAGAAAACCCGGGCATGGCCTTTGGTTATACCCTTAAGGGCGAGAATGGCAAGCTTATCTTGAGCCTTTTTCGAATTGTAGCCATCGGTATCCTGTTTTTTTACCTGCGTCGGCTTATTCAGGCCGGCGCTTCCACCGGGGTGTTGGTGAGCTTTGCACTTATCCTTACCGGGGCCATCGGCAATGTTGTTGATAGCATGTTTTATGGGCTTATTTTCTCGGCTTCCCCTTTTCACAGCGGAGAGGCGGCGACTTTTGTGCCATTGGGCGCCGGGTATGCGCCTTTTTTACATGGCCGGGTAGTAGATATGTTCTTTTTTCCCATCTGGCAGGGCATATACCCTGAATGGATACCTTACCTGGGGGGGCAGCCGTTTCAGTTTTTTAAGCCTGTGTTCAATATTGCGGATGTAGCCATTAGCTTAGGCGTCATAACATTGTTATTTCAACGGCATCAGTTACAACCGCTTGCAGCTAACGGAACGCCGGCAATAACGGAACATGCCGACATAGAGAAGGATGTTGATGCAGAAGGTAGTTCCGGCATCAATTCTGATTCTTCACCTGATAACGCTCCGAAGGAAGGGGACGCTACGGCCAGGTAAGCGTGTCAATACAACTGGCTTTTACAGATCAGTTTCATCTGTATCTTCCAACTCCGACAAATCGTTGTTGTCTAAAAAGTAATAGACTGAGTCTATGACTTCATCAACTACATCGAAGTTGACAGAGTAGTAAATGAACTTTCCTTTTCGGGTGGCTACTACCAGATCGGATTGGCGCAGGATACGGAGATGCTGCGACACCAGCGATTGCTCCAACTTCAGCAATGTATGGATATCTTTAACGAAGATGCTTCCGTAACTACTGATGGTGGAAAGCATTTTCAACCGAAGCGGATGCACAAATGCCCTGAGCACTTCGATGGAAAGTGATACTTTGTCGAATCTGGAGCCTTTTTCCAGTTTGGACACAGGCTTGGAAACCTTGTCAGACTTAGTTGGCGTGTTTGTTTTGCTCATAGCTATAAAAGCTTAACATGGGACGTTTGATACCTGGTAAAACAATGATAAGCTATGCTATCCCTTTATGGATAGCACGGCAAAATTAAGCAAGGTACACAACACAGTGCATAGTGGTATTTATTCTTGGAGGCAGGGCACTTCCTCACGCAGTTCACCGGGTTAGGATATACGTATACAGGCAAAAACGAGTAACCTTAGGGCGCCAGCTCATCTACGAGGCCAAATATCTGAGCCAGCCTGTCTTTGTTTAAAGAATAGTAAACGAATTTTCCATTGCGTTCAGTATTTACAACACCGGCCTTGCGCAACAAAGCCAGGTGCTGAGACGCTACAGACTGTTCTAGCCGCAATTGGACATAGATGTCGGTTACAGTCATTTTATCCGTTTTCTCCAACAGTTCAATAATTTGTTGGCGAAGTTTGTGGTTGATGGCCCGAAGAACCAGCACGGCTTTTCGGAGTTCAACATAATCGAGGAGGATTTCTTCTTGTCCTTTTTTTAGGGTAACCGCCTCAGTTTTTTGCTTTCCCATAATACCAGCTTAGCGAGTGAAACAAATCAACGATTGTATGCAATTGTTCAAATATTGTGCCAATATAAGGACAGCTTTGAACAAATATAATATTTCGCCCATTTTTCCTTATTTTTTTTACTTTTTAGGCTGAGTTACATAGGGAGGTTTGAGATAAAGGGGTTCAAAATAGGCCATATTTGAAAAATCATTCATACAAAAGGCTTTTTCAGCCGGCTTGATAAGGTGAGCGGCAGAGCATTGTATTTCTGCTCGGAAACGCACCTGTCGGGGCAGGAATACCGATGCTTTATGCCCCCCATTTCCTGATGTAACCAGACAATGTCGCTCGCCTGCCCATTGGGCAAGCGCCTGGGCGCTGAGCGCCAAGGCATGCGGAGGCGCCAGTGCATTTAGCGCTGCGTCGTAGACAGCGGTGTACACTTCGTCGCGTCGGGCGTCTATCATAGGCATATAAAGAATGTCTTCGGCATCCTCCTGGAGACGACCGGCCTCTGCTAATGCGGCCAGTGTATCAACGGCTATCAGTGGTTTGCCGAGGCTATAGCACAACCCTTTGGCCGTGGCTGCTCCTACGCGAAGAGAGGTGTAGGAGCCTGGTCCCTGGCTTATGGCCACTGCGTCGAGCTGGCTGAATGACCAGCCGACAGTTGCCATTCCTTCCCCGATTAGGGTAGTGAGCAGACGGGAGTGATCGTTGGGGGTAGTTGCATTGTGCAAGGCGACCAATTGACCATTGTATGCCAGCCCCACAGAACAAACTTCCGTAGCTGTTTCCAGTAGCAGCAGTTTTGCCATGGGGCAAAGATATAATTAAAGAAGGGAATATTAGAAAAAAAGGCGCCAGGATCGTACCGGGCGGTACGAACCTGGGCGGTAAGCGACTTTAGATTGCAGGAAAGATTAGCAGTATAAAAGAGAATGACAGCAAGAAGTACAACTTTGATGTTGCAAAGATGGCCGTCCTGAATAAACTGTAGTTTAAGCGAATTTTAAGAAAATGTCATTTATTGTAATTGCCAATCCAGTTCCTCAGTCCGGGGAGTAATGTATTTTGTCTGTCGGCTCGATAGCCCGACGCCTCGGCGAGGGGAGCATCTGTTGTGCCGCCCATACGAACCCGTTCAAAGAGCAATTGGCGCTCGGCGGGGCTAAATCTGGAGAATGTGCGTCGCAATACGGGAAGGATATTCATAAAGTCGGGCTCGTCCAGTGGGGCGAGCCACTCATCGATGAGCCGGCGTAGCGCAGGGTGGTGAAGCAAAACCATGCCGCTGCCGGGCAAAAAGCCTTCAAGCCAACTGGCGGCATCTCCTAAGGGCTGTGCCAAAGAGAGTGCAAGACTCAGATGCCGGCTTACGGCTGTTACTTCCAATCGCCGACGGTCAAAAAGCAGCCGGGTAGCGGCTCCTTTAAGCAATGGATGTACATCAGGCGCATTAGCCATTTCGAGCAGAGCCTGCTGCCAGACTTTGCTCAGCGACTCTACCTGTAGGGTATGCAGTGCCCGGTCGGCAGCCATCAGATGAGCTAATAAGCTCCGGGCGGCGTCTTCATCCAATTGGCGGGCAGCAGCAGGTAAACCCAGCGCCACTCTGGGCGCCATCTCACCTACCAATTGTGCCAATGCGGTAACGTCGGTTCGGCGCACATCGCCATATTGTATAGCCCCTGCCAAGGCGGGTATGCAGGGCAAAAGCTGAAAAATATCGCGCGCCACCGCCGACTGCTGTCTTAGATTTTGTATCAATGACTGAGCTGCTTCCGGCATACCAGCCAACAGGGCCCGTTGTAGAAGATCGACGAGTTCAGCCAGTGAAGACGCTGTTTTACCCAGGTCCTGAAGCCGGGTAGCCGCCGCTGCTGCGGTGGTATTGCCCCACATGGCGGCCTCAATCACGCGGAGCGAAAAGTCAGGTTTCCATTCTAATCGCCATATTTCTTTGAAGCTGCCCATGCTGCCCGAACCCGCCACATGGGGTTCGGCCCAAGGGATGTTGAGTATAATGAGGCGATGTAAAAAATAGCTCTTTTGCAAATCGGATGCCTCGCGCAGGTCCAATCCACCCCTGGGGTTCTGAGCTGTGGCTTTGAGCCAACAGACATCGACTTTGCCCCAGTAGAGTTGGAGCCTCAGAGATCGGAGTTGCCGGGCAAGGTCTTGTTGCAAGGGTACTACTGAAGCTTCGGGTGGCACTGTTCCCACTCGATTGCCCACCACTAACTGTCGCTCAATGAGCTCCAGCCGCTCTTCGACACCCTCGCATAAAACACTTAAAGCGGCAGCGCGCACCTCTGTAAGATTGGGGTGAGGCAACTGTCGCATCGCCGCAAGCGCTTCTGCGAGCCGGAGAGCTTCCAACACGTGGGCTGGAGAATTATCAATACCTTCCTCCCGCAACAATTGCCCTGCCCGGGCCAGCCAGCGCACCGAGGCGCCCGCGGCGTAATCGAACCGCAGATCATACCAGGCAGGAGAGATGATGCCCGCCCCGTAGCCGCTTTCGCGGGCCAGTTGGGGGTAGCTCCAGGGAATCCAGGCCGTTCTGAGTTTGGTTTTGGGCTTTGGGAGGGCATTGAGAAGTTTCCGATCGGAGACAGCCTTGATGGAGGCCAGCCCATCCAGCGCGGGGCCGTGCCAGGCGCCGCATACTACGGCGATACGCTGAAAGCCATCCGTATAGGCTTTGCGCATACACTGGCGCATATATGCTTCGCGGAGCAGCGTTTCAACGGAGGCATTGCCGCCCGCAGGCGGGCGTAGCTGACTCATCAATTCGAGCGTAGCGGCAAATACTTCGAGGTCGTCTGACTCTTGTTCAAAGGTGGCGTCCCACCAGGGTTCTACTTCTTCGTAGCCTGCGATGAGGGCGAGCGCCTTGAGGGGGTCGGCTTCGAATGCTGCATCTGCTGATTCTGCGGGGGGCATTAAGGGTAGGGCCGGCGCGGCATAGCTGCTGTCGCGAAGTGAGGGCGCGTGAACGGCGGGCAGGTCAATGGCCCTTAGGGGTACGCCTGTAGCTAAGGCCCACTGAGCGGCCTGCCATTCGGGCGAAAAACGGGCAAAAGGGAAGTACAGGGCCTGCCCCATACTGGCTTCATTATAGATGACCAACGCTACGGGCGGCTCCAGGCCTGGTAGTGCCATGCGGTTGAGCTCAGCCTGCGTTTCAGCAGGCATTTCAATGAGTACGCAGTCGGGCTGCCATTGGTTTAGGGCTCGCCTAAGCCGACTGGCGGAACCAGGCCCATGATGCCGGATGCCAAAAATGCGATGCAAAGCTATGGAGGGCAAAACGGGGTTATACCTTGAGGTAGGTCATGAGGGCGTCATAACGTTCCTTGAGCGTTTCGTAGTAGTCGGTTTCGCCAAAAGAAGCTTTAACCTGGTAGTTGAAACGCTCGAAGGTGGCCAGCACGGGCCAGATGTTCTGACGGTTGATCTTGAGGGTAACATCTATGCGGGAAGACTCCGGATAAGCTTGCACAAAACTGCTGAGAATAAGGGCGTTTTCCGATTCTACAATCCGGGCAATTTCAGCCATGCTATAATCCTGACGGGCCACCTCCAGAACGATGATGCCTCCCGGATCGCGGAACGGGTTAGATTCAGCAAAAAAGCGCAGCACATCTTCAAGGGTAATCATCCCGATGTAGTTGCCCTCCAGGTCTACCACCGGCACTACGGTGAGTTGGTATTCTGCCATTTGACGCATCACCTCGTAAACGTGATCATCTTTGCGCACACGTGCGTGCATGAGGGTGAGGCGGTAGGAGCCTACCGGTTCGGAGGCGTCGTTGTCGAAGATATCGTCTTCAGACAGCAGCCCCAGGAGCTGGTGGTTGTTGACAATAGGGAGATGGCGGACAAAGTTTTCGCCCATAATAGCCAGTGCGTCGTCGCCCGTATCGGAGGTCCGCAATGGCAAGATGGCTTCGGTCATTAAGTTTTCCGCGATCATCGGCTGGGGTATTGTACCTTATTATTACGCACTAAACGGAGAAAAGGCTGTTATGGTTACGTTAAATTGTATTAGCCCAGAAGTTTTTTCTTTTGGGAAGAAAATTCCTCTTCTGTGAGCAGGCCGCGCTCGCGCAATTCGCCCAGCCGCTTGAGTTGCTCCAACAGGTCTTGCGACAAAGACGGCCCGGCAGCCGCAGCAGGCGTAGAGCTGAGCAGATCTTCCGAAGGTACGGCATTGGCAGCATCCAACTGGGCCGCTAAGCGGTAGCCATTTTGCTGAAAAGACAGGAACTCATCCTGGATACGCACATACGCTAAGGCATCGTGGGTCTTGATGCGTTCCCAATCGTTAAAACCCAAGGCCACGGCCCGGTCGAGGTGATAAAACGCCTTATCTTTGTTTTCGATAAGGGAATAAGCACAGGCGACATTAAAATGGGTGGCTACATCGGCGGGCGCCAAGGATAGTGATTTTTCAAAATCGGCGATCGCGCCATCGTAGTCAAAATCTTTGAACTTTTTAACGCCGCTATCCCGGTAGGGGTTTCCAACGGGTTGTTTGGCGGGGGAGGCGCTTCTGGTATTCTCTCGCGTCTGTCGGCGCTCTTCGCGTTGGTAATCGCGCGAGCGGCGGCGGTCTTTATCGCGTTGCCAGCTCCGTTCCTCTTCTCTTCGGCGGTAGTACTCTTTGTTGTATTTTCTGTCAAATTCTTCCTGATCCATTGAAAAGAATGCCAGCGCATCAATGATACCCAACAACCAGGCTACGGGAATGAGAAACAAATAGACGATACCCAGGCCCACCTGCCCGAGATAAAAGCGGTGAACTCCCATCCATCCAAAAAACAACGCCAGAATACCGGCAAGTGTCTTGTCTTTCATGACTATTATGCGTAATTCGCGGTTTTACAGTTGGCCGTCAAGATACGACAAACCTGTAATTGATTTGCTCAATGAACACAATTATGAGCATCGTCGCGCCAAAAACTATATTTTTCAGACGGAGGATGTTTTATCAACGACGATCGCCTATCCGTATAGGTGCGGATAGGCGATCGTCGTTGATTACTGGACGGGCAGGTCGGTCGTGGTTACACGCGTTGTTCCAGGGCCGTTTTTTCGCTATAGCGGAGCACAGCCTGCAAAGCGCGGCGCGGGGCATTGAAAGCTGCCCGGGGCAGCTCATCATAAGCATTGACCAATTCGTCGTATTCTCCGCTTAGCATGGGATCGCCGTGCAAGGCTTTTTCCACAGCAAGCGATCCCGACAGGCTGGTTTCGCTGTACAGGTAAGCGATGAGATCTTCCGGTGTAAAGTTTTTTGACATAGACGATGCTTGTTGTTAAGAATCATCTAATTAACTGTGCTGCATGGGTTGTTATTGTCCGTGCAATTGTTAAAGTTTTTACGCCGGGATCAGGAAACGGCAGCCTTGGGCAAGGCGAGGGTAGGCGGGGCCTACTTAACGCGATACCAGGTTTGGGTGCGGTATATGCCGGTCCAGTGGCGGCCTCTTACTTTGAGTTCATCGGGTTTACCCCGCTCAAACCACATAGCGCAGTTGTAGACATTGCCGCTCTCGGGGTCCATGATGGAGCCATTTTTCCAGTGGCCTTCTTCGGGGCGGAGGTTTTCTACCACCAGCATCCCGATGAGGAGTTGGTTCTTTTTAGCGCCGGGGCAGTTTTCGCAGCGGGTATCGGGGCCTTTTCTCAGCAGGCGCACGATTTTACCGTGGAGCCGTCCATCTTGCTCAAAGATTTCGATATGCGATTTGGCTTCGCCGGTTTTATCGTCTATGGTTTTCCACACGCCGATGGGCGAATACTGGGCCATAGCCGGCAGCGCAGCCAAGGCAAAAAACAGTAGGCAGGCAGCAATTCTGGTCATATTTAGTTTGGTTTTATTCGGATAGGGGGCAGACAGAATCGGGGGCTATACGTGAAGACGCTCTTTGCGCTCCAGCAGTTTGGCCTCTTCTTCCACGCGCTCGGGGTCGGGCACGCAACAGTCGACCGGGCATACGGCTGCGCATTGGGGTTCTTCATGAAAACCAACACACTCGGTACACTTGTCGGGTACGATGTAGTAGTAATCGTCGCTGACGGGTTTCTGACGGGTTTCTGCATCTACCTTACTACCGTCTTCGAGGAGGTAGGCGCCCTTGACGTCGGTGCCGTCGTTAATGGCCCAATCTACGCCCCCTTCATAGATGGCGTTATTGGGGCACTCTGGTTCGCAAGCGCCGCAGTTGATGCATTCGTCTGTAATCATTATGGCCATGGTACAGATGGTTTAATGGGGCAAACAACAAGCCCGCTGTTTTTGTTGGCGCAAAAGTACGCTAAAGTTTTGGCTTTGGAGAAGTGATGGCGATCAACAAGGAGGGTAAAAAATGCACCTTGACCGGCCCGAAGCGCTCAACGAAAGGGAGATTCCGCTTCGCTGCGCCGGATGAGGTCCACGCACATCCAGGCGCTGAGGCCCATGAGCGGCGCGGCCAGAAAGAGCATCCACCGATAGGCGCTTTGCAGGAGCAGGAAGTTATAAAGGGCGTGCAGGCATACGGCCCAGCCCCATCCGGTAGCGATAAAACGGGATGGATGGCGGGTGGCAAACTTCTCTCGCCCGGCATAGTAGCCCAATACTATGGCAAAGATGGCATGGGCCGGTACCGCCGTCAGCCCACGAAAAAGGATGGTAGTCCAGCCGTAATGCCAGGCAAACCACACGTTTTCGGCCAGCGCAAACCCCATGCCAATCATGCCTGCATAGACAATGCCGTCCATGGGCTCATTAAAAAAAGACTGCCTGTAGGGGTAAACGAGCAGCGCCGCCGTTTTGAGGCTTTCTTCCAGCAAAGCCGCCACGGCTACCGATAAAAAAAGCATACCCAAAGAAGGCAATACGGGCGGTAACGGCAGCCACTGGCTTTCGACCTGAAATACCAGCGGGGGTAATGCGGCGCCCAGCCCCAGGCTGATGAACAGGGGGCGACGGGCTTCGCGTTCATGGTGGTCGGCCCGGTATATCAGCCAAGCCAGCAACAGCGCCGGCGCTATGGCTAATAGTAGCGCTATGATGAAGGAGATGCCGCTCATGCCGACAGATTGCGCAGACAAAAATCGACAAACTGACGCACGATGAGCTGGGTAGAGCGGGTAGACTCGTACATGCCCATGTGAGCCACCTTATCCAATATATGCACGGAAGCTATAGCCGGCAGATGCGTTTGATCAATGCTGTATTCCCAAGGTATAGCCGTATCCTCTTTGCCTATAATAAACAACACCGGGAATGTTGCCTGTTGTAGCGCTTTCGATCGGTCGGGGCGGTCAATCATGGCCTGCAATCCGTCAACTATGCCTTGCTCGGGGTAGCGGGTGGCGCGGTGAATGAGGGTGTCTACCAGGAAGGGATGGCTGCCGGCAAAGCGGGGATTAAAAAGTTGGGGAATGAGCTGCTTGACGTAAAGTAAATGCCCCTGCCGCCGGATAAATTCTATACTCTTGGCCCGGTTGGCTTTTTTCTCTTCGCTATCGGCAAAAGGATGGGAGTGAAAAAGGCCAAGACCTTTGAGCCGATCCGGAAATTTTTCGGCTATGGCCAGCCCTATATAGCCGCCCATAGAATGCCCGATGAGCACGCTGCGCGCCAGCCCCAGTTCGTCAAGTACCGCCAGCACAGCGCCGGCATGGTAGTCGATGGAGGGCTCTGTAGCTGGTTCCGACTCGCCGAAACCCGGTAAATCAATGACAATGACCCTGAACTGCTCTTCGCGAAGATCTTCACCGAATTCGAGCCAAACCCGGCTGTCTTCACAAAAACCATGCAGCAATACAACGGGCTCGCCCTTGCCATCGCTTTGGTAGGCTACCTTTCGTTGTTGATATTGGACAAACTTCATGGTCAGTTTCTTTCTACAAAAGTACTAAGCTAAAGCAGATTCCCAAATTCCATTATCTTTGAGCATTCGGAAACCGTCTTTTTTGCGCCTTTGGCTATGGCAGACTTTTCAGAGTTCAAGCGAATTTTTACCCGGATAGAGTCGCTGGAGCGGGAACTCAACCTGCGCCAGCTTCAGATCAACCGGTTGCTCAACATCACCCAAGCCATTAACAATAACGTTTCGGCCAGGGATCTGTACCGCATGTACCACGATTTTCTTTCGTGGGAACTGGAAATTAAAAAAATGGCCCTGTTTGTGCCTGCCGACGACAACAGCAGCGACTGGCAGTGTACGGCCCACGTGGGCTTGTCGGAAGCCTGTCTTCAGGAAGCCTCCCGGGCTGAACTGGCGCAGTTCACCCAGCTCGTGAACCTCGACCGCAAAGACCACGTCTTTCTGCGCGAGTTTGATCTGGTTATTCCCGTGTTGCACAAAGATCAACCCATTGCCTATGTGTTCATCGGCGGTTTTACAGAAGACGATGATGTGTATGAAAAGGTGCAGTTCATCACCACCATCACCAACATCATTGCCGTAGCCATTGAAAACAAGCGGCTCTTTAAGCGCCAACTTGAGCAGGAGCGCATGCGCCGGGAGATGGAATTAGCCAGCGAGATGCAGCGCATGCTCATTCCGCAGCGACTGCCCCATAAATCTTGCTACGAATTGTCGAGCATCTACAAGCCGCTGTTTGGGGTAGGAGGCGATTATTTTGACTTTATTGAATTCCCGGATGGGAAGATCGTCTTTTGCATAGGCGATATTTCGGGCAAGGGCGTAGCCGCTGCGCTGCTGATGGCCAACTTCCAGGCCAACTTCCATACCTTGATTAATAAGCGCACCGCCCTCGATGAGTTTATCCTCGATCTCAACCAGACGGTGACTCGCATTACCCGAGGCGAAAAATTCCTCACCTTTTTTATTGCAGAATACGACATGACGTCCCACACCCTGCACTACATCAACGCAGGCCACAACCCGCCGGTACTGGTAAGCCGGGGCGAGCTTCAGTTGCTCACCGAAGGGTGCACCGTGTTGGGGTCGTTTAACCGGCTGCCCCATATTGGTATCGGACGGGTGAAGTTAGAAGACGAGTCGATCATACTCGCCTATACCGACGGGCTTACCGACCTGCAAAACGAAGCCGGAGATTACTTCGACGAGGAACTGCTCCACGATTTTGTACGCCAGCATTGCCATCTGCCTCCCGTGGAGTTCAACGACAGGCTGATCGCCCGACTCGAAGTTTTCCGGGGCGATGAAGGATATCCCGATGATTTTACGGTGCTCACCTCCCGGTTTGTGCCCAACCCCAAGCCTTGTTAGGTAAGATTACCGCGCGGCATAAACCTTTCCATTTACGACTACCTTCAGCGCGGCCGGGGCAGCGGTGGAAGCGGTATGGCTGCGCCTTCGCCCCTGGGATAGCTCAGCGTATATCCCAGGGGAGAAGGCGCAGCCATAAGAGCGGACGACGCGGTGACGGGCCGGCCCCGGAGATGGCGGCTAAAAGAGAAAGAAGGTAATGGGCCGGCGCGGCAGCCCCCAAAATGAGATAAAATTCGAAGGTATTTGGCGCTTTGGCGCCGGATGAGCTGCTGCTTAGCTGTCGCTGCGCGCAGGATTAAAACGCGTAAAGGCGAGCCGCCTTACCGCCTGATGAAACTTCCATCCATTGGCTATGGGGCTACGCCATTTGGTGTAATTCACAGTCGTTGAGGGCTTCGAGGAGGATGCCGCAGGCTTCATCAATTTGGGCCTCGGTGATGATCAACGGGGGCGCGATGCGCAGGCTGCGGTTGTTGAAGAGAAACCAGTCGGTGAGCAACCCGCGTTGGAGGCAGCCCTGGATGACTTTCTGGACGGTGTCGAAGTCGTCGAGCTCAACGGCTAACCACAGCCCGGCGCTGCGCACATGGCGGATGAGGGGGTGGCGCAGTTGCCGGAGGAAGCGCTGCTCTTTGGCCGCTACGGCCGCGATGAGATCGGTGTCGAGCAGGGTTTGGAGGGTGGCCAAGGCCGCCGCGCAACTCACCGGATGGCCGCCGAAGGTAGTGATGTGGCCCAGCACGGGGGTATGCGACAGGGCGCCCATAAGCTCGGGGCGGGCTACAAAGGCCCCGATGGGCATACCGCCGCCCATACCCTTGGCCAGCAGTAGTATATCGGGGGCGATGCCATAGCGCTCGAAAGCCCAGAGCGAGCCGGTTCGGCCATAGCCGCACTGAATTTCGTCGAGGATGAGCAGGGCGCCCACCTCGCGGCAACGGGCGCTGAGGGCTTGGAGCCAAGAGGCCTGAGGCGGGCGAATGCCCCACTCGGCCTGCACCGTTTCGATGATGACGGCGGCCGTGCGCGTGCTGATCTGGTTGAGGCAGTAGTGGCAGTTGAAGTCAATGTGGCGAATGCCGGGCAACAGCGGATGGAAAGCCTGGGTAAACTCGGTGGGCCACATCAGGCTGGCTGCGCCCTGGGTGCTGCCGTGGTAGGCGTAGCGGGCCGAGATGATCTCGGCCCGGCCCGTGTAGCGCTTGGCCAATTTCATGGCGCCCTCGGTGGCTTCGGCGCCGGAGTTGACGAAGTATACGCTGCTAAGCCCGGCAGGCAGGCAGGCGCTCATGAGGGTAGCCAACTGCACCTGAGGGGCCAGCACAAACTCGCCGTAGACCATCGTATGCAGGTAGGCGTCGGTTTGGCGGCGTATGGCTTCTACTACCCGCGGGTGGCGGTGACCGAGGCTGCTGACGCCAATGCCGGCGATGAGGTCGAGGTAAGCCTTGCCCTCAGTATCATACAAATACATACCTTCGGCGCGTTCTATTTCGAGCGCCAGGGGGAAAGCGCTGGTTTGCGCCACATGAGCCAAGAACAATTGACGTAGACCGGGCATTTTCTTTCGGAGTTGTGCGTTGCAAAGATGCGTCTTTGATTGTGGGCGTCCAAGCGCGGCATTTTCTTAATTTTGCCGGGAAATAACTTAACTGGGAAACAACTAAAAAGAAGTCATGAAAACTAAAATGTTGCTGTTTTTACTGCTGGCAGCGGGTGCGCTGGCCTGCAAGCGGGATGCCGCCGAAGCCCCGGCTACTACCGGCGACGCTACCCTCGACGAGCTCAACTACGCCATCCGACAAAACCCCAAAGACCACGCCCTCTATGCCTCCCGCGCCCAGTATTTTTACGAGCGCAACGGAATGGATGAAGCCATACAGGACCTGACCACGGCCCTAAGCCTCGATTCTGCCAACGTAGACTACCACCACCTGCTGGCCGATGTATATATGGACTACTTCAGATCGAGGATGGCCCTCAAAACCATGGAGCGGGCCGCAGCCCTCTACCCCGAGCGCATCCCTACGCTGCTGAAGCTTTCCGAGTTTTACCTCATCCTCAAGCAGTACGAGCGCTCGATGGAAACCATCGACAAGGTATTGCGCATAGACCCCCAAAACGCCGAGGCTTACTTTATGTTTGGCCTCAATTTCAAGGATCAGGGCGATGTAAACCGGGCCATCAACAGCTTTCAGCAGGCCGTCGAAATCGACCCCAAGCTCACCGACGCCTGGATCAATCTGGGCCAATTGCACGCCGCCATTGACGGAAAGCTGGCCTCCCGATTCTTTGACAATGCCATAGAGCTCGACTCTTCCAATGCCGTTGCCTGGCACGCCAAGGCCGACTACCTCCGCGACAAAGAAGACCTCAAGGGCGCCCTCGACCTCTACCGCAAAGCCGCCATCGCCGACCCCCAGTACGAGGAGGCTTACTACAATGCCGGCCTTATGTATATGGAGCTCGACTCGGTGGCCCCGGCTTATCGGGAGTTCGACTTGGCCCTGCAAACCAACCCCCTCTATGTGCGGGCTTACTTTTTCAGGGGCTATGCCGCCGAGCTGATGGGCAACTTCAAGCAGGCTAAAGACGACTACGAGCACGCCGTGCGCATGGCCCCCGAGTACCAGGAAGCGCAGGATGGCCTGAGCCGGGTGAATGCCGCCGCCGGAAAAAAATAATCTACCCCCCGATGGTAGACATGCTCTCCCGAACGGGCGCCCCCAGCCGCAGCCCTTCGGCCTCCCAGCCGTCGCGGGCGCGGTGGCCAAGAGCATCTGTGAGGGCTTCGGCCAATTGTGCGTCGGAGGCCCCGTTGCGCATGAGGTCGCGGAGGTTGAAGACCCCCTCGTCGTAGAGGCAGGTCTTGAGCCCCCCCTGCGGCGTCACCCGAATGCGGTTGCAAGTGCCGCAAAAGGTGCGCGAGTAGGCCGCAATGATGCCCACATTGCCCTTGAAGCCCGGCGCCTGGTAGTGGTAGGCTGTGGAATGGGGCGGGTCGGGCAGCTTCTCCAGATCGGGGTAGTGCTCGCGCAGGTGCGCCAGGATGCGCCTGTGATCCCAGGGCAGGGCCGCATGGCGCGCGCCCTCGCCCCCGTTGAAGGGCATCTCCTCAATAAAGCGTACGGATACGGGCAGGTGGCGACCCAGCTCTACCATAGGAATGAGGTCGTCGGTGTTTTTGCCATCCATGACCACCGCGTTGATCTTGGTATCGATACCGGCTTCGAGCAGGGCGTGGAAGGTATCCATCACCCGGGGCAGCTCGTCGCGGCGGGTGATGTGGAAAAAGCGCTGCCGATCAAGGGTGTCGAGGCTCAGATTTACCGAGCCTATGCCCAAGGCTTTCAGCTCGGGCACCCAGGGAGCCGTGAGCACGCCATTGGTGGTGAGGTTTATTTTCTCTAAGCCGGGCAACCCGCTTACAGCCCTCAGAAAATCCATCATATCCCTGCGCACAAAAGGCTCTCCGCCAGTGATGCGCAGCTTCGTCACGCCCAGTTGGGCCAGCACGGCCACTAAGCGCACCATCTCTTCGTAGGTCAACAACTCGCTCTTACCCACATATTTAATGCCCTCCTCCGGCATACAATAGAAGCAGCGCAGGTTGCAGCGGTCGGTCACCGCTAAGCGGACGTAGTTGATGAGGCGGCCGTGATTGTCGTATAGCATAGCAGTGCGTGATGGAAAATGCCTCACAATTTACGCAAAATTGCAGGATAGTTTTGTGATTGGGATCACAAAACTGCGCTGATGAGGCGCCGGCATCAGCGCGCGGCTTGATTTTGATCTTTTTTATGGGCCCCGCCGCATAACCGCCATCCCCAAAGACACCTTGCGCGGCGCCGGGTGTTCCGCTCTTATGGGCCGGCATAGCGTTTATACCCAATCCTTAGCACAGGCTCCGGCCGGCCCATACCGCTGCACCCCCTGGTCCGGGGAAGTGAGCGGTGAGCGGCAGCTACGGCAAAACGCAAGTTCAGCATAAATCGCAGATTCCACGCCGTCAAAAATTCTAACGATGGATCAAGCAAAATGGGCCATTCATAGCCAATTGATGTGAATAGGCGCTAAGGCCCTTCTCAGTTGCGTCAATACAACCGACAGTTAAGAAATTGACGCATGTTTGTTGCGGGTAATGGAAATATTGACGTATATTTGTAGAGAGATGTTTGTTGCGTCAATACAGATGTTGGGCCCAATGCTATGATGACCGTGCAGCAGACGAACATTGGTGCTTGACATTAAACTTTTGTGTAAAACTTGACGACCAAACAGGATAGATTTAGACCTTAAAAATATTAACTTAGCGACATCCATTTTAAGACAAGAATGAAGAAAAAATTAACGAGCCGGTTGCGGGTTTTTGAAACATTATAAACAAATGGTTTTCAGTTATTTGATTAACTTTGGGTTGTGAAGATTCAAGATTAAATCAAACAGACTGAAAACCGATGACAAATTTACAAAAAACTATCAATCACGCAATTCCAGTTTACTTCAATGAGGATGATTTTAACAAATTTATCTTGCCACACCTTTGGACTGGGTCTCGGGAGCCGAAGACTAAGCTGCCTCTTTGGAAAGTCTTTCACTACATCCTACACATACTCTATACGGGTGAGCAGTGGAAGATGTTGCCAATAGAGAACGGGCCTGACGGCAAGCCTGAAATCCACTATTGCCGCATTTGGATGAAGTGGAAACAGTGGGTAGAGCATGGTTCAATTGCAGCCTTGTTTTACCAAAGTGTCCGTCTTCTCAAGGAGCGCGGGCATTTGGACTTGAGTGTACTACACGGCGACGGGAGTAATAGCATAAGTGTCAAAGGGGGCGACTTGAAAGGATATTGTGGCCACAAACATCAGAAGGGGAACAAAATAGTTTCCTTACAGGACAACTGCGGCAATATACTCGCTCCAATGACTATAGTGACTGTAAGCCAATCAGATATGTTGCAGTTCCCGGATTCTTTGAGCGATTTGAAAACAACCTGTGAGCGTAGCAATCTGACCATCTTAAAAGGAACACCCTTGAATCTTGATCCGGGGTTTGACAGTCGAAAAAACCGGAAAGCCATCTGGAATGCAGGCTTGAAACCGAACATTAAGGAAAATCCGCGAAACCGGAAGAAGCCAAAACGAGGACGAAAGCGGTTCTTCGACAAAGAACTTTATGCTCAACGATATAAGTGTGAAAGAACTTTTGCCTGGCAGGACAAATTCAGGCGCGTGCTAGTCCAATATGAATGGTATCAGCACCTCTTTCTCGGATTCAACCTCCTCGCATTTACCCTCATTAACCTGCGACATGTTCACTGAGAAAAAACCCGCAACTGGCTCATACGATTAGGTTGGGATGTATCCGATATACGAGACAGATTTCAATCAATTGAAGGAATTGGTGCCAAAATTGAAAATTTCACAGGCAATGATTTTTACCAAGAGCTCAAAGATGAGTTCGAGGCAGAAATTACAGGTATATTAGACCTGCCAAGCCCTCCGAATTCGGGACTTCCATTTTGGAAGATACAAGAATTGCCCGCTGGAAATGCAATTTACATGATTGCATATCCAGTTTCTTCCCAAGGCTACTTTTCGATAAAACTCTACACTGGAGCGGCTAGCGCTACGACCAGCTCTCAACTCAGTCCGAAATTTGCACTTCGATTTGATTATTAGTAGAGGTCATATAAATCGTTGCTGATGTACACGCGTACGTTCAAGTAAAAATTTTGTCTATACCTTAACGTTTTAACAAGGCAGTATGTGTTTTCACTCTTTATTGACGATATTTGCGCTATTGAAAGCACATACTGCTTTTCCTGTTATTTAAAACCAATTATCTATGGAGCGTTTCTTCATTGACAAAATCCCCGATGAAGTATCCAATTATTTCAATCGAATTATACAAGATAAGCTGGGCTTGTTTTATATAGCGAGCACGGATAGAAATCTGCTAGGATCTGTTATACAACAGGATTCAAGTATCAGTTTTTCAGGGCTTTCTGATGTGACTTTTTTTTTAAAGGGGATGACCAAATCTGGGCATTGCCCATGTTGATTAATTATCCAAGCAAAGAATTGGACTATTCCTACCAATATACTTCGGATATATTTAATATCAAATTTGGAGAATTTTCAATTATGTCTCTATTGGATTTTGTGCAATTAAAAGCTGCTGGCATCGTGTATTTTGAATCTCCATTAGCCTTGATAGGATGGAAGAAAATTACGCTTACGGATAAATATAAGTACAGGGAAAGGGGTATGAAGAATAAAATAATCCAAACAATGGACATAGATATGGGTATAGTGTTAGATTTACAGAACGGAAAGCACATCGTCGTTCAAATGAGTGATGATAAATCGCTTTTAAATATCAGATATTGCTTATCCGATGAGTCGTTAAACCTTTGGCTAGAAGGCATGAACGAAAGAATATACGACGCTAAATTGGGTTTTCAAGGTTTCTGAACAAAGCTTTTTATTCGAAACGCCCCAAGTCTTTCCACTTGCGAAGATATTGTGTACAACCCCTCTGTAATCACGATCACTGTAAGCCCGGCTCCCGGCGCTCAATTTTGCAGGAAAAATTGGGCATGCACGATTACGGGCAAATTTTCATCGACGGCTTTATTGGTTATGGGCGCTACTTTCTGCACGAGCTTACCCACCCCAACTGGGGCAATTACTTTTACTGGCTGCTGGGCATTTCGCTGGCGGTGTATGCCTTGGAGCTGCTCTTTCCGTGGCGCAAAGACCAGCCGGCCGTGCGCGAAGACTTTTGGTTGGATACCTTTTACCTGTTTTTCAACTACTTTTTGTTCAGCCTTGTAGGCTATGCCGCCGTATCGGGGGTGGCTGTGCAGGCATTTAAAGACCTGCTGGCGGCTGCCTTTGGCATCCAAAACTTAGTGGCCATACACGTAGAGCAGGCGCCCCGCTGGGCGCAGTTGCTATTGCTTTTTGTACTGCGCGACTTTATTCAGTGGAATGTACACCGGTTGTTGCACCGGGTTCCGTGGCTGTGGGAGGTGCATAAGGTGCACCACTCGGTGCGGCAGATGGGCTATGCCGCTCACTTGCGGTACCACTTTATGGAGAACGTCGTTTACCGCAGCATTGAGTACCTGCCGTTGGCCATGATCGGTTTTGGCATCCAGGATTTTCTGCTGGTACACCTCTTTACGCTGTTGGTGGGCCACCTCAACCACGCCAACATCTACCTGCCGCTGGGGCCGCTGAAGTACATCCTCAACAACCCCCAGATGCACATCTGGCATCATGCGCGCCACCTGCCCGAGGGCAGTCACGGCGTCAACTATGGCATCACCCTGTCGGTATGGGATTATCTGTTTCGCACCGACTGGATGCCCGGCGACGGCCGCGACATACCGCTGGGATTTGATGAAGTAGACGAGTACCCCCACGATTTTATGCAGCAAACACTCAAACCATTTCGCAAGATATGAAACCTTGGAACGACTGGACGTTCGTCCTGATGGCCGCGCTTACCCTGGGGCTGGCGCCTTTTTTTCCTGAGCCCCACCTTTTTGGCAAGCTGCGCTGGGTAGCCGGCGGGGCTGTGGGCATGAAGCCCCTCGACTGGTTTGACCTCGTCTGGCATGGGCTGCCCTGGCTGCTGGCCATCCGGCTGGGGGCGATGAAGTTGATGGGGAAGTTGTAGTTCCCCAAGCCAAGATTCCTGAATCTTGGCTTGGAGAACCGTATATAGCGCCGGTAGGTTTTGTGCATTGACTAAGCGCTTATCTGGGCTCATATCCACAAAACCTGCCGCTGCGCGGTATGATTACTGTTTGATCCACATCCGGGTATATCCCCCGGCCCTGAGCCAGTAGCTGCCCGATGGCAGCGTCCCTACGGCTATGGTTTCGCGGGCCGAGCGCAAGGTATGCGTCATCATCACTTTGCCGGTCATATCGGCTATGTGCAGCGCAACTGGATAAGCGATGCGGCCGTCGTCGGGCAAGGTAAGGTGCAAGTTGGCATCGCCCGGATTGGGGTAGGCCTGCAAGGGCGATGCGGCATCCGACACATCGGCTACTGCGGTGGGCAAATAACTAAGATAAGCATCCAACAGCGCGCCATATAAGAGGTACAGATCAACAACCGGCGTCTCGGCCTCGGGGTCGTAGATGCGCTCGTCGTTTTGCTGTACGGCCAGGGCCATATTTTCGGTGGGGAAGTACAGGGCTACCGATTTGTAGAGGAGATCCCCGTCGTGTCCCCAGTTCTCCAATCCGCCCGCTATTGGAAAAGAAAGCGCCCCTAGCCCGTAGAACAGCCCCGACGCTGGGTTGCCCACATAGTCGACCTGCATAGCCGCCAATGTTTCGGGCGCCAGCAGATGCCCGCCATAGAGGCGCTCGCTAAAGGCTACCAAGTCTTCCGGGGTAGTGATGAGGCATCCTGCGCTACCCGCCACACTGAACAGGGCTCCATCGCCCAGCCCTATACCCTGCCAGTCTTCAAGCTGTGCGTCGCCTAAAACATCTACAAAAACATGGGAAAAGGGCTGCTCTCCGGAAGTTTCCCAGGGGTAGGCAAAAGTATGCGTCAGGCCCAAGGGCTCCAGTACCCGGCTGCGCACTACGGCATACCAGGGTTGGCTGGTTACGGCCGTTATCACCTCGCCTGCCAGCAGATAGTTGGTATTGGAATAAGACCATGACTCATCCGTGGGGAAGTTGGGGGGCAGCACGTACGCATTCAGTACGCTGCCGGCACTCCATACGCTGTCCAAATCAACGAGGACGGCATCTACCATAGCAGGGTTTTCGTTGATGTAGTCGCTGATGCCCGAGCGGTGATTGAGCAGTTGCCGGATGGTGGTGTTGGGCGGAACATTGGGGTAAGGCCCTATGTATTGCCCAATGCTATCATCGATATCCAACGCGCCCTCTTCATGCAGTAGTAACACCGTAGCGGCTACAAACGACTTGGTAATGCTGCCCATGCCCATGAGGTGATCCGTAGTGAGCGCCACTACAGCCGGCGTCTCGGTAGCTACGCCGACGGCCCGCTTCCAGATGGCGCCGTCGGGCATCAGCATCGCGGCATTGAACCCCTTCACGGGCGAAAGCGCCGTCACACTGTCAAAAACGTGGTTGAGGGTTTCCGTCAGGGAAGTTGTCGGGGTCAGGCCAGGCCATATAGGCGGCAGATTGATGGCCGCAGAGGTAGCTGCGGGCGATTTCAGTACCGATACCTGAGCCTGGGTTGGGCAGATCCATAAGAGCCCCAGGACGAGTGTAAAAAGCCAATTGCAATTCATTGTCCATTTGGTTTTGGTTACGAAATAATAAGACAAAGTTGTTCGCTTTCCGCTGCGCCGTCGCCCTGTTTTATAAATCCGGACATCATCTTCTGATGCGGCGGCAGCCCTCCGGAAGAAAAAGCGCGGCCGTGCAGCATACCGGCCTCGCACGAACATAAGCTTGCGATGACTTTCCTTTCTATTTTTTTCGATGACGGCGCGCGCCTACCCGACTGGCGGCGGCTCAACCCTCGTTGGCCATACGCTTCAGCATGGGGCTACAGCGGTAGCGGTCTTCGCGGTATTCTTCGTAAAGCCCGTCTAATAGCGCCGCCACCCGGGCAGGCCCCCACTCGCGGGCCCAGGCCAACAGCCCTTTGGGGTAGTTTACCCCTCGGGTCATGGCCAAGTCCAAATCTTCGGCAGAGGCTATACCCCACAACAGCGCATCTGCGGCCTCATTGATGAGCATGGCCACTATCCGATCCACGAGGTAGCGCCCCAATGCGGGGTCGCGCAGGGGTTCGGGCAGTACGGCGCCCGTCTGGTAGTCGTAGAAGCCCCGCCCGCTTTTGCGCCCCAGAAAGCCCGCCTCTACGAGTCGGAGCTGAGTCAAACTCGGTTTATAGCGGGGGTCGTAGTAGAAGGCCGTGAATACCGTTTCCGTCACCTTGTAATTTACGTCGTGGCCGATGTAGTCCATCAGCGCAAACGGCCCCATCCGAAAGCCGCCCAGTTCGGTCATGGCCCAGTCTATGGTAGCCATATCGGCCCGGCCTTCGTCGAGCAGGCGCAGCGCCTCGCCGTAGTAGGGGCGAGCCACCCGATTGACGATAAAGCCCGGCGTATCTTTTGTGCATACCGGCGTTTTACCCCAGGCGCGCATCAGGGCGCAACAGTCGTCGGCCAGGCCAGGAGCCGTTTGTATGGCCGGAGCTACCTCAACCAAGGCCATCAGGGGGGCGGGGTTAAAGAAGTGCAACCCAACGACGCGCTCCGGCCGCTGGCAGGCGGCGGCGATGGAGGTAATGGACAAAGAAGAGGTATTGGAGGCCAGCACCGCTTCGGCGGGCAGCAGTTCCTCCAAGCGGGCAAACAACTGCCGCTTTACGCCCAAATCTTCCACCACTGCCTCAATAGCTAAGGCAGCCGGAGCGCAGTCTTCCAACTGATGGGTATATTGTATGCGCCCCAGCAGGGCTTCCGCTTCCGGGGCGGTCATGCGCGCTTTTTCTACCAGTTTGGCCAGGGTGGCGCGCAGGCCTTCGGCCGCGCGCTGAAGAGCAGCCGGCTGAAGGTCGTAAACGATTACGGTATGACCCGCCTGAGCGGCCACCTGAGCTATGCCCGAACCCATAGCGCCGCTGCCCAGCACGGCTATGGTTTGTTGTGTGGAGGTATTCATTCGGTTTGGTTTGTATTTGGTTGCGGCGCAAAGGTAAGGCGTTTGGCAGTTGACCGAGTTGAGTTTTATGAGGGCGCTCCCAAAAAAACATACAAAAAACGAGCTTGTGCCAGGCAACCTTTAAACGCTTACCGTACCTTACGATCAAACGGCAGAACCACCCTCAACCAACGGACTTTGCAGTACGACGATCAGCACATAGTAGCCGCCTGCCTGCGCCACGACCGGAACGCCCAGCGGGCTTTGTATGAGCAGTACAAGACGCCGTTGTATCGGTTGTGCCTGCGCTACGCCCGCGATCCTCAGGAAGCTGAAGACTTTTTGCACGAAAGTTTTCTCGTCGTCTTTCGCGACCTGGGGCAGTTCAAAGGACAGGGCGCTCTGGGGGGCTGGCTGCGCCGTGTGACCATCAACGTTGCGCTGCAGCAATTGCGCCGGCGGCCCGAATGGCAGCAGCTCGACGAACCGGCTTTAGAACGACTTCCCGATGCTGCCGCCGATGAAGCCGAAAACCCCCTTGATGTGCCTATGCCACAGTTGTTGGCCGCCATCCGGGAGCTCCCCGACGGCTACCGCGCGGTTTTTAACCTATACGTGGTAGATGGTTTCAGCCACATTGATATTGCCCGGGAGTTGGGTATCTCGGTGGGCGCCTCGAAATCACAACTCCACAAAGCGAAAGCGCTGTTGCGGCGCAAGCTGGGCACAGGCGTCATAAAACCCTCAACCTACTAATGCAATGGCCTATGGACAACCATATACCTCCATATAATCCCCACAATTCCGATCCTGGCGACCGCCTGCGCCGCTGGGAAGTTGACCCCGATGCTCCTGAGCAACCCTCCGATGCACTCTGGGGGCGCATTGAAGCCGACCTGCCGCCGCCGCGCCGCCGCCGTGCCCTGCTGGTATGGTGGTGGCTGGCGGGCGCCGGCCTGTTATTGCTGGGGTGGCATGGCCTGCGCCAAATGCCAGCGCCAACGCCTGCTCCAGTGGCGCCCCCTGCGGAAGTGGGTTTGCAAGCCAGAGCCGCCGCCTCGTCGGAGTATTGCCCTGCGGCTGTAAGCGGCGCCCTTGCGGCGGCGTCAATCGCCTCCTCTTCTGCGGCGGTTTCCGCTTCTCCATTGGTTGTCGCTACGCCTGCTTCTTTATCCCGCGCTGTTGTGGGCATTGGCCCTGTTGCGCCACCTTATGCCCAGGTAAACCCCGTCATCCCGGCCGAGCCGACTGCCGACGAGTTGCTTGCAACTGCTGATGGGCAGGCAGATTGGAGCGGGGCTGTGGTTAAGGATGAAACCAAGCATGAAGATAAGGTTAACGTCGGGGCTGAGTATACAGCGGTGGAACCGCTGGCCGGCCGACCATTAGCGTTACTCCCTGATCGCGTGCTTGCACGCCAAAGTAAGGCGATCGAGTATCCCAATCGGGGCGGCCAATGGTGGCTATCGCTCTATACCGCGCCCGCCTCCGGCAACTATGTATGGGAAAGCCCGGCGCCAGCCGGCGCCCAACCACTGCGCAGCCGGCAGAATATAGCATGGGAAGCCGAGCAGGGCCTGCGCCTGCGCTACCAATGGGCAGGCGGCTTGTCGATAGGCCTCGGACTATCGCATTATAATGGCGCTTTCGGAAGTTTATCGCGTTTTCGGCGCGCGTATGACCCCGCAGGCGAACAAACCAATCCGGCGGGCGAGCAGGTGAGTACCTACGGACTTAACCTTTCGAGCCCTTACGGCGATACCGACTTGGAAGTAGAGCTAAGGCGAGGCGCCGACCAGCCGGCCCCTGCGCCTACTTACTTGTTTTTTACCGTGGGTAGCCGGCAGGCGCTGGCGTCTTGGCAGGCGCCCCTGCAAATAGGCTATCATCGCCAGCGAAACCGCTGGCGGTTAGGTCTGCTGACGGGGCCCTCCTGGGAAGTGCAACAACTGAGCACCCTGCAAACAACGCTGCAAGTAACTGCTCCCGGCGCCCTTCGCCCCCTCAGGCCCCGCGTGTTGCGCGGCCAGGAAGATACCCGGGTGAGTTTCCTGAACTGGACGGGCAGCCTCGAACTGGGCTACCGGCTGGCGCCGCGCTGGGAGGTATACCTACAACCTTTTGGTCAAACCAGCCTTACCCGCCTCCATGAAGCCGCCGACTCCCGCGCCCGGCGCTATGGCTGCCAGTTGGGCCTGAGCATGAAGCTGAATTAATTGCCATGTTTAACCCGCGTCAGCAAGGCGGGAATGCTATCTTTGCGCCGGAGCCAGGGCAAAGCGCCCGGCTCCTATCAAGCCATGTCTCTACTGAAGAAGCTGGCCGGTGAAACGGCTATTTACGGCATCAGCAGCATTTTGGGTCGCCTGATCAATTGGGTAGCGCTTACGCCCTACCTCACCCGGGTATTTACTACGGGCGAATACGGCATCGTCAACGAGCTGTATACCTACATTGCCCTGCTGATGGTATTATTTACCTACCGATTGGAAACGGCTTTTTTTCGCTACGGGCGGGAGGCCCAAAACCGGCAGCGGGCTTTTCGCACCGCCTCTGTGTCCATTATGGGTACGGCCATACCGCTGCTGGCCCTGCTCATCGGGCTGGCGCCGGCCATTGCGGCCTGGCTAAAATACCCCGATCAAATTGAGTATGTCGTTCTGTTTTCGGTTATTGTAGTGCTCGATGCCTTAGCGGCCATACCCTTTGCCCAGCTTCGCCTCGAAGGCCGGCCCACGCGCTTCGCCGCCATCAAGCTGGGGGCCATTTTTATCAATATTGTCATTTTGTTCTTTATGCTGGAGGCCGCGCCCCGGCTACAGGCGGCCGGATGGCAGCACATAGCGGGCTGGTACGACCCCGCCGACCGGATTGCTTATGTATTTTGGGCCAATCTGTTGGCCAGCGCCCTTACTTTGGTGTGGCTGGCGCCCTTATACTTTAGGCGCAAGGGAGAGGTTGCTCCTTGGTTTGACGCTGGTCTGTGGCGCCAGATGATGGCCTATGGGCTTCCGCTGGTGCTGGCCGGGTTGGCGGGTGTAGTCAATCAGCTCATAGGCGTACCGCTGCTGAAGGCTTGGGCCAGTCCTGATCTGGAATTCAACAAGTCGCTGGCGGGCATATATGCCGCAGCGGCTAAGTTGGCCATATTGATGAACCTGTTTATCCAGGCCTTCAACTACGCTGCCGAGCCTTTCTTCTTCCGCTATACGGCTCAGAACGACAACAAGGCCATTTTTGGGCTGGTGGCCCGCGCCTTTGCGCTGGTGGGCAGCTTAGCTTTTCTGGGCATTGTGTTTTACGTCGACCTGATTCAATATTTTCTGGGCCGCGATTTCCGGGAAGGGCTGGGGATACTCCCCATATTACTGGCCGCCAACTTTTTCCTGGGGTTGTACTTCAACTTTGCCATGAGTTATAAGCTCACCGACCAAACGCCCATTGGCGGGTACATTGCACTGGGCGGCATGGCGATCACATTGGCGGTAAACTGGCTGTTTATCCCGAGCATGGGCTATTCTGCGCCAGCCTGGGCTTCGCTGGGCTGCTATGGCTTTATGGGGGTAGCCAGTTATTGGGTGGGGCGCCGTATTATGCCCGTCAATTACCCGGTAGCCATTATGGCGCGCTATCTGCTGTTGGCGCTGGGGCTGTATGCGCTGAGCACGGCCTTCCAGGCGTGGCTGTCGCCTGCATTGCCCTTGAAGATGGCCGTGCATACCGCGCTGCTACTGGCCTATGTGGGCGTTTTGTATCGCTGGGAAGGCCCCTGGTGGAAGGGCGCCAACATCAATGCCGACTGAGGTAAACGCCAGCTAAGATAAGGCCCAAACCTGTAAACTGAGCCGAAGAGATAAGCTCGCCATCGAAGATGCCCCACAACAGGGCAATAGCAGGCACAATATAGCTGACCGTGCTGCCAAATACCGGACTGGTAGACTGGATGAGCTTAAAGAACAACACCGACGCAAACACCGTGCCCGTGATGGCCAGTACCGTCAGATAGCCCAAGGCTTGCCAGGCGCCGGGGCTGCTGCTCAGTTGGGTTGTAAAATCAGAAGAGAAGAACAGATACATACAGGCCGGCACACCTACCAGAAAAAAAGATACCGCACTAATGGTGAGCGAATCTACATCGCGGAGATGAAACCCTACTACATTGGTGCTGATGGCATAACACACAGCCCCGAGTACAATAAGCCCGCCATACCATAGGTTGCTCGACAGGCCGGCCCCGGGGCCCATCACCACCAATGCAATGGCGCCCGCCAGCCCCAATACGATACCTACCAATTTGGTAGAAGGCGCCGAAGCGCCAAAGAAGGTAAGCCCCAGGAAAAGCGTAAAAATGGGCGTCAGCGAGTTGAGTATGCCTGCCACCGAGCTGCTGAGCTGCGTTTGGGCTGTAGCAAATAAAAAGGCAGGAATGCCGCTGCCCGTAAGCCCTACCAAAATGAGTAAACCCAACTGTGCCCAAGACAGCCTCGATAAACGCGCCACAAAAAATGGAAAAAAGGCAAGGGCAGAAATACTCAGGCGGATAGAAGCCACCTGGGCAGGGGTATATACCTCCAATCCCTTCTTGATTAGAATATAGGAACTTCCCCAGATTATACTCAGCAACAGGAGTATAACCCAAGCGCGCACACGTTCCCCGTTAGCGCTTTGGCTTGATAAAATAGCTTCCACAGTGTTCAATTCCCGTTTGACGATACAAAGGAAGAAAATAAATGTGATAGTTGGAGCGGCAAGCGGTATATTTTTATGAGAATCAGGGGTTTTTCTACATGAGGGCCATTTAAACATGAAAAAATGATCATAAATAAGCTCTTTTCCGAAAAAAATTTGGCCCGAAAAAGCTTCGGCGCAAGCGTATGGCCACGGGCGTGATGAGGGGGGCGATGCTGTTACGGGCGTCTGCCTGGCTTTGCAGACGGGGCGTCAAAGGGATGGCACGCAGGACAAAAATGCTTCCCGCCCGGTAAGACGCCACTTTTAGCAGGCGCCCGGCCCACCGGGTGAAGCGGTATGGGCCCGTTGGCTAACGGAGGTATACGGCCAATGGAGGCACGGGCCCATAAGAGCGGAACACGGGGTGACGCCTGCGCTGCCGCAGGATGCCCGGTGAAGCAGGCCGCTATGGCAGCGCGGGCGGCAGGGCCCCTATCAAAGAAAATCTTGACGCATAGGCGCTCCGGCAGGGGATGTTTTATTTTATCCTTTTAATGAAAACGGGCGGTTAGTTTTCAGGGAGAAGTTGGCGAAGCAGTAAGTATCTTTGAGCCCGCAATGAAACCTGTGCATGGCTAACTGGCGACTTCCGGAAAATGTGCTGAACTTCAAGCTTGCGATCTGGCTGCTGGCCGGAGAGATGGCGGTAGGCACGCTGGGGTATATGTGGATGGAAGGCTACGATTTGGTAGAAGCTTTGTATATGGTGGTCATCACCATATCGACGGTGGGCTTTACGGAGGTAGAGCCGCTTTCGCCGGGCGGGCGGCTGTTTACGTCGCTGTTTATCCTGCTCAACATTGGCATTTTTGCCTATATCCTGGCGGTGTTTTCCTATTATATTATTGAGGGTAATTTTTTCAAAACCTGGTTTATAAGGCGTATGCAAAATACCATCAACTCGCTGAACCAGCACGTAGTACTGTGCGGCTATGGCAAGTACGGCAAAGAGGTAGCCCAAAACCTGCTGCGCCACGGCATACCCTTTGTGGTGATTGACAGCGATACCGAAAAAATTGAACGCTTGCAGCACGACGAAAGCGCCATGCTGTTTATAGACGGCGACGCCACCCAGGACGAGGTGCTGATGGCCGCGGGGCTGCAACGCGCCAAGGCCATCATTTCGGCCTTAGCCGACGACTCCGACAATCTCTACATCGTGCTCACGGCCCGGCAGCTCAATCCCCGCCTCAACATCATCAGTCGGGCCTCAGAACCGCGGGCGGGAAAAAAATTAGTAAAAGCCGGCGCCGACCACGTAGTGATGCCCGAGCAGATTGGCGGCTTCTATATGTCGACCCTCGTGACCAAACCGGGCGCTGTGGAGTTCTTTTCGTTTATCACCAACGAAAGCCAGTCGGACATAGGCTTTGAGGAGATAGCCTTTGAAGACCTGCCATCGGCCATGCGCGACGCCCCCATAGCCGACCTGCACCTGCGCCGCGAGACGGGCGTGAACATCATTGGCTATCGAGACGAGCGCGGCGCCTACTTTGTGAACCCGCCCCCGGATACCACGCTCCGGCCGGGGGGCAGCTTCATTGTACTGGGCAGCGACGACCAATTGAAAAAACTCCACGCCCTGTTGGCCGAAGAAGGAGAAAAGACCGGAACCGGCAAATAGCTGAGGAGTATGCAACAATACGCGTAAGTGAAACCAAGCAATTGCTGCGGCCGGCTCCGGGCAGTCTGCACTGCTGTGCAAAGAACATTTTATTGGGCGTGGGCGTATCTAAAGTAAAGGCGGTTTAGTTCTTTTTTAACATCGGCGCCCGAGGGGGGCAAAATGTTAAAAACCTTATCGCTCACATTCAGCACCTTAGCCCGTATGGGTAGCGATGGTTGTCGCGCCTTAACAATCGTTAATACGCCAAAACATGGATAGCACAACGGCGCCTGCGCCGGCCAGCATTAACCCCCGCTTACTCCTGCGCCGCAAGCCGGCGCGCGAGCCCGGGTATTACGTCGACGGTATCCGCCGGGCCGACCGCGTGGCGCTGGGGCAGGCCATCACGCTGATGGAAAGCCGGCGGCCCGCCGACCGGGCGCTGGCCGAGGCGGTATTGGATGCTTGTATGCCCTTGGCAGGCCGATCGACCCGCATTGGCATCACGGGCTCGCCGGGGGTGGGTAAAAGCACCTTCATCGACGCGCTTGGAATGCACTTAGTAGAGAACGGGCATAAGTTGGCCGTATTGGCGGTAGACCCCAGCAGTCAGCTCAGCCGGGGCAGCATTCTGGGCGATAAAACCCGAATGGCCCGCCTGTCGATGGCCGAAGAGGCCTTCATACGCCCCTCGCCGGCAGGCGAATCGCTGGGAGGCGTAGCCCAGCGCACCCGCGAGACCCTGCTGCTGTGCGAAGCGGCGGGCTATGATGTGGTATTGGTAGAAACGGTGGGCGTGGGCCAGTCGGAGATAGCCGTACACGATATGACCGATTTTTTTCTGCTGTTGCTGCTGCCCGGCGCCGGCGACGAGCTCCAGGGCATCAAGCGGGGTATAGTGGAAATGGCCGACCTCATCGCCGTGAATAAAGCCGATGGCGAGGCTGCCCAGGCCGCCCGCCGCGCCCAGGCCGCCTATCGGCAGGCCCTACACCTCTTTCCGGCTAAGGAAAGCCGTTGGCAGCCCGAAGTGGTCACTTGCTCGGCCCTGAGCGAGCAGGGCATCGGGGAAATATGGACGACTGTCGAAAAATATTGCGCCCTTACGCGCGAAAATGGTTACTTTGAGGAGCAAAGGCGTAGGCAGTCGATAAACTGGCTACACGACGCCCTGCGCGAACAACTGTTGAGCGCATTTTACCAACGCCCGGCCGTACAGGCGCTGCTGCCTCAGTTAGAGGCCGAAGTGCAGGCGGGGCGACGCTCAACGTCCAGCGCAGCCCGGCAACTGTTGAACACGCTGGAGGGCTGAGCGGAAATCCGCAGGGCCTTTGCGCGTAACCAAACCGAACAAACGCGTCAGAAATGATGCTGATGTAAATAAAACATTCGTTTCACTTAATCACCACACCAATGAGATCTTTGGTTGTTATTGGCGTACTGGCTGGTCTGGTACTCATTCTTTTAGCCGGCGGCTGCAACAACTACAACAAGTTTGTAGGTATGGAAGAGGATGTAGAAAACGCCTGGAGTAAAGTACAAAGCGCTTATCAGGAGCGCGCCGACCTGGTGCCCAACTTAGTAGCTACCGTAAAAGGCGCCGCCGACTTTGAGCGAGGCACCTTAGAAGCTGTTACCAATGCACGGGCTAAAGCTACCTCCATACAAGTAGACCCCTCCAACCTGACGCCGGAAAAAATGGCCGAATTCCAAAAGGCACAGTCGGAGTTAGGCCAGTCTATCGGCAGGCTGCTGGTGAGCGTAGAGAGCTACCCCACCCTGCAAGCCAACGCCAGCTTCCGCGATCTGCAGGCACAGTTGGAGGGCATGGAAAACCGCATCCGCGTAGAGCGCAACCGCTACAACGATTCCTCTACGGCCTACAACAAATCGATACGCCGCTTCCCGGCCAGCTTCTTCGCCAGCATCTTTGGCTTTAGCCAGAAGGCGCAGTTCGAGGCTCAGGAAGGCTCGCAGAATGCGCCCAAGGTCGCTTTCTAAAACTATTCGCCATGCGATTTTTCTCCCCCGAGGAGGAGCAGCGAATCATTGAGGCCATCCGCGCGGCTGAAGGCCAGACGTCGGGCGAAGTTCGGGTGCACGTCGATCGCAACCCCGAGCGCCCCGCGCTGGAAGAAGCTGCGCGGGTGTTCCGCCGCTTAGGCATGCATCGGACGGAAGCCCGCAATGGCGTGCTCATCCTTATTGCCCCCCAGCGCCGCGAGTTTGCCATCATCGGCGACGAGGGCATCCATACCTTAGTTGGCAACGACTTCTGGCAGGCCGAGCGCGACCTGATGCAAGCCCGCTTCCGCCAGGGCCAGTTTGTGGAAGGCCTCATTCTGGTTATTGCCCAGGTGGGCGAGAAGTTGAAGCAATACTTCCCCCGCCAACACGACGACGTCAATGAGCTGTCAGATGAGGTGTCTTACGACGACTAACGCTGCTCGTCGGGTTCAAACATCACACCACCCACCAACTGTTTGTCCATGAAAATGCCGTATGCTATCCGCGTTGCTACCCCCAAGGGGCAGCCCCGTCCTATTTTACAAGCGCTAAGCCGCCGGTTGGCCCTGTGGGTTGTGTTGCTGGCGCTGATGGGCGCTCATACCGCACAAGCCCAAAAAGCCATACCTCCGCCTACCCATCAATTGGTCAGCGATTTCGCCAACCTCCTGAGCGCAGGCCAGCGCGCCCAGCTCAGCAACAAGCTCAATGCCTACGCCCGCGAGACATCCATTCAGATCGCCGTCGTCACTGAGGCTTCGCTGGAAGGCGATGAAATTTTCGACTATACCGTGCGCTTAGCCCAGGAGTGGGGCATTGGCGGCAACGACGACAAAGACAACGGCATATTGGTGTACATCGCCCGCGATGAGCGCAAAATGCGCATCCAAACCGGATATGGCGCCGAGGGCTTTCTGCCCGACGCCCGCGCCAAGCGCATCGTCTCCGACATCATGGCTCCGGCTTTCCGAGAGGGCAACTATTACGCTGGGATTGACCAGGCCACTACGGCCATCATGGATTTTGGCCGGGGTGAGTATACCGCCGAAGAGGGCGGCAGCGCTAAGGAAGCCAAGGGCTTTGCCGTGTGGCTGATTCTGGGTTTTATCGTTGTGCTCGTCTTGCTGATTATCTTCTTTAGTCGCCGCAACGGCAAAGGAGGCGGCCATCGCCGCGACGACGACAGCGGATACGACCGCAACGGGCGCTACGACATGGATCGCTACGCCCGGCGCAATCGTCAGCCGACCCGACAACACCACCAACCCCACACCAACAGTGGCGGCGGCGGCTGGTTTATCTTCCCCTTCCCGGGCGGCGGGGGTGGAGGCGGCAGTTGGGGCGGCGGCGGCGATAGCAGCGGCGGCGACTTCGGGGGCTTCGGCGGCGGCGATTTCGGCGGCGGCGGCGCCGGCGGCGACTGGTAGAGCTGTACCCAAATGGGGTACATAGTTCTCCATGTCAAGGTTTGTAAATCCTGACTTGAAGAACTATAAAGCAAAAGCGGTTGCAGCGCATGGATACGCGCTGCAACCGCTTTTGCTTTCCTACGACGCCCAAAGGCCCTATCCGATGGCTTCGTTGAGGTCGGGTAGGCGGCCCAATTGTTTTAATACCCCCACATGCGAGCGAAGCGCCGTAAAGAAGGTATCGTTTTCCAAGTAGGGAATGCCAAATTCCCGCGCCGTTTGCTCCACGATGGGGGCAATTTTAGGATAATGCACATGGCAGATGGTAGGGAACAAGTGGTGCTCCACCTGAAAATTGAGCCCGCCCACGTACCAAGACAGCCATTTGTTGTGGCGCGAGAAATTAGCCGTCGTATTGAGTTGGTGAATGGCCCATTCGTTTTCAATCTGCCCGTCGGCATTGGGTATCGGATGAGCCGTCTCTTCTAAGCTGTGCGCCAACTGGAAAACGGTGGTGAGCACCAGCCCCGATACGGCATGCATCAGCAGAAAACCTCCGATCACCGGCCCGGCCGACAGGCCCAAGGCGATGGGAAGCCCCAAAACAACCAAAAAATAAACCACCTTCAGCAAGATGATCTGTAGCAGCACAATCCGGTTTTCAGCCGGCGTATTGCGGTTTACGCCCTCGGCTTTATACTTGAAATACTGCACAAAATCCTTAGCCGTCACCCAATACAGGGTCATAATGCTATAAAAAGCAAACGCGTATATCCACTGGAAGCGGTGATAAGAACGAGCCTCGGTATGCGGCGAAAACCGCAGGACAAGCTTGTCGTTGATGTCGTCGTCCATATTGATGACGTTGGTATAGGTATGGTGCAGCACGTTGTGCTGAAGCCGCCAGTTGAAGATGGATCCGCCCAACAGCCACAATACGCCCCCCATCGCTGCATTGACGCGCGGACTGGCCGAGTAAGCCCCATGTATAGCGTCGTGCATCACGCTCATACCTAAGCCCGCCATAGCCAGCCCCATTACCGTCCACAGGGCCATGCTCACACCCGTCGAGGGCTGCGCTACCAACAGCACAACAAAAGGCCCAATGTAGGCCGTCAGCAGTACAAGGCTCTTTACGACCATGGTCGTATTGGCATGGCGGGAAATGTTGTTTTTTTCGAAGTACTCATCTACGCGGCTCTTGAGGGTTATGAAAAACCGCCGCTTGTCTTTGTCGACAAATTTAATCTGCGCTCTGGTTTGCATAAGAAAATAAACAAGTTTGATGATAAAAGACCCAACCATTTGGACAACTTAGGGCATGTTGCTAAGGAAAATCAAGCGAATACATTGTGGTAATACCTGCCGCATGGCTTCAAAAAGCACTTTGGTGGAGTCTGCACAACAGGCAAGCAGCCTTAGGCTGCCGAAAGGTAGGTATAAATCATCAACTTGCTGTATATCGGGGGGCGCTAAAAAGCGCTATTTTACGATTACTTAGCGCTACAATGGGCTATACGACAATAAAGTATTATTTTTTTGGGCGTACCCCCCGGCCCTGTTGGTCCAAACCTTCCACGAAGGCCATATACCAAGGGCCGGGGGTCGGGCTATCCGCTCTTATGGGCCGGCCGGGAAGAGGAATGCTCCATTGGCAATCCTTCCTCCCGGCCGGCCCATACCGCTCCTATCCCTTACGCAGACGCGCCTACTGAACCACTACAAGCCTGCCAACGCCTAATGAGCTGCCTGCCTCGTCCTGAAGGTGCAAAAAGTATACTCCCGGCGCCAAGCCGGCATCGAGGGCAAGCTCGGCCCCGCTGAAGGTGCGGCGCCATACCACGCGGCCGTCGGCGCCCATGAGGCTGGCCGTTTTGGGGCCTTCCGGCACATGAGTCCATTGCAGGCTGGCATGCGGGGCTGTCGGGTTAGGATAAACTTTCCATACCGTTTCCGGCCTGGGGCCCCGCCAGGTGGATACCAGTATAAAATCTTCGCCCACCGTATGGAAAACGGTGTTGGTGATAACGGGCTCATTGAAATCAAAGTAGATGCCGGCATTGTTTTCTACGCGGGTTTCCAGCGGCGTATTCCGGTCGATGCGGATGGCAAAATCGACAAAACCCTGCGAAGCGGCTAAGTTGGTGGTGCTGTCGGGCAGGCGGATGTTGTCGAAGGTAAAAACCAAGGTACGGTTGCCTTCAATGCCGGCGCGGAAGTTATGACTGGCGCTGCCGGCCTGAAAAGTGCTGATGTCGAGCCAGGGCGACAGTTCGTCGCGGATCACTACCGTGAAAGCCGTATCGGTGCCCGTGTTCTGAAAACGCAATCGGTAGCGGATGAGGTCGCCGGCTTCTACATAGTGGTTCTCGCCGTAACCTTCCGGGAAAGCCTGCTTATCGTTGGGGTCATAAGCCCCTTGGTTGGGTATACAAACCACGATACTGGCCGGGCTGGGCGGATCGAGAGGAAACTGGTTGCTCCAGCCTGTGCTGAACTGTCCCTGTTCATTTTCACCACAACCCTCTATGATGGCGGTAGGCGAAAAGTCGTCGAAGGGGTGGAGCGCCGCCTGATCGATGCGGAAGATATACGTGGCGCCATTGGCGGGGAAGGTATACAAGGCCTCTTCGCCGCTGGATAGCGTATTGAGTACGCCCGGCGCCTGCATCATCATCACAGCGTCTTCCACAACGATGTATTCTACCGGGGCGATGAGGTCGCCTGAACCTGAGTTGCGCACCCGGAAGCGCACCTCATTGCCTGCGCACTCGCCTTGCACGCGCAGGCTGGCGCCCGACCAGCCCGCCTCGGCGGGCCGGCATAGCTCGTTGGGTGTGATCATGAGCTCTGAGCAGTGGGTTTGGCCCAATACGGCGTCGCAGCTCACCAATACCTGTACCCAAAAGGAATAATACTGGCCTGGCGCCAGATCGGAGAAAACCCAACTGATCTCCTGGCCATTGACGGAAGCGGGCGGCAATTGGGCGCCCTGGTAGGTGAGTAGGGGGTCTAGCAGCAGGGTAGCGGTGGGGGCTATGGCTACGGCATTGCCGGCATTGTACACCGAAATGTAGTAATAGCTGCTAAAGCAGCGCCGCAAAAAAGGCGACGAAAGCCCGGCTATTAGTTCTGCGCAGGGTTCTACGGCTCTGGCCGCCAGGTTGAGCTCGACTTCCTGCCCGGCTGTCAACAAGGTAGCAGACGCTGAAGTTGTACAACTTTCCCATAGCGGCGAGGGCGGCGTGTAGCCAATGATATAACTGTCCAGCGGAAGGGAAAACGAGTAATGGCCGGTAGCGTTGGTAAGGGCATAAAAAGTGCTTCCATCAATAGCGGTGGCAGAAATGGCCCAGCCCGAAAGACCGGTTTCGCTGTCGTCGTAAGCGCAGTCGGCGTCGGCATCTTCCACGAGCCGGCCATTGAGGGTAGCGCAGGCCTGGGCTTCCAGATCAATGAAGCGAGCCACATGGGCCTCTTCACAGGAGTTGCCGGGTATGCTGATGGCTAAGGTATACATACCCGTTTGATTGGCTAATATGGTTATGGTTGTGGCGGTGCTGCCGTCGGGGAAGGTCCACTCAAAGTCCATTGGGCCAAAATAGTTGGGGGGTATTATGCCCGATAACTGGTATTGGTTACATCCCAGCAACTCGATGTTCATATCGCTGATGACGATCGCCTCAAAGGCTGCCACCTCAATTACGTCGGTTGTGTGGCAGTTGGGCTGGTCGTTGTCGGTCACTTTAAAAGTGTAAAGGCCCTCCTGTGTGGCCAGCGCATCCTGGGTATTGACGATAAAGCCATTGGGGCCGGTCCACTCATAGCTGAGGTTGGGGGCTGTAGAGGTAGTGCTTCCCTGTAGCAGTACATCCTGGGTGATGCAGTTGAGTACGGCCAAAGGCCCCCCGGCGTCTGCTTCCAACTCAACCCCAATCTCTGCGGCGACTACTGTAGTGCAGCCATTGGCATCGGTGATGGTGAGGGTATAAACACCGGGGAAAAGGCCCTGATTGACAGGGGCGGTATTGCCGTTGCTCCAGAGATAGGCATAGGGCGGCGTGCCGCCTGTGACGCTTAGGGCCGACAGGACGCCATCGCTGGTGGAGCCGCAGGAGGCGGGCGTTGTAACCGTTTGTACCAAAAGGGGAGGCGGCAATACGACTGTAACGCAACCCTGGCCCGTGCAGCCTGCCGCGTTGGTGATGGTGACACAGTAGGTTCCGGGAGCAAGGCCGGGGTGGACGGCTCCAATGAACCCTGTGCTCCACTCATAGGTATATGGGCCGGGGCCGCCGCTGGCAAAGGCGAAGACGGTAGTAAGCTGATCATCGCAGATGCCCGAAAATTGGAAGGTAACGATCGGAGCAGGGATAACACTGACTACTGACACAGCCGTGACCTCCTCCCCCAATGCATCCGACACGGTGAGTTGGTACGTTGTGGTGGCTGTGGGCGCTGCAACGGGATCCGCACAGTCGTCGCAGCTAAGGCCCGAGGCCGGCGTCCAGCTATAGTTGTAAGGCGGCTGCCCGCCACTGGCTACGGGCGCGAGGCTAACCGATTCGCCGGCACAAATGGTGTAATCGATCAGTTCAACCGTTAGCGGCTGACCGCTAACCCCTAAAGACAGGCCAAGCGAGGCCATGATAACCGCCAAAAAGCGTCCTGTAAAAATTGCACGCATGTGATGAAGAATTAAATGATAGCCTTGAGTTCTCGTCAGGGTACAAAAATTCAGGGAATCTGGGTAGCATGCAACTCGATTTTTAGGCAGATGTAGAAATTAATTTCCTGAAAAATAGCGACGAAAATAAACATATAATGTGCTTTAGTTGGCTTTTCTCAGACAAAAATCAGATAAGTAGTGTGTAAAAAATAGATTTGTGTAGAATTTTATTCTTCATTATGGGGTTACAAAAGCCTAAAAGGGGAGCATAAAAAGAAAAGCGGCCAACAAATTGCATGACAATTTATTGGCCGCTTGGCTATGTGGGTAATGTAGGATTCGAACCTACGACCCCCTGCTTGTAAGGCAGGTGCTCTGAACCGACTGAGCTAATCACCCATTTTATATTAGGACAGAAGCGCTTTGCTTCTGCTGAAAACCGGCTCGCTCAAAGGCCTGAACCGGTATGCTTATTGTTCTGAATTGTGTCAGATCACTTAAGCGAGTGCAAATATATGGCGGGTTTTGATATTGCGCAATAGTTGAGGGTTATTTTTTTGCAAAAAAATTTATTCACCCCGGGCGCTCTTGTGGGCGAGCTTGGCGCTGATTAGAAATAATTAACCAGAAAACCTCGCTTTTTTGATAAAATTTCCGTTCTTTGCGGCGTTATTTAGACTTGGCTGCCTACATTTTGCCGAAGCGCATCTTAATGATAGCGCTCTATCATGAGCCGGGCGTTGCCAGCACATATTCAAGCCATTAGAAGAGAGGAAAAAAACTGGATGAAATTATTTAGTCTTTTCAAGCAGGAATTGGCCATCGACTTGGGCACCGCCAATACGTTGATCATTCAGGATGGTCAGGTGGTCGTAGATGAGCCGTCAATTGTGGCCGTCAATCGCCGCACCAATGAAACCATTGCCGTGGGGCGTAAAGCCATGCAGATGCATGAAAAAACCCACGAGGACATTAAAACCATCCGACCTTTGAAAGACGGCGTTATTGCCGACTTTCAGGCCGCTGAGAATATGATAGAGGGGATGATTAAGATGATCGGCCGACGCCGGCGCTTTTTCAACCACATGAAGATGGTGATCTGCATCCCTTCCGGCATTACAGAAGTAGAAAAGCGGGCGGTTTTCGACTCGGCTGATCACGTCGACTCCAAGGAGACCTACCTCATTTATGAGCCGATGGCTGCGGCCCTGGGTATTGGTCTTGACGTGGAAGAGCCGATAGGCAATATGGTTATTGACATTGGCGGCGGTACTACCGAGATTGCCGTTATTGCGCTTTCGGGTATCGTCACCGATCAGTCGATCCGCATTGCCGGCGATGAGCTTACGGCCGATATCACCAGTTATATGAAGCGGCAGCACAACATCCTGATTGGCGAGCGCACTGCCGAGCAGATCAAGATTCACGTAGGTTCTGCACTCCACGAGCTGGAGGACGGCCCCGAGGATTTTCCGGTCAATGGCCGCGACCTGATGACGGGGATTCCGCGCCAGATCAAAGTAAGCTATCAGGAAATCGCACATGCCATTGACGAGTCGGTAGCCGCTATTGAAGAGGCGGTATTGCGCGCGCTTGAAGCTACGCCGCCCGAATTAGCAAGCGACATCTATCGCACGGGCTTGTACCTCACCGGCGGCGGCGCCCTACTGCGCGGCTTGGACAAACGCATTGCGCAGCGCACAAAACTACCGGTACATGTGGCTGAAGATCCGCTTCGCGCCGTAGTTAGGGGCACCAGCAAAGCGCTGAGCGACACAGAACGTTACACGGCTATTCTCATCGACCGCCGCAGCGTGTAAAGCGCTATGGCGTCGCATATTTTATAGTTTGTATCAGCAGGTTTTGTGTGTAGACCTCTGGGTTTATCATGCTGCTTCTCGGCGCAAAACCTGTTATTATTTACCTTACTTATGGGGAGCTTGCTGCAATTACTGCTGACGCGCGGCGGCGCCTTTCTCGTGTTTGCGCTCTTAGAGGTTGGCGCGCTATACTTAGTGGCTAATTTCAACAGTGCACAACAGGCCGTTGCAGCGGAAACCTGGTCGTTATATGCCAATCGGATCAATGAACGGCGCGACCGCATAGCGGGTTATCTAAGCCTCAAGAACAAGGTGCGTCAATTAGAGGAAGAGAATAGCCGCCTCATGGCCCTGTTGCCCAACGCCTCCTACTCCGATAGTTTAGTAGTAGATTCAATTAAAGATGATAAGCTTCGGCAGCGATTTGTGTACTTGTCGGCCAACATCATCAATAAATCGCCGCAAAGCCTCCGGAATACCTTTGTTATAGATCGGGGGCATATACATGGCGTGGAAAAAGGCCAGGGCGTAGTTACCGATCAGGGCGTGGTAGGTATTGTTATTCAGGTGGCGGCCCAGCATGCCCGTGTTATGGCTGCCTGGCATCAGGATTTTCGGCTAAGCGCCAACCTAAGGAACAAAAACATCTATGGCTCGTTGGTATGGGAAAATACCGATACCCGCTTTATGAGCCTCACGGCCATACCCGAGTACGCGGCTGTATCATATGGCGATACGGTGGAAACGACGGGGTTTTCCAATATTTTCCCTTCGGGTATCCCACTGGGTTTAGTGGACAACATTGACATTAAGCCTGGCGATAACAATTACGACCTGCGCATTCGCTTGTTCAACGACCTTTTTACCCTCAGGCATGTGTATGTGGTGAGAGACCTCAATAAAGAAGATTTGGATAAACTTCAGGCGCCGGCAGAAGAATAACGAACAAAAATCATGGACAGAAGGATACTCAACAACATCTTACGCTTTTTTCTGCTGGGTATGGTGCAGGTCTTTCTGCTGTATTACATTACCTGGGAACTTGGGGGGGTAAATTACCTGCACATACAGCTATACCCTTTGTTCATCATGCTGTTGCCATTTAGGACGCCGCCTTCCTTAGCCATGTTGCTGGCATTTTTACTGGGTTTTGGTATCGACTTATTATACGAATCGTTGGGAATACATGCCGGAGCGGCTGTTTTTACGGCTTACTGTCGTGCAGGGGTGCTTCGGGTACTCAAGCCGAGGGAAGGGTACAACATTACCAACAGCCCCACCAAGGCATACCTTGGCGACGCCTGGTTTTTTCGCTATGCGGCCCTGATGATGGCCCTACACTTATTCATCTATTTTTCCATTGAAGCGTTTACTTTTGTGTATTTTGTGCAGATTATTTCCAAGACTGCGGTCAGTTGGACGGGGTCTATGCTATTTTTAATGATGCTGACGTATGTCTTTAACCCTAAATCGTGATACCGAAGGCCTTATACCTTGTGTCGGATCGTAAAAACAACCCTCATTTGTTATGCCCGTTGCAGATATTTATCAGGAACGTTCTGTTATCATTCGGGTCGCTTTCGCCTTGATAGCGATACTGTTGGTGTATTGGCTTCTGAGGCTACAGGTATTGGATACGCCTTTTCGCGACAAAGCGGAGGCTGCCGGGGTAAGCCGGCAGACAGAGTATCCTGCCCGGGGGTTATTCTACGACCGAAATGGCGAGTTGCTGGTGGTAAATGCGCCTATGTACGACTTGCTGGTGACTTACAACCAGTTTGAAAAAAATAAGGATAAGTTTGATACCCTCAAATTTTGCCGTCTTCTGGGAATTACGCCCGAGTATTTTAATGAAAACATGACCAAGAACTGGCGAAGCGGCCGCTTTGCCAAGTCGGTGCCCTTTGTTTTCCTCAGCAAGATAACCCCTGCCCAATACGCCGCTTTCCAAGAGAGTATCTATGAGTTTCCGGGCTTTGCGGTACAGTTGCGCAATGCGCGGGGCTACCCGCACCCCCAGGCGCCTCACTTGCTGGGCTATATCGGGGAAGTAGATCAAAAGATATTGGAAGACTCTGCCAGTATCTACGACCCTGGCGATTACATTGGCGCTTCAGGGCTTGAGAAGTTTTATGAATACTTCCTTCGCGGAGATAAGGGGGTGACACATATATTGAAGGACAACCTCGGGCGCAGTATTGGCCAACTTGACGAAGGCAAAAGAGACAAACCTCCTACGTCGGGGCTGGATCTCCTAACCACCATAGACCTTGAGCTCCAGGCCTATGGTGAAAAACTCATGGCCAACAAAGCAGGCAGTATTGTGGCCATAGAGCCCTCAACCGGAGAAATCCTGGCTATGATAAGCACGCCGGGCTACGACCCCCGCTTATTGGTTGTAGGTCAGCAGCGGGGTCAGGCTTACGCCGCTTTGGCTACCGATTCGCTGCTTCCCCTGCTCAATCGATCGGTCATTGCTCAATACCCTCCGGGCTCGCTCTTTAAGCCGCTGGTAGCGCTTATCGGGCTACAGGAAGGCGTCATTACGGCCGAGCGAGGCGTAGCCTGCGGCGGCGCCTATTATTTAGGGGGTCAACGTCTTACCGGTTGCCACGCCCACCCTTATTGCGGCAACGTGGAAACGGCTATTCAGTATTCTTGCAATGCCTATTTTGTGACGGTATTCCGGGACATCGTCGACCAGTTTAACGAAAAAACGCCCCGTCGTGGCCTGAATACTTTCAATGATTACCTTCAGCGGTTTGGTATGGGATCGCCATTGGGCGTAGATATTCCCTCTGAGCTGGCGGGCAACTATCCTACGAGCGAGGACTATGACCGCAAATTTCGCAATGAAACCGGATGGAAATCGGTGTGGATACGATCGCTGGGTATTGGGCAGGGCGAGCTCCTGATGACCAACCTCCAGATGGCCAACTTAGCGGCAACCATTGCCAACCGGGGCTACTATATTACGCCCCATTTGGTGCGTGCCATGCGCAACCAGGACAACCAGGTTGTTAAGGCGCCTCTGGCCTTGGATATCCACAAAACAGGTATTGATGCCCGCCACTTCGAGCCCATCATCAATGGCATGGAGAAGGTAGTGATTGCCGGTACGGCCCGCAATGCTTTCATCTGGGATATTCCGGTATGCGGCAAAACGGGCACCGCTGAAAACAATCAGGGCAGCGGAGAAGACCACTCCATCTTTTTTGCCTTCGCACCCAAAGAGAATCCGAAAATAGCCATCGCCGTGTACATCGAAAATGGCGGCTGGGGCGGCAGCTATGCGGCGCCCATCGCCAGCCTTATGATTGAAAAATACATCAAGCGCAAAATTGCGCCTGAGCGGGAGTACCTCGAAAAGCGGATGCTGGACGCCAACCTGCTGCTCAAAAACAGGAGGCCATAACATGGGCGGCCTTTCCGGAGATACCGAGCGCGAGATGCTGGTCTCGGCCATTGTGGCTGTGGACCTCAACGGCGTCATTGGGGATGGCAACGACATTCCCTGGCGATTGTCGGGCGACCTGAAGTTTTTCAAGCGCGTTACAACGGGGCATCATGTTATTATGGGGCGAAAAACTTATGACAGTATAGGGCGCCCCCTGCCCAACCGGACGAACATCATACTCACCCGCGACCCTTTTTTTGCTGCCGATGGCGTACTAACGGCCCATGACCTTAACGAGGCTTTAGAAATGGCCTATGATCATGATGAAACAGAGGCTTTTATTATAGGCGGCGGAGAAGTGTACCGGCAAGGCCTTCGGCTATGCGACCGATTGTACCTGACGCGGGTGCACACCCATGCCGAAGGGAGTGTGTACTTCCCTGAGTTGGATATGAGCGAGTGGACCCTCGTTTTGGAGGAGCGCTTCTCCGCCGATGAGCGCAACGACTACGACTACGCCATCTGCCGTTACGAGCGCCGGTAATTTATCCGGCCGTTTGAGCGGGTTGGGCTACCCGGGCCAACAACTCCGTCAGGCCAAGTTGAATGCCGATGGTCTTATCGGCGGCGTACCACCTTTGGAGGTCGGTTTTGACTTCGGTAAAGATGGCCTTTTTTTCTTCTTCGCCGGCAGCGGCGGCCATTCTGGCTTTTGCTTCGTGCATCAGCGCCTGGGCATCGGCCGGCCGCGGCCCCCAATGGCCCAATACTTCCATTGTTTGGGCGTCAAAGACCACGGTAATGGGAATGGCCCGCCCGCCGTTGGTAAGGAAGGCGTCTATGAGTTCGAGGTTTTCGTCTCTGAGTACAACCCGATGCTCGGCTGTAGGGCAGGCAGCGGCCATAAGTTCTACAACCGGAACAATCTGAGCGGCGTCGCCGCACCAGGCCTCGGTGATGGTGAGCCAGCGGGTGGGGCGCTCAAGCGATGATAAAACCTCGCGGGTTTCTTCGGTAAGCCGGGTAGTTTTATCGATCCGGTTCATCCGTACTACGTTCATACGGGTATATTCGAGCATGGCAGCCGACTGGTCGGGGCCGGTGGTTTTATTGTCGGCCTGTAGCTCGTCGATCAACTGGCGGTATTGCGCGTAAGTGAGCGCCTTGTTCCATTGGTCTGTTTTGATGTGCGTCGTCATGGCTAAAAAAAATTACATGAAGATTCTTTCATATAATGTCATGAGTTGTAAAAAAGTTAGCTGGGCCCGGCACTTTCTCAACTTTAATGTGGGACCCACGTCGCTGCGGAGCCGCGTGAGGGGGTGCAGCGGTATGCGCGGCCCCCAAGGGCGCGCATAAGAGCGGAACACCCGACCCCCGGCCCCTGAGTTGAAATGACCTTCGCCGGGGCGTACTGCTTAAGGGGGCCGGGGGGCACGCCCCAAAAACCTTAACCTCAACCTTAACCTCAACCTTTGTATCTTCGCCATCTCAAAAAGAGGTGATTATGGATTGGATATCGCTGTTTAAGGCCCTGCACGTGGTGGGGTTTGTGAGTTGGTTTGCGGGTTTATTCTATTTGGTGCGGTTGTTTGTGTACTATGTGGAGGCCGACGGCCGCCCGGAGGCCGAGCGCCGGCTCTTGCAGACCGAGTACGTGGGTATGCAATGGCGGCTGTACCGCATCATTACCCATCCGGCGATGGTGATTACGTGGCTGGCCGGCTTAGCCATGTTGGGTGTGGATTTGGCCGGGATGCAGCCGCGCGCTTACTTCAGTACGGGTACGCCCGGCTGGATGCACCTTAAACTGGCGCTGCTATTGGGGCTAACGGGTTATCATTTCTATTGCAAGCGCATCATCAGGGGGCTTGAAGCGGGTAGGCGCAGCATGTCGGCCTGGCAGTTCCGGCTTTTCAACGAAGTGCCTACGCTTTTGCTGGCGGGCATCTCTTTTACGGCGGTATACGGCAAAGTGGGGACCCTCAACTACGCTTACTTAGCCCTGGGGCTGGCGCTTTTTGGGGCGCTGGTATACAGTGGCGCGAGGGCCTACAAGCGGCGCAGGGAAGCGAAGCCATAATAATTTAACCTTGGGAGGGCGTTATAGCCCTCATAAACGACCAGTATGCCATCTCGTTATATAGCCATTCCTTTAGTTATGTTTTTGGCGGCGGCCTTTTACTGGGCCTTTGCCTACGATGACGCCTATGCCTTTTGGGTCATTCCGCCGGTCATTGCGCTGGCATCTTTGTATGTGTTGGAGCCTCAGCTCAACTGGTGGATATGGAAGCGCTACCCGCCCGATCTCAAGCCGGGGTTCCGGCAGTTGCTGGAGCAGCATAGCGGTTATTACCAGCGATTGGATGATGGGGCGAAGCGGGAGTTTCGGCGGCGGGTGTTCCTGTTTACGCAGGGCAGCGACTTTATGCCCCAGGCTTTTGAGGAAGTACCTGAAGACATCAAGGTGATGATTGCCGTTGGGGCTGTGCAACTTACGTTGGGGCGGGAGGATTTTTTGTTTCCGAAGTTTGAAACGATCATCGTTTATCCGCATCCTTTTCCATCGCCTCAGTACCCCGAGCACTGGCATGGCTCGGAGCTCTATGAGCCCGATGGGGCCCTGCTGTTTTCGGCAGAGCATCTGACGCGGGCGTTTATTCAGGAGCGCCTCTACCTCAATCTGGCGCTGTACGAATATGCCCGTGCTTTTCGGCTTGTATACGCCTACCCGCCGCCGCCGGATGCGGCGGTGTACCCGTGGGAAGCGCTGGAGCGCGCATCGGGTTTTTCGCAGGAAGCCGTAAGTCGCTGGATAGGGCTTGACGAGATTGATGCGTTTGGGGTAGCGGCGGCGTTGTTTTTCAGTATGCCGGATGCCTTTGCGCGGGAATTGCCGGAGGCATACGCCGCTTTTCGGGCGTACTTTGGTCAGGATCCCCAGCAGCCGCCCCGCAGCCTGTCTGCCTGACGCCAATGCCTGTATGATCCCGGTCTGATACTGTTGCGGCATTTGGATGGGCGGAGCTTTTGCCCTACCTTTGCGACGCCAAATGATAGCGCCAATGAACTTGCTGCCCATTCACGACCTGATGTTTGAACCGTATTTGTCGGAAGCCCAGATCCGGCGCCGGATAACCGAGTTGGGTGAAGCCATAGAGCGGGATTATGCAGACCGTCAACCGCTTTTTGTGGTTATGCTGAAAGGCGCTGCGATATTTGCGGCCGACTTAGTGCGGGCCTGCCCGCTGGAATGTGAACTTGCTTTTGTGCGCTTGGCGTCTTATCAGGGGGTACAGTCGACGGGGTCGTTGGTGACCCATTTGGCGCCCAACCCGGAAGAAATACGCCATCGGGATGTAATTGTGGTAGAAGACATTGTGGATACGGGGCACACGCTGTCGCGCTTTTTGCCGTTGCTGCGCGATATGGAGCCGCGGTCGTTGGCGGTGGCCTCGCTGCTGGTGAAGCCGGATATGCTACAGCATCCTGAAATTGAAGTTGACTACGCCGGCTTTTCCATACCTCCCCGCTTTGTAGTGGGCTATGGGTTGGACTACGACGGGCTGGGGCGCAATCTGCCTTCCATTTACGTACTGACGGAGCAATGACCTGTACCGGGTCAGGTGTAGGAATTTTGTATTGGGCTGTGCAAAATTTGGGCTTTCGTTGCAACTTTACCGTCCGTTGCGATGTGAATTAGAGTGATCAGGCGGCCCTGCGGGCCGCGCCATAAAACGAAAACGTCATGCAATACGATCTCACCGTCATTGGCTCGGGCCCTGGCGGCTATGTGGCGGCCATACGAGCTGCTCAACTGGGCCTCAAAACCGCCATTATTGAGCGCTATAACACTTTGGGCGGCACTTGCCTCAATGTAGGCTGTATTCCGTCGAAGGCGCTGCTCGACTCTTCGGAGCACTACCATGCCGCTCACGAGCGATTTGGCGAGCACGGCATCCGGATCAGCGATTTAGCTGTAGATATGCCCCAGATGATCCGGCGTAAAAATGAAGTGGTAGACCAAACCTGCAAAGGAGTGGCCTTCCTGATGAAAAAAAATAAGATTGACGTTTATCATGGCCACGGCGCTTATGTAGACGCCAATACCATCCGGATTGCCAAAAATGACGGATCGGAAGAAACCATCACAACGGCCAAGAGCATCATTGCTACCGGCTCGAAGCCCATTACGCCTGCGGCCTTCAACTACGATAAGCAGCGCATCATCACCAGCACGGAGGCCCTCAACATTGCCGAAGTGCCCAAGCGCATGGTCATCATCGGCGGGGGGGTCATTGGGCTTGAACTGGGCTCGGTGTTTGCCCGCTTGGGTACGCAGATTGATGTAGTAGAATACTTGGATCGCCTCATTCCGGGCATGGACGCCGACTGCGGCAAGGAGCTTCAGCGCTCGCTGAAGAAATTAGGTATGAACTTCTACCTCAAGCATCAGGTGCTGACGGTGACCTCCGACGGCCAGGCCGTGAAGGTAAACGTTCAAAAGCGCGATAGTGAGGAAACTCAGGTATTTGAGGCCGACTACTGCCTCGTGGCCATCGGTCGACGCCCCTATACCGATAACCTGGGCTTGGATAAGGCCGGCGTGCAAACCGACGAGCGCGGCCGGGTAATCACAGACGGTCACCTCCAGACCAATGTGCCGGGCATATACGCCATTGGCGACGTTATCCAGGGCGCCATGCTGGCCCACAAGGCCGAAGAGGAGGGCGTTTTTGTGGCCGAAACCATTGCCGGCCAGAAGCCGCACATCAACTACAACCTCATCCCCGGCGTGGTGTATACCTGGCCGGAAGTAGCGGGCGTAGGCCAAACCGAAGAGCAGCTCAAAGAAGCGGGCGTAGCCTTTAAAGTGGGCAAGTTTCCGTTCAAAGCCCTGGGCCGCGCCCGTGCCAGCATGGACGTAGACGGCATGGTAAAAGTGCTGGCCCATGCCGATACCGACGAAATATTGGGCGTGCACATGGTGGGGCCGCGCGCGGCCGACATGATAGCGGAGGCTGTAGCGCTGATGGAGTTTAGGGCCAGCGCCGAAGACGCCGCCCGCATGAGCCACGCTCACCCCACGTATACAGAAGCTTTCAAGGAGGCGGCCTTAGCTGCTACCGACAACCGGGCGCTGCACGTATAGCGCCGCGCCGGCCGACAAAACGGCGCCGAGCCCCTTGCATCCACAATGTATCTGGTGCAAGGGGCTTTCTTTTGGGCTAGGGCCGCAGAAAGCTCGGCTGATAAAAATCTTCTAAAATTCCATCCGATTTGATGGGCTCAATTGTCATAGCCGTACAACCAAAATTTTAGCCGGTATGACCAGCACAATCAAACAGGTTACATTCAATCAGTACGGCCAACCTGACGTCTTGCAAGTGATTGAAACAGACATGCCTAAGCCCCGCTTGGGCGAGGTGGTTATTAAAGTAAACGCCATTGGCGTCAACTACTCCGACATTCTACGGCGGAAGAACCAATACTTTATGCCAACTCCGCTCCCGTTCACCTTGGGCACAGAAGCTGTGGGTATCATTGAGGCCGCTGGAGAAGCCGTAGCCGAACCTTATACCAAAGGAACCCGCGTATTAGCCATACTCCCACAAGGGGGCGGTTATGCTACGCACGTTCGGGTGGCAGCTTCATTTTGCGTGCCGCTACCGCCAGAGATTGACGATAAGACAGCTACTGCTATTTTTGTACAAGGCACTACGGCGCAATTGATGATTGCACAATTGGCCGGAGATTTAAAAGGCAAATCAGTTCTTGTTAATGCCGCCGCAGGCGGCGTGGGCAGTATTCTGGTTCAGTTAGCCAAAATGAATGGCGCAAAAGTAATTGCCGCAGCAAGCAATGACGCTAAGTTAGCCGTGGCGATGCGCCTGGGTGCGCACCATGTTGTAAATTATACTCAACCGGGCTGGAGTAAACAAATAAAAAACCTCACCGCCGGCAAGGGCGTCGAAGCGGCATTTGAAATGGTGGGCGGCGAGGTATATAACGAGAGTGTAAAAAGTTTAGCCCAAGGCGGCCGAATCATTGTTTATGGCTGCGCAAGCGGAGTACAGGGCAATATACATCCCGAGTATTTTGTTGATGAGCATATTTCCCAATCCGGATTTAACCTTGCTTATTGCATTCAGCATAATATGCCGCTCTGGCAGGAAGCCTTAGGCACAATCATCGGGTTGCTGGCGCAGGGTTTGCTAAAAATTGAAACGCCGAAAGCATTTACCCTGAAGGATGCCGCAGAAGCCCACCGCCAGATAGAAGCGCGAAATACTACGGGTAAAGTAGTTTTACTCACATAATTGGTACCCCTTAACAGATGGAAAAACCAACAGATCAAGTGTTAAGAAAAGCGTTGGATGGCGACATCAACGCTTTTCAAGCGCTTTTCAGCGCTTTTCAGCCTCAGTTGAAATCGTATTTGTACCGGCTCTTGGCCAACCGAAACGATGCCGAAGACTTAACCCACGACACATTCATTAAGGCATTTGATAAGCTATCGACATTCAGAGGCGAATCATCGTTAAAAACCTGGACATTCCAAATTGCGACAAACCTGGCATACAACTACCTGAATCGGAGCAAACGCTGGGTAGAAGACGTGAGCGAGCAAGCCAAAAAGCTGGTATTGGCGCATGAAGACCTAAGGCAGGAAATCATCGAAGTACACGAAACCTCGCCGTATGCGCGCTACGACATGAAAGAGCACATTGACACCTGTTTTACCTGTATCTCAAAAAATCTTCCCATTGAGCAGCAGGTTGTCGTTATGCTCAAAGATGTTTATGATTTTACCGTACCCGAAATAGGCCAAATACTGGATAAAACAGAAGGTGTGATCAAATACCTCCTTCAGGATGGTAGAAAAACCATGACAGCCATTTTTGATAGGCGTTGTGCCTTAGTCAATAAAAATGGCGTTTGCCACCAATGCTCAGAGCTAAACGGCTGGTTTAATCCCAAACAAAACCAACAGGAAGAGCGCATGAAATTAGACTTAGTGAAAGGAACGAAAAAATTCAACCGGGAGCAGCTCTATCAAATTCGGGTGCAGTTGGTAAAAGCCATTGACCCCTTGCGCACACAAGGCGCCGACTTACAGGAAATCCTCTTGAAGTGCAACCGAATGGCCATGGGAGAATGACGATTGCCTAATCTTCCCGAATAATTCCCATCTGACTTTGGGCCGCTGCGAAGCCGCGTGAGGGGGTGCAGTTTTTACCCGGCTGAGGCACGAAGATTTTTACCCGACCGAGTGTAACGAGGACGTTTACCCGGATGAGCGTAGCGAGGACGTTTACCCGGATGAGTATAGCGAGGACGTGGTGGTGGTGGCGGTATGCCTCTACAAACAATTGTTCAAGGTAGTGCCCGCCCCTGGTCCGATGTACGTTCTGACACCAGCACATTGCCATAGCCTTCGAACAGGGCCGGATTGTTGGCTGTGCTCGCCCGGTAGTATACCCGATAGTGCTGGCCATTCTGAAAGAGGTCTTCATCCATCCGGATAAGCCTACTTGAAGGTTTTGGCTATTCATCGCCTGTCAAGTTTGAGCGCCTGAACGAAAGGTTATATTATTACTCGTTTTTTTGTTATGGTCTAAATTTCTCAAATGTCTGACCATTAAATTTATATGCGCCATTCTCGTGTGTTCCAAGCCAAAGATCGCCCTTGTTGTCTTTGTAAATGCTAAATAGCGTAATGTCTTGTGCGTTATCTTGAATGGCATATTGAGTAATTTCCGTCCCATCGTATTTCCAAACGCCACTGCGATAGGTTACAAACCACAAATTATTATTGTTATCTTTTACTGTTGATAGATACTCATTTAGGCCACTGGTATTCTTTCCATCTAAGCTACCTATGCTTTCGTGTCTTGTATAAAACTTACTGCTTTTTAAAGTTGTACTGTCGTAAACGCTATAACGGTTTTCGGTATTAAACCAAAAGTCCCCATTTTTGTCTTCCGTAATCGAACGCACTCCGTTTGCACCTTCATTGCGAAATTCTGTCACATCTTCTTCTGTAATCCATTCAAACGATTTTCCATCGTATCGGCAAACGCCAACAGGGTTTGTACCAAACCAAATATTCCCTTTTTGGTCTTGATAAATACTATAGATTTCAAATGAATTTGAAAGATTAGGTGGTTTTGGCAATGTCAATTCATAAAAAGTACCGCCATCGAAACGATATACTTTTCCAGTTTGGTAAGCATTTCTAAACCACAAATCATCCGATTGAAGTTTCCATTCACTGCTTTGGATTGCTGTAAGTGTAGTAAATGATTGCCCATTGAATTTGACAATTGTCGATTGAGGATAACAACTAACGAAATAAATATTGCCTAATTCATCACCTTTAATTTCATCCACTCTATTATTTGGCAAGCCGTGCTTTGTTGTGTAATTAATCAATGTCTTTCCATCATAGCTATAAACGCCTGTTTCCCAACTGCCAAACCAATAAACATTTTTCTTGTCTTGGTAAACGACCATTATACTGCTTCCAAGTTCTTGAACCGTATCGCCCTTTACCAGGGGGTCGGCGTTTATCTTCTCATTGTAAGTCTGTCCATTGCAAGAAGTCAGTATGGTAAGCATACAAAAAAATACAAATGTTGTTAATTTCATTGTCTGTTTTTGTGGTCTGTCATAGAATAGCAGATAATCGGGTCAGGCAGAGGAATCTCACCTTTGTTGCTGTTATAGTTCTCCAAGCCAAGATTTGTGAATCTTGGCTTGGAGAACTATACATCGCCGGATAGGCCCGGCAAATATAAAATTTCCAATGCGCAAATAGCGGGGATTCTTTGTAATGCTCATCGGGGCCAAGTTGTCGGTAGCAAGACATTTTGGCTGGTCCACAGCAGCCTTTCAGAAACTCAAGCCCTAAAAACCCCGTATGAAAGATGAATCAAAGCAAGATCATGAAGGCTTTATTCATCGCTAAGGTATTGGTTGTTCTTTTTTTAACGCCCGCGTTTGCGTCTTTTTTCGATCATACCGACATTTTCCTTAAAACCTATGTCCACCATGGCTTGGTTCATTACACCGCCATCCATCAAGACCCCGCCGCCCTGCAGGCGCTGGTGCACGAAATTGAGCAAACCGACCCGCTACCGTGGGATGAAAAAACGCGCAAGGCCTTCTACATCAACGCCTACAACATCTTAGTCATCAAGGGAATAATAGACCGGTATCCCATCCGTTCGGTGCAGAACGCGGCCGACTTTTTTGAGCAAAAACAATATCGCATCGGCGGTAGAAGCTGCTCGCTCAATGAGTTGGAAAAAGAATGGTTGCTGGCTGCCTACCCCGATGCGCGACTACATTTTGTGCTGGTGTGCGGCGCAGTGGGCTGCCCGCCCATTACTGATTTTGCCTATCGGCCCGAGCAATTGGACGCCCAGTTGGAGCAACAAACGCGCCTGGCGCTCAATGATCCGAACTTCATCCGCGTTGACGACGACGCTAAGCAGGCGGCGCTCTCGCAAATTTTCAACTGGTACGGCGCTGATTTCAACCACAATCCGCTATCCTTTATCAATGGCTACCGCAGCAAAAGCATCTCCGCCGACCATGAGTTGCGCTTTTACGATTACGACTGGTCTTTGAACGCCTTCGAGGCAGACGCCACCCCCGCCGAGGTAAAAAAGTCGAACAATGACTTCCGCTATGTGGTATCCGCCGCCATACCGAGGGGGACCACCGAAACCAAAATTTTCAACAACCTCTATACCCAAACCACCGGCCATCAAAACGGCGACCGCACCGAGCGCGCCAATTTTTACACCACCTTCATCACCTCGCTGTACGGCTTAACCAACCGTTTCAACTTAGGCTTGGAATTGCGCTACCGCCAGGCCACATTCGATCGGCTGCCGGCCTCGCCTTTGCAAGTATTCCGCTTTGAGCAGTCGCCTACCTCCCGGTTTGGCTTAGCCACAATAGGCCCCAAAATCCGCTACGCCCCAACCGGCAAATTGCCCAACTTCTCCATCCAAAGCGCGCTCTGGATTCCGCTGCGCAACGACTGGGAAGGCGCTGCCGAGCGCCCGTACTTAGATTGGAACAAACCCACCTGGTGGACGCAGTTTTTCAACGACTTCCCCATTGGCGATAATTTTGCCGTTTTTGCCGAGGTAGACGCCCTCTGGGAGGATATTGGCAACAGCGACCGCGGCGCCTTGAACCGCTTCTCTACCCCCCTGACGCTTATCGGGAGTTATTTTCCCACGTCAAAAGCTACCCTTTATGCGCTCGCCAATTACTCGCCCTACTGGTCGCCTGATCTGAGCTACTTTTGGCAGACGGGCATAGGCGCCAAGTACCAGTTTACCCCAAAGTTTGAGCTGGAAGTCCTTTACTCCTATTTCACCAACGAATTTTTAGCCGGCAGCAACGGTCGCGCAGGAACGTTTAACATCGGCGTCCGATTCAATCGATAGCTTTCCCAAATGAAAATCCCCATTTTACTCGCCTCGTTATGCTTGTGCGGCCATTTGCGGCTATCGGCGCAAAACCCCTACGCGCTGCCCGTTGCCCAACTGCAATTCGAGGGGCTAAAGCGCACCAAACAAAGCCATGCCATGCGCTTTTTGCAAACCGCCGTAGGCGACTCGCTGGATGCCTCCCGCTTGCTCGAAGACGTCCAACGCCTCCGCAACCTGCCGGCCTTCGCCAATGCCGAATTCCGGTTAGACACCACCCCTGAAGGCGTGGGCGTCACGTTCAAAGTCACCGAAAACCATACCCTCTTCCCAATCGTCAACTTTGGCGGCATACGCGGCAATCTTTGGTATCAGCTCGGCGCCACCGACGTCAACTACCTGGGCCGGGGCATGCAACTCACGGCATTCTACCTCAACAACAATGGGCGCAGCAATTTCCAACTCTACTACCGCCTGCCCTACCTCCGCGGCAGCCGCTGGGGCGTAGCCGGCAACCTGTTCCGATTCGCCTCCAACGAGCCGTTTCACTTTCCGGAGGGCACGGCCACTTACCACTTCGAAAACCACAGCATCGGCGGTACCGCTTTTTACGAGTTCAAACTCAATAGCCACATTCTGGAGGCCGGCGGACTATTCTTCGTAGAACGCCACCGGCTGCTGGAGACCCAAACGCCGCCGCCCAATGCGCCCACCCAGTTGGAGCAGCCCAAAGCGCTGTTCAAAATCATGCACCGCTACAATCGGGTAAATTACCATTTTTTCTATCGCAGCGGTTTCGACAACCTGACCCGCTACGAAACCGTCTACGCATTCCAAGACCGCGCCTGGTTTCACATCCTCTTCAGCGACACCCACTACTACCGCCGCTATGGCCATCGCGGCAACCTGGCGCTGCGGCTGCGGCTGGGCCTCTCCACCAACAACAACTCGCCATTTGCGCCCTTTATCTTAGACAGCCAGTTTAACATTCGCGGCTCCGGCAATCGCGTAGACCGCGGCACGGCCACCCTCGTCCTCAACGCCGAATATCGCCGCACCTTGTTGGAGTCAAAAGCCTTTGCCGCCCAATGGGTCGCTTTTTCAGACATCGGCACCTGGCGGCAGCCCGGCGGCACTTTCAGCGATCTCGTCAACGCCCGTAATTTCCGGCATTTTGCCGGCGGCGGCATCCGGTTCATCTACAAAAAAGCCTGGAACGCTATCCTGCGCATAGATTACGGCATAGACTTGTACAACAAAGCCGAACGGGGCTTTGTGATGGGCTTGGGGCAATATTTCTGAGGCGGCCTTCCAACCGCCAACCGACAGCCCCGCCACGAAGCCGCTCAGGTTTCAGGTTTTGGGCGTGCCCCTCGGCCCCCTTTGGCGCTATGCCCTGGCGGAGAGGGGTTTTACAGAGGGCCGGGGCAGGGGTGGTAGCGGTATGGCCCGACCTAAGGAGGGCCATAAGAGCGGACGACCCGGTGGCGCGGCGGGCCTACCCACCCAACGCCCGTTTTAGCACTACGCTCAAAGGCCCGCCGCGACAGCCCCTAAAAAAAGATATGTTTCTTCAGTCTATTCTTATATCCGCGCTCCCCGATCTTCTTGCGCTTAAGCGCTCGCGCAGGCGCTCGGGCGCAGTTCTTTATGCTTGGGCAGCTCGGGGATCGCCAGGGCCTATCGAGGCCTTAGCAGCCGCTGATCTTCTCCGGCGCTCAAATGGCGGAGTCGGCCTGGCGTATACCGCTACTTTTGGGGGCTTGGCCTCAATTTTTGCATTGATCCCATTTTTGCGGTTTGCCCTTCCCCCATGCGCGCCGGCGCCTGCCCTGGTTTTGCCACGCTGTATTGCAGGGGCAAAATCAGGGCGCTACCCGTTTACAAACGTCTACAAACGTTTACAAACGTAAGTAAACGTTTAAAAAACGGCTCTTAGCTGTGGTTGCCCGCATCTTTGTGTCGTCGCCGGGTGGAATTGAGCCCAACGCGTTCTCCTCGTGGCGGCAATTGTCCTCGGCCGACCCGAGCGCCTCTCACGCATCGGCGGCGGTCATTTGCATCATCTGTTCAATATCATTGTTATGAGCACGGTAAGAAACTCCGTTTTCCTCGTAGGCAACCTTGGCCGCGACCCCGAAACCCGCACCTTTGGCGACAGCAAGAGCGTCACGAATTTTAGTCTGGCTACCAGCGAATCGTACGAAAACCAAAAGGGCGAGCGCGTTACCGAAACCCAGTGGCACCATTGTATTATCTGGGGCAAAGCAGGCCTGACGGCTCAGCAAACCCTCAGCAAGGGCAAGCAGGTAGTTGTACACGGCAAGCTCACCTACAACGAATACAAAGACCAGGCCGGGGTGCAGCATCGCCGCCCGGAGATTGTGGTCAGCGATTTTTACCTCGTAGAATCCAACCGGCAGCCGGTCGAAGAACCTCAGCCGGCGTAGTTCTCCAAGCTAAGATTCACCAATCTCGGCTTAGAGAACTACAAAATAAAAACAGGGTTGTAAAGCAGTCTCCGGCCGCAGGGCGGGGCGTATGCGCGTTGCTAAGCGAGCCGGAGCTGTTTAAACTTTTAAACATCCGTATATCTCTGTAGGCGGGAATACAAGGCCTATACCCTATCCAGCCAGCCAGGAACGGGTTTGTCGGCAAAAATTTTGTCTATGCGCGGATAGAATTAATTACCTTCGGGTAAAGATTGTTATCATGGATCAGCGCATCATCAACCTGTACGATGAGTACACGCATAAGCCGCTCTCACGGGGCGAATTTTTGAGCAAATTAGCTCAGCTCGCCGGAGGTATGGCGGCTGCCACAGCCTTGTTGCCATTGCTGGAGTCGGACTACGGCAAATCCATCCTGACTGAGGCGGAAGGCAGACGGTTGTTTACCGAATACGTCGCTTATCCGGGTACGCCTGCCGGCATGGCCGCCTATGTAGCGCGGCCTCGACGCAAGCGCAAGTATCCGGCTGTAGTAGTGATACACGAAAATCGGGGTTTAAACGCCCATATCGAAGATGTGGCCCGCAGGGCGGCTATGGCAGGCTATTTGGCCATTGCCCCCAATGCGTTGGCCCCGCTGGGGGGCACGCCCGCTAATGAAGATGATGCCCGAACGCTGTTTGGAAACCTGAAGGCGGAAGACAACCTGCAAAATTTCATGGGCGTATTTGACTACTTAGCCACCCGCGACGACTACAACGGCCTGGCCGGATGCGTTGGGTTTTGTTGGGGCGGCGCTATGTCGGGCAGCTTAGCCGTAAATGTGCCCTCGCTGAAAGCGGCGGTTGGTTTTTACGGTCGTCAGCCAGCCGAAGCCGATGTGCCCAAGATACAGGCTGCCATCCAACTGCACTATGCCGGCCTCGATGAGCGCATCAATACAGGTATACCTGCTTATGAGGCCGCTTTGAAAGCCCACGGCAAAACGTATGAGCTGTATATGTATGACGAGGTAAACCACGCTTTTCACAACGATACCTCCGCCAGCCGCTACAACGAAGCCGCCGCAAAGCTGGCCTGGACGCGAACGCTGGCGTTTTTTGACCGATATTTGCGGTAGACTGCCCGCCAAGGACAGGAGCCTGCGCCAGTCCGACGCTCGGCTGAAACGATGGGCTACCGCCGCATCGCTAAACCGCATACGGCTACGCTAACATAGTTTGCGCCGGCAGGTTTTGTACATATAGGCCCGGATATGCGCAAAACCTACCGATGCGCGGTATATAAAATGCCATGATCGTACACCAATTTACTGCCGAAAGCGAATACACCCGGTTCAGCGAGCGAAACCTGACAACGGTACTGCATGCGCATCCAGCCTTGGAAGTAGTTATTGCCCACGAGGGGCGTTTTTCGCTCGCTACCCCGAATGCACGCCTCAACAACCTATACATGGCCGTGGTGAAGCCCAATGAACCCCATGCTTTTTTGGGTAGCGACGCGTATTGTGAGTTTATTTTTATTGAGCCGGGCCGGCATGTATTTACCCGCATAGCGCAGGCGCTGCATAAACCCCTGACGGGGATAACCGCCTTATCGCCGGCCGATGGCGTGCCAATAAGCCCGGAATCGCTGCTGGCCTGGAGTAAAGAAAAGCCCGCCAATACCTGCGACGACCGCGTTCTCTATTGTATGCATATCATCCGGGCGCACAGTAGTCAGTCGGCGTTGACCCTTGCCGCGCTCGCATCCAAAGTATACCTTTCGCCCAGCCGACTGTCGCACCTATTCAGTCGGGAAATGGGCGTGCCCATACAGCGTTATATCCTCTGGACGAAACTAAAACAGAGCGTCGATTACATTGTGCACCGGCAAATGAGCCTCAGCCAGGCAGCTCATGCCGCAGGGTTCTACGATATGGCGCACTTCAGCAGGTGCTTTAAGGAAATGATGGGCGTAGCCCCCTCTAAAGTCTACAACAATAGCCTTATCGTACAAGCGTAGTGGGGTTGGGACTGCTACTTTTGCAGCTTTCTAGTTCTTCAGGTCAAGGCTTGCGCATCTTGAACAGCGCAACCTGACAACCAAAAAAGCTAATCTATATGAACGACCTCATCATTGAGCCCATAACCGACGCGGCTGTACTGACCCGTTGCGCCGATATTTTGACCCTGGCCTACAACGCTCCGCCCTGGAACGACGAATGGACGCCGGCGGTTGCCCTTGAAAAACTAACCTGCTTTTACGATTCGCCTCGCTTCCTCGGCTGGACGGCCCGGCGCGGCGAGCAACTGCTGGGCTGTTGTGTGGGGAATATCGAACCTTACTTCACAGGCGATTATTTCTACCTGAAAGAGATGTTTGTGGCGCCTGCTGCGCAACAACAAGGTATAGGCGCGGCCCTGATGGAGACGCTCAAGGCGCACCTGGCCAACGCAGGCGTACGCACCATGATCCTCTTCACGGGTAAAGACTTTTATCCCTTTGATTTCTACTTGAAGTCGGGCTTTCAGGAGATGGAAGGCATGCGCATGATGCACTGGGAAGGCGCTCAATAAACCTTGCTCAGCAGCCATTCCCGCTCCGACAGCACCTTTTCTTCCTGTATGGCTGCCCTCAGCCGCCGACGCTCGGCGGCATCGTTGGGGTAGGCGCTGATGAGCTTGCGGGTGTAAATAATGACGTTGTGAAAATTCTGCCGATGGTAGTCGCTTACCTCCCGGCGCCGGATGAAAAGGCGAAAACTATCGAGGTGCGACTCCAGCAGGTCTAACTCATTGGTTTCGTAGTAAATTTTGAGTTGCAGGGTTTTGCAAATGAGTTGGTTGACTAAGTCGCGGGGGTTAGCGCGCTGCACGTAAGCTAAGGCCTGATCGTAATGCCGGAGGCCGTACTCAAGTCGCGCCAGATTGAAGAGCACCGTGCTCTCGGCATAGTCGGCGGCGAGGTAAGACCGATATTGTTCAATGAAATTTTTGACGGCTTCAAACGCCTCAAGTCGAAGCCCAAAGCCCACAATGTTGTCGAAGGTAAAACGCGAAAGGTGGTTGTGTTCAATAAAGAGCTCGCTTTGCAGCCCTTCCTGGTAGAGTTCCCAGCCCTCGCGGGCAAAATCGAGGCTGCCCTCATTGAGCTTGCGAATGCAAAAGTTGACGGCTGCGCGGTATAGTCCCTTGAGTTCTTCTTTGGGAAAGGCGGCGCTGTGCAGCCGCAGTTGGTCGCGGAAGCGGGCAAAGTAGTCTTGGCTATACTCCTCGGTGAGGAAGCGATAGCAGTAATAATACAGCGCAATGGCCGGCGTATGCAGGTAGTGGCTATCTTCCAGCACATCTATCCAGGCCTGAAGCAGGCCAAAGCGATAGTCGGTCTGATAGACGGCCCGGTGCGATAGTTGGGAGCAGGCGTGTCGGAGCTTTTGGGCTAAGTACAGCACGTCCATGGTATCGCTGATTTCCTGAAGGTTGAGGTGGCCGGCCCGGCGGTCGGTAGATTGAAACTCGTTGGTTTCGATTTCAAATTTTAGCCGGCGTTCAAAGTAGTCGACGTTGCGGTAAGCGCTTTGGCGTTGCAGCGCCGCTACCTTTTGGATGGCCGACTCAAAGTGCCGCACCAAGCCGCGCTGGCGGTAAAAATGCGCTAAATGAAGCTGAGCCTGCACCTCATCGGATTGGGCCGCCCGCGCCATGAGGTGCTGTTCAATGAGCAGATGGAGGTCGCTCATCAGGCTGCGCAGCCTTTGGTCGTCGTAGGGGTCGGCGCCAAATACGGCTAAGTGCAGTTTAGGCTTGTCGGGTAGCTGCCTACCCCGATAGAGGGCATCGGCGAGCTTGTTGAAAAGCAGCGCCAACTCAGGTCGATGGGTGGCTATGGGCGAGCGCACCAGCTTCTTGAGCTCGCGGAGTTCGCGCTTGTCCAATTTTTCCAGCAATTGGTAGAGGAGTGGAGTAGTCATATTTTTGCCACATCGTATATGGAGCAAATATCAGAAAATATTCCCACAAAGTTACCTGCTGCATGCCTAAGAAAGTGGCGGCCCGCGTGAGCGACGGAAGTTTACCCGACCGAGTGTAACGAGGGCGTGGCGGTATGGCCCGGCTTGTAAAGCGATTAAAAATCAGAACTTTATTTTCACCGGGCCATAATAGCGGACGCCGCGACCCCGGCCTTAACTACCGACTCAACAAGCTCCCTTGCTACCTGCTTTTACAGTGCCGCTACCATTCCATTTTACAGGCCTGGGGCACGCCCTCATTAAAAAACACTTAATAATTGCCACAAATGACGTTATTTGTTCTTGCCCGCTCTTGTTTTGCGCGCCACCTTTGTGCCGTACTTAAAAACATACTGACATGAAGCGACCACAAATAAACCATAAGCATAGCCTGCGCTCCGGGCTCATGGCGTTCTCGCTGCTGCTGCTGCTGGTCTCCGGGGCCGGCGCCCAAGGCTGGCGCAGTTGGACACAAACCAGCGCAAGTCCGTTTTTTGCGCGCAATGAATTGGTGAAAATTGCGCCAAACTACGTCAATGGGCGGCTCGACATCCTGACGTTGATGCAAGACCACCCCGAGCCCACATCCTTTGCGCTCTCATTCATCAATGGCGAATCGAGGGGGCTGGGCCGCAACAGCATGCTCCCGCCCGCCGATAGCGAAGAGGGGTACAGCTACATTCCCATCGACATGGTGAAACCCCACGAAGATACCGTATACATACTGGCGAACCGCCGAAACGAGGCGCTCAACCACGAGAGCATTTACCTGCTGACCTACGCCAACCCTATGGCGCCTCCGCCGGCGGGGCAGTGGGCATTGCTGGCCAGTACGCCCATCTACGACGTGGAAGGCGAACTGGCGCGGGCGTTATCGTTACGCCAACTGCCCGACGGCAACCTGGCGATATTGGGACAAACAACGCAAGCCGGTATGGCGGATGTGACGCTGACCAAAATATCCCCTACAGGCAGCATAAGCTGGAACAATGTATATGCCGCTCCGGCTACATCGGAAAATGTGGTAGAAATGGCCTTGGCCCAGGACGGCAGCTTTTATATCCTGTACATCGAAACCGACGCCGCCCAAACGCCCGTTGCCAAAATAATGACCATCGACGCGCTGGGCGAGATGACGGCTTCTTTTGAAGTTCCTCTTTTGCCGGCCACCGATCTTCCGCAGGATATGATCCGGACGGCCGACGGCGACCTCGTCATTGCCGGCCACAACGCCCTCGGGGCGGTATTCCTGCACCGCTTAGGCGCCGATGGCCAGTTTCGCTGGCGGCGCAGCTACCCTACCGACACTTATGTGGCCGCAGCCAACGCCCTCATCGAAGACGCCGGGCATAACCTGTTGGTGGCGGGCAGCATCACCCCCAACGGCGATACCGGCAGCAACGGCTTCTTAGCCAAACTCAGCGCCGACGGCACGCCCCTGTGGGAGCGCACCATCCCGCGGCAGTCGCCCAACGGGGTTTTTGCCGACGACTGGTTCAACGACCTCATGCAGCTCCCCTCCGGAGGCTACCTGATGGCCGGCGCGCGACGCACCCAGGCGCCGCCGGAGGGCACATTCACCTACTTAGTAAAAACCGATAGCCTGGGGCTCATCTATGGCGGCAACATCAGCGGCAATGTATTCCGCGACCTCGACGCCAACTGCGCCCTCTCGGCCGCCGACGCCCCCATAGGCGGCTGGGTAGTGCAAGCCGTCGACGGCGACCGAAATTACTACGGCCCCACCGACGCCGACGGCAACTACAGCTTTCCCGTGGAGGCCACCATCGCCAATCCGGGCAACTACGTCGTGTCTGTCTTCTCTCCGTCGCCTTACTGGAGGCCCTGTCAAAATCATATCCCCTTATTTGTTGAATATCAATCTTCTGTCACGGCCGACTTCCCCATGCAGGCCGATGTGGAATGCTCTTATGTTCAGGCCAACATTGCCAGTACGCCTTTCCGGATATGCGACACCACCCAGATAAGCGTATCCTACTGCAACATAGGCTCCGGCATAGCCGAAGACGCCTACCTGCAAGTAACCCTCGACCCCGCCCTCAGCTTTCTGTCGGCTTCTGTACCGCCTGCGGCCATATCCGGCAACGTCTATACCTTTACCCTCGGCAGTATAGAAGTCTTCGACTGTGGAGAAATACACATCTCGGCCGTCGTCAACTGCGATAGCGCCGAGCTTGGGGATATCCTGTGTATTGAAGCTGATGTTTTCCCCGACACCCTTTGCAGCATCCCCGAAAACTGGTCGGGCGCTCTCGTCAATGGCAGCTACGACTGCAACGACGACGAGCTGCGGTTTCGGCTCCGGAACGTAGGCGACGACGCCATGAGCGGCTCGCTGCCCTACGTGATCATCGAAGATGCCGTGCTGCTGATGGAAGGCAGCTTTGAGTTGGGCCCCGACGAGGAAATTCTCTCCGATCCGCTGCCCCAAAATGGCGCCGTTTATACCTTAGTGGCCCAGCAGGAGCCCGGCGCGCCCGGCGGGCAGGTCATTGCCCTCAGCATCGCCGGCTGCAACGCCACTCCGCCCGCTCCCTTCGGCCAATACAACGGCAACCCTTACACCGGCAGTCTCTGCCGCACGGTAGTAGGCTCTTACGACCCCAACGACAAATTGGCTTACCCCGCCGGCCAGGGCGACGACCACCTCATCTTGCCCAATACCGATATTCTCTACACCATCCGATTCCAAAATACCGGCACCGACACCGCTTTCCGGGTCGTCATCCGCGATACGCTCTCCGAAAACCTCAACCTGGCCAGCGTGCAACCCGTAGCCGCCAGCCACCCCTACCGCTGGAACTTTGAGGAGCAAGCCTTGGTATTCTACTTCTACGACATTGCGTTGCCCGACAGCGCCGCCAACCCCGAGGCTTCGCAGGGTTTTGTGCAGTTCAGGGTACGGCAGCGCCCCCACCTGCCCGCCGGCGCCTACATAGGCAGCAGCGCCAGCATCTACTTCGACTTCAACGACCCCATACAAACCAACGTCGCCTTCCACACCGTAGCCGGGTTCATCGACCTCGTCAATGAGGCCACCGTCGTCGCCACGCCCGCCTGGGCCGTCAGCATAGCGCCCAACCCGGTAGTACATACCGCCTGGATACGCCTCGACGGCGCCCCCTGGCCCGCCGAACAATTGGAACTACAGCTCTTCGATGCCACCGGCCGCGCCGTAAGTCGCCTGCCCGGCAGCGCCGAGGGCTTCCGCTTCGAGCGGGGCCGCTTGCCCGCAGGCCTCTACCTGTTCAGCATAGGGCATCCCGAAGGCGGCTGGTTGGCCAGCGGTAAGATTATGGTAGCGCCCTGAAGGTATCGGTAGTCTTCACCATGCAGCCGCTATGCCTCTACCGGAGGTATGGCGGCTGTCTTTTTTAGGGGCCTGCCCCGCATAGCATCCTCCTCCGGGTTAGCCGCCTGCGCGGGGCCGCTACGCTACGGGCTCGCTCATCGCTCGGCCGGCGCCCTTTGAGGGGCGCCGTCTGGCGGCTTGAGGCCGCCACCCCTTCGCATCGCTAGGCCGGGCCAATGCCCTCCAACAACCGATAGTCTGATGTGAAATTAATGAATCTTGGCTCGGAAAACTACACCTTCCAACGCCTCGCCCAAGCCCGGCAGCGGGCAGGCAGGACGGCGCGCAGGCACAGGCGCAGGCGCTCGGCCCGGCGGAAGCCCAGCAGGTTGAACGCCATTCTGTAAACAGAGGGAAAAGACGCATTGAAGAGCGCTCCCTTTGGCTTGTCCGCTCCTATTAAATGCGAATAAAAATTAGCGGCTTGATTTTGGCGGGTTGTTGCGAGCCCTCTCAAATAGAAAAGGAGCCGACTTTTCAGCTCAGGCCCATGAGCAATCCAAACCTCATTTTTGTACCGTTGCAAATAGCGAAGCACTTTTAGCCGCAGTGCAAGCTGGAGGCGCAAGCTGTACGGCTCGTTAAGCGCAGAAATGCTGCCTGCTCTTTCTCTAACCACAACACCGGTAATCGGATCAAAGATCACTCCATCATGCCGTTGTAGTATCCTGAACATGAGATCAAAATCCTGCTGAACAGGAAGCGAATCGCGCCAGCCTCCGATCTGTTCGAGATAATCTCGATTAAAAAGATTGGAAGACGTAATGCCCAGATTATGCCCTAACTCAACCCAGACATTGAGCTCTGGTTTTTTTATTTGCTCTTTACCGGTTGAAGTTAAATAAATGTATGCTCCGGCGATAAAAGGTGAATCGCCCCCCACCAACCCCATCTGCCGGCTTATTTTGCCGGGCAGCAGTACGTCGTCGGCATCCAAAAATTGTATCCATTGGCCGCGGGCGGCGCGCCAGCCGGTATTGCGGGCCGCCGGCGCTCCGCGCCGGGCTTCTTGCAGCACCCGAATGCGTTGCGGGTGCTGCCGGGCATAGGCATACAATACAGCTAAGGTGTCGTCGGTGGAACCATTGTCGACGGCAATGATCTCCAGCAGGGGATAATCCTGGGCTAAGGCCGAGTTGAGGGCATCGGCTACCCACTCGGCTACGTTGTAGCAGGGAATGACCACAGACACGTACATACTGCAAAGACGCATTTGGCTTCAAGTTGTGGTAGCGTAATGATATGCTTGACAGATTGGCAAATAGCCTTAGTCATTTCATTACTTTTTGAAAAAGGTGAGAAACTGATTGCAAAAACTTAAATAAACGCTTAATCATCGTCATTTTCTCTCTGTGTATCTACACCGTCTTCTGACTCTCCGCCGCTTTGGGTTCCAATTGCGCCACTCCTGATTTCTGTATGGCGAATCTGACCGCCAAGGTAGCCCGTGCGGGCCATGGCGCCAAATACCACTATGCCGAGCAAAGCAGAAACGAGCAGGAGTGCCTTGGACAAAGCTGGGTTGACTTTGTGGAAAACCAATGTAACCAATGAAAGCAGGCCTAAGGCCTCCATCAGCCAAAGCGCTACGGTTGCTGCATCTTCGTGCGCTTCAATCAAGCCTTCTGATACTCCGGCTAAGCCTTCGACGGATTCTTCGGCGGGCTCGCCGGTGAGAAAGACGGGGATGGCAACTACAGCCATCCCTACCCAGGTTAAAAGGGCAGCATTTTTAACCTCTTTGGAAGTGATAAAGTAGCCGTAGATCATAACGCCTAAGCCCAAAAGGGAGCCAATGATGGGAAAGTGGTTGAGCAGGAGATGCAGATGTGTTGCGTCCATTTTTTTAGTTTTTTGAGTTTTGAAAAACCGCTGGCATGACTAGTACCGCCATCCTTGGTTTGTATTCCATTTTTATCAGCACCTACGACTTGCCTGTTGACGCTACCGCCGACATCGTTGTCGTCCGTATCTGACAGGACAAAGTTGTATGTGGCCAGCTTAAAACAACCTTTGATTTTTCTTAAAATCAGCTTAAAAAAGAAGTTGACAACCAAGGAGGTCTTATACAGTTAGTATTGGCAGGTTTTGGCGAAAGAATGCGGGCGCTTCGCTTAACCCCGGCGCTTACACAAAATGCAAAGACACGCCGCAGGCGCTACAAAAACTTCAGGGTGAGCACCATACCTTTTCCCACGTCGCTTTTTACTGAAATAGCGATATGTTCGAGCATCGCAATTTTCTGTACAATGGAAAGCCCCAGCCCGCTACCGGGCACATGGGAACTGCGGGAAGCATCGGCACGGTAAAACTGGTTAAACAGGAAAGGTACTTGTTCGGCCGGAATACCCGGGCCATCGTCAGCAATTGTGAGGGCGCGGGCTGTTTCATCCCAAGTACAGTAGATGTAGCCATTTTCAGAGCCGTATTTGAGCGAATTTTCAAGTAAGTTGCTAATCATTATTTCAAGGAAAGCAACATTGGCCATTACTGCGGCGTCAGGTTGAATATCGATTAGCAGGTTCATCTGACGTGCAATCAGCTCTTTCAGCATCCCTGTTTTTAGTGCCTCTAAGAGGGCGTATAGCGAGACGGACTGTTTTTGAGGGGAAATAGCCCCTGATTGCAGCCGGGCGAGTTGTAGCAGGCGGTCGAGTAGTAGTTGCATCTTATCTATTTCCCTGATGACCTGACCGATTTTATCTTCATAGTGTTCTGTCGTTCGCGGCTTCCTGATGAGCACCTCCAATATTCCACGAATGGCGGTTAGCGGCGTGCGCAACTCATGAGAAGCATCGGAGGTAAACTGTTTTTCCCGATTGAAGCTGTTTTCGATGCGCTGAAGCAGGTCATTGAAGGCCTGCGCCAATTGTCGCACTTCGTCTTCATTGGGAGGGAGTGCCAAGCGTGTATTCACATTCGTTTCGTCAATAGCCTGGGTTCCGCGGATGAGCTTCTGAACAGGGGCGATGCTGCGGGCGGCGGCAATCGATACTGCAAAGTAGAGTATTAGCAGGGTGAGCGGAAAAGCGATAAAAAGGGTGGTGCGCAGATTTTTCAAAACAACAGTTGATTCTGCCCGAGAAATACCAATACTGAGCTGGCCTATAATTTCCCCTTTATCGTTTTTAAGCGGGAATTGGCCCAATCGGATAGGCTGTTTTTTCAGGCTGGTATTATAAAAAAGGGGGTTCCAAAGAGCCGCCGTGTATAAAAACCGGTCGGTGATGAGGTTAGAAGAGCGGAACAGCAATTTTCCATTTTTATCCGTCAACTGTAGGAACGTGGGGTTAATTTCCTCTACCTCATGCTCTTGTTCTTCCCATTCAGCGATTTGGGCAACTATAATAGAATCACCTTCAAAACCGAGGCTCCGGATTACGTCATCATACTCGGCCCTAATATCTTGGTCGAGATGGCTAAATGCTGTATGAAAAACAACCTCATACACTACCCAAAACACAACGCTGATAATGGCGGCAACTGCCATGAGGTTATATAAAGCAATGCGATTTTTAAAGCTTAGTTTCATACATCGTCATTGATTCGGTAACCCACCCCCCGAATGGTTTGGATAAAAGATGCCTGCCCCGGGGCATCCAGTTTTTTTCGCAAAAAATTGATGTATACATCAATAATAGAGGTATCTCGATCAAAGTTGACATTCCAAATTTTTTCAATTATCCAGGTACGGCGAGTTATTTTGCCTTTGTTGCGCAAAAGGAATTCGAGTAAAGCAAATTCCTTTTGGGTTAATTCTACTGACTGACCGTCTTTCTCTACCCTGTGGGTTTCCAGGTTGAGTTCAATATCGCCTACGCGAAATACCGTCTGACTACCTGCCGGGGTTCGCAGCAACACCCTTATCCGGGCGAGCAATTCCTCAAAGGCAAAGGGCTTGCGCAGGTAGTCGTTGGCGCCTGCTTCGAGGCCAAACACTACATCATCAACACTATCTTTAGCCGTTAAGAAGATAATAGGCGTTTTTTGGTTTTCTTTCCGCATCTGCCGGCATATTTCTATGCCGCTCAGCCCAGGCATCATCCAATCCAATAGCACCACATCGTACACTTCCACGTTGTTGAGCGCCATGCGGAGGCCATCCTTGCCATTGTAGACAACATCTACGGCATAGCCCTCTTCTTCCAATCCTTCCTGAATAAAATTGGCGATGGCAACCTCGTCTTCTACCAGCAAAACTCTCATACCTCTATTTTAACAAGCGCTGGGATATGAACGGACACTACCTATCCGGCACGCCTAAGGTTAACAAATATAGCCGTATAATTTGATTTACTGACAATATATCATTCCCCCGGCAAGTTCCAGGTATGGATTGTCACGTTTGAAACCTGTTTCTGTCTGCACGCCGTATAAAAGTTGTTTCAGTTTTTGCATTCATGCCCGATATAGCGTATTTTGCATATCGAAGCTGCTTACCTCTCCACGCGACGAGCCGAGCGGCCGGTTTAAACAACTACTGAACAGAATTGCCATGTTAACGATTGACAACTATCTGGATAGTCATTACATCCATCGAAGCAATTGGCTAAGGGCAGCCGTATTGGGCGCAAATGACGGCATTATTTCCATTTCAAGCCTTGCCATCGGCGTAGCCGCTGCCAGCTCAAGCAGAGAACCCATCGTTTTGGCCACTGTAGCAGGTCTTGTTGCCGGCGCGTTGTCTATGGCCGCAGGGGAGTATGTGTCTGTAAGTTCGCAGACGGATACCGAAAAGGCCGATATTGAAAGGGAGATGAAAGAACTGGAAGCCATGCCTGAAGAAGAGCTGAAAATATTAGCTCAAATTTATGAGCGGAGGGGTTTAAAGAAGGAAACCGCCATGCAGGTAGCGCAGGAATTAACCAAAGCAGATGCACTGGGAACTCATATACGCGATGAATTAGGCATTAATGAAATTAGCCAGGCAAACCCCATACAGGCTGCGTTGGCATCAGGAGCTGCGTTTAGCGTTGGCGGGATATTGCCCCTGTTGGTCATTCTGCTTGCGCCCGTAAAAGGGATGGAATACTGGCTATATGGGGCCACTATCGTTTTTTTGACCATCCTGGGGATAACTGCGGCAAAAACAGGAGGGTCAAGCGTCTCCAAAGCAATCATCAGAATTACCGTTTGGGGAACCATCGCCATGGGGATATCGGCATTGGTGGGTTTACTCTTTGGCGTAAGCACTGCTTTTTAAGGCGCATACCCGGATACTGGCCGGCCAGGCTGAAATCTTGTGCCTAACGGCGGGAGGCTTTGGTCATGGATTGTGGGCAGGCAAGGTTTTTTCTATAATTGAAGTCAGATGATTGGGGGGTCGGCCCAGGGGGTGCAGCGGTATGCGTGAGGCACGAGCGCATAAGAGCGGAACACCCGGCGCCGCGCAAGTAGCTACGCGGAGGCGGATGGTATGCGGCGGGGCCCCAAAAAAAATCCGTTAACCCAATAAGCCGGCCAGCCAGTGATGCAGATCGAAGAGGGTGAAGACGGCGAGAAGGATAACGGCCACCAAGATGCGGTAGGCCCAGAGGCCGGCCTGGGGGTAGCGCGAAGCGTATTGAGCGGTAATATAGCCCCCGAACGTTTGGCCGACGGCCATGAGGGCGCCGTACTTCCAGTCGATGAGGCCGTTCCAGTGGAAGATGATGAGTGCAATGAAGGTAAAGACGGCGATGATGAAGCCCTTCATGGCATTGGCGTCGATGAGGCCGAAGCGGGCGCCCAGCACGGTAGCGGCTAAGAAGAAGATGCCCATGCCCATCTGAATGAAGCCCCCGTAGAAGCCTAAGGCCAGAAAGACGGGGATGACGATGGCCAATCGGGGGCGGGAAGCAGCCTCGGTGGGGCGCAGCCAGCGCGACGGATCGACGAGGATAACGAAGAGCATGAGCAGCATGAGGTACTTAAAAACGGTCTGAAACTGGTCGTTGCTCACGCGGGTGGCTACCAGCACGCCGGCTACGGCGCCTATGCAGGCGCATACGAGATAGACGCCCGACTGGCTGAAGTTGAGGCGACCGTTGCGGTAAAAGCTCCAACTGCTGGCGGCCGATTGGGTGAAGATGCCCACCCGGTTGGTGCCGTTGGCCAGCGTGGGCGGCAGCCCCAGTACTTCGGTGAGGATGGTGAGGGTAATAACCGAACCGTTGCCGGCTAAAGTATTGATGCAGCCCGCTACAAACGAGCCGGCTAAGGCGAGGATATAGCTCCAGATCATGGGGGCAAAGGTAGAAAAAGCCGCTATCTTTGCGGAGTTTTCCAATCAACGGAGGCATTAGGCGCCATGAATTACCAGCAGATACTGCGCGAGATCAACGATGAGCTTGAGCCCTACCGCTTAGAGGGGCGGGCCGCCGATTACATTCCCGAGCTGGCACGGGTAGACCCCAATAAGTTTGGCATCAGCTTGGTTTTTCTCGATGGGCGGCATTATGCTTTTGGCGACCATGCCGAGCGCTTTTCGATACAGAGTATTTCCAAGGTTTTCGGAGTAGCGGCAGCCTTTGCACTGGAGGGCGAGGCGCTGTGGAAGCGGGTGGGCGTAGAGCCTGCGGGCGCGCGCTTCAACTCGCTGGTGCAGCTCGAATATGAAAATGGCATTCCGCGCAACCCCTTCATCAATGCCGGCGCAATAGTGGTATGCGATGTGCTGATCTCGCGGCTCAGGAACCCCAAAAGTGAAATGCGCGCATGGGCGCGCCGCATGTCGGGCTGCCCCGACTTAGACTACAACCCGCTGGTGGCGGCCTCAGAGCGGGAAACGGGCTTTCGGAATGCCGCTTTGGCCAACTTCCTCAAATCGTTCGGCAATCTGCACAACGAGGTCGACGAGGTGCTGGACCTATACTTTCACCTTTGCGCGCTGGAGTTGTCGTGCGATGAGTTGGCGCGGTCTTTTTTGTTTTTTGCCAACCACGGCCAGGCCCCCAACCTGCCGCCCATACTCACGCGCAGCCAGACCAAGCGCCTGAACGCCCTGATGCAAACCTGCGGCTTCTACGATGAGGCCGGCGAGTTTTCGTTTCGGGTGGGCTTGCCCGGAAAAAGCGGCGTAGGCGGCGGTATTGTGGCCGTACACCCGCAGCATTACAGCGTAGCGGTATGGAGCCCAAGGCTCAATAAAAAGGGCAATTCGGTGCTGGGCATGCACGCCCTGGAACTGCTGACTTCCAAGTCGGGGTTGTCGATCTTTTAGCGCCTTTGTCAATATAGCACCCGCATAGGATAAGATAAAGGTAGCCTGCCCGGCCGGGCTGCCCCCAATTTTGCAGCATGATGAATGCAATAGAATTCAACCCGCGTTACAGCCGCCTGGCTGTAACCCTTGTTTTTAGCCTCAATGGCTTTATGTACGCCAACTGGGTATCGAGGCTGCCCCGATTGCAGGAGCAGTTTGGGCTCAACCACGGCCAATTGGGCAGCGCTCTGCTGGCCATATCCTTAGGGGCGCTGTTGTCGATGCCCCTTACGGGCTGGGCCATTGTGAGGGCCGGCAGCCGCCGACTGACGACGCTGACGGCCTTCCTGATTTGCTGTATTACGCCGGCGATCCCGTGGATGCCCGCTTATGGGGCGCTATTGGCCCTGTTTTTTGCGCTGGGCCTGACGGTAGGCTCTTTAGACGTGTCGATGAATGCCCAGGCGGTAGTGGTAGAGCGCCGATTGGGCAAGCCCATCATGACTTCCTTTCACGCCTGGTTTAGCGCAGGTATGATGCTGGGGGCGGGCAGCGGCGCCCTGTTCAACCGATTGGAATGGCCTATGACCCAGCATCTGCTGTTGGTGGCCGCTTTTCTGGCGCCGGTAGCCGCATGGGCTTCCCGGCATCTGGAGCGCGATGATGTGGCGGCTTCCGGGCCGGCCGATCCGGCGGAAGCTTCGGGCGCCCGGCGCCGCTATACGCCCCAATTGGTGGCTTTAGGCCTGATCGCCTTTTGCTGTATGCTGGCCGAAGGCGCCATGGCCGACTGGACGGCCAACTACCTCGAAAAAGTGGCTCAGGCCGGCCGCTATTGGGCGCCCATAGGACTGGCGGCTTTTACGGGAGCTATGACGGTGGGGCGCTTTATGGGCGACCGGCTCCGGCTGCTGCTGGGCGATGAGCGCCTGTTGCGCGCCGGCAGCATCACGGCCTTAGCCGGCTTAGGGCTGGCGTTGGCCTGGCCTACGGTAGCCACCGGCGTAGCCGGCTTTTTTGGGGTAGGCCTGGGGCTGTCGAGCATTGTACCCATTGCTTACAGCACTGCCGGAAAGACGCCGGGCGTACCGCCGGGCGTAGGCATCAGCGCCGTGACAAGCATTGGCTATGCCGGCTTTCTGCTGGGGCCGCCAGTGATCGGCTGGATTGGCGACTGGCAGGGCCTGCGCCTGGGGCTGGCCTTTGTATGGCTGTTGTTGCTGGTGATGGTAGCGCTTACCTGGAAGCAACCTACCGACGGCGCATCGAGAACGAGCAGGCGCTCTTCGTCTTATTCATTGCCCTGATCGACGATGTCGAGCAGGGTGCGAAAGGCCACGTATTTGCCGCTGAAATGGTGGGCGTGCTCGGCTTGAAGGGCTGCGGCAAAGCGCTCCTGATAAATATTGAAGGAAGCCCTGCTATGGGCTAAGTATTGCACAGCGTAAGTAATGCCGTCTTCTTCTTCATCGCCCAGCAGGCGGCAGAGCTTGTATTCGGCAAACATACCTGTGGCCATCACATCGGGAATGTGCCTGTTGAGCATCCACTGCTTCCACTCTTCGTGAGCCGTGTGGTCGATTTTGATGGTAATGTTATATAGCACCATAACAAGGCGAAGGTATAAAAAAGCTGAACAGTGCAATAAAAAATTTGCATAACGAAAGCGGGGCCTCCCTGAATCAATCAGGAAGGCCCCGCCAATTTGTACCCTGTAAAAGATGCTTAGCCGGCAAAGGCAGCCGCCACAATGGCCTCCTGCTGCTGGTCGTGCACTTTTTTGAAACCCGTAGCCGGAGAGGCGCTGGCCTTGCGGGCGATGGGCCTGAGGTTGACCTTCAGGCCGTGCTCTTCGCTGAGGAACATGGCCTGCATATAGTACCAGGCGCCCATATTGGCGGGTTCTTCCTGTACCCAATACACCTCCGCTTCGCTGTATTTCCTGAAGATGGCCTGAAGCTGCTTGGCAGGCAGCGGATACAGTTGCTCTACGCGCACTACGGCTACGTCGTCGTGTTGGCCCTCGCGCTTGCGCTGGACGAGGTCGTAGTATACTTTGCCCGTGCAGAGCACTACCCGGCGGACTTTCTTGCCCCCGCGAGCGCCAACGGCCGCATCGTCAATGACTTCCTGGAAGGCCGTGCCCGCTACAAAATCTTCGATGGGGCTCACACACTCGGGATGGCGCAACAGCGATTTGGGCGACATCACCACCAGCGGCTTGCGGAAGGGGCGGGCCAACTGGCGGCGCATGAGGTGGAACAGGTTGGCCGGCGTAGTGCAGTTGGCCACGGTCATATTAAACTCGGCGCAGAGCTGTAGGTAGCGCTCTAAGCGGGCGCTGGAGTGCTCGGGGCCCTGGCCTTCGTAGCCGTGAGGGAGCAACATCACCAAGCCGCTCATACGCTGCCACTTGCTTTCGCTGGATGAGATGAACTGGTCCATCATTGTTTGAGCGCCATTGGAAAAGTCGCCAAACTGGGCTTCCCAGATTACCAGCGTATCGGGGTTGGCTAAGCTGTAGCCATACTCAAAGCCCAGCACGGCAAATTCCGACAGCAGCGAGTTGTAAATGCGGAATTGACCCTGATCCGGGCTCAGCCGGCTGAGGCGATTGTAGGCGTGGTAGTCTTCGCTGTCGCGCAGCACAGCATGACGGTGGCTGAAGGTGCCCCGGCGCACATCCTGACCGCTGAGGCGTACGTCTTTACCTTCCATCAGGATGGAGCCGTAGGCCAGCAGCTCGCCCATAGCCCAGTCGTACTGGTTTTGTTCGATCTGCTTTTCTTTGCCCTTGAGCAGGCGGTTTACCTTTGACAGGGGCTTGAAGTCGTCGGGCAGGTTCTGTAGCTTATCGATGATGTGCTTGAGGCGATCGAGGGCTACGCCCGTTGGAGGCGAGGTTTCAAAGTCTTTGGGGTTGTTGGTCTTTTTGAGCTGGCGCCAGGCCTGCTCCGGCTCCTGATAAGTGTAAGGCAGCGGTTTTTCGCGTATTTCATCAAGGCGCGCCTGAAGGTGGTTCCAGAAGGTTTGCTCCAACTCGTCGGCCAAGGCCTTTTCCATATCGCCTCGTTCAACGAGGCGTTTGGTATACACCTCCCGCGGGTCGGCATGCGCATTGATGAGGGCGTACATCTCCGGCTGGGTAAACTGCGGGTCATCGCCTTCGTTATGGCCGTGGCGGCGGTAGCAAACGATGTCGATGAAGACATCGGTATTGAACTCCTGGCGGTACTGGATGGCCATTTCGCAGGCAAAGACCACTGCCTCCGGGTTATCCCCATTAACGTGGAATACCGGCGCCTGCACTACGGCGGCTACCCCGGTACAATACGTGGAAGAGCGGGCGTCGTCGAAGTCGGTGGTGAAGCCCACCTGGTTGTTGATGACAAGGTGGATGGTGCCGCCCGTTTTATAACCTTCCAGTTGGCTCATCTGGATGGTTTCAAATACGATACCCTGCCCGGCTACGGCGGCGTCGCCGTGGATGAGAATGGGCAGGATGCGGTCGTAGTCGCTTTCATATAGGATGTCGGCCTTGGCGCGGGCAAACCCCTCTACAACGGGGTCTACGGCCTCAAGGTGAGACGGATTGGGCACGAGCTTGAGATGCGCCAGCTTGCCATCGGCGGTTTCTACCTGACTCGAAAAGCCGAGGTGGTATTTTACATCGCCGTCGCCAAAGCTCATATCAGGTACAGCCATGCCTTCAAATTCGTTGAAGATCTGGGCGTAGGTTTTGCCCATGATGTTGGCTAATACGTTGAGGCGGCCCCGGTGCGCCATCCCGATGATGATTTCCTCTGTTTTGGCTCGGGTGGCTTCATTGATGATGGCGTCGAGGGCGACGATGGTGTTTTCGCCGCCTTCCAGTGAAAAGCGCTTTTGCGCTAAGTACTTGGTGTGCAGGAAGCGCTCGAACATGGTAGCCCCGTTGAGCTTCTCCAAGATGCGGCGCTTTTTCTCCATGCTGATGCCAAACTGTTTGTCGGGCTGAATGGCCTCGATGCGGGTGCGCAGCCAGCGACGCTTTTCCCGATCGGCGATGTGGTGGTATTCAAAACCAATTTCACCGGCATAAACCTCTTTCATCCGGCTGATGATCTGGCGCAGGGTGGCGTTCTGCAGCCCGATTTCATGCCCTGCAAAAAACAACCGATCGAGGTCGGCTTCACTAAGGCTGAAGTTCTCTAAGTCGAGCATCGGCCGCCGGTCGCGGCGCGGCTTGAGGGGGTTGGTGTGAGAAAGCAAATGCCCCCGATCCCGGAAAGCCTTGATGAGCGCCAGTACCCGCAACTCTTTAATCATCTGTTCGGAATCGGCCGGAACGCCGGCAGTGCTGCCACTGCCGGCATGGCCATTGCTGCTGAGGGCAAAATCAAAGCCCTGAAAAAATGACCGCCAGCTCGGCTCCGTCTGCTCGGGATCCCGCTGATATTGCTCGTAAAGCTGTTCGATATACGCCGGATGGGCGTTTGAAATCGCTGAAAAATCGCTCATGAGGTTAGAAGTCGTATTTGAGCTGCTAAAATATATAGAAAACGGCATGTTTGCTAAAAAGTTTGGCTTTCCATTGCTTGAAAAACCAAACTTTTGCTGCTGTAGTTCAGCAAGCCAAAATTCATGAATTTTAGCTTGCTGAACTACATAAATGCTTTTTTAGTAAAAAAGCGTGCATTGGCAGCGCAAAGTTGCGATTTTTCCTTTGCCATCACAAGAAAACCCACCAGCTTTGGCGAGAAAATGACAGTTGACCCAACAGGAGCTCAAACTGCTTTTTTTAACCCACAAAACCTCCGCTTCAACATGCAGGTACACTCGCTTATTGTTCATGAGATAGAAAAAGAGTCCGAGTCGGCCGACGCCCGCTTGTTTTTAAGCCGGCAGCCCGCCGCTGCCGACGATCGTTCTGCCGGGCTATGCGCCCGCCTCAACCAGGTTTTTGAGCAAAAAAGCGACGTACTCCAGGGGTATTTGTCCTCACCTGAGGATGCGCTTTTTCCGGGCTATTTGCAGCACTTCGCCGACGAGGGTTTTTCGCGCGCGGCTTTTACCACATTCTCCCGCGAAACCATGCAGGCCTTGCAGTTGAGCCTTCAGGGGGTTGCGGGCGCCAAGGGCGGCTATCTGGTTTATGCGCACTACCAAACCGCCGAAGATCTGCCCTGGTTGGGTATCTTTTTGGTGCGCAATACCGAGGGACTGGTTTTTCGGCACGACGCCGCGGGTAGTTCTTATGAATTGGGCGATGTAACTTACCTCAACGTCGACCGCCTGGCGCTGGCCTGCCGCATCCGGCTCGACCGTTACGAGCAAGGCGGCGGCCGCTGCGTGGAAGTGCTCAAGCACGCCCGCAGCCAAAAGGAAATTTCCGACTATTTCGTGCACTGGATCGGACTGGAACGCCCCGCCAGCAGCCGTGAAATGACCCAGACTTTTCTCCAGGTAGTGCAGGCGCTACCCGCTCCGGTAGATGAAGACAGCGGCGAAACCCTCCCTGCGGAGGTTTTTGAAGAGCGCGCCCTCAACTTCGCCGTCACCAGGCCCGCCAGTACCGTCAGCGTTAAAGCATTTGAAGAAGCCTTCTACGGAGGCGAACCTACCGTACAAAACTACCTCCACGATCAGGGCCTCGAATTAGACGACGAGTTTCGGGTAGACAAAAGCGCCGTGCGCCAGTTTTACAACTACAAATTGGCCGACGCCGGGCTGTTTGTACACTTCACCCGCACCCACCTGCGCAATGGCCTCATCAGCCTCGACGGCGACGCCATCGTGCTGCATGCGCCCGGCTTAGCCGATCAACTGCGCGATATACTAGCCGATGAAGAGGGATAGCCGCCCTGTAAAAGCCTTAGTTGGTCTTCCAGAAAAAGGGCGTAAACAACACCAGAATGGTAAAGAGTTCAAGCCTGCCCAACAGCATGATAAAGCTCAACACCAACTTGGCCCCGCCGCTTAGCCACGAGAAATTATCTACCGGGCCTACCTCGCCTATGCCCGGCCCTATATTGCCTAAGCAGGTGGCGGTAGCCCCAATAGCCGTGAGAAAATCGATGCCCATAAAGGCCAGCACCAGCGACCCTCCCAGAAAGGTGAGCAGGTATACCAGCAGAAAAATGATGATGTGGGTAATGATCCTCCCGCTTACATTATGCCCGTTGAGCTTCAGGGGCACCACCGCCCTCGGGTGCAGTATGCGCTTGAACTCGAGGTAAGAATTTTTAAAAAAAACCAAATGCCGGATAATTTTGATGCCGCCTGCCGTAGAGCCCGCACAGGCGCCTACAAAAAGCAGGATAAAAAACAACAGCGTTACACCTTCGCCCCACTGAGTATAATCGGCTGTAATAAACCCCGTAGTGGTCATCACCGACACCACCTGAAAAGTAGCGTCGCGGAACGCCTGCTCCCAGCTTTCATAGCCGCTCATCTTTATATTGATAGCAACCACCAGCGATAAAGCCAGCGTCAGAAATAAATAGGCTCTGAACTCATCGCTGGCCCACACCCTGCCAAACCGCCGCTTGAGGGCAAAGTAGGTAATGGTGAAGTTGTTGCCCGCCAGAAACATAAAAACGATCAGCGTGTACTGAATATAAGGCGATGGGTAAGCGGCAACGCTGGCGTTGCGGGTTGAAAATCCTCCCGTGGCCATAGCCGTAAAGGCATGGTTGACGCTCTCGTACAGCGTCATACCCCCCAACAGAAGCAATACGACCAACCCAATCGTAAGGCCCACATAAATATACCAAAGCCGCTTGGCCGTTTCGCTGATGCGCGGGTGCAGCTTATCGCTGGTTGGCCCCGGCGATTCGGCTACAAACAACTCTACCCCGCCTATGCCCAGCAGCGGAAAAATAGCCACTGTAAACACAATAATGCCCAAGCCGCCAATCCACTGCGACAGGCTCCTCCAGTAGAGTATTCCTTCCGGCTGGGCTTCTATATCGCTGTACACCGACGCGCCCGTAGTGGTAATGCCCGAAACCACTTCAAAAATAGCGTCGGGTATCGTCGTCAAAGAGCCGCTCAGCAGGTAGGGCAGCGTGCCAAAAATGGCAAGAACAAGCCACCCTAAAGTTACGATGAGGTAACCCTCCCTTTTCCGGATGGCCATCTTATCGCCGGCAATAAAAAACCACAAGGGCGCCCCTACGCCCATACAAATGAGGCCCGACCAAAGCAGCGCCTTCCAGTCGGAACTACCGAAACTCCACGAAACCGGCAGCCCGGTCCACATCATCACGCCTATGAGTACCAGCAAAATACCCAGAAAACGCAATACAGGCCAATAGTTGATCATAACCGGCAGCTTAGGGGTTAGCGAAAGAGTTCTTCCAATTTGCCAATGGCTTCCGGCAGGGCAAAAACGATAACCTTATCGTCGAGCCGCAACTGAAAACTACCATCCGGTATCAAACTTTCCTGCCCCCTTATGACCCCCCCCACCAACGCCGTATGCGGAAAGTGCAGGTCTTTGAGCGGCTTCCGCGTAAGCTGGTTGTTCTTGTGTACAAGAAACTCTATGACCTCCGCATCCACGCCATGCAGCCCCGTAATGGCCTCCACCCGCCCCTTGCGCACATAGCGAAAGATGTTGTTGGCGGCAATAAGCTTTTTATTGATCAGCGTATCTACGCCAATGTTCTGCGAAATATGCGTGTATTCCTTATTCTCTACCTGGGCAATGGTTTTGTAAACCCCGTGGTTTTTGGCCGTAAGACAGGCAATGATGTTGGTCTCCGAGTTTTCCGTAAGCGCTATAAAGGCTTCCATCTGGCTCAACCCCTCCTCCTCCATGAGTGCAAAATTGCTGTAATCCCCCTTGATGATAAGGGTATTCCTCAGGTGCTCGCTCAATTCTTTACACCGCTGCTTATCCTTCTCTATAAGGGTTACGCTATAATCTTTTTCCAGGCGCATGGCCGTGGCCAAACCCTGATCGGTACCGCCCAGGATCATTACGCGCTTGACGCTGATCTGTTTTTTGCCCACAATGCGCTGGAGGTCGTCCATGCGCTCCCGCTTGGTGATGAAGTAGATGTGGTCGTTGCGCCGAAGCACCGTATCGCCCCGAGGAATGATGGTGCGATGCCCCCGCAAGATGGCAATGGGCCGCAGGTCGACCTCGGCGGCAAAAGTATTGATGTCGCGCAGCCGAATGTCTACCAGAGGCGAGTAATCGTCTAATGTTATGCCCACCAGACTGATCTTGCCCTCCTCAAACTCGAAGATGTCGGTAAACGTGCACTGCTTCACCAAGCGGTAAATTTCCTCCGCCGCTAATTGTCGGGGCGATATCAGGTTATCAATGCCTAAGTCCTTGAACATCTCCCGCTGCTCGCTGCACAGATACTCCTGGCTCGATACCCGCGCAATGGTATGCCGGGCGCCCATCTTTTTAGCCAATATGGCCGTCACCAAATTTGTCTTTTCCGACGTAGTTACGGCCAATACCAGATCAGCCCCGTCAATGCCGGCTTCCTTCAGCAGTTCCACCGAGGCCGCATCGCCGCGCAGCGTCATTACGTCTAAGTTGGCGCTGGCGTAGTCAAGCACGTCCTGGCTGCTGTCGATCAAAACAATGTCCTGATTCTCAAAACTCAGCAGATCGGCTAAGTGGAAACCTACATCACCGGCCCCGGCAATGATAATTTTCATGATGGCGTGTCAATTTAGCTCCATATCCACCACAAAACATAGTCTTCATGCGTTATGGAATATGAGCGATATTAGCTTCGCAAAGGTCATAAGCTTTGCCGACTTACAATAATAAATCGCTCATTTTACTACATTTAGAGCCAATAAACACAAAAAGGTATGAAAATATTGATGGTTTGCCTCGGTAATATATGCCGCAGCCCGTTAGCGGAAGGCATTATGCAGGATAAAATCCGGCAACGACAGCTCGACGGCTGGGAAGTTGACTCGGCCGGAACTGGAGGCTGGCATGCCGGCGAACAACCCGACCCCCGCTCGATACGCACCGCCCGCCAACACGGAATAGACATCACCGGCCAACGCGCCCGGCAGTTCTCCCGCCGCGACTTCAAGCGCTTCGATCTCATCCTCGCTATGGATCAAAGCAACCTCCGCGATCTGAGCCAGTTGGCCAATACCGAAGACGAACGCCTGCAATTGCGCCTCATCCTCGAAGCCGCCTACCCCGGCAACACCCGCGAGGTGCCCGATCCCTACTGGGACGACAACGGCTTTGAAGCCGTCTTCCAGATGCTCGACGATGCCTGCGAGCGCATCCTCGACGCCATCGCCGCGCCCGCCGCACTCAGGGTCTAACCCGCCATCTGCGCTGCCGGTTGCCGGCGGGCATAGGCGCGCGCGCCCTCCTGCTGGTCGCGTGCCTCGTGTATGCTTTCAAGGTAAAACACCCCCGGCCGGGGCGCCACCCTGGCCCCAATCAGCCCCCGATGCAGTTGCTCATAAGTAGCATAGTCTATGGCCGTGCGCTTACCCAAACGCTCCATCAGCCCAAAACGCCCGGCCACCCCGGCCCAGTCTGCCGCCAATGCTACCTCAAATACCTTGCTCTTCGAGCCGCTGCCATACGCAAAGCAGCCAATCCGGTCGCCGGCCTTTAGGCTTCCGTCGGCGGCGTCGGCTTCCAGCAGGCTCATCAGCGACAGGAAGATGGAGCCCGTATACAAATTGCCCATCAACGACGAGGCCCTTTCGCCCTTCTCAATTTTATCCTGCACAAACTGCCGGTAAGCCGCCGTTTTCGTCACGGCCTTTACCCAGGCCGCCCAGCCCGGGTCATGTTCGCCCGTCGGCAGCGGCAGGCCCATAGCTTCTGCCAGCGCCTCGCCCTGGCCCTGGGCCAGCGCTTCCCGCAGAAAAACCTCTCCAAACATCCGCCGCGCCTGATAGGCATACGGCAGGTGAAAAGCCAGCCGATCCCAGTTGGCCGCCACGGGCCGGCCCGCAGGCAGCGCGTTCTTGCGCACATAATCCGTCAGGGCCTCCCCTATGCGCTGCTGGTAGCAGTCGTTCGAGTAAGGCCCGTCAAATACCGGCGTCGACTTGTGCAACTGCAACACCGCCTCGTTGCTGTCCAATACCCCATGCACCGCTATCGTCTGGTCCAGCCGGCCCAGCATAGCATCCACATCCACGTGGTTCCGATCGGCCAAATGCAGTATCTCCGCCACCAACTCATGCTTGCGCACCTGCCGAAGCGGCTTAAAAAAGTCGTGTACCGACCGCGTAGCCACCCCCCACTCGCCCTCAAAGCGCAGCAGACGCGGGTTGGCCTTCACCAGCACAGCTATGGCGCCGGCCCCCTGCGTATATTCGCCCCCCGAGCCCAGCTCGTACTTAGCCACATCACTGGCCACTACTATGCCTACCCGGTTGGGGTTGGCACGCACCCAGTCGAGGGTATTCTCCAGCGCATCCACCGCGCCGATACACGCAAAGGTGAGGTCTACCACATCGCAATGCAGCAGACAATCGGCCCCATAGTCGGCGCCCAGCGCCTGCGTCAGCATATCCAGCGCATAAGTAGCGGTGGGCTTGGCGCCATCCAACGCGCTCTCCGTACCTAAATATATCCGCCCTACCGAGCGGGGGTCCAAGTCATTGTTGCGCATCAGCGCCAACACCGCATTGGCCATAAAGGTAGCGGCATCTTCGCCTGCATCGGCCAGCGACATAGCCGTCAGGCCCAGCCCCTGGTTCAGCTTGGCGTACTCCAACTGGCGCGCGTCGGCCAGCGTTTCTATCGGCAAATAAAGCTGCGGCACATATACCGCCATATCGTCAATGCCTACGGCAATGGTTTGCGAAGCCATAAAAATGCTGTTTAAATCAAAAAACGGGCAGCAAAGATACGCCGGTTTATTCCGCTCCGGCCTGCATCAGCCATCAAAAACAGCCCACCGCCCCATAGGTTCAAACAAAATACCCCCGTTTTAGCGTTTGTCAGTCCACAAGCGCTATCAACAAAGTTATTTTGGGCGCTTCGCCCCCCGCATTTTCAACGGCGCCCCGCAGGAGGTAGCCGGGTACCGCCGCAGCAGCCTCCTCGTACTACAACTTTTCCTGCATACCGTAGCCCAGGCCCATAGCCATAGCGCTCTTCAAAGTTTGGGCGTGCCCCCCGGCCCCTTTGGCGCTATGCCCTGGCGAAAAGAAAGTTTTACAAGGGGCCGGGGGTCGGGCTATCCGGTCGCAGGAGCTCCCTTCTATCCCTCACGCGGGGCGATAAAACTATGGGTAGCAGCTTGCAAAAACCTTTTGGGCAGACTACATTTGTGTAAGCGTCCGAGATATATACGCACATTACTCGAATCGGGGTCGACCGGGTGCAGAGCTCTTTCGATAGACTCAACGAGTGAAAAGTTTTCTTATAAAACAGTTGACTTTATTTTAAACTTCCGTTAGCTTTGCACAGCACAGCCCCAAATGGCCTCCGGGCATAAGCGCACCGGGAGGCAGAGGAGCGAATGCGTCCATAGCAGATATTAACGAACCTATGACTAAGCAAAACATGAACTTCGCCTTTTACTTAGTCATAGGTTCGTCTATGCAATTTCCTGCTGAGGGATTGACGACAGTAGGGCTATGGGAAGGAGGGCGGTAAACATTAGTTCCGCACAATTAAAATGAACAAAATGAAAGATTTGACCAAGAATCATATAAGATGGCTAAAGGGATTTACTAAAGATCAATTTGATATTCTTGTCAAGGAAGTAATTCGGGCCTACTGGAATATTGATGATGTTGTAATCACGGATGGTAAAGGTGATGGGGGAATCGATATTAAATGTTATGAAGATAAAAGACATAACAAGATACCAGTACAAATTACTACCGAGCAAAATGTTTATTCCAAATTAAGAAGCGATTTACAAAAAATATCAGATGCAATTGAAAAAAATGGCTACTCAAACCAGTTCTTCTTTTTTTATTCAGGTAGCCCAGAAGAATCGAAAAAAGATGAGTTGGTAACTTATGGACGAGAAGAGTTTGGTATCGATCTTAATATTATTGATGCTAAATTTATTGGAACAATTGCAGAAAACCCGAAATATAGTTCAATTCGAGGTGTAATACGGGAGTTATTGGGCGATTTTTTAGATGCTGAGAAGATTAATTTTTCTGATTATGAAAAATTAAGATTTGACCTATTGATATATGGAAAAGAAACAACAGAGATAAAGAATAATATTGTTAGATCATTCCTGATCCATGAATTATTCAAGAATCATAGTTTTAACATAGATGCACTAATTGAAAAAACAATTGGATTTTTCAATCACTCCATTGATAAAGATTATTGTAAAAGGCAAATTGGTTGGCTTCGAACTAATCATAAAGTTGAGGCTTTTGGGGTGCTAAATAATGAGTTAAAATTATCCGAAAGTGAACACAACAGAATCACTTCTATAAAAGAAGAACTTGATTTCCAAGAAAGATATTTCAGTTTCCAAATAAAAGAAGTCTTGGTTGCTTATGGCATTGAAGCTGAATTTGAGAATGTCATCAAGAGGATTATAGATATATATCGAAAAAACTATAAACAGGATATTGAAGAGATAAAGGAAAACCCTGAAAGTGAATCTTTTGAGTCAAGAGCAATTAAGGATATTTTAAATTATTTTAAATCGGAGTTATCCCTAAAGGATGATGCTGAAACCATTGTTGAAGAAATTCTTCAGGTTTGTGAATACAATGACTACATACAAAGAATTGCCGCAGGGGAAGCATTTACAAATATTTCTAATCTCCCTAGAATTGAGGCATATCTTCGAAGACAACCGAAACCTGTTTACCTTGATACACCAGTTTTATTATATGCGTTGTGCTATTTCTATATGGACAATTCTAATTTCGACAACAATTATTATAAAATAACGAGAGACCTATTTAAGTATCATTCTAATGGAGTAATAAAGATCGAATTATTTACAACAGATCAATACATTAGAGAAACTGCATTCCAATTTCTTGATGCCTTCCGGCTGATTCCATTTACGAAGCATGATTTTTTTCATGAATTAGGTGACACTTCAAGTGTTTTTTACAAATTCTTTTTGTATTTGAAAAAATATCATGAAAATGAATATGAAGAAATGACTTTTGAAGATTTTCTGTATGATTTCGGGGTTAATGAATCATATTCTGAAAATCCTGATTTTTTGAATTATTTGGATGAATTTATTGGGGATATTTTCGAGAATAATGGTATAAAAATTGTAGACGTATATAACTATCAACGGGAATATCCATCGAAAAGAAGGTTTGAAGAGATAAAGAAGGAGCTAGAAGAGCTTCATTCTTTTAAGGAAGACTATAGACCAGAGATAACAATAAGGAATGACGCCTTAATGATATGTGAGTTATTTAATGAAGATGTTCACAAAGTAGAACCTACTTTATTAACTTGGGATAACTCCTTTTATGAATTAAGGAGTAATTATCATAAAAAACATCCTCGGGCTTATTTTTGGCACTTATACAGACCTTCAAAGTTTTTGGATCAACTTGCTGTAATAAACTTTCAAATAGATTCATCTGCATTAACAAAAGATATTTTATCTGTTTTAGATGAAGATTTCGATATTCAGGGAAAAGTAAAAAGGTTGAAGGATCAATTAAGTAGAATAATAAACCTTGAAAAGCAAAGTGGAGTAAGGCTAACAAAGGAATTGGCTGAGATAAGAAAACGAGAAATCTATACCTTAGATACGGTAGTTGAAGATCCAGAAGAAGCATTAGCAAGGATACTTCCCATCGACGACGTGTTTTTCAAAATGAGTGCATATTATCGGAAGAGTGATGGCAAATATTCTTTTGACGATTTTGTGACTATCTTAAATAAAGAAGAATCACTCAATCAAATAATTGATTTTTTCAAAGAACAGTCAAAATATGTATTGGCTAATAGGCAATTAAACTCTAATCTCTTCAGAGAAATGGATGAGATTATTGAAAATCATATTGGTGATGGAAAAATCCCAGATGAATCATAAACTGTGCGGAACACCAGCTACCTGTCCATGCTCCTAAACGTCGCACGGCAGGTAGCCCTGTACACCCCCGAAAGCCGCAACCGAGATTTAGTAAAAAAGTATTACCTTTACTAACTTCTAAATCGTTAAGAGATGCGGACGAGCAAATTTAGTCAACAACAAAGGCTGGAGATCTTAGCCAAGTTGGACACGGGCTCCAC